>JAANMY010000186.1_pt1 | contig 87988 bp, 74 predicted proteins | sample 7279691 | NCBI WGS metagenome assembly JAANMY01 (sample SAMN14094543, study PRJNA606508) | bioreactor metagenome | isolation source: A lab-scale SPAN reactor treating ammonium-rich wastewater day 388 | place: Ireland: Galway | collected 2018-02-07 | reverse complement strand
CAGCGAGAAAACCGTCTCTGCACTTATCCAAAGACGCTTTCCGGAGCTAGGACAGCTCAACGCTGACAGGATTGCTGAGTTTGCTGGCGGTAACGCGCGCGTAGCGATAGCTTTGGCGAATCGGGTAAATTCCGATGAAACACTGACTAAATTCTCGGACGATGCGCTGTTCAAACGATTGTTCAGTCAGAGGAAAGAGCACTCTGACAGCTTGTTGATCAACGCTGAAATTTTGTCTCTGGTTTATTCATTCAACATATCAGCTAATGAGTTTAACGACGAACTTAGTGTGCTAGCAAATATTGGTGATGTTACGCGGAAATCTCTACATAAAGACCAAGTCGAATTGTCCCATCGTCAACTAGTACAACAAAGGGGCAACTGGCGGGCAGTTCTACCACATGCACTTGCTAACCGATTGGCAATTAGGGCATTTGAAAATATTGCTCCAGATGAAATAAATACTGTGCTGTTTAAGCCGGAAAATATACGACTACTCAAGTCTTGTGCCCACAGGTTAGGCTACTTACATGATTGCCAAGCCGCGCATGAGCTCGCAACCAGTTGGCTACAGCCTGGAGCCCCGCTTAATAACATCGCAAGCTGTGACCCGGAGTATTTGGCCATACTGAGTTATATCGCGCCCGTATTTCCCGACACCGCCCTTTTTGCAATAGAGAAAGCATGTTCAGATAAAAAGTTCGCTTCGAGAAAGAACATCTATTTTTCAACGGTTGTCAGCCTGCTCTGCAAGCTGGCATATGAAGATGACATGTTTGATAGAGCTGCGGCAGTGTTGCTGAAATTCGCTGAAACAGAAAATAAAGATGAAAATAACGACAGTATAGTTAACAAGCTCAGTCAGCTATTCTCACTGTACCTTTCAGGTACTCAGGCCTCCCCGGAGCGCAGGCAGAAATTTCTGCAGCATCTAAACTATAGCGATAACAAAAGGCATCAGGAAATCGCAGAAAAACTATTCAGCTCCGCTTTTGAAGCATACCATTGGTCTTCCTTCGGTGGTTTTAGTTTTGGTGCCCGTAAAAGAGATTGGGGCTGGCAACCGCGTACAAAAGCAGAAGTCAAAGCATGGTATGAAGGGTTTATTAACATTCTTGAACCAGGCTTACTGTCAAACGACAAATCACTTAGAGACCGCAATCGAAGTATTTTAACAAGCAAATTCTTTGGATTATGTTCGAGTGGGTATTGCCTTGACACTCTCTCAAGCATCATTAGCCAGCAAAAAGAAATTCAGAGTTGGCCAGAGATGTGGCAGGCAGTAAAATTCGCGCTGCACCATCATGGAAAGACTTGTACCCGAGAACTACTCCATCAGTTGCAAAAATTAGAAAAATTACTTGCTCCTTCCTCTTTCATCGAGGAGTTAGAAGTACACATCTTTTCAAATGCGTATGATCTTGTTGAATACGACAAAGAAAGCTATTCAGAAAGATTAAAAGCCCTCAATGATAAAATCACTTCGTTTGGTGAGGCGATAGCTTCACAACCAGACATACTTGAATATCTGGCACCGAAACTTTGGAGTGTAAATACAAACTCAATCTGGCTATTCGGCAAAGGGTTAGCAAAGGGAAGCGCAGATAAAATAGCAGCTTACGAACATCTAGTAGCATTAATGCAGAAACAAAACCTAACAGTTGTGCATCCAGATTTATTTGCTGGCTTTATCAATGCCGTCTACACCGAAAATCCTGAGCAGGCAAAACAGCTACAAGAGAAAACATTATCAGTTCCCGAGTTAAAACCTTATTTCGTTTACTTAATATGTGCAACACCGATAGAACAATGGGGAGCAACCAAACTACTTGAAGTTGCGAAAGCCGGATGGCTTGAAGCATGGCGTTTTGAGCATATACGCTTTGGTCGTACTCATGAAACTATTTCAGATCATGATTTAGCTGCAATTTTAGAAGCAGTCAGTGTGCTAAACAACGGAGTATTCTCGGTCATCGAGATACTCGGCATGCGATTCTTCATTGATGAAAATAACACTTACGTCCCCCAAGAAATTCTCAGAAAGCTTGGCCGTAAAGCTATTTGCAACTTACTTTCACTAGATAAAGATGATGTTAGCAAACATCAACGTTTTGGTTTGGACAGGATCCTTGAAGAATCCCTCACTGATACAGCACCAGAAAATGAAGTTAGTGAAATTATTAATCTATTATGTGATGGGCTTACCAGCTATCGCATTTTCAGGTCAGATATAACTAAAATAAGTTCCACACTGGTAAAAAACTTCCCGGAACTGGTATTAAGTCGCGTGCTTAATAGTGGTGATAAACAAGACTATCTGGCGCATTACCTATTTAAAGATAGCTTTTCAAGACAAGTTTCTTACATCAATGATGTACCGATAGAGCGTATGCTGGCGTGGTGTAACAACAATGAAACACGCATACAAATGGTTGCTAAGTCTATTTCCGCGTATAAACCTTTACCTAAAAATCCTGAACAAGAAAAGCTTAGAGTGGCAACTCTGACTAAACATGCTTTGGCGTTACTTGATGTTGCCCAAGATAAACTGGCTATTGCGAATGAGATATATGAAGACATTTGTCCAAATTCTTGGTCTGGCTCAAGGGCAGATATTATGGAGGAACGCTCGGCAGCTTTTTCTACCCTCACAAATTACACCACATTGGAAATAAGACAGTTTGCAGAATCTAAAATGTTGATTCTTAAAGAAGCCATTCGAGAAGAAAGGAAATTCGAAGCACAAAGATTTGCCGAACGCGAGCAACGATTTGAATAGAAAAGCCGGGCAAACCCGGCTTTCATTCCCAACAAACCTATATCAACTGTATCCCGCCACCAAAACTACGGTAAATGCCCGCTAAGCGGTTAAAGCTTTGCTGTTGCACTACTGCCAGCTGATCGCGGGCGCGCAGTAGCTCGCGCTCGGCGTCGAGTAAGTCTAAAAACTCACCTGTAGCGGCGTGGTAACGCTGGCGGGCAATTTTCACCGCTTTGTTACTGGCTTGCCATTTCAGTTCGGTGCTTAGCTGCTGCCCGCAGCTAAGAACTCGCTACTTACCCGCCAATATGTACTAAGTGGTAAGTAACCCTTACTGGACAAGGGTTATTTTGCTGTTTACTATATGAGCATCTTTGAATGCAGGAGCTGGACAATGTCAGTAGTAGGTAGCTCTTCCCCTGTCGGCCGGCCGCGCGCCTTTGACACAGACACCGCGCTGGAAAAAGCCTTAGAGGTGTTTTGGCGCAAAGGCTATGACGGTACCTCGTTGTCGGATTTAACCGACGCTATGGGCATTAATAAGCCCAGCCTGTATGCCGCCTTTGGCAACAAAGAGCAGCTGTTTTTAAAAGCCATAGAAAAGTATGAAAGCCGGCCCTGCGCCTTTTTTATGCCGGCGCTGGAAAAGCCCACGGCCTATGAAGTGGCCGAACATATGCTGTATGGCGCCGCGGCCAATATGGCGACTAAAGATCAACCGCAGGGTTGTGTGGTAATTCAGGGTGCGCTGTCCTGCTCAGAAGCGGCGGCAGCAGTAAAAGAAGCGCTGATTAACCGCCGGCTGGAAGGCCAGCAAAAATTACTGCAGCGCTTTGAACGCGCTAAAGCTGAAGGCGATCTGCCCCCCGCAGTGGATGCCGAAACCCTGGCACAGTACCTCGGCACTGTGTTGCAAGGCATGGCCATTCAGGCCAATAACGGCGCTACATCGGAGCAACTGCGTCGCGTTGCCGAAATGACCCTGCTGGCCTTTCCGCGCTAAGCCTTGGCGGCAAATATATCTGCTGCGGCCTCTGTTTTTGGTCAGCAGAACACTTTAAGATCGGCGCCTCTGCCAACCCTGCTGCGGCGCTGTTATGCAAAACGTCCTGTTGTATCTGGTTACTGTGTTAATTTGGGGCTCTACCTGGTTTGCCATTGAATTTCAATTAGGTGAAGTCGCCATAGAGGTCTCGCTGTTTTACCGTTTTGTTATCGCTGCCGTGCTGATGTGGCTGTTTTGTCTGTGGCGCCGGCTGGATATGCGTTTTAGCCTGAAGCAGCATGGTTTTATTTTGCTGCTGGCCAGTTTGAATTTTGCGCTGAATTTTCTGCTGATTTACCAGGCGCAGCAGTATTTGTCGTCGGCGATGACCGCCATCGCCTTTACCACCATGCTGCTGATGAACATTATTAACACCCGGCTGTTTTTTGGCTCACCAGTGGCCAAGCGCATCTATTTTGGTGCCTTGTTTGGTATCGCCGGCATTGTCGTGCTGTTCTGGCCCGATCTGGACGGCGTCGATTTTAGCAACGCCAGTTTACTCGGCCTGATACTGATTTTGGCCGGTGCCTTGTCGGCGTCGTTTGGCAATATGGTCAGCGTACGTAACTCGCGTGAAAATATGCCGATTATGCAGGTAAATGCCTGGGGCATGCTGTATGGCAGCATAGTGCTGGGGCTGGCCGCCTGGCTAAAGGGTGACAGCTTTACCTTTAGTACCCAGCCGTCTTACATTTTGTCGCTACTGTATCTGGCGGTGTTTGGCTCGGTTATCGCCTTTGCCAGCTACTTCGCGCTGCTGAAAAAAATTGGCCCGCAGCAAGCCAGTTACACCATAGTGCTGTTTCCATTGGTGGCCGTATTGCTGAGCACCTTATTTGAAGGTTTTGTCTGGAGCCTGTATACGGTAAGTGGTTTTGCGCTGGTGTTACTGGGCAATGTACTGGTGCTCACACCGTTTGAACGGATTAAACTGCTGTTACAGCGCCGCCGGGCACAGTCCTTATCACTTTAACACCAGCTTAAACCAGTCTAACTGGCTTTCACTGACAGAACTTGCCTGACCCAGCATATTGAGCAGGGTCAGCAGGTCTTGATTTTCCTCGGTATCCAGCAGTTTTCTCACGCCCAGGCTCCAGCGCGAAAAGTCACGCTGGGTTATCGGCTTTCGCTGCAACAGCCGCACCTGGCTGTGGCGCGGGTCGCGGCAAATGCTGGCATAAAGCGCATCGACCACAGCGGCCTCGCCTTCCAGATATTGTAAAAAATAGCGCTCGGTAAACAGCAGCGCACCGGTAATATCCCGCCTGTGGTTATTATGCTCAGCGCGCAGTTTAATCTTATTAATCGCAGCCTCATCAGTAGCAGGGCTGCGTTCACTGATATACACCAGTTGGATCTGCTCTGTTGCAGGGGGAGCTATGGCCACTATGCTGTTCCTAAAGCGCAAGTGCCTCAGTTATAGCCTTGCCAAAATCACAAAGCAATGCCCTCAGTCAGATAATACCGCTCGCAGCAGCAGATCCAGCTTATCCAGCCCCTGTTGCAGTATGTTGGCTTCTATCGTTAGCGGCGGCAAAAACCGCAGCACATTAGCGTAAAAGCCGCAGGATAATAAAATCAGCCCATGCTCAGCAGAGCGGGCGATGATCTGCTGGGTTAGCGCCACATCAGGCTCGCCATCGCGCACAAACTCCACCGCGATCATGGCACCGAGCTGACGGATCTCGGCAATACGCTGTGGAAACTGCTGCTGTAACACCGTTAAGCGTGCAGCAAAGGCTTCGCCGATCAGATTAGCCTGCACGCACAGTTGTTCCTGTTCAATCACCTCCAGCACCGCCAATGCAGCAGCGCAAGCCACCGGTGAGCCACCATAGGTGCCGCCCAAACCGCCCGGTAGCGGCGCATCCATAATGTCACTCTTGCCCACTACGGCCGCCAGCGGCAAGCCACCGGCAATGCCTTTGGCCATGGTGATAAGGTCTGGCTCTACCCCGCTGTGCTGCATGGCAAACAGCTTACCGGTACGGCCAAAGCCTGTTTGAATTTCATCGGCAATTAACACTATACCGTGCTGATCACACAGCTGGCGCAGCGCATTAAGCAGCTCAGGCGGTGCCTGATAAAAGCCGCCCTCACCTTGCACCGGTTCAATAATAATGGCCGCTACATCTTCAGGCGCAATGTCCACCTTAAACAGCTTATGTAGCGCGGCCAGGCTTTGTTCAGTGCTGACACCATGCAGCGCCATTGGAAATGGCAGATGGTAGATATCGGCCGGAAAGGGGCCAAACAGGGTTTTATAAGGCGCCACTTTGCCGGTTAGCGCCATGGTCATATTGGTACGGCCGTGAAAGCCGCCGCTAAAAGCAATTACACCCCGGCGGCGGGTATAAGCGCGGGCAATTTTAATGCAGTTTTCTACCGCTTCAGCACCGGTACTGACAAAAATGGCTTTTTTTGCGCTGCGCCCGGGGGCCAGCCGGGTCAGCTTTTCGGCCAGTTCGACTGCTTCAGCATAAGGGTTAATCATCAGGCAGCTGTGACTAAAATCGGCCAGCTGGGCTTGTGCTGCCGCCACCACTTTGGGGTGCGCATGGCCGGTATTACATACCGCTATACCGGTGCCAAAGTCAATGTAACGGTTGCCCTCGACATCCCACACTTCGGCATTTTTTGCCCGCTGCACATACACCGGATACAGATTACCCTGGCCACGGGCGAATACGGCCTGCTTACGCTGTTGTAACTGCTGATTACTCATGCTGCTGCCTGTTAAATATGCTCGGTTAGAGCCCACCTAAACACAGGTATTTAACGTCGGTATAATCATCCAGGCCATATTTAGAGCCTTCACGGCCAAAGCCCGATTGCTTTACGCCGCCAAAAGGCGCGGCTGCATTGGAGATAATGCCCTCGTTAATACCCACCATGCCAAACTGGAGTTGTTGTGCCAGCCGAAACACCCGGCCAATATCGCGGCTGTAAAAGTAAGCCGCCAGGCCGTACTCGGTACTGTTGGCCAACGCCATAGCGTCCTGCTCAGTGTCAAACGCCATCAGTGGCGCCACCGGGCCAAAAATTTCCTCGCGGCTTATGGCCATATCGGCGCGCACATCGCACAGCAACGTGGGCTGATAAAATTGTTTACCGGCACTGTCAGCTTTACCGCCCAGCAATACACGGGCACCATCCGCTACTGCGCTTTGCACTAAACTGCTGACTTTCTGCAGCGTTTTATCGTCAATTAACGGGCCGATTTGGCTGTCGCTGTTTAAGCCATCACCGACCTTTAGCTGGGTAATGGCAATCGCCAGTTTATCGGCAAAGGCCTGATACACGCCGCGCTGTACCAAAATGCGGTTAGCACAGACACAGGTTTGGCCGGCATTGCGAAACTTGGATGCCAGCAAACCCTGCACCGCGGCGTCTAAGTCGGCATCGTCAAACACGATAAAGGGCGCGTTACCGCCCAGCTCCATGGTGACCCGTTTTACGCCGTCGGCACATTGTTTCAGCAGTTGCTTACCCACCGCCGTTGAGCCGGTAAAACTAAACTTGGCCACGTTAGGGTGTTGTGTCAGCACAGCACCTATGGCTTTGGCATCACTGCCCACCACCACATTAAACACACCTGCCGGAATACCGGCCTGATGGGCAAGTTCTGCCAGTGCCAGTGCCGACAATGGCGTTTGCTGCGCCGGTTTCACCACAAAGGTACAACCAGCAGCGAGGGCTGCAGCAGCTTTACGGGCAATCATCGCATTGGGGAAATTCCACGGCGTTATCGCCGTTACCACGCCGACCGGCTGACGCTGCACAATAATGCGCTTATCGGCTGAGGGTGCCGGTATGGTATCGCCATACAGCCGTTTGGCTTCTTCGGCAAACCATTGTAAATAAGCAGCACCATAGGCGATTTCACCTTTGGCCTCATTCAGCGGTTTGCCCTGCTCCAGCGTCAGTAACCGGGCCAGTTCATCCTGATGTTGCAGCACCAGCTGATACCAGCGCTGTAGCAACTCGCTACGTTTGGCCGCCGGTAACGCCGCCCAACTGGCAAAGGCCGTGCTGGCGGCCAATACCGCTTGCCCGGCCTCGGCCGCGCCGGCATCGCTGACCTGGGCCAGCAGCTGCTGGTTAGCCGGGTTTACTACCGCAAAGCGTGCGGCGGTATCGCACCAGCGGCCATTGATATAACAACCGGTTTTCAGCAAGGGGCTTGTATTCAGGGTCATGTTAGTCTCCACACCATTAGGGGTATTGCACCAGCTTAGCAGACCGGATTAAATACCAAACATTCAACACTTAGTTTGAAAATACTCAACCATATGGCCAGATTACCGAAAAAACTGACCCAACATGATATTAAGCTGCTGCGCATTTTTCAGACGGTGGTCGACTGCGCTGGGTTTACTGCCGCCGAAACCGAGCTGAATATTGGCCGCTCGACCATTAGCATTTATATCGCCAACCTGGAGCAACGGCTAAAACTGAAGCTGTGCCAGCGCGGTCGCCAGGGGTTTGCCTTAACGCCAGAGGGCCAGGCGGTGTATAACGCGGTATTGCAGCTGGAGCAGGCACATCAGCAGTTCAGCCAGCTGGTGGCCAGCCTGACTGCATCCTTAAGTGGTGAGCTGGTGCTGTTAACCGCCGATCAGCTGGATCACAGCCGGCTAACACTATTAAGCCAATTCTGCAGCCTGTTAAAACAACAGGCGCCGGCGTTGGAGATTGCGCTGGATGTATTGCCGCTGGCACAAATTGAACAGGCACTGCTAAAAGATCAGGCTCATCTGGCGCTGATGCCCGGCTATCGGCAGATCGCCGGTTTACACTATCAGCAGCTGTTTAACACGCCGATTTATCTGTGCTGCGGCGCCGGCCATCCCTTATTTACCGTGCCGGAGCACAAGATTAACGATGAGCTGTTAGCACAACATGCGGCGATACACCCGGGAGTAGACATCAACCCGGAGGGGCGGCGTTTGCTGCAAAAACTGCGCGCCGGCGCCCGTGCTTATCAGTTTGATACCCGCCTCGCCCTGTTGTTATCCGGCTGCTATATCGGCTTTTTACCCGAAGATATTGCCAGGCCTTATATCGATAGCGGCCAGCTGCGTTATCTGAAACCGGCCGACTATCAGTACCCGTTTTATCAGTCGGTGGTCACTAAAACCACGCCACGCGACAGCGCCAAGGTGCAGCTGGCGCTGGGTATACTGCACAGCTTGTTGCAGGCTTAGCGCCAGCGACTTACGCTAAAGCCCGCTGCTGCGCGCTACGCGCCGCGCTATCGCCTGCTGCAACAAGGCAGGGTTGGCGCACAGCAAGCTAAATTGCTGCTTCGCCCGGGTAATGCCGGTGTACAGCAGCTCGCGACTTAATAGCGGGCTGTTGTCCGGCGGCAGCACTAAACAGCAGTGGTTGAATTCCGAACCCTGCGATTTATGCACCGTAATGGCAAAAGCGGTTTCTACCTCGGTTAAACGGCTGGGCAGCACCCATTTAATGCTGCCATCGGCCAGTTGAAACACCACCCTCAGCTGCCCGCTGCCTGGCTGGGGCAACGCGATGCCGATATCGCCGTTCATTAAGCCCAAACTGTAATTATTGCGCTGCATCATCACCGGTCGGCCGGCATACCACAGCCGGCGGCCATCAATAAAACCGGCCTCGGTTAACCACTGGCCCACCTGAGTGTTAATACCCTCAACGCCCCAGTCGCCGCTACGCAGCGCGCACAGCAGCTGAAACTGGCTGTAGTGTTTAAGCACGCTACGCGCCCAGCTATCGGCATCGGCGTCGTGTTGCTGCAGCAGCGCCAGATACTGGCTAAAACCGGCCAGCACCAGCGGTTTTAATGCGCTGATATTTTGCCCCGGCAATAAACTGATATCGGCAAATTGCTCAAACAACGCCGGCGCGGCGTTATCGCCACGGTTAACCGCAGCGGCCAGCATACCAATGCCGGATTTGGCATCAAACCTGTGACTGTGGCGCAGCATTACCGTGGCCTGATTAAGCGCACTGCCGTTACCAGCAAACTCAGTAAGTGCTGCTTCGCTGTAGGGTGCTAACAGCTTAAGCGTCTCAGCCTGGTAAGCCCCCAGATCCGCACCGCGGCAGAGATCGCCCAGCACTGAGCCGGCTTCTACCGACGAGAGCTGATCTTTATCGCCCAGTAGCACCAGTTGTGCCTGTGCCGGTAAGGCGTCTAACAGCGCCGCCATCATTTCCAGATCGATCATCGAGGCTTCATCTACCACCAGTACATCCAGCTGCAGCGGGTTGTGACCGTTGTGTTTAAAGCTGCGCCGGTTCGGCAGTGCGCCCAATAAGCGGTGTAAGGTGGTCACTTCTGTCGGGATGGCAGCGCTAAGTTCAGCCGGTAAGCGGCTTAAGGCACCGCTAATCGACTCGGTTAACCGCACTGCGGCTTTACCGGTCGGTGCAGCCAATTTGATCGTTAGCGCCTGCTGTTTTAAGCCAGCACCATATTGCAGCAAGGCTAACAGCTTCACGACGGTGGTGGTTTTACCGGTGCCGGGGCCGCCGGTAATAATGCTAAAGCGCCGCTGCAGCGCCATGGCGCAGGCCAGTTTTTGCCAGTCGATGCCACTAGCCGGCGCCAGTATGGGGGCAAACAGCTCAGCCAGCTTTGTCGCCACCGCATCGGCTAACGGCAACTGCTGTGACAGCCGTGCACTGAGCTGCTGTTTGACTAATTGCTCAGCCTGATACAAGCGGTGTAAATACAGCCGGTTGTCACTAAGCACTAAAGGCGCAGCATGGCCGGCATCCTGTGTCAGCCAGCCGCTTTTCGCCAGCGCTTGCTGGTAATCTTGCAGTGTCAGGCCACGCAGTATGCTTGAGGGCCTGTCGCTAAAGCGTTGTAAAAATTGGTTTTGTGGCGGCAGGCTGAGCAGGCCGTCCGGGTCGTCAACTAAATCACTGAGCAAAATACAGCTGTGGCCTCGGCCATACTGATGGCACAGCAGCGCACACAACAGCCAGATCAGCGGGTTTGGCTCGCTATTTAGCTGATGCAAGGTTTGCGGCAGCTGCGCATCTAAAGCGCGCAGCCAGCGCCGCTCTATCCAACGCTGCAGCAAGGCCTGCATTTGGCTTAAATCGTTAAGCACACTGGCGCCGGCTGTGCTGTTAACGGCACTCTGGCTGGCAAATAAATCCAGTTGTTCACGCTGTGACATCAGCAACCTCCTCGCCGGCAAACAGGGCATCTAACTGCCACAGCAGTGGCATATCGGCGTTAAGCGCCAGCTGGCCCTGCTCGGGCGCGCGGATAAACCAGTACAGCGCGCCGCCGATATAACGCTCGGGCGCGCTGGCATAACCGGGTTGGCGCAGCTTTAACAGCCGGTGCAGTGCCAGTAAATACAGCGCGGCCTGTACGTCGTAGCGTTTATCCAACAGCGCCTGCTGCATCTGCTCAGTGCTGTAATGGCTGTTATCCGGCCCCAGCCAGTTCGATTTATAATCCAGTACCCAGTAGCGGCCATCACTGCCCTGCAGCGTTAAGTCGATAAAGCCTTTGAGCATACCGTTTAGCGTATCGGGCAGTAGCGCCGGCCGCGCCATACCGGGCAAAATCGCCCGGCTAATCAGCTTATCCAGCGTCAGCACATTCACCCGCTGGCTTTGTAGCCAAAACTCCAGCTCGGCGCGCACCTGCTGTAGACCGGCCAGGCTGCTAGCTGCCGCCTGAAGTGGCGTCTGCAACATCTGCTGTAGCCACTGGCTTAATACCGCTTGCCAGCTTTGCCAGTTATGCCGCGCCAATTGCGCCGCTACTAAGCTTTCGATGGCAGTGGCGTCACAGCGGGCAAAGCCTTGCTGCTGCGCATCTTCCAGCAGTTGGTGTAAAAAGGTGCCCGGCACAGCGCCGCGCGGGAAATCGTGGATGGACAGCTGCTGCTCGCTGTAGGCGCTCTGCTCTAAGGCTTCTTCCTGCAGCAGCGCCAATAGCGGTGTATCGGCTGCGCCCTGGCCATTTTGCGCCTGTTGTTCAGAGGGCGTTTGCCACTCGGCGGTCTTTAACGCCGAATAACTGGCTATCCACCAGTGTTCGCGTTTTACTGGCTGGTTTAGGCTAAGCGCGGGCGCCAAGGCGGTTTGCAGCTTAGCCGGTGTGTAACGGCAAAACGGCGGCAGCTGCTGCGCTTGCCAAGGCAAAGCAGCCAGTAAAGCGTTCAATTCAGCCAGGGTAGGTTCGTCTGACACACCCAGCAAATACCCCAGTGCACTTTGGCTCAGTTTGCTGCTTTTTGCAGCGCCTTCGCTAAACAGCCCCAAACCCAGATAGCAGGCATACACCGGCCGGGTGAGTGCGACATAGAGCAGCCGTATATCTTCCAGCAGGCGCTCACGCTCGGCCAATTGCAGCGCCTTATCGTCGGGGGTTAAGTCCAGCACCATTTCAGTGCCGTTAAAATAACGCTGCGGCTGGCCTTTTTTCACCGTTTTAACGCCGCAAATAAAGGGTAAAAACACCAAGTTATATTGCAGGCCCTTACTTTTATGAATGGTGACCACCTGCACCAGCTGCTGATCGCTCTCCAGCCGTAGCTGCTGCTCATCGCTGCTTTTCGGGCTGGCCAGCTGCTCGCTAAACCAGCGCAGTAAGCCGCTTTCGCCATCGCGTTGCTGGCTTTCGCTTTGCAACAGCTCCGCTAAATGCAGTACATTGGTCAGTCGCCGCTCGCCCTGCGCTGCAGCCAGCCATTTTGCCGGTAACTGAAAATAATGCAGCCAGCTACTGAGCATCGCCAGCACGCCCTTGGTGCGCCAAATATGGCGAAACTGCCGTACTTGCTCGGTTAGCAGCTCCCAGGCTTGCTCATCGTTATACCACTGACTTAGCTGGGTATCGCTGTTACTGCTAAGCGGCAACGCCAAGGCAGCGCGCAGCAGGCTCTCATCCTCTACCTGCTGACAGGCGCGCAGCCAGTACAATACCGCCTGTGCCTCGTCGCTTTGAAAAATTGACTCGTTGTCCGACATATACACCGAGCGCACATTACGGGCACTGAGTTCCCGGCGGATAAGCGCTGCTTCATTTTTATCACGCACCAAAATAGCAATATCGGCCGGTTGCAACGCGGTGAAGCCATTAGCGCCATTAAAACCCGCTGCGCCCTGCTGTGCCTGCTGCAGCAGGCCGGCAATTTCATCGGCGCAGGCCTGCGCCATCAAGGCCTGATAAGCGCCTTTTTTCAGCTCAACAGGTTCATTGGGCGCCAGATAATAATTCACTGCAGGTACTGCCTTACCGTCTCGCTCAAGCTGCTGGTCCTTGCCTCTGGCTTTAACCGGCAAAAATGGCAAGGCGGTAGCGCCGGCCTGGCCAAAGCCGAAAGCACCGCGTTGCTGCTCGGCAGCGTTAAACAGCCGGTTTACCCCTTCAACCAGATCGCGGGTAGAGCGAAAGTTAGTGGCCAGACTGTAATGCCTGCCGCGGGTAAGCTGGCGTGCCTGTAAGTAGGTGTGTAGGTCGGCACCCCGAAAGCTGTAGATCGCCTGCTTGGGGTCGCCAACCATAATCAGGCCGGTGTCACGGCTGTTAACGTCGGGGTAAATGGCACGAAAAATAGCAAATTGCAGCGGATCGGTATCCTGAAACTCGTCGACCATCGCCAGCGGATATTGCGCCCTGATCCGCGCGGCCAGCACGCTGCCGGCATCGCTATTCAGTGCACTGTGTAGCTTAAGTAGTAAGTCGTTAAAATCGAGCTCAGCGCGCTCGCGTTTTTGCCGCTCAAATTCGCCCTGCAAATACAGCGCCGCATGATGACGCACCGCCAGCGCCAGCTCGGGCTTGCTGCCTAGTAACACGACACTTTGGTTAAACTGCTCAAACAGCGGGTGGCTAACCAGCGGCTGGCCCTTTTTCTGCCCGGCAGCTAACTTGTCGGCGCTGAACTTTTCCACCATAGCAGCAAAGTCTGGCTCGCCGCTGTGCAACAGCGCAGGCTCGGCCAGCATACGCTGCCACCACTGCCGCTCACTGCCCCAACTGGCCGCGCGGTACTTATTGCCGTTTAACCAGCCGTTGACATAGGCATCGTCCAGCAGCTGCAGAGCGTCCGGACTTAGCGCGGCTTGCAACTGCCGGCAATGCGCATCCATCTGCTGTTGCCACTGCAACAACGGCGCGGCGGCATCTGCCGGGCTTAGCGGCGCCGGCAGTGCAATACCGCCGGCATTAAAGCGCATCGTTACGGCATCGGCTTGCAGCCAGGGCCGCACATCACTTAGCAGCGCTTCCGGTGAACTGGCCACATTACCCAGTGCTTTTAACAGCGCAGGCTGTTCAAGCGGATAAAGAAAACGGCGCCAATAGTCACAGGCCAGCGTATGTAACAGTGTCTGGTTGTCATCGGAGAGTGTTTCGCCAAAACGCATGCCCGAGTCGAACGCATGCTCGGCCAGCATGCGCTGACACCAGCTATGAATGGTAAAAATGGCCGCTTCGTCCATCCACTCTGCTGCTGTACTCAGCCGGCTGGCACAGGCCGCATGCTGCGCTGGCGGGTAGGATGTGAGCAAGGCAGCTAAATAATCATCGTCGCTTGCGCCCTGACGAAAAGCATTCGCCGCTTGCACCAGCCGGGCACGGATACGATCTCTAAGCTCCGCTGTAGCGGCGCGGGTAAAGGTGACCACCAGAATTTGCGGCGGTAACAATGGCTGGCTAAAACGGCTGCTTTCATCACCATGGCCCAGTACCAAACGTAAATACAGCGCCGCCAGGGTGTAGGTTTTGCCGGTACCGGCGCTGGCTTCAATTAAGCGGCTGCCGTGCAGCTCAAAGTTAAGCGGGTTAAGTAAGGTTACCTCATTCATGCGTCAGCCTCCTGCCCGCTAAGCCCGGCCACCGCCAGTTGCAGCATAGGGCCATATAACTTTTCGGCCCAGTCGGTAAAACCGGCATCGAGCAGGCTGGCAAAATCCGGGTAATAACGCGAGAGCTCAGGCGCGCCGTCCAGCTCGCCCGTTAGGCTGTAGCCGCCTTCAAACTGCTCACGGCATTTGGCTAAATCACCGCTTTGCAGATAACAGAGCGCGGTTTTTGGCATTACCGGCAGTGGCGCCGCTAAGCCCTGCTGCCAATAGCTGACCAGGTTATCCAGCTGGCTACTGGCATCGCTTTGTGCCAGCGGCAACAGACGCACCGCATCGTCCAGGCCAAACTGATAGGTACTGACGGCAACGCCCTGGGCGTTAGCGGCCAATTGCTGCAGATAACTGCTGCGCAGCGTATGCCAGCGCAGCTGGCCTTTATTGCGAATGGCGCTGGGCCTAAGCTGCAGCAAGGCCTGCTGGCCGCTGCTTGCTGCAAACACATTGCTCAGGCTGTCGTGTAGTGGCACGCCCGCCGGTTGCAGCGCCAACGGTAAAGGCGTGCTGCGCCGTTGCCAGGCAATACCGCAGCTTTGGTAGCGGGCGAACACCACCTTGGCCTCGCGGCTGATCTCGGCCGCGCTTAACAGGCCAAATAGCGCCAGCGGTAATTTCGCCTGAGCAGCCAGCCTGGCCACGGCCTGATCGACATCCAGCTCTGGCTCAACGAGCAGTTGTAGAAGCAGTTGCTGCTTGAGCTGATATAGCTCCAGCGTATTAAGCACAAAGGGCTCGCTGTCGGCAGTGCTAAGCTCAGCCTGGTAAAAGCGGGTTTTAAAGCGCTGCTGTAAATAATGCCGGCACGGGTTGGCCAGAAAATCGTCCAGTAAGCGCAGGCTCAGTGGCGGCAGTTCAGCGCTATGCGGGCTGGGCTCAATCGGCGTTGCTGCCAACTGATGCGCCGCCTGCCATTCATGGGCATAAGTAGGCAGTGCGCCATTAAAATACTGCGGCGAAAACGGCTGCAGCGGATAGCTGTGGCATAAGGCTTGTGACACCGGCTGGCCTGACGGGTGCTGCCAGCCGCTGTCGAGCAGATCCATTAACTGGCTAACCAGCACACTGGGCGGCAGCTCGCTGTTATTGCGGATATCGCGTCCTACCCAACTTAAATACAATGCATCGCGTGCACTTAACAGCGCCTCTAAAAACAGGTAGCGGTCATCATCGCGCCGCGAGCGATCGCCGGGGCGATAATCGTGCGCCATTAAGTCAAAATCGTCGCGCATGCGCGCGCGCGGGTAATCGCCGTCATTTAAGCCCAACAGGTAAATGCGTTTAAACGGAATGGCGCGCATTGGCATTAAGGTAGAAAAGGTTAGGCTGCCGGCCAAAAAGCGCTGGCTTAAACCACTGCTATCGGCTTGCGCCAGCCAGGCCTCACGCAATACTGCCAGGCTAATGTCGCCGCTAAAATCACCGTTTTGCGCAGCGTTGACCAACGTAGTCATGCCATCACTCAGGCGGGCGTATATCTGCTGATCCTGCGCCTCGCTAAATTCAAACAGGCTGGGTAACAGGCCGTTATCTCCCAGCAGCAACTGCTGCCAATCGACCAGACTACGCTGCCCCTGTCCGGCGCTAAAACTCTGCTGCCAGCGTTTTAACTGCTGCACAAACTGTAATACCGGCCCAAGCTCAGCTGCAGCTAAGCCAGCCACTTCAGTGTAAGGCGCACAGCCTTGCCAGTCGTCGACCTCGCCAATAGCAAAACCCAGCAGCATACGCTCGATGGCGAACATCCAGCTGTACTGACTGCCCGGCGCGGCTAAATCTAAACTGGCACGCTGCTGCGCATCCAGCCCCCAGCGGGCACCGGCTTCAGTCAGCCATAAACGCAGTTGCGGCAGCGCCTCACTGCTGATACCAAAACGGCGCTGAATGGCCGGTACGTCCAGCAGGTCGCATACCTCACTTAAGCTAAAGCGCTGCTGCGGTAAATCCAGCAGGTATTCCAGCGCCAGCATCAGCGGCTGGCTGCCGCGCAAGCTCTGATCGGCTAAGGTGTAGGGCAAAAAGCGCGCATCATCCTGTGCCAGCCGGCCAAACACCGCATGCACATGGCTTTGATACAGGCTGATATCCGGCGTCATAATGATCACATCACGCGGTTTTAGCTCAGGGTCAGCGGCAAAGGCGGCGATCAGGTTATCCTGCAAAATCTCCACTTCGCGCTGTCGGCTGTGCGCTATGTGAAAGCTGATACTGTTGTCCTTGGCCTTAAGCATACGCAGCGGATTAGGCGTGGGGTTAAGCTCCAGCATATCCTGTTGCAGCTGCGCCAATAACGGCAAGGCGCTAATGTCCGCCACCGGTTGTTCGAACAAATCTATCCGGCCATTAAACCAATGCCGGTATTGCTCGCTGTGGTCATAACCGTCCAGCAGGCTGATGTAGTCACGCCCCTGCTTGCCTAAACTGGCCAGCAGTACCGGCGCGTGTAAATACAAAGCGTCGGTATCGAGCACCGGCGGCAGGCCCGGTTTGCGGCCATGGCGTTGTTGTGCACTGCGCACTTCATCTTTAGCGTTAGTAATATCGCCCCAGAAATGCCGGCACGGATTTAATATCGTTAACAGCACCTGACGCTGTGCGCCCAGCGCCGCTAGCAGTTCTACTGTTTGCTGCGGCAACGACGATACGCCAAACACCACGATGCGATCAGGCAGTAAATCGGGCCGCGCCAGCTGGCCCTGCTGCAGTGCACTGAGCGCCTTGTTATGCACATCGGCCCGGCTGGAAAAAGCCAGCTGGCCCAGCCGACTACTTAGCTCATGTTGTAGTAAGCGCCACAGTGCCGGCTGCCATAGCTGATCGTCCGGCACCTGCCGCTGCTTGCTGCCTGGCAGCACATTGTTACCGTCACGCCAGCTTTGTAGCCAGTCGGCGCGATACACCTGATACTGGTCAAATAAGTCCGCTAAGCGCAGCGCCAGCTGGTAGCTTTTACGGCCGTCGCTGTCATCTTGCAGGTAACGCTTAAGCGGCTGATACACGCTATCGGTAAGCGTCGGCAATAAGCCAAGCAGACGCCAGCTTAAATTCAGTTTGTCATAAGGCAGGCTTTTCGGAATGCTCTCGCCCAGCACCGCACGGTACAGCTGCCAGACAAATTGGTTTGGCAGCTCGACCTTTAAACCGGCGGCAATGCCGGGGTGGCCATTGGCGGTTTCGGCCAACGCCATTTTCAGCCACTGGGCAATACCATTACTTTGCACCAGTATTTGCTCGGTACCCAGCACCGGCACCGGCTGCTTACTTAGCCACTGCACCAAGAGCTCGCGCAGGCTTTCCAGCTGATTGGCGTGGATAACAACAAAACCGGGCTCTGGCATGCGAATTCTCAGGCAAAACAATATGCTGGCAGGTTAGCACAGCCACTGGCGTTTGAGAATGCGCAGCCCGCCCCCAACAGAGTGGCAAATTGGTCAAGCCCGGCTAAACGCGCTAGCATAAGGCATAGTTTTACAGCAGGAGCCGCTATGCTGGCGTACAAAAGGAAAATCTGGTTAGTGTTGGCGGTATTAGTTTGCGCCGGTTGTGCTGCGCTAGCCGGCCTGGAGCTGGACAAACAGTACGGAAGCGCGACGCCGGATAACCGCGCCGCCTTAGGCGCCGCCCACGATGAGCTGTTTAACCAGCAGATTAAGCCGGTTATCGACGCACGTTGCGTAGTATGCCACGCCTGTTACGACTCGCCCTGCCAGCTGAATATGACCTCGGCTGACGGCATAGCACGCGGCGCGCATAAAGAAAAAGTGTATGACGGCACCCGCTTACTGGCGGCAACACCACAGCGCTTATTGCTGGATGCACAAAGCATAACGCAGTGGCGCGAACGCGGCTTTTTTCCGGTACTTAATGAGCGCAGCCAACACCCCACGGCCAATACCCAGGCGTCGGTGCTGGCCAAAATGCTGCAGCTTAAACAGCAACAACCGCTACCCGACAGCACCATTTTACCCAAGGCATTTGATTTTAGCCTGAACCGTGAACAAAGCTGCCCCACCATTGAAGAGTTTGACCACTTTGCCCGCCGTGAGCCGTTAGCGGGCATGCCTTATGGCCTACCCGCCCTTAGCCGTGATGAGCATCAGCGGTTAATGACGTGGCTGGCGCAAGGCGCGACAATGCCGGCTAGCAAGCCACTTAGCGCTGAGCAACAGGCCGAAGTGACCAAGCTGGAACACTGGCTAAATGCCGATAACCTGAACAGGCAGCTCAGTGCGCGCTATATTTACGAGCATCTGTTTACCTCGCAGCTGTATTTCAGCGCTTTGCATACCGAGCAAGAAACGCCGCAGTTTTATCAGTTAGTACGCTCAAAAACGCCTCCCGGCAAGCCTATTGACCTGATTGCGACCCGCAGGCCCTTTGACGATCCGGGCGTAACGCGGCCTTACTACCGGCTACTGGCGCTTAACGCCACTATTGTTAATAAAACCCATCAACCCTATGACATTAATACCGATTTACTGGCGAAATGGCAGCAGTGGTTTGTTGACGCCGATTATCGGGTTACCGAATTGCCGGGCTATGCGCCCGACGTTGCTGCTAACCCGCTGACGGCCTTTGTGCAGCTGCCGGTTAATGCGCGGTACCGTTTTATGCTGGAGCGGGCCGAAAACACTATTATGGGCTATATCAAAGGCCCGGTATGCCGTGGCCAGGTGGCGCTGAATGTGATTAACGATCATTTCTGGGTGTACTTTGTCGCGCCTGAGATGGCCAGCAGCAAAGAGGTTGAAGCGTTTTATTTGTCACAGCGCGACAACCTGCGCTTACCGGCCGAAAAAGACAGCAGTACTCTGGCGCTAAGCTGGGTCGCCTTTGCCAAACGCCAGGGCAATTACGTGCGCGCGCGCAGTGCCTTTTTAAACCGGGTATTACAAGATGGTCGCCACCTAACCGAGCAAGGCCTGTGGGATGGCAATGGCGCTAACGACAATGCCAGCCTGACGGTGTTTCGCCATTTTGATAACGCTACCGTAGTAAAAGGCCTGGTAGGCCAGCAGCCGAAAACGGCCTGGGTAATAGACTATGCGCTGCTGGAGCGGATCCACTACCTGCTGGTCGCCGGTTTTGATGTGTACGGTAACTACGGCCATCAGCTGATGACGCGGCTGTATATGGACTTTCTGCGCATGGAGGGTGAGTCAAACTTTCTGGCGTTTTTACCACCCGAGGAGCGCCGGCGCGAGTTTAACCACTGGTATCAAAAATCTGGCGTCGAGCTAACCGCCTTTATCCGTGATGACATTAACTCTTTTGCCCAGCCCAGCGGCTTAAGCTTTAGTACCGACACGCCCAAAGCCGAGCTATATCAGCGCTTTGCCAAGCATTTAGCCCAGGTTCAACCAAAACGCTATCAGCTAAGCCAGGCACGTTTAAGCGACAATAGCCGCGCCTTACTGGCAGAGCTGGGCAAACTGCACGGCGCCACGGCATCGATATTGCCCGAACTGACGATGCTTATGGTAGAGCCGGACAACGGCGGCGAAGTGCAATTATTTACCCTTATTCGCAACAGCGCGCATTATAATGTCAACAGCCTGTTTAGCGAGGCGGATAACCGCAACCCGGCAGAAGATAACATGACGCTGGTGTATGGTCTGCTGGGCAGCTACCCCAATGCCTTTTGGCGGGTAAAAGAAGCCGATTTGGCCAAACTGGTAGCACAGGCGCAGCAGATTAGCAGCGAGCAGGATTACGCCAAACTGCTGGATAACTTTGGCGTAAGGCGCAGCCACCCCGACTTTTGGGCTTTTAGCGACAAGCTAAACCAGCAGTTTATGCAAAATCACCCGACAGACAGCGGCTGGCTGGATTACAACCGGTTGGAAAACCGCTAATAGAGCTCTTGCAACCACGGCGAAAGCGGTTATAATTTCGCCGTTTTCTTATCTTTGGAGCTGATAACTGAAATGAACAACTAAATCCTGATTATCCGTATTTTTTCTTGGACTTATCAGGGTTAGTGGCTTTGTTTTAGTTAGGCTATTGTTAGCACTGCCTTACTTTGCCGCCCGTCCCTGAGCAATCGGGAGGCATTATGGCCCTATTTACTTTCTCTTCCTGCAGTTTCAGCCTGGCCAACGGCGATGAACTGTACAGCAATATTCAGCTTCAACTTGATGTCGGTTTAACTGCCCTTATTGGCCGCAATGGCGCCGGAAAATCGGTACTGGCAGCGCAACTGGCCAGTCAGTATCCGGCAGACGGCTATTTGTTAACACAACTTCCGCCAGCGCATTGGCAGCAGCAAAGCATTGCCGAGTTATTGGGTATTAGCGCCAAGCTTAAAGCACTACAGCACGTCGCTGCAGGCGACTACAGCGATGCCACCCTGGCGCTGATCGACCAACACTGGACTCTGGCAGATGATCTATGCACTGAGCTAGCCCGGCTTAACGCCGACACAGATATCTGGCAACCCTGCAGTCAGTTAAGTGGCGGCCAGCTAAGTCAGCTCAGGCTATGGTGGGCATTTTATCAGCCCAAGCGACTGCTGATACTGGACGAGCCGTCTAACCATCTTGATGGTGCGGCGAGACAATGGCTGTGCCAGCAGTTTGGTCGCTTTCTCAGCAGGCGCAACACTGCTGTACTGCTAATCAGCCACGACCGTCAGCTACTACAGCAGGTCGCAGTGATCTACGAGTTAAACAGTTTAGGGTTGCGCCGGTATGGCGGTAATTATGCGTTTTATCAGCAGCAACACCAGTTTCAGCAAGGTGCGCTGGAACAACAACGTCTGCAGGCTGAGCAAAAGCTTGCCCAGCAGCAACGCGCGGCTCAGAAGGCCACAGAGCGCGCCGCCAAACGCCGGCAACAGGGTGAAAAACAGCGCGGCAGCCAAGCCAGTGTGCTGCTGGATTACCAGAAAAACCGTGCACAACAGGCGGTAGCAGCACGGCGCGGCCAGGAGCAGCAACAACTGCAGCAAACCCAGCAACAGTTACAGCTGCTAAAAGCACAGCAGGAAGTCATTAAGCCTCAGCAGTTTTATCTGCGAACACCGCTCAGCGCCAGTAATAAACTGCTGGTGAATGCCGTTGCCTTACGCCTGGCACATGGCACTGAAGCAGCACTTAATTTTAGCTGGCGCAGCCAGCAGCGTATCCGGTTACAGGGCGCCAATGGCTGCGGTAAATCCAGTTTGCTCAAAACACTGGCCGGCACATTGCAACCCGCTGGCGGTGATCTACAGCTGAACTGCACTGTGCAGTATCTGGACCAGCATTTTAGCCTGCTACACCGTGCTGGCAGTGCGCTGGACAATCTACAAAACTATTGTTCTGCCCTGAGTGAAACTGATGCCAGAACACTGCTTGCCAACGTTGGCTTGCGTGGTGATAAAGTCTTAACTCCTGCTGGACAGCTCAGCGGCGGTGAAAGAATGAAACTTGCCATGCTGATGGTCAGCCAGCACAGCAACAGCTTGCTGCTTTTGGACGAGCCGGATAACCATCTGGATTTGGCCAGTAAGCAGTTGCTGGCTCAGGCATTACAGCAATATCCGGCGGGTTTTGTCATAGTAAGCCACGATCCGGACTTTATCTCTGAGTTAGGTATAGATACGCAATTGCATCTTTAAGCAGCAAGATTCAGCCTCTATGCCACGCCCAGCGCTAATAGCCAGCTGTGGCCATTAAATGCTAAAGTCGCGCTACTTAAAAAAGCTGCCGCTGGCAGCGGGTAGTTTGCGATTTTGCAGTGGAGTAAGCATGGATAAAATTTATCATATTGGTACTATCGGCCAGGCGTGGGGCGCAGCAGAAACCGCGCAGTGGTTAAGCGAGCAGAGCATCAAGCGCAGCTTCTTTACCGAAGTACTACCGGCGATAGAGGCATTAAAAACTAATTTTGATGTTGAGCAATACGGCGAGCTGGATTACCGCCATGTCTGTGGCAAAACCTACCCGCTGTTGGCCGTGAAAAGCCGCAACTGGCAAAGCACTAAGCCGACGGTTTTAGTCACCGGCGGTGTGCACGGCTACGAAACCAGCGGCGTGCATGGCGCTTTGCGCTTTTTACAAACTGAGGCTAAAGCGTACAGCGCTAAAGTGAATATCCTGGTGCTGCCCTGTATTAGCCCCTGGGGTTATGAAACCATTAACCGCTGGACACCACAAGCGATAGATCCAAACCGTAGCTTTGCCGCCGACGGTAAGGCTGCCGAGGCCCAGTTAGTGCGCCAGTATCTGGCCAGCCTGAATACGTCTTTTGCGCTGCATATTGATCTGCACGAAACCACTGACTCAGATAACAGCGAGTTTCGCCCGGCCAAGGCTGCGCGTGATGGCACGGTGAATAAAAACTGGAATATCCCGGATGGTTTTTACACCGTGGATGACAGCGAGCACCCCTGTCCGGCACTGCAAAAAGCCATTATCGACAGTGTCGCCAAGGTAACCCATATTGCAGAAGCCGATGAAAACGGTGAGCTGATTGGTGAAAAGCTAGAGCAGTTCGGTGTAATTAACTACGCTAAAGCTACACTGGGTTTATGCGGCAGCGTAACCGACGCACCGCTGGTAAGCACTACCGAGGTATACCCGGACAGCCCCAGTGCCACACCAGAGCAGTGTATTCAGGCGCAAGTCGCTGCCGTGGTTGGCGCTTTGGATTATTTGCTGGCTAATAAGTGATTTAAGCCGGAGTTAACGACACCGCAACAGGCTTTGCTGCGCTGAGCACATCAGAGTTACGACCTTTGATGTGCTCAGTAGTGATAACGACAGGAAATAATGGTTAGCGCAGCATCGTCAACCGCATAGACCAGCCGGTTGGTTTCATCAATACGGCGCGACCAGAAGCCAGATAAATTCTCTTTTAACGGCTCAGGTTTGCCAATGCCGTCAAACGGACTGCGCTTCGCTTCAGTAATCAGTTTATTGATGCGTTTTAGCGTTTTTTTATCCTGGCTTTGCCAGTACAAATAATCTTGCCAGGCTTCATCGGTCCAACACAGTAAGCGACTAGTCACTCACCAACTCTCGCGCTGTAACTTTGCCAGCGTGGTATTGGGCGATAGAGCGTTGCAAATGCTCGGCGTTAGCGGGTGAGCGCAGTAAATGCACGGTTTCCATCAGACTGTTGTAGTAGTCGAGTGACATTACCACCGCATCTTCAGCGTCCCGCCGTGTAATGACAGTGGTGTCAGCGTCATTCACCACAGCGTCCAGCACCGCTTTTAAGCTATTTCTGGCTTCGGTAAAAGAGACAACTTTCATAGCACCTCAACATGTACGTTAAACTGCACAAGTATAGGCCGGACTCCGACAGTTGTACAGTGTGTTGCACATGTAGTCATATCAGTGGAAGCATCCTAGCTCGGAGCTTCCACTACATTGTGTTAACCACGCTCTGGAATGCGCTCCAGCACGGCTAATAGCAGTTCCCAGTACTGGCCAACGGTGGTGATATTCACCATTTCATCCGGGCCGTGTGGAAAGCGGATGGTGGGGCCAATGGAGACCATATCCATGTCCGGGTACGGCTTTTTAAACAGGCCGCACTCTAAACCGGCGTGTATCACCATAATCACCGGCTCTTTGTTGTAAATGGCCTGATAGGTGTCTTTCACTATCGCCATCACCGGCGAGGCTGGATCTGGCTTCCAGCCAGGATAAGCGCCGCTAAATTTTACCGCTACACCGGCCAGCTGCGCCAGCGAGCTTAACATGCCCTCAACCTGCTCACGTCCGCTGTCAATTAACGAGCGGATTAAACACAGCACCTGCACGCTGTGGTCTGTGGTGGTAATGACGCCCATATTCAGCGAGGTTTCTACCACACCGGTAATGTCGTCGCTCATGCGCATTACGCCGTTGGGGCAGACATTTAACAGATTAACCAACCGCGCCTGCACCTCTGGCGTTAATAACTGCGCGGGCAGCGTGGTTTCTGCCAGGTTTAACTTTAACGCGGGCTCTACGGCGGCTAACTCTTGCTGTAACAGTGCCTGATAATCCGCCACCTGCTGCTGTAGCTGGCCAAGCTTGGCTGCTGGCACGGTAAGCGTCACGCTGGCTTCACGTGGAATGGCGTTACGCAGCGAGCCGCCGTTAAAAGCGGCAACGCTAAGCTCAAGGCTGGCCGCATTATCGGCTAAAAAGCGCACCAGTAATTTATTGGCATTGCCGCGGCCTAAATGAATATTGACGCCGGAGTGGCCGCCTTTTAAACCCGTCAGGCTTAAAGTTAGCGCTGTGACACCCGTTGCCGGCGCCTGCCACTGTGCCGGCACAGTAAATTCGGCATCAACACCACCGGCGCAGCCCATATAAATTTCGCCTTCCTGCTCGGAGTCGGTATTAATCAAGATGTCAGCTTCCAGCATACCGGGCTCAACGCCAAAGGCACCGGTCATGCCGGCTTCTTCGTCGATGGTGAGCAGCACTTCCAGTGGGCCGTGCTTAATGTCGCTGCTGCCTAAAATGGCCAGGGCTGAGGCCATACCAATGCCATTGTCGGCACCTAAGGTGGTGCCGTTGGCTTTTACCCAGTCGCCATCGACATAGGCTTCGATAGGATCTTTGGTAAAGTCGTGCACTTTATCGGCATTTTTTTGCGGCACCATATCCAGGTGCGCCTGAATGACCACCGTTTTGCGGTTTTCAAAACCAGCGGTAGCCGGCTTTTTGATGATCAGGTTGCCGACCTTGTCTTCCAGCACCGATAAGCCTTTATCACGCGCCCAGGCCTGAATATGCTGGCTTAATGCCTGCTCGTATTTTGACGGGTGAGGAATGGCACAAATTTGGGCGAACCACTGCCATAACGGCTGGGGGTAAAGGCTGGCTAATGCTGACACTACAGGCTCCTGCGGCTTGATAAAGGCAAAAACAAAGGCCGGCATTTTAGCACAGCCGGCACTTTGCAGCCTATGGCCTGCCGTTACTTGTCCTGTGTTAGCGGCTTGTCAGCTTTTGTTTCCGCTTTTACGTCACTTTCTGCCAGCGTTTGCTTAATGGCATTGACCGGAAAAAACACATTCAGTGGTTGCTGCCGGGCCTGCTCCCACAGGCTTTTTAACAGCAGTGGCAAACGGCTGATACGGCTGCCGCGGGCGCGCAGTGCAACGGTAAGCGCCAGGGTAAAACTGACCCACAAGTTTACAAAGCCGATTAGCAGCACAAACAACAAATGCAGCAAAAAGCTGAGCAGGCCAATGTCACCACTGACGGCACTGTAGCCCAAATTGGCCGATGAAAACGCCACATGGCGGATATCCAACGGCAAACCGCTGATATAACCCAGATAGCCGGTCATGCCCAGCAGTACACCAAAGAAAAAGTTACCGGCCAAAGCGCCATAATTATCGTGCAGATAATCCGCCAGCTTCTGCCGTGGGCCATCACGCAGCAGCTTTCTTAACAGCGGATGGTGAAACAGCCGCAAGCGCAGCTCCAGGCAATTGGCACGGTTATCAAAAAAGCCGGCGATAATACCGGCGCAAAACAACCAGATACCGGCAATAGCCGCATACAGCAGCGCCAAGCTGGTGAAAGGTGAAATGGCAGCCAGCTGATAACTCACCTGAGCGGCATCCAGCAATGGCGTACCACGCAGCAAAACGGTAGCCAGTGCTATGCTGCTGGCCAGCACAATAGCCACACTGACATTACCCCACACCGCGGCCCACTGCGAGCGGTTTACGTCAATCAGCAGGCTGGCCAGTTTACGGTTTACCGCGCGGCCGTTTTCACCGCGCTCTACCTCCTGAGCAAAGCTGGCCGCGGTCATCGCCGGCTGTTTAGTCGCAATGGTAAAGTGCAACATATGAATAAGCACAAAGCCCAAACCATAATTCAGACTAACCAGCAGCGCATTGTTAAACGGGCTAAAGCCCTGGCTTTCGATATAAATTTTACTCAGCGCCATCAGCGCGATAATCACACCGGCACCGGCGGCCGAGCGCATCAGGGCAAAAAAGCCGCTGCGGTCACGGGTAATGTAGTGCTCGCCATGGCCACTTTTATTTACTGTGATACTTTTTGACAGCATCTGGGTGCTGGAGCGCCATAGCGCGCTGATACTGTTTTGCTCAGTGCTGGCTTCAATTAAGGTGCTAAACAGGCTAAACAGTTTTTGCCGCTGTACCGCCGGTTCACTGATGAGCAAATCGACCAGTAAGGCAATCCGGTCCAGCGTTTGCTCTAACCGCTCCAGTAAATGTGCCACCGCAACCGAGCTGCCCACACCGGCACCGCGGCGGCGCAGGCGCTCTACCTGCTCGCGTGATTGCGCCATCATTACGTCTAAATGCGCGGTGTCTAATAATGACCGTTCAGGGTTTAGCAGTTGCTGCTTGCCGCTTTCGACAAACAGGTTCATCTCGCGGCTAAGCGCAATAAAAGGTGAGTCGACACTGGCCAGACGCCGGTCTATACGCATTAAATCGGGTTCTATTTCTTCGGCCGCGACCCAAATGGCCAGCATTTCCAACGCGTACAAACACTCTTCACGAAAATGGCCCTGCATTTTCGCTAAGGTGGCCTCGCTGCACTGGGCCGCTAAGGCATCAAAGCAGCCTAGCATGGCATCGCTACCGCCTTGCTGCAGCCACAAGGCTTCGGGTTTGCCGTTAAACATTTGTACCAGCACGTCTTTAAAATCGTTTTGGTCGCGCGGGGCCGGATTAAGCCGTTCGTAAAGACGGGAGGCGGTTTCACGAAAAAAACCCCGGCGGGAGAACAGGCCCAAATTGACCAGTGCCGGGTAAATATTCACCTCACCCAGCCAGTTAAACAACACTTCGCTAATGGCCGCGGCATGCTTGGGGTTGGTTTGCAGCGCATCGCACAGTTTTTGTGGCCGCTGAGCGTGGTCTACGCCCAAACCGTTATAGCTTAGCCAGTTCACCAGACTGGTGAGCAGACTAACGGCGCAGCGCTGCTCTGACACACTTCTAACCAGGGTTACGGCACCCAGTGTATCCATATTTTGTCTCCGGCGCTGTTGAGATATGGCAGGACTATACCCAAAACCACCAGGCGCCGCAAAACGCTTTCGGTTAAGCGGCATGTTCTTGTGGCTTCAGTATGGTGATAGTTCAGCGGTTTTGTTGCTGTGCACCGGCAGCTGTTGTAACAGGCTGCTAAAGTCGGTATCAGCCGTTGCCTGCTCGCCGTGCTCCAGCAGCAAATAGCCATCCCGGCCATGTTGTTTTACCCAGTACAGCGCCTGATCGGCCAGTTGCAGTTGCTGCTGCCAGTCGGCTGCCGGTGCAAAGCTGACCGCGCCGACCGAACCGGTTAACCGGCTAAACACCTGACTATAAGGCCAGGGCTGCTTGCGCATGGCGTGCAGCAGCCGCTGCAGCAACTGCGGTACATCGGCGCTGTGCTCGAGGATCAATAAAAATTCTTCGCCGCCCCAACGCACCAGATGGTCGGTACTGCGACAATTTTGCCGCACGATGTCAGCCACCTGGCGCAGTATGGCATCACCTACCTGATGGCCCAGCTTATCGTTAACCTTTTTAAAATGATCAAGGTCCAGCAGCGCCAGCGTCAGCGGCTCATCGGCGCGCTCAGCCCGCGCCAGAATTTGGCGCATATTGCTGTCGACATAATGCCGGTTATACAACCCGGTTAATGCATCCTGCATACTCAGTTGTTGTAACTTCTGATTTACCTCATGCAGCGCCTGCGTACGCTCGGCCACTTGCCGCTCTAAGTGCAGCTGTGCTTTGGCCAGTGCCGATAAGCGCCAGCGATACAGCCCCCACAGCGCCAGTACAACCAGCAGCATAAACAGACTTCGCGCCAGCCAGGTTTTATACCAGTGTGGCGTTAACTGCACCGACAGCTCGACGGTGTCACTCCAGCGGTAATCACCGGCCACCCGCACCTGCAGCAAAAAGCGATAGGCGCCGGCCGGCAGGTTGGTATAAAACGCTTCGCGCCGGTTAAGTGCATAAATCCAGCCCTGGTCATACCCTTGCAGCTGGTAGCGAAATTCCAGTGATGAAGCCTGCAGAAAAAACGGCGCGGTAAAACGGATGCGCCAGTCACGTGCTTCCGGTGGCAGGCTGATCTCTGACTCCAGGTATTGCTGATCGCCGGCAATAACAGCGCTAACCACCGGCTCTGGCACCGCACTGTGATGAATAAGCTGCTGCAGCGGTAGTGATACCACGCCATCCAAGGTGGGGTACCACACCCGCCCCTGATGCACCAGGCCTTTGCTGCTGCCGGCACCATTGCAACAGCGGTGCGAGTCGGTTTCAGCTTCGGGCCGGCGATCGTCCACCAGCATATATAGCTGGTCTATTTTGCCCCGTGCCAGCGCCGGATAGCTTAGCCGGTAAAAGCCCTGAAAATTACTGATCAGTAGCTGGTTATCAATTTTTTCAACGTGCATTACGCCATTGCCGGGCAGGCCGTTACGCTGATTAAACCAATGCCAGCCACCGGGCTGGCCATAAATAAAGCCCTGATCAAAGCTGCCTATCAGTAAGTTGCCATCAGCAAACTGCTTAATCACACTGATAAAACTGCCAGATAAGGGCGTATCCTGCACCGGCGTAAAGCCGCTATCGTCGCCCAGATAAAGGCCATTTTCTGTGCCTACCCACAAGCGGTTTTGCTGATCTGGCAACACTATTCTCACTTTGGCCGTTTGCAGTAGCGCCGGCAAGACATCTTGGCGTAGCTCGTCATGCTGCAGGTAATACAAGCCACCATTGGTGCCCAGCCACAACCGCTCTCCTTGTCGTGCCATAGTGGTTACCAGTAAATGGCGAATACTGTCGTAATTACGCTGCCAGGCCAGCGTTTGCCGGTCTAGCCGGCTTAGGCCAGCACGGGTGCCAACCCACAGAGCATCACCATCTGATAGCAGGCTGTAAACAAACGGATTAGGCAGATATTGATTGGCACTGAGCGGCTGATACTTGCCATACTGTAACAGTGACAACCCCGCGCTGGTGCCCACCAATACATGCTGTTGCCAGGCCTCCAGCGCCCAGACATAAGGGTCGGGTATGCCCTGCGCTTTGCTAAAACGCTGGGTTGGCGGCTGACGTAAACGCTTTAAGCCGTGCGAGCGGCTGCCAAACCACAGATTGTGGTGTTTATCCTGCAGCATGCTTTCTACCCAGACAAAGTCCTGGTGCTTGCCTTTGACATAATCAGTTTGCTGCACCTGGCCACGCTCAATTACGTAGGTGTTACTGTAATTACTCACCCACAGCCGCTGTTGGCTGTCGGTATACAGCAACTCTATGCGCGCTTCATTGCCCTGCTCAGGCAGTTCGACAGGTTGCCAGCTTTGATTATCCCAGCGGTATAGGCCTGCCGTAGTGCCCAAATACAAATGGCTATCGTGCCAGGCCAGCTCACTGATTTGCATTGTTGGTAGTGCATCAGGCTTGCCATACCATTGATAATGGCCCTGTTCTAGCGAGGCAAAGCCGTCCTGCGCACCGATATAGAGTATGTCGTTATGCTGATACAGCTGAAACACCGGGCCCTGATGCGCCGGCACCTGTTGCAACTGCTGTTGTTGCCAGAGGTATAAACGGTTACCACCAATATACATAGTACCATCGGCCAGCTCGGCAAAGCCGGTAATAGCGCCTTGTAGGGGCGCCTCTTTATCCAGCCGGCTGAATTGGCCGTCCTGATAACGCATTAAGCCATTAACACTGCCAATCCACAGCCGGCCTTGCTGATCAAAGTGCAAGGCGGTGATTAAATTAGACGACATTTCTGCCGTGTTGGCCGTGTTAAATACGTCAAACTGCAAGCCATCAAAGCGGGCCAGGCCATTCTGGCTGCCCAGCCAGAGAAAGCCTTGCGGATCTTGTACAATGGCGGTCACCGAAATTTGTGGCAAACCAGCTTCCACCGACCATACCCGGTACAAATAATCCTGTTGGCTTAATACCAATGCCTGGGCACTTCGCAGGGGCACCAGGCAAAGCCAGCACAACGTGATGATATAAGTACCAAGCCTGAACAAAATGCTGCACCCTTTACTAAAAACGTAAATATGATGTGACTTTACTATAGCCTGTTTTACCAACAACAGCGGCAGCCGGACGAGTGGTATTTTTAACCGCCTGAGCGGTCAACTTGCGACAATGGTCATACCAGTGTAAGCTCAACGCCATATCGCATTTCGGGACTTTCTTAATGGCCAACTCACTTCGCAAAGCTAACTGGGGCTTAAAACTGTTCGCCTGGCGCTACATTCCACTGATTGGTTTTTGCTCACCGAAAATCGTGCGGATGGACAGCAAAACGCTGGAAGTGACCATGCCGCATAGCTGGCGAACCAAAAACCATTTAGGCAGTATTTACTTTGGCGCCCTGGCCATCGGTGCCGACCTTGCCGGCGCGTTTTTAGTGTTTAGCAAAGCCAAAGCACGCGGCGTTAACGCGAATTTCGCTTTTAAAGATGTTGCAGGCCATTTTTTAAAACGGCCGGAAGCCACGGTGCACTTTACCAGCCATGATGGCGATATTATTGATGCGATGATTGATGAATCATTGGCCAGCGGCGAGCGTATCAACAAGCCGGTTTCGGTGGTGGTCACCTGCCCCAGCCTGCATGGCGATGAGCCCATGGCTACCTTTACGCTAACCTTGTCGGTTAAAGCCAAAAAGAAAAAAAGCTAGCTCATTTCGTCGCATTACCGCAGGAGCCGGCATACCCACATCAACACGCCGTGAACCCATCCATGGGGGCTCGATTCGGCCATCCTGGCCTGCAACGGTTGACTTAGGGTATACCGACTCCTTACTAAGTTCGTATCATATTTGCAGCTATAGCCAACAACGACTAAAATCCGCAATCTTTACGCCTTATGCCCAAGCGAGCCTGACTCTTATGCAACACTTAGCCGGCAATTTGTTTATCGTCTCTGCGCCCAGCGGTGCGGGAAAATCCAGCCTGATCCAAGCCCTGCTTAAGCGCCACAGCGATATGCAGGTCAGTGTCTCGCACACCACCCGCGCGCCGCGCCCCGGCGAGCAGGACGGCGTGCATTATCACTTTATCAGTGTTGCTGAGTTTAAAGCCTTAATTGCCAAAGACGAGTTTTTTGAATGGGCAGAAGTGTTTGGCAATTACTACGGCACGTCAAAAAGTACCATACGCGATAGCTTACGCCGTGGCATTGACGTGTTTTTAGATATCGACTGGCAGGGTGCCCGGCAAATAAAGGCGCAGGAAAGCTCGGCCAAAGGCATTTTTATCCTGCCGCCCAGTTTAGCTGAGCTGGAGCAGCGCCTTAACAAGCGTGGCCAGGATTCAAGCGAGGTGATTGCCAAGCGCATGGCGCAGGCACACAGCGAGATGAGCCATGCCGATGAGTACGAGTATCTGATTATTAACGATAATTTTGACAGCGCGCTAAACGAATTTGAACGCATTGTGCTGGCGCAGCGCAACAGCTTTGGCAGCCAGGCTAGCAAACATCAGGCGCTACTGACGCAACTGTTGGCGAAAACAGCAAATTAGCGTAAACTATGCGGTCTTGTGAATACCCGCACATTCGGAGCAATAGATGGCACGCGTAACTGTTCAAGATGCAGTAGATAAAATTGGTAACCGTTTTGATTTAATTCTGGTGGCTGCACGCCGTGCCCGTCAGTTAGCCGTAGAAGGCAAAGAGCCGCTGGTCGATATCGAAAACGATAAACCTACCGTAGTAGCCCTGCGTGAAATTGAAAAAGGCCTGATCACCAACACTGTACTGGACGAGCAAGAGCGTCGTGACCAGATGCAACAGGAAGCGTCAGAAATGGCCGCTGTTGCTGCTATTATCGGTTCAGACCACTAAAAAGCCCCGCCATCTGCAGGCCAGCGGCGTATTAGCCGTTGGCAACTGCAATAAATAGACGTATATTCATAATAAATCCCGCGCTTAACGGCGTGTCTTGTTTGCTGTCGCAGTTTGGGAGCACCGGTGTATTTATTTGAAGGTCTGAAAAATCAGATTAGTGCTTACTTGCCACCTGAGCAGGTTGCTTTAGTGCAACAGGCTTACATAGTGGCGAGAGACGCGCACGCGCCGCAAACCCGCTCCAGTGGCGAGCCTTATATTACTCACCCGGTGGCGGTAAGTAGTATACTAGCCGACATGCACCTGGACCATGAAACCCTGATGGCCGCCCTGCTGCATGACGTGATAGAAGACACCCCAGTCAGCAAAGAAGACTTAGCCAGTCAGTTTGGTGACACCGTGGCCGAGCTGGTACAGGGTGTCAGTAAGCTCGATAAGGTAAAATTCAAAGACTATCAGGAATTTGAAGTTACCAACCTGCAAAAAATGTTTATGGCGATGACGCAGGATATTCGCGTTATTTTAATCAAGCTAGCCGACCGCACCCATAATATGCGCACCCTGGGCGCACTCAGACCAGAAAAGCGTCGCCGTATTGCCAAAGAAACCCTGGAACTTTACGCCCCCATCGCCAACCGCCTTGGTATTCACAATATTAAAAACGAATTGGAAGACTGGGGCTTTCAGGCACTGTACCCGATGCGCTACCGGGCGCTGTCGACAGCGGTAAAACAGGCACGTGGTAACCGGCATGAATTGCTGGAAAAAACCCGTAGCGAAATTCTCAGCCGCCTGGAGCAAGCCGGTATAGCAGCCGAAGTCAGCGGCCGTGAAAAGCACCTGTACAGCATCTACCGCAAAATGAAAAATAAAGAGCTGATGTTCAACGATGTGATGGACATCTATGCCTTTCGTGTGGTGGTAGACAGTATCGACAATTGTTACCGCACTCTGGGCGTGGTGCATAACCTGTACAAGCCGATTGAAATCCGTTTTAAAGACTACATCGCTATTCCGAAGCAAAACGGCTATCAGTCGCTGCATACGTCTTTGGTAGGGCCGCACGGTATACCGGTCGAAATTCAAATGCGTACCCGCGAAATGGACGAAATGGCCGACAAGGGTATCGCCGCGCACTGGTTATATAAAGCCAATGGCCAGCATCAGGACACCACGGCACAAATTCGTGCCCGCCGCTGGATGCAAAGCCTGCTGGAGCTGCAGCAAAATGCCGGTAACAGCACCGAATTTGTCGAGAATGTGAAATCGGAGCTGTACCCCGATGAGCTGTATGTGTTCTCGCCCAAAGGCAAAATTGTCGAACTGCCGATTGGCGCCACCGCTGTCGATTTTGCCTACGCCGTGCATACCGACATTGGTAACCGCTGTGTCGGCGCCAAGGTAGACCGGCGGCCGTACCCGCTAAATAAGCCGCTGGAGACCGGCCAGACAGTAGAAATTGTTACCAGCCCGGGCGGCAAGCCCAATGCTAACTGGCTGAACTATGTGGTCACCAGCCGGGCCATTCTGGGTATCCGCAATTATTTGAAAAAGCAGCAACAAAATGAGTCGGTCAGTTTAGGTCGACGCCTGCTGGGCTCGGCACTGGGTGAAGTGAAGCTGGAAGATATTGCGCCCGAGCGCATTGAGCAGGTGCTGCAAAACACCAAACAAAAATCGCTTGATGAGCTGTGCAGTGAAATTGGTCTGGGCAACCAACTGGCGATAGCCGTTGCCCGCCGCTTACTAGGCGAGTTTGACTCGGATGAATCCAGCAGCAACGACGATGCCGGTCCAATGCCGAAAAGCAAAGCCTTTATCATTGGCTCTGAAGGTATGCTGCTGACCTTTGCCAAGTGCTGCCGGCCAATACCGGGCGATGATATTGTCGCCAGTGCCACACCGGGTAAAGGCTTAAACGTACATCGCGCCGATTGCCGCAATATTAAGGGCTGGGATAAAGAGCCAGGTAAGTTTTTCCCGGTACGCTGGGATAAAACCGGTGACAAACAATTCTTGTGCGATATCCGCGTGTTTATTGTCAATCGCCAGGGTGTGCTGGCCAAGCTCACTACGCTAATTGCCGGCCAGGATTCTAATATTCAGGATCTGGCTACCGACGACAGAGACACCGGCGAATATGTGATTAAAATAACACTGTCGGTGCGCGACAGGGTGCATTTGGCTAATGTGATGCGCAAGATCCGCGTGATGCCAGATGTACAGAAAGTTTACAGAAGGAAATAACAGTAATGTCTAAAGTGATTATCCGTACCAACGACGCGCCTGCCGCCATCGGCACCTACAGCCAGGCGGTAAAAATTGGTACCACGGTATATTTGTCCGGCCAGATCCCGCTGGTGCCTGCCAGCATGCAAATGGTGTCAGACAACTTTGCCGAGCAAACCCATCAGGTGTTTAAAAACCTGGCAGCGGTATGCGATGCCGCCGGTGGTAGCTTGAACGATATGGTCAAGGTGAATATTTTTCTGACCGATTTAAGCCAGTTTGCCACAGTAAATGAGATTATGAGCCAATACTTTGCCGAGCCTTATCCTGCTCGTGCAGCAGTGCAGGTGTCGGCGTTGCCACGTGGCGCCCAGATTGAAATTGACGGCGTGATGGAAGTCCCGTCAACCCATTAAATGCTATGGCAAACCTGTGGCAGCGCTACCTCACCCCAGCTTTGTTGTGCAGCCTTTTGGCGGCGCAACCCGTTGCTGCGGAAGAGCCCCTGCCACAGCGCACGGCCAGCCAGCCACAACTGCTGTGGTGTTTAGACCATTTTCCGCGCTTTCACCACTACGAAGACGTAAACACACCTTTTGGGCCTTCGGTCGATTTAATGCAAGAGCTGGCCAGGCGCGCCGGTTTTAGTCTGGTGTTTACCCCCCGCACAGCGGTGGCACGCTGTTTTCGCCTGATGGCCGAAGGTAAGGTAGATTTAATGACCAACCTGAAATTCAGCGCCGAGCGCGATGCCATTATGCACATGCTGCCCTATAACGACACCGTGCCGGAAAGCCTGTTTATGCGCCATGATGATAAAAGACGCATCGACAGCGAAGCCCAGTTGCAGCAACTGACACTGGTGACTATTCGCGGTTATCTGTATTCACCGGCGATGATGGCGCTGCTGGAGCAAAAGCAGCGTCACGTGGTAGAAGTGGACAGTATAGAGTCCGGGTTGGAGCTGGTATTTCGCCAGCGGGTTGATGGTCTGGTGGCGCCTACTGTCAGTACCACTAATGCCATCGACAATACCGCAGGCTATGCCCACCGTTTTCGCCGCGCAGCTATCGATTTAAGCCGTGGTCAGCCAAGTTATATTCATATCGGCCTGTCCCGCCTGAGCCCACATGCGGCGCTGGCTGACAAATTACGGGATGAGCTGGCAGCCATGATTGCCGATGGCACCGTGGCGCGTTTATATGCCGAACCCACCCAAGCGCCCCTCGTAGGCCCCCGCAAGCCCTGATGAGTACTTCCTTAGCCAAACTGCCCGTATCGGTCATTAAAGGCGTTGGCGCCAAAGTAGCGGAAAAGCTCGATAAGTTGGGTATCTACAGCCTGCAGGATATTTTGTTTCATTTACCGCTGCGCTATGAAGATCGCACCCGTATTTATGCCATTGCCGATCTGATGCCGCTGATGCATGGCACTGTGCTGGGCGAGGTGGTCAGCAGTGAAATCCAGCTGGGTAAAAGGCGCAGCTGGCTGGTAAAAATTAAAGATGGCAGCGGTTATCTGACACTGCGCTTTTTTCATTTTAGCGCCGCGCAAAAAAATGCCGTTACACCGGGTGTGCTACTGCGTTGTTTTGGCGAGGCCAAACGCGGCCCGCGCGGGCTGGAAATGTTGCACCCGGAGTACCGCGTGCATAACGATGAGCTGCTCACTGAAGTCAGCGAAACCTTAACACCGATTTATCCCACTACCGAGGGCTTGCGTCAGGCGACTTGGCGTAACCTGACCGATGCCGCCTTATTGCAACTACGCAGCAGTGCGCCGGACGAATATCTGGCTGACTATATGGCACAAAACTGGTCACTGACTGACGCGCTGCACTATATTCACCGCCCGCCGCCAGATGCCAGCCTGCAATTGCTGGAGCTGGGTAAGCACCCGGCTCAGCAGCGGCTGATTATGGAAGAGCTGGTGGCGCAGCAACTGAGCATGTATAAACTACGCAGCCAAAGTCAGCAGCAAAACGCTATCGCCTTACACATAGATACCGCATTAGAGCAGCGTTTTTTAAGTGCCCTGCCGTTTACCCCCACAGGCGCACAGCAGCGGGTTACGGCCGAGATACGTCACGACTTAGCGCAAAATCTGCCTATGCTGCGCTTAGTGCAAGGCGATGTTGGCTCGGGTAAAACCCTGGTTGCCGCCCTGGCCGCGCTGACTGCCATTGGCAATGGTTATCAGGTGGCGTTAATGGCGCCTACCGAACTGCTGGCCGAGCAACATGCCGCGAATTTTGCCCGCTGGTTTGTGCCACTGGGTATAAGCGTGGCCTGGCTTGGCGGTAAAACCAAAGGCAAAGCCCGGCAAACCACGCTTAGCGCTATTAGCGATGGCAGCGCCCAAATGATTGTTGGCACCCATGCGTTGTTTCAGCAACAGGTGGCCTTTAAACAATTGGCACTGATTATTATCGATGAGCAGCACCGCTTTGGCGTACATCAGCGCCTGGCACTGCGGGAAAAAGGCGGTATTGCAGGCTGTTATCCGCATCAACTGGTGATGACCGCCACCCCGATCCCGCGCACCCTGGCCATGACCGCCTATGCCGATTTAGATACCTCGATTATTGACGAGCTGCCGCCCGGACGCACGCCTGTTACCACAGTGGCGATACCGGATACACGCCGCGACGATATTATTGAGCGGGTGCGCAGTGCGGTCAAAACCGAGCAGCGCCAGGCTTACTGGGTATGCACCTTAATTGAAGAGTCAGAAACGCTGCAAAACCAGGCGGCCGAAGACACCTTGGTGCTACTGCAACAAGCCCTGCCCGATTTACGTATTGGCCTGGTACATGGCCGGTTAAAAGCCGCTGATAAACAAGCGGTAATGCAGCAATTCAGCGCTGGCGAACTGGACTTATTGGTTGCCACTACCGTGATTGAAGTGGGTGTTGATGTACCCAATGCCAGTTTAATGATTATTGAAAACCCGGAAAGATTGGGCCTGGCGCAGCTGCACCAATTACGTGGCCGGGTTGGCCGGGGCAGCACCGCCTCGCATTGTGTGCTGTTGTACCATGCGCCGCTGTCAAAAACCGCACAAGCCCGGCTTGGCGTGTTGCGTGATTCCAACGATGGCTTTGTGATTGCCCAGCGTGATTTGGAAATACGCGGCCCCGGCGAGCTGCTGGGCACCCGCCAGACCGGGGTGTTGCAGTTTAAAATTGCCGACTTAAGCCGCGATGCGGAACTACTGCCGCAAGCACAGCAACTGGCTACCAGGCTGTGGCAGCAAAACCCGCCAGCGTGCGAGCAACTGATAAAACGCTGGCTGGCGAATAAAGAGATTTACGGCAATGCCTAAGCATCAAATTAATTCAGTTCGAAAGTACCTATAGCTGAAAATCGGTAAAGGGCTCTGTCCTCTGCCAACACGCCGTGTAATTGGATTGAATAGTTACCAAGTCCGGGATTAACCGCCCCTCAGGGGCATTTCTATCTTTATTAAAACCGGAGAAGTAATAACCTTGCACTTCAACCCAATGGTTATTGCAATCGCCATAAGTTAGAGCAGCACCCTCAGAATCATCGTAAATGTCTATAGCGTATTCGCCATACCGGGCATGCTCCGCACTTAGATATAATAAGCCACCTTTGAAGTACCCGCGCAAACTGATGTTACGGTTGTAATACTGTTCGGGCTTTGCAATGAGCAATAGCATTGAACTCTGAACATAAGGCTGCTTCAAGACCTGTATCGCTGGCAACTCAGCCGTTACCGCAGCTGGTAGTGCCAACATAAACCCGCAGCACAACATTATTTTCTTCATAAACGCTAAAACTCCTGTATCAGTCCAATTTCGCAGCGAGCGTCAATTATTAACACTGAAGCAATCCGAATGTTCTGCAGCGGACATAGAATTAGTAAGTAGCTTTCCCTCAGTGACATTTTCTGTTGGATTGAAGTGTGGTTGAAAAACCCCCTGGACTGCAACCCATTTACCTTCGCACACGGCTAGCTTTTCTAGATCGGTCGAATCATTACTTAACGCTATAGCGTAACTTAAGTCACCATACCCAGCATGCTCCGGGCTAAAGTAAATAGCACCATTTGCATATAATCCTGTAACTAAAACAGCCCTGTTAAAATAGTGTTCTTTATACACAAGCAGTTCAACTAACGTCTTTCGCTCATAACTAACACCTATTTCAGCTTTTTGCACTGGCTGGCATGCCAACAGAAAAAGGACGAAAAAAAATGCAGAACAATCTCGCAGCCGGTTCATCAGGACTACCTCATTTGCTCATACTTACCTTGGTATGCAATATATCGTGTCCGAAGCGCATCACCACCAGTCCCGATTAAAAACACAGGCTTATTTACTCTTTTTGCATAATCCAACCATTCATTTTGAAAATTGGGCAAGGTAAAAGACATTCTTCTTATCCTAGGTGACACACCAATAACTACCGCGACAATATCTGGATCTGAGCCTATGCTGCGATATGAAGATATAAACCCATTCTGCGAGCCAACCATGTAGTTAGGCGGTAGAATGTCTGTGCCAATGCGATCCGCTTCATAACCAGCGTCTGTCGCACCCAGACCGAAGAAGCCACTTTTTGCGGCACGCTTGTAAATTACCGTCCCCAGTGGACGATTCGCTCTTATCCTGTCATGCGTTAGAGTTTCGTTTGCAATCCCTACCAGCATGATGATATCCCCGCTCACCGCGCTTAACACTTTATTAAAATCTGCGTCATTACACAGTTCACCGCACAGTTTTAAGCCTTCAGACATCATGGATCCCTTTTCTGTCATCAAATCGCCAAAATGATAAATATTGGAATCCAAAATGTAAACATTAAATTAAATGATGGGGCAAAATGCTTTAAATAACACACAATTGAAGAAAATATTACAGCGACTACAGTGGCCGCTGCTCACCACAATAATATTCTCGACCAAGTGCGCGGCACATTAAAAGCAACCAGCTAATAAGCCGCGATGCCGAATTACTGCCGCAAGCACAGCAACTGGCTACCAGGCTGTGGCAGCAAAACCCGCCAGCGTGCGAGCAACTGATAAAACGCTGGCTGGCGAATAAAGAAATTTACGGCAATGCCTAAGCTGATATCTGCAAGGCTTGCTGTAGATCGGCTATCAAATCATCGGGATCTTCAACACCAATACTTAAGCGGATTAAATCATCGGTCACCCCGGCAGCTTGGCGGCTTGGCGCATCCATTGCGGCATGGGTGGTGCTGGCCGGATGACAGGCAAGGCTTTCTAAATCACCCAGACTAACCGCTTGGGTAAACAGCTGCAGACTATCAAGAAAGCGCGCAGCCCGATCGAAACCACCTTCCAGCTCAATACTGACCATGCCACCAAAAGCACCCACGGTGTCGGCCAGCACCGGGTAGCCGGCATCAGTGGCTAAGCCCGGGTAAATGACTTTCTTCACTGCTGCATGCTGAGCTAAAAATGCCGCCACCTTGGCCGCGCCGGCCAGGTGTGCATCCATCCGTAGCGCCAGTGTGCGCAGGCCGCGCTGCAGTAAATACGCCTCTTGCGGGCCTATCGGCGCGCCGATATGTTTTAGCGCTATAGTACGCACCTGTTGCATTAACTCTTTGCGGCCCGCTACCACGCCGGCAATAATATCGCCGTGGCCACTTAAATATTTGGTGCCGCTGTGCATCACTAAATCAATGCCGTGCTTAAGCGGTTTAAACAAATAAGGCGTTAAAAAGGTGTTGTCACACACCGTAATGGCGCCAGTTTTCGCCGCAGCAGTTTTTACCTTACGGTAGTCGGTTACTTTAAGATTAGGGTTGGTAATAGGTTCAAACAGCACCAGCTTGGTGCCGGGGTTAATATTGGCCAGTAAGTCATCGTCACTGCTATACCGGCTTACGGTAATACCGGCGCGGCTTAACGTATTAATTAAAAATGCTGCCGTACCACCGTACACCGGATCAATAAAGGCCACTTCGTCGCCGCTACTTACCAGCGCATAAAAGATACTGCTCACCGCCGCCATGCCACTGGCAACCACCAGGGCTTCATCGGCCCCTTCCAGGCTTGCCAGCTGCTGCTCCAGCGCCTGCACTGTCGGGTTACCCATGCGGCTATAAATAAAACCCGGCTGCTCACCGGCAAAACGGGCCTTGCCCTCAGCCGCCGTGCCATAAGTAAAAGTACTGCTTTGATAAATTGGCGTGGTTAACGCACCGGTTTGCTGATCGCCATGGCTACTGTGCAGTAATTGCGTTTTAAATTTCATAGATAACATCCGTTAACTGGCCGCTGTTACATCGGCCTGGGTGACAGTGGCATAATGTGCCGCGACATTAAAGCGCAAGCTTAACCGGCTACTTATACAGATAGCTAGCCTTAAGCGCAGATAACGTCTGCTAAAACATAATGACACCCACCACGGCACTTACCGCCAGCACCCGCAGTATGCTTTGGTTGTAACGAAATAACGCAATACCTGCTGCGATACCCAGCAGTAAGGCAAACCAGTCGATACTGCCGCTCAGCCCTTGCGGCCACAACACATGGTAGCCAAAAAACAGTGCCAGATTAACAATAACCCCTACTACGGCAGCGGTAATAGCGGTAAGGGGTGCGGTAAAGGCAGCTTGTTTTCGGCTGCTTTCGACCAGCGGCGCCCCCACTAAAATAAACAGGAAGGACGGCAAAAAGGTAAAAAAAGTGACAATAGCCGCCGCCAGCATACCCGCCAGTGGCAGCATATCAGGCCCGAGCAATTGCGTGGTCCAGCCGGCAATAAAGCCGACAAAGGCCACCACCATAATCAGTGGGCCCGGCGTGCTTTCACCCAGTGCCAGTGCGTCTATCATTTGCAGCGCGCTCAGCCAGCTGTAATGCTCTACCGCGCCCTGATACACATAGGGCAATACCGCATAAGCGCCGCCAAAGGTGAGCAGCGCCGCCTTGGTAAAAAACCAGCCTAACTGCGCCTGTGGGCTGTGCCAGCCATACAGCATAACCAGCACACCAAGTGATAAGGCCCAGATCCCCAGCCCCAGAGCGATACCCAGCGCAAACCGGCGCCAGCTAAATAACTGCCATTTTGGTAATGCTGTGTTGTCGTTTATCAGTGCATCGCCCACTGCAGCATGGGCGGTGCTACTGCCATGTGACACTGGCGGTACTGTTAACTGCGCCGGCCAATAGCGCATTAACAGCAAACCAATACAGGCCGCAGCCATTACGATATAGGGAAAAGGTAGCTTAAATACGGCTATGCCAATAAGCGCCGCTAACGCCAGCAGTTTAAGGGCGCGGGTGTGTAAGGTTTTTTTACCGATACGCCAGGCAGCAAACAGCACGATGGCCGTAACCGCCGGCTTTACGCCATACAGCAGGCCTTGCACCAGCGGCACATCGCCATGCGCCAGATAGAGCCAGGCCAGCAAGCTTAAGATAAAAAATGACGGCAAAATAAACAGCAGGCCGGCGATTAAAGCCCCTTTAGCACCATGCAATAGCCAGCCGATATAGGTTGCCAATTGCTGCGCCTCAGGCCCCGGTAATAACATGCAGTAATTCAATGCGTGCAAAAAACGCGCTTCAGAAATCCAGCGGCGTTTATCCACCAGCTCCTGATGCATCATACCCAGCTGCCCCGCCGGCCCGCCAAAGCTGATAAAACCCAGCTTTAACCAATATAAAAACGCCTCGCGCAGGCTGACAGTTGTGGGTGTGGTTTGTAACGCTTGCTTGTTATTCATCGCGGGCCAACTTCCATTGTAAAAACGCTTTTACCACTAAGGTGGCAATAGCAATTAAGGTTAACAGTGCCGCTGCAATAAAGGCGCCGGCGGTATTGTAGTCTTGCTGCAGTAATTCGATATGCAGCGGCAAAGTATTGGTTTGGCCGCGAATGGTACCAGACACCACCGACACGGCGCCAAATTCACCCACCGCTCGGGCATTGGTTAAGATCACACCGTACAACAGCGCCCAGCGGATGTTCGGCAGCGTAATATGCCAAAATACCTGCCAGCCGCTGGCTCCCAAAAGCACGGCTGCTTCCTCCTGCTCAGTACCCAAGGTTGACATCAGCGGCACCAACTCGCGTACCACAAAGGGGCAAGAGACAAACACCGTCACCATCACCAGGCCAGGCCAGGCAAACATCAGTTGCACATCATACTGGTTCAACAGATCAGCAAAAGGGCCATTGCTGCCATACAACAACAGGTATAACAAACCGGCGACGACCGGCGAGACAGCAAAGGGAATATCGATTAACGTGAGCAAAAAACGCCGGCCAGGAAAGCTAAAGCGTGTTACGCACCAGGCAATTAAGGTACCAAACACCAGGTTTATCGGTACGGTTAAGCCTGCCACCAGTAAGGTCAGGCCAATAGCATGCAGCATATCCGGCTCAGTCAAGTTTTGCCAAACGCCACCTATACCGGCTGAAAAGGCGGCGATAAAAATAAACACCAGCGGCACCACCAGTAACAACAGGGTAAGTACCACGCCGGTGCTGATCAGTAAGGGTTTAAGCCAGCGCTGCGCACTGTTAAGCCTGATATTATTCATTTGGGGCCACCGGTAATATGCTGATAACGCTGCTGTATACCATTGATAATAAACAGCAATGTAAGCGACACAATGAGCACCACACTGGCGATGGCAGCTGCTGCGGCGTAATCAAACTCTTGTAGACGAACAAAGATCATCAGTGAGGTGACTTCGGTTTGCCAGGGCAAATTACCAGCGATAAAAATCACCGCACCAAATTCGCCCAGGCTGCGGGTAAAAGACAACGCCGTACCGGTGAGCAGTGCCGGTTTAATTTCCGGTAAGATGACGCGGAAAAACGTCTGTATCGGGCTGGCACCCAGGGTTGCTGACGCCTCTTCATATTCAGGGCCAAATTCTTCCAGCACTGGCTGCACGGTACGTACCACAAAAGGCACACTGGTAAACACCATCGCCACCACGATGCCCAGCCAGGTGTAAGACACTTTAATATCCCACAGCGCCAGATATTGGCCAAACCAACCTTGTGTTGAAAACACTGCCGCTAAGGTTAACCCAGCCACCGCCGTGGGTAAGGCAAAAGGCAAGTCCATTAACCCATCCAGCAGCACCCGCCCCGGGAAACGGTAGCGGGTTAAGATCCAGGCCATAAGCAAGCCAAAAAACAAATTAAATACACTGGCTACAGCGGCCGCCGACGCGGTCACTTTATAGGTAGCCACTACGCGTGGGTCGCTGATAATGGCCCAGTACTCCTGCCAGCTTAGACCCGCAACCTGCAATACCAGACCACTAATAGGCAGCAAAATTACTAAACTGATAAAAAACAGGCTACTGCCAAGGCTAATGGTAAAGCCCGGCAGCACCCGCTTACTGTTGTTGCTGCGATAAAATGCCACGGCTAGCGCTTAGCCTCGGCCAGCAATTTGTCTAACAGGCCGCCACTGGCAAAATGTTGTTGCTGTACCTGCGCCCAACCGCCAAATTTCTGCTCAACAGTAAAGAGGTCTGTTGCCGGGAACTGCTCTGCCGTGGCCGCCACCACTTCAGGGTGATGCACGCGGTAGAAATAGCGCGCCAACACTTGCTGCGCTTCTTTGCTGTACAGGTAAGTTAAATAGGCTTTGGCTTGCTGTTCGGTGCCATTACGCTGAATATTTTTGTCAATCCAGGCCACCGGAAACTCGGCCAGCACATTGGTGGGTGGCACGACCCGCTCAAACTGTTGATCAGGATATTGCGCGATAATGTTGTTCACCTCAGACTCGAAGGTAATTAAAACATCGCCCAAACCGCGCTCAACAAAAGACGTGGTTGCGCCGCGGCCGCCGGTATCAAATACCACCACCCGGGCTAAAAACTGCTTTAACCACTGCTGGGCTTGCTGCTCGTCGTTATTAAAGCGCAGTAAGGCATCGCCATAGGCACCCAGATAGGTATAGCGGGCATTGCCCGAGGTTTTCGGGTTAGGAAACACCAAACCGACATCGGCTTTGGTTAAATCTGCCCAGCTACTAATTTGCTTAGGGTTACCTTTGCGCACCATAAAGGCCATGGTGGAATAGTACGGCGAGCTGTTATTGTCCAGCCGCTCACGCCAGTTGGCCGGCAGCAAGTTACCGCGCTGGTGCAAAATATCGATGTCGGTGCTTTGGTTAAAGGTTACTACATCGGCCCTTAAGCCCTGAATAATCGCCTGCGCCTGGCGCGATGAGCCGCCATGCGACTGCTTTATCTCCAGCGTTTCGCCGGTTTGCTGCTGATAATGCGCAATAAACAGCGGGTTTATCTCAGCAAACAACTCGCGCGATATGTCATAGCTGCTGTTTAGCAGCTCTTTCGCTGTTGCCGGTGCCGCCAGCACTGCCGCTAACAGCAGCAAGCTAAACTTTTTTGTGATCTGCATAATGGCTAGTCCTTTTATTTAAATGCCTTCACCCAGGAAGACTTTACTATAACGCGGCTGGATCCAGGCTACATCGCCCTGTGCCAGCTGTAATTGTTTAAACTGCTCTTTGGGTAATTCGATATGAATAAGTTGTTGGTCGGTATCACTGAGCACTTCAAGCCGGGCCACCGGGCCAACGATGGTGACCAAATCCAGCGTCACTTTTAAGCTGTCACTGACCGGCGCTTTGTACACATCAATTTCATGCGGCCGCACATAAGCAAAACCGTCCTGCTCTTCGCCATTATTGTGCTCAGGTGAGGCCAACTTAACGTTGCCGATGGTGCTCTGGCCTTGTTTTACCCGGGCATGGAATAAATTCACATTACCCAAAAACTCGTACACAAAGGGGTTAGCCGGGTTGTCGTACACCTGCTCGGGTGTGCCATCCTGCTCTATCGCGCCCTTGTTCATCACCACTATGCGGTCAGCCACTTCCAGTGCTTCTTCCTGATCGTGGGTCACAAACACGCTGGTAACATGAATTTCATCATGTAAGCGGCGCAACCAACGGCGCAGCTCGGCCCGCACCTTGGCGTCCAGCGCGCCGAAAGGCTCATCCAGTAGCAGCACCTTGGGCTCAACGGCTAAGGCACGTGCCAGGGCAATGCGCTGCCGCTGGCCGCCAGAGAGCTGAGCCGGGTAGCGATCTGCCGTCCAGTCCAGCTGTACCAGTTGCAGCAGGTTATTTACTTTTTTCGCTATCTCGGCCTTGTTCGGCCGCAATTTTTTTGGCTTTACCGTAAGGCCGTAAGCGACGTTTTCAAACACCGTCATATGTTTAAACAACGCATAGTGCTGAAATACAAAGCCCACACCCCGTTCAGACACATGCTGGCCGGTAATATCCTCGTTGTTAAAGCGGATACGGCCACTATCGGCCTGCTCCAGCCCGGCGATAATCCGTAGCAAGGTAGTTTTACCCGAGCCCGATGGTCCTAGCAAGGCGGTTAGCTCACCGGTTTTTATCGCCAGGTTAACGTTATCAACGGCGATAAAGTCACCAAAACGCTTGTTTACCTGCTCAATACTGATACTCATAACATCAAATCCTGTCTGAAAGTCTGTGTGCTTTCGTCAATTAAGCGGTTTTATGTTTACGCTCGTCTTTGTATTCAACGTAGCTTTTAATCACTATAGTCACCAGCGCCAGGCCGGTCAGCAGTGACGACACGGCAAAGGCGGCAGTAAACATATATTCGTTGTACAGCACTTCAATGTGCAGTGGCATGGTATTGGTTTCGCCGCGAATACGCCCCGACACCACCGCTACCGCGCCAAACTCGCCCATAGCACGGGCATTACACAGCACCACACCGTAGATCAGGCCCCATTTAATGTTTGGCAAAGTCACGTACCAGAAGGTTTTCCAGCCACTGGCGCCCAACGTTAACGAGGCCTCCTCTTCTTCTTTGCCTTGTTGTTGCATCAGCGGAATAAGCTCGCGCGCGACAAACGGCAAGGTGCCAAACAGGATCACGATAACGATACCGGGGACAGCAAAAATAATCTTAATGTCATGCTGCTGCAGCCAGGGGCCAAGCCAGCCATGACTGCCAAAAAAGATCACGAAAATCAGCCCCACAACGACCGGCGATATGGCAAAAGGCATGTCAATAATCGATACCAGCAGGGTTTTGCCACGGAACTCAAATTTAGCCACAGCCCAGGCAATCGCCACACCAAATACTGCATTCAACGGTACCACGATCAGCAGCACAAACAGCGTCAGCTTAATCGCCGCCACTGCGTCGGGTTCGGTAACCGCCTGCCACCATACATTAAGCCCGGCTTCAAAAGCACCGTACAGCACGACTGACAATGGCAGCAGTAAAAACACGCTGAGAAATAACAACACTATGCTGATTAAGCTATAGCGCACCCAGCGTGGCTCTGTAGTGGCTTTTGCTGTAGATGCTGGGTTTAACAGCCCAGCTTCACTGTTTATTACGGCTGCAGTCATAACACACCACCATTACGTTTATTGGTCCACCACTGCAGGCCGTTAATCAACAACAACAGCAAAAAGGCCGCAACTAACATCACTACGCCAATTGCTGCCGCGCCGTGGTAGTCATACTGCTCAGCTTTGGCGACAATTAACAGCGGTGTTATCTCGGTGCGATACGGCAAATTGCCAGAGATAAATATTACCGAGCCGTATTCGCCCAGTGCCCTGGCAAAGGCCAGCGCATAGCCGGTAAGTAATGCCGGCAGCAAAGCGGGTAATATCACCCGTCTTACTGTGGTAAAACGACTGGCACCTAAGCTGGCCGAGGCCTCTTCCAGCTCTTTTTCAAAGTCGGCCAGTACTGGCTGCACGGTACGTACGACAAACGGCAGGCCAATATAGGTAAGCGCAATAACGACGCCAATTTCCGAGTAGGCAACACGAACTCCCCAAACTTGCAGGTATTGCCCAACCCAGCCGGTGGTGGAATACAGTGTTACCAGCGCAATGCCAGCCACGGCTGTGGGCAAGGCAAATGGCAGGTCAACCAGTGCATCAACAACTTTTTTGCCGGGAAAGCGGTAACGTACCAATACCCAGGCTGTCAGGCTGCCAAATACCGCATTAATCGTCGCGCCTGCCAGCGACGCGCCAAACGATAGCTTGTAAGAAGCGACGACCTGCGGGTGACTGATAGCCTGCCCAAAATCCTGCCAGCTCATCTGCAAGGTGAAAATCAGCAAACCGGCTACCGGTAACAAAAACAACAGGCTTAAGTAAAACACTGAAAAACCCAATGTTATACCAAAGCCGGGGATCACTCGTCTGGCAACTTGCGTTGTCATATACAGCTCCGCGTTTTCGGTTGGCTACAAGCGCCGCAAGTGCAGCGCCAACTTACGTTTAACGGTTGTTGGCAACCGCAGCCAGCACCTTGTCAAATACCCCACCATCGTTGAAGTGCTTTTGCTGTGCCTGTTGCCAGCCACCGAACACTTCATCAATTTTAAACAGGTTTACCTGCGGGAATTTATCACTGTACTGCGCCGCAATAGCGGGGTTAGAAGGCCGGTAAAAGTGTTTCGCCGCCAAATGCTGCGCAGCATCGGTATAAAGCTGCTGCAAATACGCTTCAGCGAGTTTGCGGGTGCCTTTGCGATCAACGTTTTTATCGACAATGGTCACCGGTGGCTCGGCCAGGATGCTGATGCTGGGCACCACTATCTCAAACTGACCTTTGCCCAGTTGTTCTACCGATAAAAAGGCTTCATTTTCCCAGGCAATAAACACATCACCAATACCGCGCTGCACAAAGGTGTTGGTGGCACCGCGGGCACCCGAGTCTAAAACGGGGACATTTTTATACAGTTTTTCGATAAACTCATAAGCTTTATCTTCTGAACCATACTGCTTAAGCGCATAGCCCCAGGCTGCCAGATAGTTCCAGCGCGCACCGCCCGAGGTTTTCGGGTTAGGCGTAATCACTTCTACATCCGGGCGAACTAAATCATCCCAGTTTTTAATATTTTTCGGGTTACCTTTGCGCACCAGCAACACTATGGTTGAGGTATAAGGTGAGCTATTGTTCGGTAACCGGCTTTGCCAATTCGGTGGCAATAAACCGGCTTTGCTGCTAATGGCGTCAATGTCGTAGGCCAGCGCCAGTGTCACCACGTCGGCCTCCAGACCATCAATTACTGCACGTGCCTGAGAGCCGGCGCCACCATGTGACTGTTTAATATCCGGCGCTTTATTGCCCTGCTGTTGCCAGTACTGGCTAAACTGCTGATTATACTCGCGGTAAAATTCACGGGTGGGGTCATACGAAACGTTTAAAATGCTGTTATTGGCTGCAGCAATAAAGCCGGTGCTTGCTAACACTGCTCCCAAAGCAATTTGCTTAACTAACTTACTGATGTTCATTCCGATATCCTTTAGTCATAATTTTATTATTGGCAAAGGCTTCCGGACGTCCGGTCAGCATTTTGTGTTATTTGGGTTGATGTTCCAGCCTTAACTTTTCGTTTTTTTCCAGTTGTACCAATTTACCGTGATGGAAAATCAGCTCTACCGAACCAAACTCAATCTGGCCCACCAACCGCTCCAGTAACACCAACAATTGCGGTAGCGCATCTTTGGCGTCGTCTTTTACTGTCATGGCGTACTCCTTAACGCAGCGGTTGACGATGCTATCTTAGTTAAAATCCAAAATAACCAATAAATAGCAAATAACGATTATCTATATCGAAAAAGAATATATAGCCTGATGCTGCACCTCTTGTTAACTTATTTATTTTTTATTCCAAAAATGAATATAAAACGGATTTACTATTCCGCTTTTAAAATATAACGTTACTTCACCACAGCAGCATTGCCCCCCAGCCCGCCCGGGCCAAGTTAAACCAACAATAAATTATTCAGGAAGACACTATGACATCCTTCACGCACACTAAGGTGGTGGCAGCGTTGCTGCTTGCTACTGCCGGCGCTGCCGTTCAGGCAGCCGATGTAACCATTTATGGCCGTGCCCACTTATCACTGGATCAGCTCGATAACGGTGTTGACAGCGGTACCAATGTATCAAGCAATGCCAGCCGGCTCGGCTTTCGTGCCAGCACCAGACTGGATGATGGCCTGGAAGCCTTTGTACAGCTTGAGCAAACGATCCGCTTTGATGAAGGCAGCGGCCAGTTTGCCGACCGCGACTCCTACGTTGGCCTGCGCGGCGACTTCGGCACGCTAAAAATCGGCCAGTTTGACACGCCGTTAAAAGCCATTCGCAGCAAAGTTGATCAGTTTGGCGACCGCATCGGTGATATCCGCAACCTGACGCGAATCAACACCGGTAACGACAATATTGGCAATGTATTTGATGAGCGTTTTAAAAACGGCGTGGCTTATCAAAGCCCGGCGTTTAACAACCTAAGCTGGGCCTTTCATTACACGCCGCATAACACTACCGGTGCTACTACCGATAACGTACGCGATTCTTACAGCACCTCACTGACTTATGAAGTAAAAGGCCTTTATCTGGCAGCGGCTTATGAAAGCTTTGAAGGTATAGCGGGAATTGATCCTAAAGCCATCAGGCTGGGTGCCTATTATGATATCAGCGCGCAGCTGCGTATATCAGCGCTGTACCAGAATGCCAGCGATATTCCGGGCGGCGACCGCGATGTGTATGGCGCTGGTGCCAGCTACAAACTCAATAAGTATACGCTTCGGGGCCAGCTGTACCAGGTAAGCGACAATGACAGCCCGGATAGCGGCGCCACTTTGGCGGTGTTCGGGGTAGACCGTAACCTTGGCAAAGATCTGACCCTGTACGCCGCTTACGGCATCACTTCGAACGATAACGCGGCCAGTTACCGTATCTCCGCTGGCGGCCGTGGCACCTCAGTGCCGGCCATTGTCGGCGAAAACACTACCGGCCTGTCGCTGGGCATTATTTACAACTTCTAACCAGGCAACACCTGATGTACCCGTTTTACGGATGAATAGCAGCGCCACGGATTGGCAATTGCACCTTCCTCCTCCTGTTGCAATAACCGTTTTGGTTGCCCCGCTTGCGGGGCTTTTTTAGCTGCAACCGCGGTCATTATGAGCTGCAGACGCAGGACCTGAGTCATCAATGCATTCAGGCTACTATCGCTTTTGCCGATAGCTGCCCTCTGTTACATCGGCAGGCACTACAGTACACTGGCATTAATGAGTTTGTCCGGAGCGATTTATGTCCGTATTTACACCTTATCAATTACGTCAGCAGTGTCGCAGTGGTGTTTTTAGCGGCAATACCTCGGGTTTGGCCCCAGGTTTTGTGCAGGCCAATATGGCGATACTGCCTAAACAGTATGCCGCCGACTTTTTGCAGTTTTGCCACTTTAACCCTAAGCCTTGCCCGCTGTTGGGTATGGCGGCCACACCAGGTGCCATCGATATGCCAGCGTTGGCGCAAGATCTGGATATCCGCAGCGATTTACCGCGCTACCGAATTTTTCGCCACGGCCAGCTGATTGAAGAAGTGACCGATGTACGCGACTACTGGCGTGATGACTTAGTCACCTTTTTAATTGGCTGCTCGTTTTCGTTTGAAGAGTCCTTGCTGGCCGATGGCCTGGAAATTCGCAATATCACCGAGAAGGTGAATGTGCCGATGTACCGCACTAATCTCGCCTGCACGCCAGCCGGGGTGTTTTATGGTGGTATGGTGGTGAGTATGCGGCCCATGACACCAGCCGATGCGATACGCGCCATTCAGATTTGCTCGCGTTTTCCCCAGGTACATGGCGCGCCGGTACATTTTGGCGATCCGGCGGCGATTGGTATTAGTGATATCAATAAACCGGATTTTGGTGATGCGGTTAGCATAAAACCCGGTGAAGTGCCGGTATTCTGGGCCTGCGGCGTCACACCGCAGGTGGCGATAGCCAATGCCGGGGTAGATTTTTGCATTACCCACAGCCCCGGCCATATGCTGGTTACCGATGTGCCAAACAGCAAGTTATCGGTGTTGTGATTAAGCGTCTACCGACGCTGCAGCTCCTGGCGCACGATAGCAGCGCCAGCGGTTAACGCCTGTAGTTTGCCCTGTGCGATAGGGCGCGCTAATGGCGCCATGCCACAGTTGGTGCAAGGGTAAAGTTTATCGGCATCGACATACTGCAGCGCTTTTCGCAAGGTATCGGCGACTTGTTCCGCGGTTTCAATGGTATCAGTGGCCACATCGATGGCACCGACCATTACTTTTTTACCGCGGATAAGCGCCAGCAGCTCCAGCGGTACCCGTGAGTTGTGACACTCCAGCGAGATAATATCGATATTCGATTGCTGCAGTTTGGGGAAAATCTGCTCATACTGACGCCACTCGCTACCCAGCGTTTTTTTCCAGTCGGTGTTGGCTTTAATGCCATAGCCATAACAAATATGCACCGCGGTTTCGCACTTCAAGCCTTCGATGGCGCGCTCTAAACAAGCGATGCCCCAGTCGTTAACGTCGTCAAAAAACACGTTAAAGGCCGGTTCATCAAACTGAATAATATCTACCCCGGCCGCCTCAAGCTCTCTGGCTTCTTCATTGAGTATTTTGGCAAACTCCCACGCCAACTTTTCGCGGCTTTGATAGTAACCATCATACAGGGTGTCGATCATTGTCATCGGCCCCGGCAAGGCCCATTTTATTGGCTGCGTGGTTTGCTGACGTAAAAACTTGGCGTCGGCAACAAACACTGGCTTTGGCCTCGATACCGGCCCGACCACGGTTGGCACACTGGCATCGTAACGGTTACGAATGCGCACCGTTTTGCGGTTAACAAAGTCAATACCGCTTAACTGCTCGATAAAGCTGGTAACAAAGTGCTGCCGCGTTTGTTCGCCATCACTGACAATATCAATACCTGCCTGTTGTTGCTGCTGCAGTGCCAGGCTAAGTGCATCCTGTTTACCACTAACAAGCTCATCGCCCTGCAACTTCCAGGGCGACCACAGGGTTTGCGGCTGTGCCAGCCAGGATGGCTTGGGCAAACTGCCAGCGGTTGAGGTGGGCAGTAATATTGTCATGCTAAGCTCCACTGCTGTAATTTGGCCAGATAGGGTTTAATAAAATGCTGTTCGGTAAATTTGCCTTGCTCAATCGCCAGGCGGCTACGCTCCTCACGGTCATAGACGATTTGTGTGATCGAATGGTCGGCGTTTTTCAAGCTTGGCTGATAGCACTTACCCGCCACCGCATTGGCGTTATAAATTTCCGGCCGGTAGATTTTCTGGAAGGTTTCCATGGTGCTGATAGTGCTAATCAGCTCCAGATTACTGTAGTCATTTAGCAAGTCACCGCTAAAGTAAAACGCTAACGGTGCCACGCTATTGGGTGGCATAAAATAACGCACCTGCAGAGCCATCTTCTGAAAATACTGTTCGGTTAACGATGGTTCATTCGGCTGGTATTCCACGCCTAATACCGGATGCTGGTTCTCAGTACGGTAATAAATTTTGTTATCTGACACACTGAGGCAAATAACCGGCGGCTTAGAAAAATGCTGTTTATAAGTCTCTGAGTTAACGAAACACTGAAACAGTTTGCCGTGCAGGTCGCCAAAATTGGCCGGAATACTGAATTTGGCTTGCTGCTTATTGTGCTCAAGCAGCAACACGCTAAAGTCGTAGTCGCGCAGATAGGACGAAAAGTTATTACCAACAATGCCAGCAAGGCGCGCCTCGGTTTTATGGTCAATAATGTGGGTTTGCAATACTTCAATTGACGGAAAGCTCTGGCGGCTGCCGTTAATGCGGATATCCACCGAGACGATATCCAGCTGTACCTCGTAGCGGTCTGCCTTGGCGTTGTCCCATTGCGCTAAGGCATTAAACCTGTTGTTTATCATGCTAAGGGCATTGCGCAAATTTTGCTGCCGGCTTTCACCGCGGGCCAAATTGGCAAAATTGGTGGTAAGCCGCGTACTGTCTGCCGGCCGATAATGCTCATCAAAGGCTTGTCGTGTAATGCTAAAGCTAAAATCGTTACTCATCATTGCCATCCTGTTTTGCTTCACTGCCAACACAGGGCCTGAACAGCCCATCGCTGATTGACGCCACACAAAAGACTTCTAGACGTCCAAATATACAATAAAGCATAGGCGCAATATTTTATGATTAAAAATGATACTTTTTCATTATTTAATGAAATTTACTCATCGATAACACTCAACACTCAACACTCAACACTCAACATGATTCAGCCTGTTTCCACCCTAAGCGCTATACCCATTAAGAAATACACTGTATTTTATACATTCAATGACTTTTATTCATAGGTTAGCCATGATTGAGAAAATCCATCTAAGCATTTTGCGCGAGATCAGCCGCAGCGGCTCGGTCACCGCCGCCGCCGCTAAATTGCACCTGACCCAATCAGCACTAAGCCACAGCATTAAAAAGCTGGAGCAGCACGCCGGTGTTAATCTGTGGCTAAAAGATGGCCGGCAGATCCGTCTGACAGAAGCGGGTGAATATCTGCTGGAGCAAGCCAACCGGCTGTTACCGCAGTTCGAGCGCATCGACGATACACTGCGCCAGTTTGCTGCCAACGAAAAAGGCAGTTTACGTATCGGTATGGAATGCCACCCCTGCTATCAGTGGCTGTTAAAGGTAGTGCAACCCTTTCTGGCACAAGCGCCGGGAGTCGATATCGATGTAAAGCAACGCTTTCAGTTTGGCGGTATGGCGGCGCTGTTTAACTATGACATTGATTTACTGATCACGCCTGACCCCATCAACAAGAGCCGTATCGCCTTTGAGCCGGTATTCCCGTATGAGTTGGTGTTGGTAGTCAGCCAACAAAACCCGCTGGCCGAAATGACGACTATCAGCCCACAGCAACTAAGTGAGCAAACTCTGTTGACCTATCCGGTAGAAACCGCACGGCTGGATATTTTTCAGCAGTTTTTACTGCCGGCTCAATGTATGCCCAAAGCGCATAAAACCCTGGAGGCTACCGACATTATTCTGCAAATGGTCGCCGCCAACCGCGGTGTAGCGGCTATGCCAAAATGGCTGGCACAGGAGTACAGTAATAACCTGCCAATTGCGGCGGTGAGGCTGGGTGAGAAAGGTATACACAAACATATTTACGTTGGCTACCGTAAACAGGAAAAGCACAACAGCCATATTCAGCGCTTTATTGCGCTGGCGAAAAGCAGCGGCGCATAACAAGGGCTGCGCCGCTTTGAGTAGCAAACAGTTTAACCATATATCGGTGTGGTTTTGCCACCAATACTAATCTAACACCTGCTGCAAATGGCCGGGGCCGAGCTGTCGCATTTGCTGTTTTACCCAACTTACCCGCTGCGCTAAATACGGCGTTAACTGGCGCGGGTCGCGTTTACGCGGGCTGGGCAGTAGCACGGCCAGCCTGGCGGCTTCGTCTACCGTTAGCCGGCTGGCAGCTTTAGCAAAGTAATACTGGCTGGCCGCCTCTACGCCATAAATGCCTTTGCCAAATTCAGCAATATTTAAATACACCTCTAAAATGCGCTTTTTGCCCCAAACCAGCTCCAGGCTGAGTGCCAGGCCGGCTTCAAGCCCTTTGCGCAGCAGGCTACGCCCAGGCCATAACAGCAGGTTTTTCGCCGTTTGCTGGCTGATGGTGCTGGCACCGCGCAGGCCGCCGCCGTCGTCATATTGCTCTAACGCTTTGCTGATGGCGGCAAAGTCGACGCCATAATGCTGAGGAAAACGCTGATCTTCAGATGCCACCAGCGCCAGCGGCAGGTGGGCCGGCAAGCTGTCTATATCGACCCATTGATAACGCACAGGATAAGGGCTTTGCAGCATAAAGGCCGAGGTTGGCGGCGGCAAAAAACGTAGTGTCAGCAACAGCAGTAATAACAGCAGCAACACCGCCACCAAGCTGCGCCAGCTAATACACCATAACCAGCCCAAAATTCCGCGTTTATGTTGTGTCATTTCGCCTCACTTATCACCTGCAAATTAGTGCTAACGGCCCACAGTATAAGTTATCCGCCAGCAAACCCCTATGCAGCCAAAATAATCATATCGTCATTATAAAAACACATTTAATTCACATTTAATCACTAGCCTGATGCGGTTCTACGCAGGATAAGCCTGAGCTGTCTGTCCGCCTGATAATGTTTTACCATTTAGTTGAAGGAGAACCTTATGCGCCCTATCACCTTGTTACGTGCGCCTGTGCTGGCTGCTGTAGCGCTGGCCGTGCTTAGCGCTCCGCTTGCAGCATTGGCCGGCAGCCCCAGCGATACCACGGCTCAGCGCAGTGCAAAGCTTAAACCGTCACAACCTTATGCCGTGCAGCTGGGGCCAAGGCCGTTTTATCTTATTGATGATATGGACCCGGGCCCGGTTAAAACCCTGCTGCAAAGCTGCCCGAATGGCCGCAAACTGCAAAGCACCCTGTTCTCTATTGGCCATCGCGGTGCGCCCCTGCAGTTTCCGGAGCATACCAAAGAGTCTTATGAAGCAGCGGCCCGAATGGGCGCTGGCATTATGGAATGTGATGTTACCTTTACCCAGGATAAACAGCTGGTCTGCCGCCATTCACAGTGCGACTTACACACCACCACTAACATTTTGGCGATACCCGAACTGGCCGCCAAATGCAGCCAGCCTTTTACCCCGGCCGACCCAATTAGCGGCACGCCTGCCAGCGCCCACTGCTGCACCAGTGACATTATGCTGGACGAATTTAAGCAATTAACCGGCAAAATGGATGCCTTTAACCCACAAGCCACAACCGTTGCCGAGTATATGCAGGCTACACCCACCTGGCGCACCGATTTATACGCCGGCAAAGGCACCTTGCTGACGCACGCTGAAAGTATTGAATTGTTTAAGCAATTAGGCGTGAAATTTACCCCTGAGCTAAAAGCCCCTGAAGTACCGATGCCGTATCAAGGCGATTACAGCCAGGCAGATTACGCCCAGCAGCTGATCGATGAGTACCGCGCCGCTGGCGTTAACGCCAAGGATGTTTGGCCACAGTCGTTTAATATTGCTGATGTGCGTTACTGGCTGGCCAGCGAGCCTGCCTTTGGCCGCCAGGCAGTCTATCTGGATGACGCTAACGACCCGTCACAGCTACCCAGCGCTGCCGAGCTGCAAGGCTATAAAGCGGAAGGAATAAACATTGTTGCGCCGCCAATGTGGGCCCTGCTGCAGCTGGACAGTAACGACCAGATAGTGTCGTCTGACTATGCCCGCCAGGCAAAAGACGCTGGCCTTAACATTATTGCCTGGTCATTCGAGCGCTCTGGCCCGCTACAAAACGGTGGCGGTTGGTACTACCAAACCGTGAATCCGGCAATTGATAACGACGGCGATATGATGCAGGTACTGCACGTACTGGCCCAAGACGTGGGTGTCATCGGCGTTTTCTCCGACTGGCCCGCCAGCGTCAGCCACTACGCTAACTGTATGGGCTTGCGCTAACACTAAGTCACGCGCCAACATGGGCAGTAAAGCGGTAAGCCGTTAACGCCGCACTGCCCACCCTCACTTTGCTGGTGTAGCGCTATTTGCCCTGCATTAGAGCAAAGGTTACACTCCTTGGCAGAACATACACAGCCTGAAGCGCGGGCCGAAACCTGCTCTGACGCTTTTTAGGCATTTGCCGATTTACTACTACGAACTATGAAGTAGAAACAAATAGCCAATAACAAGTAGCGCGGTAACATTGGTACGATAACGTTTAATTGTGGTGGCGATTGCAGAAGAAAATAGACATGCAATAGAACCAACGGAGCAAGCAGCAACACGAAAAATTTATCATCAGGCTTTTTGAATACAAACTTACATATATAAGCCAACAGCAAAAACGCTACGGCCAACGGAACGGCAATAGTAAAAAAATCGACCACAACAAACGCTAATAGATCTGAAATTTGTGTTAGCTCTTTTAAGAGCTCTACAGGCACAGGTACTGCAGCGCCATAGCCAACAATCACTATCGAAGCGAAAGCCAGTGCAATACCTAAAGTTACTGCCATCAAATAATTTTTAAACTTAACCACCTGCCCCCCTGTAAACATAACATCCAAATTTAGCGCGGAAAGCCGCGCAGCGTAAGCACTCCCGTGGAGGCCACGCTGTTTGTGGCCGGAACGAAATTTAGCAATAACTTGTTAGGTATTGTTTGAAACATAGCCAATAAACTTACTTTTGAACAATAGCCATATAAGGCTAGTAACTGCAGCAGCTAAACAGACAGTCTGAACTGCCGCAAAGTGGTTGCCATACCAAATTGAGAAATATACCGCAGGTATTACCGTCAAAATGCCACCTAACCAGTCATTATTCCTACGCCACAAGAACGGCAGCATAAAAGCAGTATACAGACCGTAAGGAACACTTAAAAATAGTACAAAGTAGATTGGCCTCTCAAAAAAACTCATACCTAAAAAAATTATGGTAAATATCGCCAAAAACCACGGTGCATAACCAATCGTTTGGATGAATGCTTTCTTATTAGATGACTGCATCATAACTTACCAACGCCCGCCACAAACGCGAGCAACTTGTTGCGAGTCGAGCGCCCAACGGGCGCGTTTTTGATGGCGATTGTTAGAGCTCATGTTGCTTAAACTCCGTGACCTTATAAAAGCATTCGTCATCAATAATATCTTTGGACCAGTCAACACGAATTGTTTCAGGAAATCCATAGCCACTGTTGAACCTTAACTCCAAGTGATGCGCTTCCTTGATAGCTTGAGCGGCCTGATCAAACAAATACTCGATTGTCGCACTACCACCAAAGTGTTGATTTTCGAACTGTACAAAATTGTGCTTCCCGCCTCGGACGGTAGCTGAAGTCGTTGAGCCAAACATGCAGCCTTCTTCAATAACATAATCGTAGTTCTGAAGATTCAAAGACCGCCAATAGGCCCGATACTGCTCAAATTGATCAAATTGCCTGCTTCTCTCTGAGACAGCATATATCCCCCAAGACGAATAAATCAGGATGATCAAGCTTCCCAGAACAATCAGAGCCACAAATGGATTACGCAGATCGAAAAGATTCATAATGAGCTCTAACGCCGCGCTCACCGGCAATTTGGAGCGCAGCATAAAATTGTCCGAGTGCAGCGCTTTGTTAGGCGCTAGTTGACTAATCCTGATTTAGCTGAAATCAAGTCATCTTCGTAATATCGCTTTCCCGCACAGCTTACTTGGAAGTCATTCACCAACTTATTGTGCTGACCAACCGCGCTATTATAGTTCGACTCCAAGGTTTTATAATGCTCTAGTTCTATATTGTATGCAGGGATAAATTGGTTGTACCTTTCAACTTTTAGGTTGAATTCATCCACTTGCTGCTGAGTGTAAAATTTGGCGTTTTGGTTAACATCCAAATACGCTTTCAAAGTTGACATCTCGCGTTCAAGCTTCTTTAATTTTTGCTCTTGAATTTCAATTGGACTCTGTTTGGAACTTAAATCAAATTCAGAACCATCTACTTTTTGCTCAAGACGCAAACAGGCTCTGAGTTGTTCTACGGTTAAGGTACCCGAATTATAGTGCTTGACACCATTTACAGCCTTCGCTCCTCGTCCAAGCTTGAAAAGTGAGCCTAGCCCTTTGCGCGCCTCGACTTGTGTTGAGGGGAGAATAATGCATAAGGTTAAAAGTACTAACAGGACATTATTCTTCATCTTTAAGCCCTATTGTTGCTGCACCTGCACCCATAGCTATCAATATTCCAGAAACGATTTGGATAATCCATCCACCAACCACAGCTCCACCAATCATCATTAACCCAATAGCGATGGACGTGGCAAAAAGGGTGTATATGCCATAGAAAAATATTCCGACTAAAGCAAAGCCACCAATAAATTGAAGCAGATACCCTACACCTACAAAGATCATGACTAGCGCTGCTCTCATATTTTCTCCTTGACGCCTAACGCCCGCCACAAACGCGAGCAACGTGTTGCGAGTCGAGCGCCCAAAGGGCGCGTTTTTGATGGCGCTTGTTAGGTGATTTCGACATGCAACCGCCACTCTGGTGAATTGCTTGAGTATTTACAATCATTCGAGTACTCACTTATATAGCTATAACCTTTGCCTCGCCCTGCCAGATCAATTAAAAAAGCCTGAAGAGCAATTAGTGAGTTGGTGTTTCCGAAAATCCTTAGAATATTTCGAGTATTCCAATCATCCATCGAAACGTAGTTGTTTGCCTTGTTTTGTAGAGATGTAGACAGTTCTTCTTCTGCGTCTCTACAGATAATTTCAACTAACATATTTGATTCGGACAGAATGAGTTCTGGTTTCTTTGAATTAATGGCTTTGCCGACGCCTTCAGCAAATTTCAGATATTCTTCAGGCCTCGCATATAAAACAAGGTCATCAATCAAACCGTTTGAGCGAAACAGTTGCCGCGCTTCGATTCTCACTGCTTTTTCACCTAACGCTCGCAGCACAGGCCGAAACCCGCGCAGCGGTTGAGGTCCAGGCCACGTAATGGCCGTTTGTGACTGCGCTTGTTAGGCATAACTGACTTGAACATGGCCGAGATGCTCCCTTACTTTGAATATATCCTTACCCGCTACAAACACTCGGTATCTTGGATCATTAACGCTTTTGTAAGCCGGAATATCGTTTCTTATCGATTCAACACCTATCGCGGCGAGCTTTGCGTCTAAATTGATTGCATCAGCTTCGTTTTTAAAAAAACCGACAATATGCCAATGTTGCTGTTTAATTACATGATTTAAGAAAAACTCACAAGCATCCTCCTCACTGTCGGAGGTGAAAATTGGATCAGAATCACGCCCTCTCTCAGAGTAGAAAACGGCCCACTTGCTGCCTTTCTTATCCAAGCAAAAGGCATCATCACTTCGACTCATTACTGCAAAATTACTTACATTGCATCCTTCGGATACTAATTTTGCCTGTAACTCTGATGCTTTCATTATGATTGCCTAACGCTCAAAGCAGCCGCGCTGTATGCTTCGGCTGCCTTTGCTTGTTATGTGAATTATTCACTGTAACGACGGATAACAGAGACTTTACCATTTTCAAGTTCAAGCACATCCAGAGCAACTTTGCTGTAGCTAAACTCTGAACCATCCGCTCGCTTACCTTTGGCGGAGAACTTATGCTTGATAGAGACAGCATTGAAACCATACTGATAGTCGATAAGTTCCGCTTGGTATTCTGAGTGAACGCCAAGGTAATAGCTCATGCCTTTACGCATCATAGCTTTGCCATTTGGTTCGCGCGAATCATCGGGTGCATTGGGAAAATGCTGGTTTCCGACATCTTCAGTTAAAAAAGACAAATAGTGCTCAAGATCTTCCTTTGTTGCATTCGGCTGCTGAGTCATTACCTCTGCGTCGTAGTACGCTTTAACAAACGCATCATAGTCAAAATCATCAGCCAAAGTACTGGTGCTGAACAAAGCTACACTTGCAAAATAGATAAATAATTTCTTCACGAAAACTCCTTTTTCATAAATTTACATAACGCTTCAATCAGCCGACACTTTAGTGGTCGGCTGTATTGATTTGTTAGCAGCCATTTGCTGCATCGATTTCTTCATTTCTCTCATCAACGGGTATGGATAATTATCAATATCATTTGATGCGGTTAGTACAAACAAGCCTATTTCAGGGTAGTAATCAAAGGTTGCATACGAGTAGCCGTTTGAGCCTGAATGGTTGATCCTTTGCAAACCACTCTGGTTATCGATTACCCAACCGTAGCCATAATACAAAGTTTGATCCGCGTTTTCAGCAATATGCAGATCAAACATTTGCTTCCAGGACAGCTCACTCAATATCTGTCCAGCATGCATTCTCAAGAACCAAGCATGCATGTCTTGGGCTGTGGATGAAAACCCACCGCTGCCTTCAAGCCATCGTGCTCCTGGTTTTTCCCGAAGGTGTTGCAAAGAATCACCAACACTTCGACTCTTTGCTTGTAGCCTTAGCATACGTTGCAGCCAATTAGGGTCTGCACCATAGTTTATGGCGAGTCTCTCCTGCGGCACAGACAGTAGGCGATACCCTGTTTCTTTTAAGCCTGCTGGTAACAGGATATGTTGTTGGATGTAATCTTCCCAATTTTGGCCAGTTGCAATTTCAATCAGTTGTGCCAGCAAACCATAACCGATATTTGAATAGTTATAGCTTTCACCTGGCATCGCTAATAATTTCTGCTTGAAGATTTGTAACCTGTAAACGTCAGTGTTTATGACATCGTAGAGCCCTAAACCCGGCGGATTTGTGGGCAACCCTGAAGAGTGAGTCAATAAGTGATGAATGGTAATACTCTTCTTATCTGCGGGAACATCTAAAAAGTAGTTATCGATTGTTGCGGAGAGTGATAACTTCCCTTGCTCTACCAACAACATAATGGCCGTTGCGGTAAATTGCTTGGTCACTGAGCCAATATCAAAAACGGTGTGCTCATCAAAAGCTCGCTTGTTTTCTCTGTCCGCCAAGCCAAAGCTTTGATGGAAAATGATGGCATCAGAGGTTGCCACGAATACCGTTCCGGAAAATGCTGTTTGCTCCAGCTTTTGCCGCCAATCATGTAAAGGCTCTGCCGCCGATAGCGGTAAAGCGACTAGCAGGGTCAATACACCGGCAATAACCATGCGAAATTTGTGTTTTACCCCAGTTGTTTTCAAAATTACCAATCCTTGTTGTGGCTAACGCTTTTAGCAGCGGCGCGCGTTAGCGCGTCCAGCCACGAAGTGGCGATGCTGGCTAAACTTGTTAAGTGTTTTTGCTGCCGCCATTATTTATACCTTTCTGAACAATACTGACATAACCCACGTTCATCCAACTCCATTATTGGACACATATTCTCGAAGTTGGCCTTGGGTATATTTTCAGGAGTTTCAGGATCTCTCCCATACTGACCACACGCAGCACACTGCCTAATCCATTTATTGGTTGTCGGATCTCGCAAGAACCACTCTTGAGTCTTGGTTTCAGTTCTCATAGACATTTAACGCTTCGCTAAACGGCGAGCGATAGCGAGTCCGGTGGAGGCCGCGCATTTTGCGGCCGGAACGGATTTGAGCGACTTGTTAGCTACCCAACACACTTGATATCCAGTCAAGATAACTTGACACTCTCACTTGATAAGCAGTAGTACCATACAGACCAGCTTTAAAAGTAGAGATTTCGCCATGCCCCAATTGCCAACTTGATAAACCTACTAGAAATGGAGTGCCTTCTTTAAATATAACGGAGGCCCCTCCACTATCTCCTGAGCCATGCATACCTTCGAGTGCTAATGCTTTTTCTGGTTCATCGAATGTGAACGTTATCCAGTTGCCTTCTGCGCTTTCAACAATATTTTGAAAGTGGTGCAGTACACGAAGAGACTTTGTATTAAGGTCCTCGCCTGCTAACCCGTTACCTGTCGCACCGCGACCATATACCGTAATTATCTCGCCGACTTCATTTTCACCCGTATATATGCTGATTGGTTTTACATCGTTAACAGGTGAGGTTAATTTAATTAGAGCAATATCACTTCTTGACTTAAAAAAGCTCATTAAAGGTGCTAAATCACCCTCCAATAGATGTTTGCCTAGCTCGATGTAATCAGGGTGCACATGAACCATTTCAATCTGGTAGGTTTGTGAGCCGATTATTAAATGTTTACCAACATAATCATAAAAAATAGTATGTGCGACCGTCAAAACCCATTGCGGGTCGATTAGAACGCCATGCCCCTCATGCGGCATATCAATAAGGTATTCAGGGGCATTTTCTACAACATAATTTTCGGGAGGAACATCATGCCTTTTTATAACAGCATTGGCGCCGAGAGAAAATAATATCAAGAAAAAGAAAGGCCAAATTTTCATATTGCATCCATGTTCATTGAAGGGTAGCTAACGCTTTGCTAATTGGCTGCCGCAGCGTAGCGTAGGCAGTCCAGTGTAGGCCACGCTTTTTTGTGGCCGGAACGAAATTAAGCAACTTGTTATACGTTGCTACCTCTCTATTTGCATGCTGTTGCAAGAGCGCAATAGAGAACTCAACTCGGATTCAATAAAGTAAAGGGCCTCACCGGCTTTTCCTTCTTTACTAGCGACCATGTCTTCACCGATAAATGCTAATTGCTCCAAAAAGGACTCAATTTTCTCAACACTCAGAGCAACCCCAGGCCTTTTCCAACCAGTGATCTCAACAAATGCGACATCTTTGTTCGCTGATAAAGTTCTACTGTAAGCCAATTTTCAATCCCGTATAACAGCTTATTCAAAGGACCAAAACCCGCGAGTTGTGCGTTGATGATCCTGCAAGTTCCAAATTTAGACCCAGTCTATTTCGCTATTGGAATGTAAATCAAGCATTTTTATCTTGTAGCAATTTTACCGTCGTAAACTACGAGTTTTAAACCCGCAAGTTGCAGATAAAAAACTCAGAGGCATAAACTGGGTATTTAAACAGTGAGAACCAGCAGGTTTTCGGGTAACAGATTATTGCGCTGTAACACGCCTGGCATTGATCAGCTTTAACAGCTCTGCGGTGGCGGTGGCGTCATCTAAAGCACGGTGGTGGTTGGTGAGTTTAATGTCAAACTCTTCGCACAGTTTACCCAGGCTGTAAGACTGCAGCCCCGGGTAATAACGGCGCATATTTACTACGGTGCACAGCTGCGGCATATCAAACGGCTGCTCTAACCTGGCGAATTCGCTGCGGATAAAGCCGTAATCGAACTTGGCGTTATGGGCGACAAATACCGCGCCTTGCAGGAAGTCGGCAAGCTTGCCGGCGATATCAGCAAAGCTGGGCGCGTCGCTGACCATGCTATTACTGATACCGGTTAGGCGATTGATAAAGGACGGGATTGGCCGCTGCGGGTTTATTAGCGTGCTAAAGCTTTCCAGCACTTCGCCGGCCTGCAGTTTTACTGCGCCGATTTCAATCACTCTGTCGGTGCCCGCTTTACCACCGGTGGTTTCTACGTCCAGCACCACATATAGCCGGTTGGGGTCGACTATCCACTGCAGTTTTTCAATGCGGGCGTTAAAGCCGGCGTTGTTCAGTGCCTGCAGGCGCGCTAACTGGTGGCGCTGAATTTTATCGCCCGGGGCTTTTACCTCAACAAATTCCAGCTGGTTTTCTTTTATCAGCAGCAAATCGGGGTAGCCGCTACTGTGGCGGTTAAAGTCTTGCGCCATAGCGCGCAATATGGGCGCTAAGCTGCTTACCCCGTCGTTTTTGGCGGCATATTGCAGCAGTGGCAGTAACTGCTCGGCCAAATCGCTGCGCCAATAAAACAGGCTATTGGCTTTGCCATAGTGGCAGGTTAAGGCGCTAAGCAGCTGCTTATCGGCACCGGGTTGTGCCAGTTGTGCCAGCTTGTGCTCTATGGCGCTGGCAAACTGCTGATAAAAACCGCCGCCGGCTAAATTGCGCGGTTTGCGTTCAAAGGGGTTATGCAGTGCGCTGTCGCTGTGCTCAAACAGCTCGTGCCAGAACCAGAGGCCAAACAACGCCAGCCAGAGGTTGTTTTCGCTATGAAAGGTGCGATAGCCATGCTTGGTGTAATACGCCATTAAGCCTTGTTCGGCTTTTCCGCTGTATAGCTCGTCAATGCCGGTTTGCGGCGCACTGCGCAGCAGTTCGGTAAGCACGGAGCGCTTAGTGCTACCGGCAAACTTGCGCTGATAAAAATCATCGGCAAATAACCATTCTTCATCACAGCTGGGGTCATCCAGTAGCTGCTGCAAATACTGCTGGCAGTTGTCAGTTTGGCCACTGCTGTAATACAGCCGCACCAGGCGTTCACTGGCCGGGAAACCGGCGCTGTGCTGATAAAAGCGGATGGCAAGCTCGTTTTGCTGATACTGCTCGGCCAGCTTGCCTAACTGATAACAGCGCTCACTGCGTTTTAGCGCCAATGCATTATCGTCGGTCTGCGGCCACTGGCTAATGCTATTAAGCCAGGGTGTCAGTAATTCTGCTGCGGCTTCTGGCTGCTGTTTTAGCTGCTTAGCTAACTCAAACACCTGCTGCTTAGCGCTGGCCAGAGCAAACGCCAGCTGTGCCTGCGCTAGCTCGGTAAAGCGCGGTCTAAACTGCTGCTTAAACTGACCGGTTTGGCGAATGCCTAAATCACGCAGGGTAAACAACGATAAGTTAGGCTCAATACGACCAAAATAGAGAAAATACAGGTAGTTAAGCGATTGCTGACGTTGCAGCACCAGATAGCGCTGCGGCAGCTGGCTGATAAGCGCAAGCCAGTTTACCTCGAGCTTAAGCGCGCTGCGCAGTAACTCAGGTTTAGTCTGGCTTTTTTTTACCGCAACAGGCGCTGGCTGCTGTTGCTGAGCCAGCTGTAATAGCTGCCAGAGCGTATCTTTGGTTAAGCGCAGCCAGAAATCAGCGAGGTTGTCGGCGCTAAGGTTGCCGATAAAGCCGGCATCTGCCAACTCATCCAGCACCGGCGCAGGTGGGCCTATTTCAGCATAGTTAAGCTCGCTGTCGGCAAATACACTGCCTTTGCGATTTAACATGCGTACCAGCAGCTGCTGCGCCGGCAGGCTTAGCGCGGCAAAATCACTGATATAGCGGCGACTGTCGGCCGTTAAGCAAGGCGCGTAGTGCTCACCAACAAACTGCAGCAGCTCGTTAAAGTGCTGCAGGTAGTAACCGCTGTCTAGCTCCTGCTTAATGGGTGCCATGCGCTAGGCAATAACGGTACTGATCAAATAACCGGTGTAACCGACAAACACCGCAAGCAACAAGCCGCCCTCAAGCCGGTTAATACGGCCCTGTTTTTTATAGCCATAACCCATGACAAACAGTGCTGCGGTTAATAGTGCCATTAAGGTCCAGTCGCGGCTTAACACCACCGCATCAACCGCCATTGGCTCAATCATGGCGGCAATACCTACCACGGCCAGCGTATTAAACAGGTTAGAGCCAATCACGTTACCCAGCGCGATATCGTGCTCGCCTTTTTTAATGGCAATTAATGATGACGCCAGCTCAGGCAGTGAAGTACCCACCGCCACTACCGTTAAGCCGATTACCAGCTCGCTGACGCCCAGGCTTTGCGCAATAAATACTGCACCGTACACCAGCATGCGTGAGGCAATAATTAGCAGCACCAGGCCGACTAACAGCCAGATAATAGACTGCTTTAATGTCATTTTTGGCTGACCGGCTAAGTCTTCATCCATTTCTGTTGCCAGGGCATCCTGCGGGTTACGCATACCCTGCCACACCGACCAGGCCATTAGCACAAAGAACACCCCGAGCAAACACCAGGCATCAAAACTGCTCAGCTGATGATCAAATAACTGCCAGCCGGCAAACAGGGTTACCAGCATGAGAATAGGCAGCTCTTTTTTCAGCACTTGCGAGTGCACGGCAATGGGGCTTAACAGCGCCACCAGGCCTAAAATCAGCGCGATATTGGTAATGTTAGAGCCATAAGCATTACCCAGCGCCAGCGCCGGGTTACCGTCACTGGCCGCCATCGCCGATACCACCATTTCCGGCGCCGAAGTACCAAAGCCGACAATAATCATACCGATTAGCAGCGGCGGCATACCGGCATAACGGGCAGTGGCCGAAGCGCCATCGACAAACTTATCGGCGCTCCACACCAGCAGCGCTAAACCGGCAATCAGTGCAACTATAGCCAATAACATAACGTCATCCTTATTAGGCGTTAAAAATTGCGCGCAGCATAGCATGGCGGCTTAAAGCCGATGAAGCTGCCACACTGCGCTTTTGAAACTATTTTTAAAAGCGGTTAAGCTCACAGCCTGACAAGATGAGCGACGTAACGCCTGGAGCCTGTTATGACAACCCTTATCACTATTTTAGCGCTGCTGTTTGCCGCCCTGTTTATTCTGGTTACCTTAGCGGAAAAATACGGCAGTCGCGACAGCGAGCAAACGGCCAAATTAAGCCGCTATATTATGCCGCTGGTGGCACTGCTGATTTTGGCACAGGTGATTAAGTTTGCCTTTTTCTCTGACTAACACCAGCTTAGCGGTTGAAGCCGGTAAAAGCGGCTTAGCTGGTCATACAGTTTGGGATACTGCTCGGCCAGCGCTTTGGGCTGCTCAAAGAACACTTCGCTTATTACGGCAAAAAATTCGGCCGGGTTAGTCGCGCCGTAATGATCAAACAAACCGCTTTCACCCAGCGCCGCCTGGCGCTGTAAAGCGGCGAACTCGGCGGCCATCACTCCAGACCACTGCTGATAATCGCTGCTGCGTTCCAGTAAGGGCGCACCGTTGGCAATGCCTTTTTCCTGATCCAACTGATGGGCAAATTCGTGGATCACCACATTGCGGCCATCAGTAGGGTTAGCCGCCCCGGCCAGCGTATCGGCCCAGCTTAAAATTACCCGGCCCTGACCCCAAGACTCGCCCGACAGCACCCGGCGCTGCTCGTGCATCACGCCGGCGGCATCGGCCTGCTGGCCCGGCACAATAAAGGCAGCCGGGTACAGCAAAATGCTGTGTAGCTTGGGGTAATAATAGTCAGGCCGGTTTAACAGCAATAAACAGGCCTGGGCGGCGATGGTTATGCGCATTTCATCGGTTACCTCAAGGCCATCACAGCCAATAAACTGCTTTTCAGCGATAAAGACCTGGATATGCTTTTTTAGCTGCAGTTGTAAATCGGCCGGCAGCGCCCGAAAATACGGCAAACGCTGTTTTAAAATACTGCGCCAGCTGGCCGGAAACGGCTGCGCCATCAGTTTACGGCGCTGATATTTACGCCAGTAAGGCGGCAACAGCACGGCAGCGATGATCGCTGCGCCCAATAACAGTGTAATCAGTATAGCCAAGCCAAACCCCGGGCGATCAGCGCCGGCCAAGCGTGCCGGCAGATGCAGCTGTAATGTGGCTGGCGTGCTGATTTTTCAAGCGGCAATGGCCTGGCGAACTTTGCCGCCAGCCAGGCCTCTAACGGCGGTAAGCCAGAAAAAGGAGTACTATGTTTCAGTTATTTAAAACCTTGCTGGATAAGGTGAACGATGGCCTCAGCATGCCAGCCGCGGCCCCCACCACTTATGGCTTAAACGAGGCTGAGCTGGCATCAGTGGCGTTAATGCTGATGGTGGCGCACGCCGACTTTAGCAGCAACGAAGATGAGCAGCAGCTGGCGCTGGCCTATGTAAAACGCGAATTTTCATTAAGCGACAGCGCAGCACTGGCCGTGGTACAACTGGCCGACAAGCAAGCTGCCGATGCCACCTCGCTGCATCAATTTACCAGTGGTTTAAAGCAGCTTAGCTACAACGAGCGGTTAAGTTTGCTGGATAACCTGTGGCAACAAGCTTATGCCGATAGCGTGTTAGATCCGAATGAAGAGGCGATGCTGCGCAAGATTGCCGATTTACTCTTTATCCGCCACAGCGATTATATTCAGGCCAAATTGGGGGTGTGTGGTGAGTAATGTCTGACACATGAGCATCTGAGAAGCGGCTTACCCACGCCAACACGCCGTAAATATGTCCCTATAGGCTCGATTCAGGCATCCATGCCTTCAACGGTTGGCTTAGAGTAAGCCGCTTCTCAACCGAAATGAGCTGTTGTTCGTCCTGTTAATCCTCACGCCGCTGCAACACTTCCCCTTCAATCGTCTGCGGGCCAGCAGCCGGCCCCGACGTTTCTTGCTGCGCGCCCTGCTGACGTTGCTGCCAGGCTTTCATTCTGGCGCGGTGGCGCCACAGCATAATCGGGATCAGGATCCAGCTTAACAGCAGCATAAATACCAATAGTGCAACGCCGACAAATAACATTAACCCTAAAAACAACCAGGCCAGCAAGCGCTGCAAAGGCCCGCCACTGCGACCCCGGGCAAAAAGCTGCTGCCACTGCTGGCTGTGTTGTTTAAAGGTATACATGTTGATGTCCTCAGGTTAGGGCTACCGTTTAACACAACGGTACAATAGCCTGTTAGTGTGGGCACACGCGTCGAAGTTCAACCGCAGCCAGGTAAATAGGCTGCTATACTTGCTACAATTTCGTTGCAAGGACTGCAGCTTATGCTACTGCATCTCTGGTTATCCTCTTTGTTACTAGCCGCTGATATCAGCCCTGGTAATACCTTATTGTTAGCAACGCATGCTCCAGCTAATCAAAGTGCGGCAAGCCGGGCGCAAATTGATTGTATTATGAAACACACGCAGCAGCCCTATCAGTTGCTGGTTATGCCTTGGCGGCGTGCCAAACAGGAAGTAAAAATGGGCCGCATTGACGGCTACTTTACTGCAATGCCGAATAACGACATCGATAGCTTTGCAAAGTTATCTGCCCCGCTATTTTTGGAAAACTGGTACTGGTTTTGGCTGACAGATGGCAAAGGACCAGACAGCGAAACACCATTACGCTATGGCGCTATCTTAGGCAGCCATCAGGCCGATTGGTTTACACACCAGGGTATTAAAGCCGAGGTTGAAGTCGGGGATATCAGTCAGTTGCTGCAACTGTTGGCTATTGGTCGTATTGATATACTGCTGGCCGATTTAGACGACGTTAACGATGCTATGGCACGGCTAAAGTTAAACCCGGACCAATTTAGTCAGCGCTTTTCCCGCTATGTGGCGCTGGGTAGTTATTTTTCCCGCGAGCGGCTGCAACAGCGACCGGGCTTTTTGCGCCACTTTAATGCAGCGGCACATTTGTGTGCCACCGCCCCCTTTGCCTTAGCCGCCTCAGAGCGCGACACTGTGCTGGCCCTGCTGCTGGATGCTGTACAAAGCTTAGCGAAAAAACGCTTTGTGCTGGATGCGGTTGGCCAGCAAAACCAACAGCAACTGACGCTGGATACCGTGCTACAACGAGACCGTTTATGGCAACAAGCGATACAGCAGCCGGATACCGCAGCAGATTTAGCGCAGCAGCAGCTCTCGTCCGCTGTTTCTGCACAGTTACGCCAGTGGCAGCAGGATTTTGCTGGCCTGATCACTGAAGTAATTTTAATGGACAACCTGGGCGCCAATGTTGCGATAAGCCAGCTGACTTCCGATTACTGGCAAGGCGATGAAACACCTTTTCTTAGTGTGTTTAACCAAACCTTAGATTATTTTGTTGATGTCGTAGAGTACGATCAAAGTGCTCAGCGTTTTCAGGTAAAGCTGAGCGTGCCGCTGAAAAACGCCGAAGGCTATCATATCGGCGCACTCAGCATCGGCATTGATGTAGAGCGCGCCTTAGCAGCCGAATAGTCCGGCGGGCTTGACACAAATTGCCGGCTGTGAATAGTTAGTCGGCTTTATTACTCAGGGCCCAGCGTACTATTTCGCCCCAGCTTGGCTCTTTACCGTACAGCTGCATGCCACGCAAAAATACCCGGCCGGCAACCCGGCGCATCCACCAGACGGTGGCCAGCAACAGCAACAATGACAACAACGGCTGCCACCAGGCCAGCTCAACCATCGCCAGCTTTACCGGCATAGCGGCAAAAGAGGTTAGCGGTAAGTAGCTCAGCAGCGTCATACCCCAGCCATTGGGGCTGTCGATAACCAGATAAGTAAACAGCATTGGCAGCCAGGTAATCATCATTACCGCGCCTTTGCCGCTGTTATTCGGATCATCAATCGACGCCGCGATGGCGCCCATAAAGCTGGCGCACAGCACCACGCCCAATAAGGCAAACGGAATAAGCCACAGCACCACGCTGATATCCAGCCAGGCTAAATCAATGCTTTTGTCGGCAAATACACTCACCACGGCAAAGGTCAGCAACATCACCAGCGCCGAGGTAAACATGGCTTTTAGTGCACTAAAGCTATGCCCCAGCACCTTGCCGTCCATCCATTGTTGCGGTGTGAGAATAGCGTACAGCTGCTCGGTAACCCGTTGCTGCTTTTCGCCGGTAATACTGATTAACACCTGGCCAAAGGCCGTCGTTAAACCAATAAACAATAGTATTAAAGCGCCCAGTGCAATCATTTTCTCCGGCCTGTCTTTGCCCTTGTAAGACTGATCCAGGTACTGCGTCTCAATGCCCACCGACTGCTCCAGCTGCGCTAGCTGCTCATCGGTTAAGCCTAACTCGACTGCGGCTTGTTTACGGTAATGCTGCTGCAACACCTGCTCCAGCTGGCTAAGCCATTTTTTGCCGCTCTGGGTATGAATAACAAGGCCGTTCTCGCTGCTGGTTAACACTGCATGCCAGGACTCATCGCTTTGCAGCTGCGCCAATTGCGCCTCCAGGCTGATACTGGGCCGCTGAAACTGGAATTGTTCCGTGTTGTCGATGCTAAAGCCGGCTGGCACCGCAATGCGGTACTGCTGCCGGCTTTCATCGGTAAAGAAGCTCCATAAGGCCACTGCAGCCATTACGCCGAGCATTAATAAGTATGAAACAAGCTGCTGTTTCCACTTAAAAAAGCGTAAAAACTCCCAGCGCGCGACAATTAAACTCTGACGTGAAATCATGCCGCGGCCTCCGGTTTGGGTTGATGTTTAGCCATCGCCGTTAAATACAGTTGGTGCAGGTCAGCAGTTTGCATTTCGACCTGCGTCAGCTCGCCAAGTGCTAATAGTTGTTGCAGGCACTGGCTGACACTATGCGGCTCGCTAAGGCTTAATAACCAGTGCTGCTGCGACACGCTGTCTGCACTGCTGATGCTGCTTAAGGCTTCTAACTGCGCAGCACTTACCGGCTGGCTAAAGGCCACTTTTATCTGGCGCTGGTTTTGGCTTTGCGCACGAATTTGCTCCAGCGTGCCGGCCAGTACAACGCGGCCCTGTGCCATTAGCAGCATATGGTCAGCCAGCTTTTCAACCATCGCCATTTGGTGCGCGCTCAGAATAACGGTCATGCCACGGGCTTTAAGTTCGCGTAAAAATTGCACCACTTTTTCCTGATTGATAGGATCAAGCCCGGAGAACGGCTCGTCCAGAATGACCAATGCCGGCTTATGCAGTACAGCAGCAATCAGCTGCACTTTTTGCTGGTTACCTTTAGACAGTTGTTTTAGCTCGTCGTGGCGCCGCTCAGTCAGGTCAAACACGTCCAGCCAAACCGCCATTTCAGTTAGCGCCTGGCTTTTACTTAAGCCATGCAATTGCGCCAGATACAGCAGGTTTTTCTCAATACTTTTGTCGGGGTACAGACCACGATCTTCCGGCAGATAACCCAATAACCGGCGTGGCACATGATCAAAGTGCTGGTCCTGATAACTGACCAGAATGCTGCCGCTGTCGGGCTTGGTCATGCCAACCAACATGCGGATAATCGATGATTTACCGGCGCCGTTTGGCCCAAGTAAAGCAAAAATATCGCCGCTGTTAATCTGAAAACTGACTTTATCTACTGCCTGCACATTGGCGTAGGCCTTACCAATGGCGGTTACAATTAACTGCATAGCTGCTTCCTGCTGATTAACCTTTCGTTAGCTTATCACCCCTGTCCCGCCATCAGCCAACGGCAAAGTGTGAGCAAATATGTAATTAATAATTTTTACCAAAAGATAAATACACCGCGTCGCTGTAGCCACTGTCATCCTGCTCGGCCATGCCGAGGCCAAAATACAAGGGCCCTAGCGGCGTATCCCAGCCGAGAAACACACTGCCGGCCCACAGCCAGTCGGTCGCATCGTTACCCCCCGAGGCGCCAAACACATCTTTACGCACCCGGCCACGCTCCAATGAGGTGCCCAAATATAAAGGCGCATTAATAAAGGAGATTTTCTGCTCATTCAGCCGGTACAAATAGGCCAGGCTGCCAAACTGAATTTGGCTGCCAAACAGCGAGTCGGCCGGATAACCAGACAGGTTTAATAAGCCGCCCAGGCTAAATTGTTCCAGCGCAAAAGCACTGTCGCTGTCACTGCTGTAATGGTCAAAGCGCCAGCGGGTGCGCAGCGTATGGTGCTGCCAGCTTTTGGCGGCCAGAAGCTCAGTGCGGCTGCTACGGCTGTCTACCCGCTGGCCCAGCGCCGAATCCGCCAGCCAGGCATAACTGCTGGCCAGCCGGATACCGCGGGTGGGGAAACTACGGCTGTTCAGCGTATCCCAAATAAATTCCGCGATAGGGCCGCGGCGCAGGTAATCTATCTCGCTTTGCTGTAACTGTGCAGCGTACACACTGGGTAACAGATAACGACCATCGCGCCAGGCCCAGCCCAGCTGCAGCCGGGCATGGTCAGACAGGTTCCAGCCACTGCTAAACTGCAGTTCATGCTCCAGGTTTTTCAACTCGCCGGCGGCCAGCTGGGTATTATCCTGCAGTGGCTGGCTGTCACGGCGGTGGCGATAATCACCCTGTACATAGAAGCCAGAGCCGGCCAGCGGCCAGTACAGCTCACTGGCCAGATATTTATCACTGCCCAGTGCCAGCTCAGAGTGCCACTCAGCGCCCCAGGACGACAGGTTAGTGCGGCTATAGGCCGCAGCCAGTTGATACTGGCTGGTGCTGCGAAAGTCATCTTCAAACATCAGGCGGAAATTCAGATAGCCCGGCCCCCAGCTTTTCTCTTCCGCCGTTACCTGCAACACCGCCTGGCCCTGCTGATCAATATTCAGCTGCTGAGTAATACGTTCAAAAGTGTCCAACCCATACATCTGGCGCAAACCACGGCGGATACTGCGCTCGGTGTAATCATCGCCGGCGGTCAGCTGCAGCCGCTCCAGCAGCAGGGCATCGTCCAGCGCTGAGCGGTTATCCAACTCCACTTTATCCAGCCGTACCGAGCCTGTGCTGCTGTTGCTAAAGCGGCTGAACCAGTCGGCATAAATTTTTTGGCTCTGGCTAAAACCGGCCAGCGCCTGCACAAAGCGGATGGCACTTTGCCGGCCCGATACGATGGCTTTGTCGATATTGGCAAAATCCAGCGTGCTAATATCGACCAAATCCGGCTGTAGCAGTAAATCGCGATCAGTCAGCAACTGCAGCTGCTGCTGCACACCGGCGCGTACCAAAAAGCTGGTCAGCTGCTCGGTAATACTAAACGCCGATTCAATCTGCTCACGGCGCAGCAGCGGTGAGTCGATGCTGACAGCGATGATGCGGTCTACCCCCAACTGACGGGCAACACTGATAGGCAAGTTATTGACCACGCCACCGTCTACCAGTAACTTGCCATTTATTTCCAGCGGCCGCACTACACCGGGAATGCTCATCGAGGCCTGTACCGCCTGCACCAGGCTGCCATCGGCGAGCACCACTTCCTGCTGGGTTAACAAGTCGGTCGCTACCGCCCGAAATGGCACCGGCAATTGGTTAAAATGGCTCAGGTTGGCGTAGGCACCAAAGGTAGCGTGCAGAATTTCGGCCAGCGACTGGCCACTTAAAATACCTTTGGGTAACCGCACACCCTCGGCTGACACGCCAACATCGAGGTTAATCGGAAAATCATCGGATTTTTCTTTTTGTCTAAGCGGCATTTCGTCACGGTATACCCGGTCACGAAAGCCGGCAGCCCAGGGTGTTTGCTGTAACCGCTGGGCAATTTCTGCCGCGCTGTGGCCGCTGGCATACAGGCCGCCAATAAAGGCGCCAATGCTGGTACCCACCACCAGATCAATCGGGATCTGCTGACGCTCCAGCTGTTCAATCACGCCAAGGTGAGCACCGCCACGGGCACCGCCGCCTCCCAGCACCAGCGCAACACATGGCCGCTGCTGTGCTCTGGCCTGCTGGCAAATATCCTCTGCCAGGGCGTTCAGCGGCAGGCTGGCACACATCAGTAATCCTAACGGCAGGGTAAAGCGTAAGGCCTGTTTCATCATATTGCTGCACCTTCAGGTTTGCTTTGCACTTTGGCAGATAACATTTGAGCCGCCGCAGCCTTATTGCTATTGTTAATTAAATTGACTTGCGTGATACCGGATATGACACAGTTTTACGCCTTGCTGTTTTCGTTGCTGATCATACTATGCGGCTTTAGCTCACGGCTAGCGGCCGACACGCTGAATATCAAGCTGGTTAGCCAGCACAACCAACCGCTGGCCGATGCCGTGGTTGAACTGGTGTCCCCTGCAGGCACCGCCTTGCCCGCAGGCAAACCAGCCAGCGTGGCCCAGCAGGGGCTGATGTTCCAGCCTTTTGTCAGCGCTGTGGTGCGCGGCAGCGCAGTCGATTTTCCTAACCTGGATAAAACCCGCCACCATGTTTACTCATTTTCGCCGGCTAAAACCTTTGAAATTGAGCTGTATTCTGGCAAGCCGGAGCAACCAGTGATCTTTGATCAAGCCGGCATAGTGGCGCTGGGTTGTAATATCCACGACTACATGCAGGCCTATATTTATGTTGGCGACAGCCCTTTGCTGGCGGTCAGTAATAGCCAGGGCGAACTGAGCTTCACCGACTTAGCACCGGGCGATTATCAATTAAGGCTGTGGCACCCATGGCAACAGGCGCCAGCCGTTGAACAACAGCTGAGGCTATCCGGCCACCAGCAATTGCAACTCACGCTGGCGGTAGAGAACAAAACCAAACCGGCTGCGCCCAAACGCGGCTTTGGCCAATAACCTATGCTGTTTCGCTCGCTGCGCAGCAAGTTAATTGCCATCCTGGTGTTGCTATTAAGCCTGTTCGCGCTGGCCACAGCGCTTGCAACCTTAAACAGCATGAAGCGTGACAGCCTGAGCCAAGCGCACGATATGTTAAATGTCGCCAGTAAAGTACTGCGACAGGCGCTACAGATCCGCGCCACCCAACTTAGCGACAGTGTTAGCTTGCTGGCCACCGACTTCGCCTTTCGCCGCGCGGTGGCCACTGCCGAGCAGGACACCATTGCCTCGGTACTGCAAAACCATGGTAGTCGCATTAATGCTGACCTGATGCTGTTGTTATCGCCCAACGGCGACTTGCTGGTAAGCTCAGACGCTCAGCTGCAACCTGCCGATATTACGCCGCTGTTTGCGCAAACCAGCGGTGCTAACGCCAGTGTAGCTGACATTCTTAGCCTGCATGGTCAGCCTTATCAGCTGGTGCTGGCGCCGGTGCGGGCACCAAACCTGATCGCCTGGGCCGGTATGGGGTTTTTACTGGATAAACCACTGGCAGATAACATTAAAGCCATTACCGATCTGGATATCAGTTTTGTCATTCGTCAGCAAGACGCTTTTGTTTTGCAAAATTCCACCCTGACCGCTGCGCAGCAACTGGCACTAACACCGTCATTAGCGCAGCTGTTACAACAAGGTGGCAACCTGCAACAGGAGCGCGATCAGGACTATTTGTCGGTGGCCAGTGCGCTGGATCAGCAACAACAACTGTGGGCGGTGCAGCATTTATCGAATCAGCGCTGGCTCAGCAATTACCAGGCATTTCGCCAGCAGTTACTACTGATATTTGGCGCTGCGCTGGCATTGGCGCTGTTGGTCGCCTTTGTATTTGCCCGCAGCATTACCCGGCCCTTGGAAGCGCTAAGCCAGTTTGCCCGTCGTATTGGCCAGGGCAGTGTCGAGCCGGCGCCAACGGCTGGCAATGACGAAATTGGCCTTTTGGGCCGCACCCTGCATACCATGCAACAGGATATTTTGCAGCGCGAACAGCAATTGCTGTTTAACGCTGAGCACGACGCGCTAACCGGCCTGTACAACAGAGCAGCAGTGGACCGTCTGCTGCCCACTATTCTGGCACAGCAGGACGGTAGCCTGCTGCAGCTGAATATCCGCCACTTTAAGCACCTGAACGATATTCTCGGCTTTGCCAATGCCGATAAGTTACTGGTACAGCTGGCACGGCGCTTAACGACAGTATTGCCAAAGCCATTATTGCTGGCACGGCTGGGCGGTGATGAGTTTTTACTGGTGTATGCCGGCCTGTTAACGCCAGCGCAGGTGCAAGCCAAGTTGTTACTGCTCAGTGAGCATTATCCGCTGGAGCAGTCATTAATTAACCTGAAACTGTGTGCCGGTTTATACCACTTTTTTGCCGGTGGCGAGCGTTTAAGCGATGCACTGCGCCGCACCGATATCGCCTTAGAGCATGCCCGCCATGCGCCGCAGCGCATCGCCACCTATATACAGGGGCAGGATGAAAGCCATCAGCGCGAGCTGCAACTGATCCGCGATTTACCCGACGCCCTGCAAAATGGCCAGTTTTATGTGGTGTATCAACCCAAGGTGGATCTGAAGCAGCAGCAATGCAACAGCTGCGAAGCGTTGATCCGCTGGCAACACCCCAAGTTGGGCTTTGTGCCACCTGATCAGTTTATCGGCCTGGCAGAGCACGCCGGTAGCATTGGCCTTATTACCCAATGGATGCTACAACAGGTATGCCGGCAATTGGCACTATGGCAACAGCAAGGCCTGCAGATGCAGGTGGCGGTAAATTTGTCGGTACAGGACTTACTGCAGCCGTCCTTATGTCAGCAAATTTCTGCCTTACTGGCGCAATATCAGCTCAGCGCCGCCAACCTGGCCCTGGAAGTCACCGAAAGCGCCATTATGCAAGATGCCGACACCGTCGTGCAGCAACTGACCGCCCTGCGCCAACAGGGGGTAAGCCTGGCGATTGACGATTTTGGTACCGGCCAATCATCGCTGGCCTACTTAAAACAGCTGCCAGTACACGAGGTTAAAATTGATCGCGCCTTTGTTAAGGATATCGCCACTAACAGCAATGACGCACTGATTGTCAGCGCCACTACCCAGCTGGCACACAGCCTGGGGTTTAAAGTGACTGCCGAGGGGCTGGAGCAACACAGTGGCCTTAACGCCCTCAGCCAATGCGGCTGCGATACCGTGCAGGGCTACTATTTTGCCAAGCCACTTACCAGCGAGGCTTTTGTTAAGTGGCAGCACGAATTTAGCCAGAGCCCGGCGCGCTGGTTTAGTGGGGAGACCACCTTATGACCTGTAGGTTAATGCGCCAACTGGTATTGCTGTTGGTATTGTGTTGCCCGGTTACGGCGCTGGCTGGCAGTAAAATTATCGCTACCGGCGGTGCCACATCGATTGAGGGCAGTGCCGGCGGCGGCATCGTGCCCTGGGCGGTAACCAACGGCTATGCCAGCAGTGGCGAATGGGCCGCCACCGCTTTTGCCACTGTGGTCGGGGTAGACGATTTTACCCTGCACGTACAGGGTGCCAGTGTCAGTTACGACAACCGGTGGGAGTGGTCTTTCGCCCGGCAAAGCTTCAAACTGGATACACTGGGCGGCGAGCTGCGCCAGGATGTGTTTGGCCTAAAGTATCACTTTGCCGGTGAGCTGTTATACACCGCCCTGCCACAACTAAGCCTGGGCCTGCAGTACAAGAAAAACCGTGACTTTGCCCTGCCGCAGGCCGTAGGTGCCCGCGATGACAGTGGTGTGGACCTGTACCTGGCGGCCACCAAAGTGCTGTTTGACCAGGTTGCCGGCCGCAACCTGCTGTTAAACGCCACCTTGCGCGCCACCAAAGCACACCAGACCGGTTTACTGGGCTTCGGTACCGCCGCCGATAACAACTACCAACTGGTGGCCGAGGGCTCGGCTGTACTGCTGCTAAATTACAACCTGGCATTGGGTGTCGAGTTTAAACAAAAGCCCAATCAACTGGCCTTTGCCAACGAGCAACACTGGCGCGATGTTTTTGCTGCCTGGTTTGTTAACAAACACCTGTCAGTCGTCGCCGGTTACGCTGATCTTGGCAGCATTGCCGGTTTTGATCGCCAGCAAGGCTATTATGTTTCGCTTGAAGGAGCCTGGTAATGACCCAGTTTATCGCCACCATGACAATACTGTTAAGCCTGCTACTACTGGGCGGCTGCAGCCAGTCAAACCGGCCGAGTTTATATCAGCAGCTGGGCGGTGAAGCAGGCATCGCTGCTATTACCGACGGTTTATTACATGAAATTGAACATGATCAGCGCATAGTGCACCATTTCGCCGATACCGACATTGCACGTTTTCGCCGGTTGTTAGCTGAGCAACTGTGTGAATTAAGCGGCGGTCCTTGTGTGTATAGTGGCGGCACTATGCAGCAAAGCCACACGGGTTTTAACATCAGCCTGGCCGATTATGATGCCTTAGTCGAAGGACTCATCAAGGTAATGCAGCAACAAAACATTAGTATCAGCGCACAAAATCAGCTGCTGGCGCTGTTAGCGCCGATGTATAAAGACATCAGCTATCGCTAACCCTGGCCAGTCAGTTTGGCTGCCAGTTTGCGGCTTAACGGCGCGAAGATAAACACCAAAGGAAAAGCACAGGCATGAGCATACAGATACGCCTTAAGCCAGGCGCTGAAAAACTCAGCAAACCAGCCCAGGTTAATAAAGGTTAAAATGCCTGACATTAAAAACGCCATAAAGCCAGACATAATAAAAGCAAATAAAACAGGCTGAAAACGCGGTGCAAACATCTGCGGCTCTCCCCCAAAATGCTGTGATCGGGTCAGGCCTGCGACTTTAGCATAATAGCCGCGATTATGGCTTTACGCCGCGCCAAAGCGCTGCTATAACGCGGCACAACGTAATTGCAGGGCCAACCATGTACCAAACTGTCTTTCTTGATGCGGCGTCTATGGGAGATGCCGATCTTAGCCCGCTGCAGGCAGACAATATCGCGCTAACCTGCTATGACAGCACGGCACCGGCGCAGGTGTTAAACCGCTTACAGCACGCCGATATTGCTATTGTGAATAAGGTGGTACTGGATGCCACTACGCTGGCCGCCCTACCCCGGTTGAAACTGATTTGTCTGGCCGCCACCGGTGCTAATAATATTGATCTGGCAGCCGCACAACAGCACGGCATCGCCGTGTGTAACGTGCGAGGCTATGCCGACACGGCTGTGCCGCAACAGGTGTTTGCCCTGCTGCTGCAGCTAACCAATAAGGTACGCCAATACCAGGCTGCCGTACGGGCCGGGCGCTGGAGCCAAAGCCCGCATTTTTGCCTGCTGGACTACCCGGTGACTGAACTGGCCGGAAAAACTATGCTAATTGTCGGTTATGGTGCACTGGGACAGGCCACTGCGCGTCTGGCCGACGCTTTTGGTATGCAAGTGTTGTTATCTGAGCAACCAAACGCCAGTATTTGCCGTGCCGGCCGGCTGCCATTTTTTACCGCCTTGGCACAGGCCGATGTGGTATCCTTACACTGCCCGTTAACCCAAGACACCGAGCGACTGTTTAACCAAGCTGCCTTCGCGGCAATGAAGCCCGGCGCACTGCTGATTAACACTGCCCGCGGCGGCCTTATCGACGAAACAGCGTTGCTGCGGGCGTTACAGCAAGGCACGCTGGCAGGGGCAGCACTGGATGTGCTGACCGAAGAGCCCCCACAGCCAACGCATCCGCTTGTCACGGCAGACTTGCCCCAACTGATTATTACACCGCACATGGCCTGGGCCAGCGCCGAGGCACGTCAGCGGATGGTACAGCAGCTGGTGGCTAATGTGCAGGCCTTTGCTGGTGGCAAGCTGCGTAATGCACTATGGCTGCAGCACTAATATGGCCGCAGCACTAATTTAGCGCTACACTGGCGAAAAAAATGATAATAAACATGACAATGCGCCCACTCCTTTTTATCGGTTTGATTATCGGTTTGCTATTTGGCAGCAGCTACAGTTACGCCAGCGACACCTTGCAGCAACGCCTGCTACAGGCCAGCAGCCAGCCAGAGCAGGTGATCACGCAGTTACAGGCTTTGCCTGACAACACCCTTAAAAGCAGTGACTATCTGGTGCTGGCAGAAGCGCAGCTGCGGCTACGTAACAAAGCCGGCGCCATGGACGCAGTGAACAAAGTGCTGGACAGTGCCGCCGCGCCCTACCTTAAAGCCTATGCCTTTTTGCTGAAGGCGCAGATTTACGGCATTTTGTACCGCGATACCATGATGGCCATTACCATGCTGGAACAAGCCGAGGTGTTACTGCACCAGCGTGAAGATGCCGACAGTCTGTCACTATACAGTGATGTTCTGCAAAGCTTCGCCCAGGCGTATAACCAGCTGGGTATTATACCCAAGGCCATTCCCTACGCCCGTCGAAGTCTGGAATTGGCGATACAGTTGCAAAGTGCAGAGGCTGAGCTGAAAGCGCGTATTACGCTGGGCCGCTTAACCCTGCAAAACAACGCCTTTGGTGAGGCCTATCAACACTTTAATCAAGCGCTTACCCTGGCCAGCAGTTTACAGGACGAAGATGCGCTGGCCTCGATTCACCTGCGTTTAGGTATGGCATATCGCAAAATAGAAGATCACCGTCAGGCATTACACCATCTACAACAGGCAAAACAGCGCTATAAACAGTTACAACGCGACGCCAGTTATGCTTACACGCTGATTTATATAGGTGAAACTTATTTAGAACACGCCGATACCGCCGGTGAAGCAGCACAGTATCTTACCGAAGCACTGGCGCTGGCAAAACAGCTGGACGACCCGCTAAGGGTGGGTATAGCGACCTTAGGGCTGGGAAGGCTTGCAGTGCTGCAGCAAAGGCCCGAGCTGGCGCGGCAACACTTTGACGCTGCCCGGCAACTGTTTAGCCAGCAAAATGTGCAAACTTACCTGCAAGAAACGCTGCTGGCACAGGCCGAGCTGCACCTGCAAACGGCCGAGTATGCACAAACCGCTAACCTGCTGCAGCACCTGGCCGCCGATATGCCCCAAGCGGCAGTCTACCTGCAGCTGCGCTTTTTTGAGCTGACTGCCCGCCTGGCCGCATTACAGAACGACTGGCAAGGCGCTTATACCAGCTTGCAGCAGGCCGGCAGTTTGCGCCTGGCGCAACTGGACGAACAGAATATCGTGCAGCTGGACTTAATTAATCAGGGGCTGGAGCAAGCAGCAATCGCCAGTCAGTGGCAGGCAGAACTGCGCCAGCAACAGCTTCAGCTATCAGAGCAGCGGCGTAATATCAGCCTGTTGCTGGCGGTTGTATCCGGCTTAGTGCTGGCGCTGGCATTTGCCTTGCTCTGGTCGCGCCGGCGCGGTGCCAGAGCCATGCCGCCGGCAAACAGCCAGTTACCGGACTGGCGTGACTTTTGCCAGCAATTGCAGCACAAAGAGCACAACATCGGCCATATTCTGGCGTTCAGCCCACAGCAGAGCCAGCAGCTAAAACTGCGCTTTGGTCAGCAGCGCATCACCCAGGTACTGCACAAGCTGATACCAGAGCAAGGGGCAACGGCGGTGCTGGCTTGGTGTCTGGACCAGGACGTACTGTGGCTGGCACTTGATCAGCGGCAGACAGATGTCACAGCGCTACAGCTGAAACTTGCCAGGCAATTACAGCAACAGCTGCCAGGTGCAAAAGAAGCCACCACTTTGCTTAGCCTGCAACTGTCGCTGCCGCAACTTTTCAGCAGCCCCTGGCAACTGACACAGCTACACAGCCTGCCTGAAGCCTTCTGGTTAGCCTTAGCGTTATGTCAACAGCAGCCGGCCGACCGGGGGCTTTGGCTGGCCCGCATAAGCAGCAGCCAAACCCCGGCCTGCGAATGGGCCAGCAGCCTGGTGCGGCAAGACTTACTTAATGCTTTCAGGCTGGGCCAATTGCAGCTGTATTGCAATGAAACCAGCCTGGAGCCAACCTTAGCTGACAACCTGCATTAGCCGTCAGCGCCGGCCAGCAAAAGTTCAGCGGGCAGACTAAACTGGATGGCCTTGCCGGTTTTCGGGCAGCGAAAGCCCAGGCTAACCGCCTGTAGCGCCAGCCCACTGCTATCTTTGTTGTTGCTACCATACTGCGGATCGCCCATTACCGGGTGGCCAGCCAGGGCAAAGTGGCGGCGGATCTGATGCTTGCGACCACTGATCAGTTTAATGTCTAACCAGCTTTGCATAGCGGCAGCATCAAAGCGGCGCAAGTTAAATTCGGTACGGCAAGGCTTGTCGTCAAGTGGCTGACTCAGCTCCCCCTGTTGCAGCAAGGCGGCCGACAGCTGGCCTTTTACGCGAATAAGGTAGTGTTTATCTATTTGCCGGTTGGCAATCAGTTTGCTAAACGCTGCCGCCATTGCTTTGCTGTGCGCCAGCAGCATCAAGCCACTGGCTTCGCGGTCCAGCCGGTGCAGTAAAAACACCGGTCGTTTGGCGGCAAAATGCTGCTCGGCGGCGCGTAACAACGACAAATGATCGCCCCATTCGTTGCCCTGTGACAACATACCAGCGGGTTTAAACCAGACGCTGTAATGCTGCTGATCGCTGATCAGCTGTGCCGGGGCACAGCTGCGGCTTAACAGCTCATCATCATAGTGCAGGCTTAGCTGCTGGCCGCTTTGCAACAAGGTTTGAGCCCGGCGCAGCCGCTTTTGTGCTTTACCGGCCAGCAACACGGCACCCTTGGCCATAGCGTCTTTTAGCCGGCCTTTAGACAGCTCCGGCACGCCCTGACTCAACAAGTCGATTGCCGTCATGCTTTGCGCCGCCTGCAGGGTTCGCACCAGTTTCATTGCTTTACACTTCCTTTACGTTAAAGTTCAGCCAAAATTCATCGCGCCAGTCTGTAATGGTATCAAAGCAACCGGAGATACCGTTATGAAAAATTTCAGCCTGTTACTGTTAACTGCACTTTGGCTGTACTGGCCTGGTCAGGCCGTAAGCAGCGAACTCTCCAGCCTGACCACAGAGCGGCGCAGTGATAAGCCGGTCAGTTTAAAGCACCACAAAGCAGCTACCGTCACCACACAGAGCTACCAGAGCCATGTCTGGTTTTACAGTGTCGACTTGTATTTAAGTGGTGATCGCAATGCCAATGGCTACTATCACCGGCTGGAAGTGGAGCTGGATGCTGACACCAGCGAGCCTTATCAGCCGGTATTTGCTGAATTTAGCCTGCTGCCAAGCTATGGCAGCGAACGTGTTTTTTACACCAGCAGTGTGTTTGAGCTATACCGGCAAAGCCCCAATGACTGGCTGGCCATAGATACCGTACTGCAAAGCCAGTTCGCCCCCGACGAATACCTGCTGACTATAAGACTGTTTGACGCTAACACCGGTTACCTGCTGGCAGAGGTGTCTGGCTTTGATGATGCCAATCTGGACCTGCTGGCACTGGAAGATATAAACCGTGACAGCCGGGTGCAAACCAGTACCACAGTTGCAGTGTCTGGCGGCAGTGCTGGCATCTTCAGCCTGCTGGCAGTATGCTTAGTGGCAGGTTGGCGCCATTACCGGGTATTGCGGGCTGAATGAGAAAGCTGTTACTGACGTTATGCTGTATTGCGCTGCCACTGGCAGCCACTCCACTACAACTGCATCTGAAGCGCGACGGCGAGCAGGTGCAGTTTCATTATCAGTTTCAGGTAAATTCGGAACCACAACAGCTTAGCTTCAGCTTGGACAATCAGGGTCTGAATAACCACTTTCGTCAGTTTCGCGCGTTTAAACCGGCGCTGTTACAGCAGTACTTATGGCGCGATGCCAGAGCTTATGTGGCGCAATATCCTGGCGCCCGCTTGCAACGCTTGCCCGGCAGCGACAGCCTGCGCTACCGCCTGCAGGCCCCGGCAGAGCTAAGCGCTAAGCTGGAAACTGAGCTGTCGCAGCTACTGCAAACACAACAGCAACACTATCTGCAGCAACATTACTACTACGCGATAACATTGCCACTGGGCGAACAGGTGATTATTCCTGATCATCAGCGCCTGATGCAGGACAGCCTCAGTGCCCTGTTGCCCGTCGCCAATGCCTTGCACCAAAAACTGATGAACCTGCCCAGCCGGCAATCGGTCGGCTATATCAGCCATTGGCTGCAGCAAATCCCCTATCAGGATTTATCCGACCGCGCCCAGTCTGCTGGCAGCAGTTTTAGCCCGCCGCTAAAGCTGTTACAAGAAAACCGTGGCGATTGTGACAGCAAAGCGGTATTGCTGGCAGCGCTGGTGCGCATGCTGCTGCCGGATGTCAAACTGGCGATGATTTATCTGCCACAGCATGCGATGTTGGCACTGCAGTTGCCAGTACAAAGCAGTGATGACGCCGTGACCATCGACGGGCGTGATTATCTGCTGCTGGACCCAACCGGGCCGGCCTTACTGCCCCCGGGCGAAATCAGCCCGCAGTACCGTATTTACACCCAGAATGGCCAGTTTGCCTACCGTTTGCTGTAGCGGTTAGTCTGCGGGTTTATCTGCTGCTGACAGGCTGGCTACTTTATCAAATACTTCTGCCCAGCCATCAGGTACATGCCGCACCCCTTGAGTCTGGCCTTTACTTATGCGGTCTATGTGCACTAACAAGCGGTTCACTGCCGACAGAGTGCGTCGCCGGTAACGGTACTGTAGCGCCAGCAACAGACAGCCCAGTAGCAAGGTATAACTTAGCCAGTGCCAGACAAAATCAGCCAGCCCGGCGGCAAACAGGCTGGTTTTGTGCTCCAACACCCCTAACGACCAGGGCATAGTACGCAGCCGCTGAATTTGCAGCATATGCTGGTTAACACTTTGCAGCCGGCTGGCCACGGAGCTGCTGATAAGCTCACCGGACTGATCCAGTAACATAAACTCGGTATCAGCATATTGCTGATACAGCGGCTCTAGCAGCGGCTGTAACTTGAGCGCAAACACCAACCGCCCCAGCTTTTTATCTGACTGATACAGCGGCAGACTCAGCGCGGCCTGGCCGCTGATAAACTCAGCGTAAAAAATCTGCTTCCGCTCATAGGAGGGCTCTGCCGCATTATTGCGCTGCCAGCTGACGAGCTGGTCACTGATATAATCTGACCACTTTGGCTGCCCGTGGTAGACAAAACCTTGCTCGGAAAAATAGTAAATCGCCAGCAGGTGCGGCTGAGTTTGCTCGGCCAGCTCAAAATAGGGCTTAAGCTGACCGAGCATCTGCAGCTCGGCTTGTATTTGGCCATCAGGAAAAGTGCTGCTGTCGCGCACCGTGCCGTCTACCAGCTGTAGCAGCGCTACCGGCTCAGGGCCAGTGGCTAACGGCGGTAATGTTAGCTTGCTCAGGGCAGCGCGGCGCATGGCCTGGCTAAAGGCCAGCACAGGGGCAAATTCAGCATCCAGCTGCTGGCTAAGCGCCTGCAAATGCGCGGTAGTCTGGCTAACGCGCTGCTCGACACTGCGAAAATAGTGTAAAGCGGCACCCAGGGTAGCCAGCAGCACTATGGCAATCAGGCCAAATTGACCGCTACGGCGGTACTCATAATAGACAGGGTTTTTCATGCAACTCCTTTTGCTTTAGCACAACCTGCTGTTTTGCAGGCAAAGCCTAGCTGATTGGTTAAATTAATCAACCAGGCTTTGCACTGTGCTTTACAAGTTAGCCTCAGCAAAAGAGGCCAACCGGCTGCGCACCACGCCGTTAAGGTTAATGGTGGTGCTGCCCTCAAAGTTTTTGAAGCGCTCAACGATGTACGTTAACCCCGAGGTGACCGCCGTCAGATAGTTGCTGTCGATTTGCGATAAATTGCCCGAGCAAATTAGCTTAGTGCCTTCACCGCAGCGGGTAATAATGGTTTTTAGCTGAGCTGCACTCAGGTTTTGGCATTCATCCAGAATAACAATGGCATTTTGAATGCTACGCCCGCGCATAAAGTTTACCGATTTAAACTGAATATTGGCTTTTTCCATAATGTAATTCACGCTGGCATGCGGGTGCTCGTCGGTTTTATGCAGCACTTCCAGCGAGTCGGTAATCGCCGCCAGCCAGGGGGCCATTTTTTCCTCTTCCGTACCGGGTAAAAAGCCAATCGACTCCGCAATTTCCGGTGTGTTGCGGGTAACGATGACTTTGTCGTACATGCCTTTCTCAATCACCAGCTCTAAGGCGGCCGCCAGCGCGATCAGCGTCTTACCGCAGCCGGCCGGCCCGGTCAGGATCACCAGGTCCATGTGTGGGTCCAGCAGCGCCTGCATCGCCATCGCCTGATAAATATTTTTCGGACGAATGCCCCAGGCATGGCGGTGCATCAAGCGCTCGTAACCAAAATCCAGAATACGGATCTCTTTGTCGGTAATGGCAGTCACTTTGCCGGCAAAGCCTTCCACTTCGTCTATCAGGTATTCGTTAATGTAGGCATTGGGCAGCACACTGCGATTAACATAATGAAAGGTTTCGCGACCTTCGTTTTCACTGCGGCATTCGCCGACCTGGCTCCAGAAATCACCGGGAAATTTGTAATAGCCTTTGTATAAAAAGCGCACATCATCAATCAGCTGGTCGGTGCGGTAATCTTCCACCAGCTTTAAGCCGGCGCCCTTGGCTTTGAGCCGCATGTTGATATCTTTAGTGACCAAAATCACTTTCAGCGGGCTTTTTTCCCGCTGCAAGTACAGCGCGGTGTTAATAATCAAGTGGTCGTTTTCACCGCCCGGCAGGCCAGGTATTTCATCGGTAATATGATGATCATTAATAATAAATAAATGACCGCCCGGTTTTTGCTCGCCTGAGCGCGGCAAGGCCACGCCTTGCAGCATCTGGTCTGGTGAGGCGTCTTTTAGTACGTCTTCCAATGCCCGAATGGCCACTCTGGCATCACGGCTGACGTCTTTGTTGCGG
>JAANMY010000185.1_pt1 | contig 87998 bp, 80 predicted proteins | sample 7279691 | NCBI WGS metagenome assembly JAANMY01 (sample SAMN14094543, study PRJNA606508) | bioreactor metagenome | isolation source: A lab-scale SPAN reactor treating ammonium-rich wastewater day 388 | place: Ireland: Galway | collected 2018-02-07 | reverse complement strand
CCACTCCCGCCGGCAGAGAACGATGCCGGGTCGGCGTGTCTCTCGCAGGCGGCGCAGCAACTGGCTGAAGTGAGCGCCGAGTGGCCCCCGGCCGGGCAGCAGGGCGAGGCCGCGTGGCACGCCGTCTCGGCTCGCCCCGGCGGCGGGCACGGGCACGACAGCCAGAGGCCGAAGCTGACCGCGAGGGTGGTGCACATCGCGGCGGCCCGTCGCGTCCAGTTCGGCATCACGGTACCGAGAGAGGCAATCCTGGTGCCACCGGGATCGCGCGAATGATGCGTCGGGTCAGGCCCGAAGCTTCGATGCGACGACTGGAAACAGCCAAACGGGACGCGCCTCGCGCAGGCGTCGATTAGAACGGCATCAGGAAGCGGCATGAATCGCGGGCGGCTCGCCCGTTGCCGCGCACGCGAGCCGGCGCCGGGTTCGGGCTGCTACGCGGGCTTGAGCGTCGCCACGTCACCCCGGCGGGCCTCCGCAAGACTTCACCCACGTCGTGCTGCGGCGGTTCCCCGCGGACGGCTGATCGCAGACGGACGGCGACTTCCAGACCTTGGCTGCTTGTTGCTCAGGCCCCGACTTCGCCGTCGATCTCCGCCGGCCGGCGCGGCGCGCTCGACGGGCAGTCCAGGCCATCTCCTGGACGGCCTGGCGGAGGATCTGTGACCGGTTGCTGAGGCGCCCGCCGGTCCGGGCCAGCCGATCGATCGCGGCCAGGCTCTCCTCGTCGATGGCGATCGGAAGGGTCTTCATGTCGAAGAATGAGCGGCTACTTGAGCCCGAGGTCCGTCGTCGTGAAGGCGTCGGCCGCGGCTTCTTCGTAGGCCGCGTCGAGGGCGTCGTGGAGCAGGAGGAGCGCCGCGAGGCGGTGGACCATGGTGCGCAGGTGGTCGAGTTCCGCGAGCGTCATGGGGCGGCCGTCGCGGCGCTTCGCGTCCCGGTAGCCGAGCCACTTCTTGAGCACGGGGTAGCCGCCCAGCTCGTAGCGCCACACGCGCTCGGGGACGTGCTTCAGGTAGACCGCGTCGTTGAGCCAGAGGTCGCCGGTCTGTTCGCGGCAGGCCGGGACTTCGCCCTCGTCCTCCGTGGGCCGGCGCGAGATCCACTTGCCTGGGGCGGCGCCGAAGTAGGAGACCGTGACGACGAGGTCGGCGTCGCGGACCGTCTCAGTGGAGCGCGTCGCGATCAGGGCGAGGTGGCGGCGGCGGGCGCCGAGCAGCGAGGCCAGCAGCTTCGTCGGGTCCGTCGCCGGGTCGAGCAGGGCGCCGACCTGGGCGCCGAGGGCCGCACACTCCTTGAGCACGGCCTTGTCGCGGGGGATCGGCAGGTGCAGCCAATCCTGGGCGAGCGACTCGGCGTGGTCCGCCTCGAACCGCGGCGCATGGCCGAGGGCGAGGGTGAGGGTGAGTGCGAAGAGCTGATCCACCACGGCCAGGGCGGCCTTGCCCGTCAGGTCGCCCTTCAGTTGCCAGCGTGCGGCGAGCGCTTTCCACACGGCCGGGGCAAGGTTCGCGGATGCCTCCGACGGCTCGGCATCGGCGAACAGGCGCAGATCCAACTTCTTCGGCTGGCCCGAGAGCTAGGTGGTCCCACACCAACGGGCTGCGGCGCGTGACGAGGTTGCTCTCCGTCTCGTAGTAGATCGAACGCGAATCGAGGGGGAACAGCCGACGGCACGTTTGCCGACGTCACCGAGAGGACCGGCATCCGGGCCCCGGGATGGAGCTCGTCGGCGGCCTTCGGCGACTTCGACCGCGACGGGAGGCTCGACCTCTACGTCGCGGCCTACCTCGACGTGGGACCGGACAGAATGCCGGAGGGCCGCGCGGGGGGAAGCTGCGACTACGTCGGCGTGCCCGTCCTGTGCGGCCCGCGCGGGCTGCCCGGGGCCCGGGACCTGTACTTCCACGCGAACGCCGACGGCACCTTCACCGAGGCCTCGGGCGCCTTCGACAAGGACTCCTACTTCGGCCTCGGCGTGGTGGCGTCGGACGTGGACAGCGACGGCGACCTCGACCTCTACGTGGGCAACGACGCGACCCCGAACTACCTGTTCGTGAACAAGGGCGACGGCCGCTTCGAGGAGCGCGGCCTGGCCAGCGGAACCGCGGTGAGCGGCGACGGCAACGAGCAGGCGAGCATGGGGGTGGACGCCGCCGATTACGACAACGACGGCCGGCCCGACCTCTACGCCACCCACTTCGCGAGCGACTACAGCACCCTCTACCGCAACCTCGGGGGGCTCCTGTTCGAGGACGTGACCGCGCGGGCCCGCATCAAGGAGCCGGGCTGGGCGCTGGTGAAATGGGGCACCGGCCTCGTGGACCTCGACCAGGACGGCTGGACGGACGTCGTGCAGACGAGCGGCCACGTGTATCCGCACCTGCGCGCGGCCATGGGCAAGGAGACCTACTTCCAGCCCGCCCTCAGCGTGTACCTGAACCAGAAGGACGGGACGTTCCGGGACGTCTCGTCAGACGCGGGCGCGGGGGCCGCGCGCCGCGTACTCGGCCGCGGTCTCGCCTTCGCCGACCTGGACGACGACGGCGACCTCGACGTGGTGGTGGCCTGCCTCGACGGGCCGCCGGTCCTGCTCCGCAACGACACCGCCGGCGGCCACTGGCTGCAGGTGCGGACGGTGGGACAGCGGAGCAACCGCGACGGGATCGGAGCCCGGGTCACTGTGCGCGCCGGGGGCCTCGCGCTACTGCGCGAGGTGAAGCGCACGCTCGGCATCTACTCGGCGAGCGACCCGCGCGCCCACTTCGGGCTGGGCGGGGCCACCCGCGTCGACCTGCTGCGGGTCGAATGGCCGAGCGGGAAGGTGGACGAGTGGAGGGACGTCCCGGCGGATCGGCACTACCGGGTGGACGAGGCGGGGGGACTCACCGTGGAGTCCCCCCGCGGACGTTGAGGCGCGACGGCCTACTTGACCTCGACCCAGTGGCAGCCAGCTCGGAGCCGATCCCCCGGACCTCTCCTGGCCACCGATCGTTGCAGCCTCCGCAGTATCGACCCGCGAGGTTCGCGAGCCTTGAACGACGAATCAGTTCTGGAAAGGGTCGGCATCTCCCGGCGGCGGGAGATGCGTCGACCACCACATGTCCACTACTCAGGCGTACTTGCAGCAGCCAGCCCGTGGCGCTCGCGCATCGCACCCTGCGCCGGGCCAGACGACGAACCCCGGAGGAGCGCAGGGCCCGCTACCGGCCGTGGGCTGAACTCCTCGCCCGCTCTTTCGGCGTCGACGCCCTGGCCTGCCCCGCCTGCCAGGCGCGGATGAGGCTGGTCGCCCTCGTCCGCATCCCCTGACGATCGCCTGGCACCTCGCCAGAATCGGCGAACCCACCGAACTGCCCGAACGCACGCCCGACCGCGGTCCGCCCTACTGGGCCTCTACCATCCTCCGCCGAAAGGTCCGCGGCTACCTCGAGGCCTGAGCGGCAAGAGCCGCTGGCGCAACCTGAGGACCCTGGTCCTCGTCAAGGACGACGCCGGATCTTGGAGGATTCGCCACTCCCACACATCGAGCAAGCGCCGCCCCGCGCAGGCCAAATGATCGAGGTCCGCGCTCGCCGCTCCGCCGGCGCGCGCGGACCTCGACGTTCGCCCTTCGCTTCGCGGCACGATCTGCGCGGGCCAACTCGCGATGCGGGCGTTTTCCGCCCGCCGCGGCCCGGGCGACAATCGGCGCGAGGTGACTTTCATCAACCCAGCGACGACCAGCGACCGGGCCCGGTTCCCGGCCACGGCGACCAGCCTCCTGGCGGCGGCGACGGCGGCGGGCCTGAGCGTACTGGTCGCTTTTCTCGTCTTCGAGGGACTGGAACAGGCGCTCGGCGGAGACGACGCGACGGTCGCCGCGCTGCACTACGCGCGCGGCGTCACGGCGAGCCTGTTGACGGCCTTGGTCGTGGGCCTCGTCATCCGTGGCCACGAGCGCCGGCGCTCCACCGAGCTCGAGCGCGAAGTCGCCGATCGCACCCGCGACGCCGAGCAGGCGCGGGCTTTCCTCCAACTCGTCGTCGACACGACACCTGCCGGGCTCCTCGTGCTCGATGCCGAGCGGCGCGTGATCCAGGCCAACCGCGCCGCGCGCGCCGTGCACGGCCTGCCGCCCGAGGGCCGCACCTGCCACGACCTGGTCGCGGCCCGCCACGAGCCGTGCGCCGAATGCGAGCTCGCGTCCGGCGGTCCTCCGCGCTGCCACACCGACGCGCGCACCGGCGAGGTGCTGGCCGTCGAGAGTTACTCGCTGCGGCTGCCCGACGGCGAGCCCGGCGTGCTGCTCGTCGAGCAGATCGTCACCGAGCAGCGCAAGCTGCAAGCCAGGCTGCTGCACCAGGAGAAGATGGCTGCCTTCGGCCTGCTCGCCGCTGGCGTCGCCCACGAGATGGGCAACCCGCTGTCCTCGATCGAGGCTCAGCTCCAGTTGCTCGAGCCCGAGGCGCTGCCGGAGCCGGCGCGACCGGTGATCGGCACCGTGCGACAGGAGGTGGCCCGCCTCGGGCGCATCCTGCGCGAGCTGGTCGACTTCGCGCGTCGCCGCCGCGACGAAGCGACGCTCGTCTCCGTCCAGTCCGTCGTCGCCGACGCGCTGCGGCTGCTGCGCCACGATCGCCGGATGCGCGCGGTCGCCGTGCAAGAGGCCTTCGACCCCGAGGCGCCCCCGGTGTTCGTGGTCGAAGACCACCTGATGCAGGTTGTCCTCAACCTGCTGCTCAACGCGGTCGACGCGATGCCCGCCGGGGGCACGCTGCGGATCGAGGTGGGAGCGGCCGGCGGCCAGGTCGCGCTCCGCGTGCGCGACGACGGCAACGGCATGGATCGCACGACCCTCGGCCGCTGCTTCGAGCCGCTGTTCACCACCAAGGAGCCGGGGCGGGGGACGGGCCTCGGTCTCAGCATCAGCCGCGACCTGGTGCGGGCTGCCGGCGGCGAGATCGAGCTGCACAGCGCCCCGGGCCGTGGCACGACCGTGGTCGTCACGCTTCCCGCGTTCGTCGCCGACGCTGCCGCCGGCTCGCGCGGCCCGCGCCGGGCCCGGGGCGAGGCCCGGGTCGCCGGCACCGCATGAGTGCCGAGAAGGTGCTCGTCGTCGAGGACGAGCGGGCCCAGCGCGACGCCCTCACCCAGTACCTCGGCCGGGCCGGCTACGCCGTGACGGCGGTGGCCACCGGCGAGGCGGCGCTCGAGCGGCTGGCCGCGGAGAAGTGGGCAGTCCTGCTCACCGACCTGCGGCTGCCGGGTGTGGATGGTCTGGCAGTCGTGCGCCAGGCGCGCGAGCGGGACGACGAACTCGGGGTGCTGCTGATGACGGCCTACGCCTCCGTCGAGTCCGCGATCGAGGCCCTGCGCATCGGCGCCCACGACTACCTGCTCAAGCCGCTGATCCTCGAGGAGGTCACTCGCAAGGTCAGGCGGCTCGTCGAGCACCGCGCGCTGGTGGGCGAGAACGCCCGCTTGCGGCGGGCCCTCCAGCAACCGGTGGGCGGCCACGACCTGATCGCCGTGTCGCCCGCGATGAGCGCGGTCGCCGACTGGGTCCGCCGCGCCGCCGCCACGCGGGCGACGGTGCTGCTGACCGGCGAGACCGGGACCGGGAAAGAAGTTGTCGCGCGCGCCATCCATCAGAAGGGCCCCGACGCCGACCAGCCGTTCCTGGCGGTCAACCTGGCGGCGCTGCCGGAGACGATGGTGGAGAGCGAGCTGTTCGGCCACGAGCGCGGCGCGTTTACCGGCGCCGAACGTCGCCGCGAGGGGCTGCTGCGGGCGGCGGGCGCCGGCACCGTGTTCCTCGACGAGGTCGCCGAACTGCCTTCGAGCGCTCAGGCCAAGCTGCTGCGGGCACTCGAGAGTCGCGAGGTCCAGCCGCTGGGCTCGGACGCCACCGCCACGTTCGAGGCCCGGGTCGTGGCCGCGACCAATCGCGACCTGGCAGTGGAGGCCCAGGCGGGTCGCTTCCGGGAGGATCTCTACTACCGCTTGAACGTGCTGCGCATCCGGCTGCCGCCGCTGCGCGAGCGGCCCGAGGACATCCCGGGCCTGGTGACGTCGCTCTTGGCCCGCCACGGATCGCGCCCCGGCGCCCGCATCCCGGCCGTCTCGGCGGAAGCGCTGCGGGCGCTGTGCCGGCACCCGTGGCGCGGCAACGTACGCGAGCTATCCAACGTGCTCGAGCGGGCGACGATCCTGGCCGACGATGGGCGCATCGACCTCGATCAGCTCCCGGACGACGTGCGCGAGTCCGCGGCCCCCCGGCTCTCGTTGCCCGAGGCCGTGGATCGTTTCGAGCGCTCCCACATCGCGCTGGTGCTGCGCCTGTGCGACGGCAATCGCGAGCGCGCGGCGGAGGAGCTCGGGATCTCGGCCGCCACGCTCTACCGCCGGCTGGAGCGCCTCGGCCTCAAGGGCCGCGACCGGAACGGCACCGCCTGAAGAACTCGCAGGCCTGAAACGCTGCGCGGGTTGGTCCTCCGAACTCCGCCTCGACCGATGGGCGGCCTCGGATCGGGGAGCCGGCGGCCTGTGATATGACGGGTGTCATGGCCGATGGCGCGGGGCCGCCGCAATCTCGACCGCGGTCATGGGGCAGGGCATGGAAGGTCCGCTCAAGAGGTTCTTCGCCTCGGACCACTGCCGCCTGGAGCGCCTGCTGGAGGCCGCGCTCGCGCATCCGGGCCGGATCGAGCCCGTCGCTTTCGAGGCATTCCGCGCCGGCCTTCTCAGGCACATCGGCATGGAGGAGAAGGTGCTGTTCCCACTCGCCCGGCGATCGGGGGGCGCGGCCCGTTCGCTGGTCGAGCGCCTGCGCGTCGACCATGGCGCCATCGCCGCCCTGCTCGTGCCCACACCCACGGCGGAGATCGTGGTGGAGATCCGTTCCGTCCTCGGACCACACAACCGCCGCGAGGAGGACCCGGGCGGCGCTTACGATGTCTGCGACGCCGCCGCGCAGCCAGGCGAGGCCCAGCGCCTCGTCCAGGAGTTGGGCGCGTTCCCGGAGGTCCCGCTGAAGCCCTACAACGACGGACCCCACGTCATGAGGCACATCGACGTGAACCTCGCACTCGCCCGCAGCCAATGGCTCGACGACGACGGCTCCTGACCGCAGCACGAGACTCGGAGGTGCAAGTGAAGAGAAGCTCGAAGGCGCCGGCCGCTCACCGCAAGTTCGTCGAGCGCTTCGTGAAGCTCGGCCAGGCGTGGGAACTCGCCAGCGAAGAGGCGAAGCTCGGCCCGCTGGACCTGCAGGCCCAGCGGCTCGTCAAGCTCGCGGTCGCGATCGGGGCCCTGCGCGAGGGTGCCGTTCACGCAAGCGTGCGCAAGGCGCGCGATGCCGGCGTCAGTCTCGCCGCCATGGAACAGGTCGTGGCCCTCGCCGCCAGCACGATCGGGCTGCCGTCTGCGGTCGCCGTCTGGACCTGGGTGCGCGACGAGGCCGCCCTGCCGGCGCCGCGATCCCGGCCGCGCCGGGGACGATAGCGGCTCGCCTTCCGCCAGGCGCCCCGGCGGGCTGCTAGGCTAGGACAGGGCCAGTTTCTCGAGAGCCGCGCGGTCGGCGAGCAGGAAGCCGTCCTTCTCCGTCAGCACGACGCCCTCCTTGCCCCAGCGGCTCATCACCCGGATGCAGGTCTCGATCGTAGTGCCGGTGAGGTCGGCGAGGTCCTGGCGGCTGAGCGGCATCGGCACGAACAGGCCCTCGGACCGCGCCACGCCCATCTTCTCGGCGAGCTTGAGTAACAGGTTGGCGATCCGGGTCTCGACCCGGCCGCTGGCCACCTCGGGGATGCGCCGGGTCAGCTCCACGATGCGCTGGGTCAGGCCCATGATGAAGCTGCGGACCAGGCTCGGGTGGCGTTCGAGCAGCGCGAAGAACGGCGCGCGCCGCACCAGCAGGCAGGTGCATGGCTCGACCGCGACTGCGGAGGCGGGATAAGGCCGGCCCTCGTAGGCGACCACCGCGCCGATCGGGTCGCCGGGGCCGAAGATCTCGAGGATCACCTCCTTGCCGGAGGCGAGCAGCTTGACGACCTTGGCCCGGCCGCTGACGAGGGTGTGCAGGTACTCCGAGGGCTCGCCCTCGTCGAACAGCGCCTCGCCCTTGTCGTAGTTACGGACCAGCGCGACCTCCGCCAGCCGGGCGCGGTCGTCCGGCGTCAGCGAGCGGTACAGCGCCGTCGCCCGGAACGCCTGCTCGATGCGGTCGTCCATCGCCGCATCATCGCAGGCGCTGGCGCTCAGGCGGGAGCGGCCTGCAGCCGGCGCCGGAACTGATAGCCGAACGCCGCGGCCATCGCCTTCAGCTTCAGCGTCGTCAGCGGGTAGCGCCGGGGCGACAGGGTGCGGCACTCCTCGGGCAGCATCACCAGGCTGACGTGGACGTTGGGCGCGCAGCCGATCGGCAGCCCGCGCTCCATGCACGCCTCGTAGAGGCGTCGGAAGACGGGCACCATCGCCTCGGTCTCCGGCGGCGCCGCGTGTTCGAGGTCGGTGCCGACCAGCGGCCGGAACACGCACACCGTCGGCACCGCGCCCACCGAGGTGATCCAGTCGATCGCGCGGATCGAGGATTCGGGCGGCTCCAGGCCGCCGATGATCTCGCCGTTGGTGACCCACGGCTCGTGGCGCGGGCCCTTGCGGGCGAGTGCCGCGCAGTAGCGGACCGCTTCCAGGTAGTAGTCGAGACCGTACTCCGCGTGCTTGCCGGGACAGATCTCCTCGAACAGCCCGCGGTCGAAGATCTCGAAGCAGAACGAGACGCGGTTGACGCCCATCTCGCGCAGCCCGTCGTAGCGGCGCAGGTCGCGGTGCGGCGGCGTCTGCACGCCGACCAGCAGCCCCAGCTCCCGCTTGATGCGCACGATGTAGGGCTCGAGGATGTCGAGGTAGGTGTCGCCGTCGTAGTGGCCGGTGTTGAAGTCGACGTAGGTGATGCCGGACTCGTCGCGGGCGCGGCGCACGACCTCCATCACCTCCGCCACCGACTTGTCGTTGGCGTCGTCGACGCCGAGGTTGAGGCCGACCGAGCAGAACTTGCAGTTGACCTTGGTCGGGGCCGTCCAGTACTCGCAGACCTTGGCCTGGTAGATGCCGAGGTAGGTGCCCTGCAGGGTGCCGATCCGGGTCATCGGCTTGCCGCTCTCGGTCTTCGCGTCGTACCAGTCGGGGCGCGGCGACAGCCGCAGCGGGCTCACGTCGCGGCCGTCGTGGCGCAGCAGGTAGCGGCCGTCCGCGCGGTGGATCGTGTACGGCGACTTCTGCGCGAACGGCTCGGACACCGGCACGTTGGTCCACAACTCGCCGGGCAGGATCAGCTCCAGGCCGCTGCCGAGGCCGGCCCGGGTCCGCATCACCTTGCGGCCGCCGTCGCCCTCGATGTAGCAGGAGTCGTCGAGCCGGGCGCCCTTGCAGTAGAGATCGAGCTTGAGCAGGGCGGGGTTCGCACGGAGCGCATCGAGCGTGATCACGGAGCGATTCCTTGGACCAGGGGCAGGGCGGCGACCGGCCGCGCGGCTGCGGGTTGGTACGCACAGAGTGGATCCTCGGCGAACGCGTCGCCGGTCTTGGCGAACGCCCGCGAGCGGGAGCCGCCGCAGACGGCGCGGAACTCGCAGCGGCCGCAGCGGCCGCCGAGCGCGTCGGCGTCGCGAAGCCCGCGGAACACGTCGTCGTGGCGGTAGGTCGCGACCAGGCGCCCGTCGCGGACGTTGCCGCGCGGCATCGGCAGGAACCCGCTCGGGCACACGTCGCCGACGTGGTCGACGAAGACGAAGCCGTTGCCGTCGTTGACAGCGCGCGGCGCGCGCAGCGGCCTGCGGCTGGCGCCGGCGCCGCGGGAGGGGTCGTGGCGGGTGGCCTGGATGCGGCGGAAGTGCGGAGCCTCGGTGGTCTTGATCCCGAACGGCACGCGGTACGAGAGCTCGTCGAGGAACTCGAGCACCTCCTCGCACTCCTGCGCGCTGATCTGCTCGAGGCCCAGTCCCCGCCCCATCGGGACCAGGAAGAACACGGCCCACAGCACCAGCGGGAAGTCCGCCACCCGCTCCGCCATCGCCCGCAGCGTCGGCAGCGTGCGACGGCTGACGGTGGTGTTGATCTGCAGCGGCAGCCCCAGCTCGGCGACGGCCTCGACGATCTTGACGGTGTTGGCGTACGAGCCTCTGACGCGGCGGAAGGCGTCGTGGGTCTCGGGGTCGGGGCCGTCGAGGCTGACCGCCACCCGCGCCAGGCCAGCGTCCTTCAGCTCCGCGAGCCGCTTCCGGGTGGGCATCGCGGTCCCGCTCGGCGTCAGCGCCACGCTGAGCCCCGCCGCCGTGCCGTAGCGCACCAGCTCCGCCAGGTCCCGGCGCCACATCGGGTCGCCCCCGGTCAGCACCAGCAGCGGCGGCGGCGTGCCGAACGAGCGGACCTGGTCGATCAGGCGGAAGCCCTCCTCGGTGGTCAGCTCGCGCGGGTCGCGGCGGGCGATGGCGTCGGCGCGGCAGTGGACGCAGGCGAGAGCGCAGGCCCGGGTCACCTCCCAGATCACCAGGAACGGCGCGCGCTCGAAGTCGACGGCCATGGCGCGAGCATTGCCTTCGCTCGCGGCCCGGCCTATGACGGCGGTCATGCTCAGGACTCGTACTGGAGCAGGCGGCGGTCGCCCTCCAGCGTGCGCTCGCGGGTCAGATCCTGGGTCACCTCGAGCGTGCCGAGATAGGTCCCCGCCTCGTCGCGCAGCGCGAAGTAACGGATGTGGACGAAGCGGCCTCGCATCTGCAGCCAGAACTCGGCGACGTTCTGGGCGCCGGACTTGAAGTCGGCCAGGATGCGCTCGACGGTGCCCACGCTGGCCGGCGGGTGGCAGTTCTGGACTTTGCGGCCGAGCACGGCCAGCGGCCGCTGGAACACGCGGCCGCCGCCGTCGCTGAAGTAGCGCACGCGGTCGTCCGCGTCGACGAAAGTGACGTCGACGGGCAGCGAGCGGAACAGGGCCTGCAACTGGGCCGGGGTCAGGCTGCCGGTCGCGAAGGCCAGCGCCTCGCCCGCGGCCGCGGGCTTCGCCTGAGCGGCGTCCGCGCCGGTCCAGCGCGCGGCGGGATCGACGAGGCAGAAGCCGAACGCCGCCGACTGCGCGGCGATCTGCGCCCACTCCTCCTCGCGGAGCTTCTGCAGCGACATCGGCAGCAGGATGTGCTCCTCCTTGAAGACCATTTCCGCGACGGCGCTCAGCGCGCGCTCGCCGACTTCCTGGCGCAGACGCGCCCAGTCCCCGGCCGAGCAGCCCTCGTCGCCCAGCGCCTCGTCCAGCGCGCGGAGCCGGTCGCGGACCTCGTCGTCCTTGGCCCACATCACCTGCGACGGCCCGGTGATGCCGCGCTGCTCGAGGAACGGGAACAACAGCTGCTCCTTGCGCTGGTAGTGCTTGTCGACGTCCATCAGCAGGCCCAGCTCGCGGCGCGCCGCGAGCCGCGCATCGCGCGCGGGCGACTCGGCGGCCGGGCCCGAAGCCAGCGCGGCCAGCGCCTCGCGCACGCGGGCGACCTGCTCGCCCAGCGCCGCGTTCTCGCGCCGGAACACGTCGACCGGGTGGCCGGCCGGGAGCGCCGCGGACTCGCGCTCGACGAGCACCTCGCGGACCGCGTGGGCGTGCAGGTCGCAGGCGCCCATGATCTCGGTGACCGGGGTGCCCTCGGCGATCAGTTCCTGCTCCATGACGGCGACGTCGGCGGCGTCGCACTGGCGCACCAGGGCGACCATGTCCTGCTGCACTATCGGCAACGGGACGCCGCGCTGCAACCCGCGGATCACGTGCTTCAGCGTCGCGACCCGTTCCCGCCCGTTGTCGATCAGCTCGCTCATTTCCCTGCTCCTCGGGGCCGAGTCTGCAGGTCGGAATGGAAACCACCTATGACGGCGGTCAGGTCCGCCACGGGTCCCCTATACTCGGGACATCCCATGCGTTCTCAGCAGCGCGGCCACCACCTCGCCCTCGCGACCACGTCGTTCGCCCTCTGTTTCGCGGGCTGGGGGCTGGTCAGCGCCTTCAGCGGCGTGTTCCGCGAGCGCTTCGTGCTGTCGGCGACGCAGACCGCGCTGCTGGTCGCGGTGCCGGTCCTGCTCGGGGCGCTGGCGCGGCTGCCGCTCGGCATGCTGGCCGATCGCTTCGGCGCCCGCTGGACGTTCACGCTGCTGATGGTGGGCGTCGCGGTTCCGGTGGCGCTGGTGCCCGCCGCGGCCAGCTTCCCCGCGCTGCTCGGGACCGCGTTCCTGCTCGGCGTCGCGGGCTCCTCCTTCGCCGTCGGCGTCAGCTACGTCTCGCGCTGGACGCCGCCGGAGCGGCAGGGCGCGGCGCTCGGCGTCTACGGGCTGGGCAACGCGGGGCAGTCAGCCGCGGTGTTCCTGGGCCCGGTCGTGGCCACGGTGATCGGCTGGGAGCGGGTGTTCCACGCGAGCGCGGCGCTGCTGGCGCTCTGGGGCGTCGCCTTCGGCCTGCTGGCGCGCGACGCGCCGGCGCGGACGGCGCCGCAGGGGCTCGCGGAAGCGGCCTGCGCCCTGCGCGAGCCGCTGGCGTGGCTGCTCTCGGCGTTCTACTTCCTGACCTTCGGCGGCTTCGTCGCCTTCTCGATCTACCTGCCGACGCTGTTGCGCGACGTGTTCTCGCTGTCGGTGACGGACGCCGGCTTCCGCACCGCCGGCTTCGTCGTGCTGGCCACGCTCGTGCGCCCGATCGGCGGCCTGCTCGCCGATCACATCGGCGGCGCCCGCGTATTGTCAGGGGTGTTCACGGGCCTCGTGCCGTTCGCGCTGCTGCTGGCCTGGGAGTCGATGATCCCGTTCACAGTCGGCGCGCTCGGCTGCGCCGCGCTGCTCGGGCTCGGCAACGGCGCCGTCTTCAAGCTGGTGCCGCAGTACTTCCCGGAGCGGACCGGGACGGTGACCGGCCTGGTGGGTGCAATGGGCGGCCTCGGCGGCTTCTTCCCGCCGCTGCTGCTCGGCCTCTTCCGCGACCGCACCGGGGAGATCTGGCCCGGCTTTGTGCTGCTGGCGGCCACTGCGGCAGTGCTGTGGGTCGCCAACCGCCAGGTGTTCGTGCCCCGCCAGGAAGGGCTGGAACGGCTGCTGCCGCCGGCGCTGCGCCACGTGCCCGAGGCGCTGCGCGCCGCTGCCGTCGCGACCCTCGCCACCGCGCTGCTTGTGGCCTCGATCGTCGTCGGCTCCCGCAACCTGCAGAACTTCGACGCGGCGCTCGTGGTCTACACCTTCGCGGTGATCTTCGCGACCTGGGGCGTCGTCTACCACTACTCGACCTGGCTGCAGCGCCCGCCCACCGGCGTCTTCTGGCGGCGCGGGTTCGAGCTGGTGCGGGAGCGCGGCCTGCTGGCCAGCGGCGTCCGGCTCGCCACGGTGGCCGCCACCCATCTCGCGGGACAGGGGTTCATCCGCCACCGGTCGCCCGCGCGCTGGGCTGCCCACCAGCTCATCTTCTGGGGCTGCGTGCTGGCCGTCGCCATCACCTTCCCGCTGGTCTTCGGCTGGGTCCACTTCCGCACGCCCGCCGACGACCTGACGGTCTACGTCACCTACGTGTTCGGCTTCCCGACGATGGCCTTCCCGGTCGACAGCCTGCTGGGCTGGGCGATCATCCACGGCCTCGACTTCGCCGCGGTGATGGTGCTCTCCGGCATCGCGCTCGCCCTGTGGCGGCGCTTCCGCGACGCCGGGGCGCTGGCGCTGCAGAGCTTCGCCCAGGACTTCTTCCCGCTGTTCCTGCTCTTCGCGGTCTCGGTGACCGGGCTGGCGCTGACCGCCTCGACCGCATTCCTGAAGGGGCAGTACTTCAGCTTCCTGTCGATCCTGCACGCGGTCACGGTCGTGGCCACGCTGCTCTACCTGCCCTTCGGCAAGCTGTTCCACGTCTTCCAGCGGCCGGCCCAGCTCGGCGTCAAGCTCTACCAGGACGCGGGCGATGCCGGCCCCGGCGCCGCCTGCCGCGGTTGCGGCGAGCGCTTCGCCTCGGCGATGCACGTCGGCGACCTCAAGCGCATCCTGCCGGAGCTCGGCTTCGACTACACGCTCGACGAGGCGGGCACGACCTGGCAGGAGGTGTGTCCCGCCTGCAAGCGCAAGGCGCTGGCCCGGGCCCAGCTCCGCATCAAGGAGGAGGAGACTCGTGGCTAGGCCGCCGCTGACCCTCGATCGACTCGCCGAACGCTACGGGCCGCACCTCAACACGGCGCCCCCGGGCGGCTGGGACGACGAGTCCCAGCGGCCCGCGCAGAAGCTGGTCAAGACCCACTGCTGCTTCTGCGGGCAGCAGTGCGGGATCCAGCTCAAGGTCCGCGACAACCAGGTGATCGGCTTCGAGCCGTGGGAGGACTTCCCGTTCAATCGCGGGATGTTGTGCCCCAAGGGCGTGCGCCGCTACCTCCAGGGCAACCACCCGGACCGCCTGCTGCAGCCGCTGCTGCGGGCGGACGACGGCTTCCGCGGCGCCACCTGGGACGAGGCGCTCGACTTCACGGCGCGCCGGCTGCGCGAGGTCCAGGAGAGGCACGGCAAGGACGCGGTCGCCGTCTACGGCGGGGCCTCGCTGACCTCCGAGAAGAGTTATCTGGTCGGCAAGTTCGCGCGGGTCGCGCTCGGCACCCGCCACGTCGACTACAACGGCCGCCTGTGCATGGTGTCAGCCGGCACCGCCTACAAGGCGACGTTCGGCGTCGACCGCTCGCCCAACCCGTGGAGCGACATCCCGAAGGCCCAGGTGGTGCTCGTGGCCGGCGCCAACGTCGCGGAGTGCGCGCCGATCACCACCGACTACCTGTGGCGGATGCGCGACGCGGGCGGCAAGCTGATCCTCGTCGACCCGCGGATGACGCCGATCAGTCGCAACGCCGACCTGTACCTGCCCGTGCGGCCCGGCACCGACGTGGCGCTCTTCTCGGGCCTGCTCCACGTCGTGCTGCGCGACGGGCTGCACGACCGGGAGTTCCTCGCCGACCACACGACCGGGTTCGACGCGGTGGCCGCGGCGGTGGAGGCGTGGGACCCGCGCCGCACCGCCGAGTTGACCGGGGTGCCGCCGGAGGCGATCGAGAAGGCCGCCCGCTGGTTCGCCGAAGCCGACCGCGCGATCGCGATGCACGCCCGCGGCATCGAGCACCACAGCAAGGGCGTCGAGAACTGCCTGGGCCTGATCAACCTGTGCCTGGCCACCGGCAACATCGGCCGCGAGGGCGCGGGCTGCATGATGATCACCGGCCAGGGCAACGGCCAGGGTGGGCGCGAGCACGGCCAGAAGTGCGACCAGCTCCCGGGCCAGCGCTCGATCTCCGACCCCGCGGCGCGCGAGCACGTCGCCCGCGTGTGGAACGTGCCGGCCGAGCAGATCCCGCAGGCAGGCTACTCGGCGGTCGAGATCATGGAGGCGATCCACCGCGGCGAGATCAAGGCGCTGCTGTCGATCTGCTTCAATCCGCTGGTCAGCCTGCCCGACTCGGCCTACACCCGCGAGGCGCTCGACAAGCTGGAGTTCTTCGGCGTCGTGGACTTCTTCCTCTCCGAGACCGCCCACCACGCCGACGTCGTGCTGGCCGGCAGCCTGCAGGAAGAGGAGGAGGGCATCGTCTGCAGCGCGGAGGGCCGCGTGATCCACATCCGCCAGGCGGTCACGCCGCCCGCCGACGCGCGCAACGACTGGTGGATCTACGTCGAGCTGGCGCGGCGGCTGGGGCAGGCGGAGCGCTTCCCGTACCGCGAGCCGCGCGAGATCTTCGACGAGCTGCGCGAGGCCTCGCGGGGCGGCCCGGCCGACTACGCGGGCATCACCTACGAGCGCATCGACCAGGAGCAGGGCCTGTTCTGGCCGTGCCCGAGCGAAGACCATCCGGGCACCCCGCGCCTGTTCGAGGGCGGCCGCTTCTTCCACGACGACGGCAGGGCCCACATGCAGGTCGCGGAGTACCGCGAGAGCGGCGACCCCTGCGACGCGGAGTTCCCGCTCTTCCTGACCACCGGCCGCGTCGTCAGCCACTACCTCTCCGGCACCCAGACCCGGCGCATCGGGCCGCTGGTCGCGCAGTACCCGGAGCCGCGCGTGGAACTGCACCCGCGCCTCGCCCTTCAACACGGCATCGCCAGCGACGACTGGGTGACGGTGACGACGCGGCGGACCGTGCTGACGGCGCAGGCGCTGGTCGTGCGCACGATCCGGCCCGACACCGTGTTCGTCCCCTACCACTGGCCGGGCGAACGCAGTGCCAACCAACTGACCCACCGCACCCTCGACCCGCGCAGCAAGATCCCCGAGTTCAAGGTGTCGGCCTGCCGCATCGAGAAGGCGGCGTCCGCGCCCGCGTGGGCCGAGCAGAGCCTGCCTGCGGGGGCGTCGCAGAAGGCGCCGGCGCGGCGATGAGCGAGTACGGCTTCTTCGTCGACCCGTCGCGCTGCATCGGCTGCGAGTCGTGCGTCAACGCCTGCGCGGAGTGCGAGACCCACCGCGGCCACTCGATGATCCACCTCGACTTCCTGGACCGTCGCGAGACGATCGCCACCGTGCCGATGGTCTGCATGCACTGCGACGATCCGACCTGCGCCCAGGTCTGCCCGGCGGACGCGATCAAGAAGGGCGACGACGGCATCGTCCAGTCCGCGCTCAAGCCGCGCTGCATCGCCTGCTCCAACTGCGTGCTGGCCTGTCCCTTCGGGGTGCCGAAGGTGATGGTGAAGCAGGAGCAGATGATGAAGTGCGACATGTGCTACGACCGCACGTCGGTCGGCAAGCGCCCGATGTGCGCGACCGTCTGCCCGAGCCAGGCGCTCGCCTACCTGCCGAAGGACCTGATCCAGATCGGGCGCCGCGAGACCCCGGTCCACGGCTTCCGCTTCGGCCGCCAGACCGTGACCACCCGCGTCGCCGTGATGGCGCCGGTCGGCCGCACGGAGATCAGCCTCGACGTGGCCGACTACCTGTGGGAGCAACCCTGATGCGCGAGCCAGCCTGGCGGACGGACTTCCCGGTCGCCACCGGCGACGAACGGATGGTCACGCGGCGGCAGTTCAGCCGCTTCCTGCTGCTGACCAGCCTCGGCATGTTCGTCGGCAACCTGTGGATCCTGGTGCGCTCGCGGTTCCGGCGGTCCGCTGCGTACCCGGAGCTGCGGGTGGCGCGGGTGGCCGACGTGCCGGTGCAGGGCGTGAAGCTGTTCCACTACCCGGGACCGGACGACCCCTGCCTGCTGATCCGCACGGCCGAAGACACCTTCGTGGCCTACGGCCAGAAGTGCACGCACCTGTCGTGCGCGGTGCTGCCGAAGGTCGCGGAGGGCAAGCTGCACTGCCCCTGCCACGAGGGCTGGTTCGCGATCGACGACGGCCGAGTGCTGCAGGGCCCGCCGCCCCGGCCGCTGCCGCGGGTCGTGCTGGAGCGTCGCGGCGAAGAGCTGTTCGCGGTCCGCATTGAGGGCGCGTGAAGAGCCGGCGGCGTGACGCGATCGACGGCGCCCTGGCCCTGCTGTCCGTGCTGCTGGTCGTCCAGATGTGGCTGCTGACGGCGGCGCTCGAGGCCGACCTCGCGGGACACCACGAGGCCGCGCTGCCGGGCGCCGTGCTGTCCGGGCTGCTGTTCGCGGCCTGCGTCGCGCTCGGCCTGCTGGCCGAGCGGGTCCACGCCCGCCACGACTGAATCTGTCGGCGAGGCCCCTTGCCGGAGAACGGGACGGTCGCACGCCTGTCCTCGGCCGCGGCCTCGCTCGATCTCGCCGCCGACGACGCGCGTGCGGCAGGCCCGCGTCTGCTGACGTCGATGTTCTGGCCTGTCCCGCGAAGGCTGGATGGCGCCGCCGTCGAACCAGGTCACCCTGCCCGTCGAGAGCAGGACCACCGGAATCGGCGGTGCTGGTCGCCTCGTCCGTCCTCCCTGACCAGCGGAGTTGATCCTCCGTTGCGCTGAGGGGGCGGTCCTCAGTGTTCGAGGAACCGCAGCCGCGCGCCGCCGAGGCCGATCTCGTCGCCGCCGCGCAGCGGGTGGCGGCGCACGCGCTGCCCGTTGACGTAGCTCCCGTTGGAACTCTGCAGGTCCTCGAGGATGCAGCGGCCGTCGGCCTCGCGGATGCGACAGTGCTGGGCCGAGACGCGGCTGTCCTCGATCACGATGTCGCTGTCCGCGGCACGCCCGATCGTGGCCGGAAGTGCCAGCGTCCAGCAGCGGCCTGCTTCGCCGCCGGCGACGACTTCGAGCCGCGGCTGGACGCGGAGCAGCCGTGTCCGCGCAGGTGGCTGCTGGTCTGCGTACGGCATCAGCACGGTGCCCTCGGGCGCCCGCCGCTCGCGCGGCCGTGGTGGGTTGCGGCGGCGGCGCAGGCCGATCCCGATCGCGGCGAGCGAAGCGGCGGCGACGGCCGCGAGCGGTGCTAGCAGCGTTGCCGGCGGCCAGCCTCGCGAGACCGCCCCTGGCGCTGTGCCCGTCGTGGGTGTCACTGCGGCGATTGCCGGGACGGCGGGCGCGGCGCCGCCGGCCGGCGAGACGACCGCAGCGGGAGTCGGTGTCCCGCCCGCGCCGGTCGCCCCCGGGCCGGGGACCGGACCGCGCGCCTGCAAGCCGAAGATGCGACCGGCGATCTCGAAGCCCGACGCCTCTTCCAGTGTCGCGAAGGCGCCACCGGTGATCCGGGCGATCCGGCGCAGCGCGCTGGGCGGGTCCGAGGGGCCGACCGCGAAAACCGGGATCACAGCCGCCTGCGCCGCGGCCAGTGCGTCCTCGAGTCGCCGCGAGCTGCTGCCGTCGCGCCCCGACGCCAGCAGCACCACGGCCTTGCGACGGGCCGGCAGCTCGCGCAACGCGGCGATGGCTGCGTGCAGGGCGTCGTGCAGGGCGGGCGAACCAGTCCCGGGTTGTATCGCCGCCAGCGAGGCGTCGACGGCCGCAGCGTCGTCCGTGGGGGGCAGTGCGGCCTCCACCCGGGCGTCGAAGGCGAAGACTGCGAGCCGGCTGCCCCTTGGCAAGCCCTGGAAAAGGGCCTGCGCGAGTTCGACCCGGTCTGCCAGCCGATCGGCAGCCGTCTCCAGCGCCAGCGCCACCGCTGCCGGTGGTTCGGCCGTGCCGGCCGACGCCGGACCCGCGAGAGCAGCGCACGCGGCCAGCACGGCCAACGGCCGGGGCGGACGGCGAGGTCCACCGGGATGCGGTGCCGGGCGCAGGGGATTGGCGAACAAGCGCGGTGTTACCACGCGGCTCCCGCCGGGGTCAACGACAACCACCGGACGACGCGCGAATGTCGTTGAAGGCGAGGGCCTGCCGGCGCTAGGCTGCCCCCAGTTCAGTGTGCCAGCAACGGGAGATGGACCGGGGTGGGCCGACCAGCCTGCTTGCGGTGGCCGCGGTCACCGTCGTCCTGGCCCTCGTGTGGCCGCTGCTGGCCCAGGTATCGTGGGGTTCGCGCTCCTACGAGGAGGAGTGGCCCGAGTACATCGCCATCGTGGGCCGCCTCGACAAGGAGCGCAAGCGGCTCGAGCGCGAGAAGGTCGGGGCCCAGAAGCGGATCGACGAGTACCTGGAGTCGTTCTGGGGCTTCCAGCGCGAGGGCATCCGCGACGCAGCGCGCCGCCACGAGAGCGTGCGCATCCAGCAGCGGCTGCTCGACGCGCCGCGCGAGCGCGAGTTGCAGGCCCGCAACCTCTACGAAGACCACAAGGCGCTGCGTCCCGACGAGCGACAGGGCTTCGTGCGCGCCCGCTACTGGCCCAAGCACGTCGAGTGGCTGCAGGCGAAGGTCGCGCTGCTCGCGCGGGAGGTCGAGGCCCTCGACACCGAGCTGGTGGCGATGCAGGCCCAAACCACCACGCTGTGGAGCGCATTCCGCGAGGAGGTCGCTGAGGACGTCGCCTTCGCCATCAAGGAAGTCCTCGGCGCCTTCGTCGGCGACGTGGTCTCCTGCTTCGAGAACCTGTTCGTCGACTCGTTGGCCCGCGCCGTGGGGCAGGTGCCGGCGGGCACGCTGGACCCCGGCTTCGCCCCGGAAGCCGTGTGGGGCAGCCAGCCGCTGACGCTTGGAGGGTTCATGGAGGTCGGGCAGGCCTGCGTGGCCGGGCCCGCCCGCGACGCCATCGTCCACGGTTTCGCCGCCGCCTGGAAGAAGGAGTTCATGGACGACCTGGAGGCGACCCATCAGGTGTTGCCCGAGGTCGCTGCCCACTGGTGGGACCACCACGTAGCAGTCGAGCTGCCGAAGGATCGACCGCTGCTGCAACGGGTCCGGGAGCGGGTGCTGAGCCCGGACGCGATCGGCAACGCCGTGCGCCAGCACGTCGACGAGGCCGCGATCCGGCGTCTGGCCGCCGACCAGATGCCCGATCTCGAGCGGCAGTTCGCGGGCGTCGTGGCCCGCACCAGGGACCCCGAGGCCGTGCGACGCACGATGCGCGGGATCGCCCGCAGCCGGGCCGAGGATGCGCTGTCCGAATCAGGCCGGCTGGGCCCGGTGGTGGCGGGCATCGAACTGGGCGTGAAGGTCACCGCCCAGTTGATGCAGATGTCGGCCAACAGCGAGGTGTTCCTCGAGATCGAGAACAACGAGGTCGAGCGCTATCGCCGGATCGTCGCCTGCCTGCGAGAGCGCCGCGAGCCGATCGCCGCCCCGGCCATCATCGAGAAACTGGAGTTGGACGGGCGCGCGTACGCCGCCTTCCTGGGCCAGTGCGCTCAGGTCCGCGCCGCAGCCGCGCCCACGCCCGACCCGCAGCCGACGCCCGACCGCGCCCGCCTCGACGCCCTGCTCGAGCGGCTGCGTGCACTGGTCGCTCGCGGGCGCGCCGCCGACCAGCAGGCTCGGGCCGGCTGCGCGGCGGCCGAGACCGCGCTCGCCGGTGTGCCGGCGAATCTGGCCCAGGTGGCGGCCCGCCTCGACGCGGCCGAAACCGCCGCGGTGCCGACCGGCTCACGCCGCGATCCGGGCGCGGCCCGCACCCTCGCAGACCAGGCTTACGCGGAGGCGGGGCGGGTGATCGAGGCCCGGCAACGAGCGGAGGCGGCGGAGGCCACCGCCTGCGCCGCCGCCGATCGCGCCCAGGCCGCGTCGACGGACCCGGAACGCGAGCGTTGGGTGGCCGCGGCCGCCACCGCGGCCCGCGAGGCAGGGGCCCAGGCGCAGGTGGCCGCTGCCGCCGCCGCCCGGTCGGCAGCAGTGGCCGGTCAACTCGTCACGAACCCGGCCGTGCCGCCGGTCGCGGCAGCGACGGCCGCCGAACTCGCGGCCGTGGAAAGCGCCCTGGCTGGGCTCGAGCGAGAGTTGACCGCTGCGCGTCAGGCGGCGCGCGAGGCCGCGGAGGCGAACGACGCCCTGCGGCTCGCGCGGCCGGAAGCTGCGGCCCTGCACGACGAGCATCGGGTCGGGCTCGAGCCCCACCGCGCCGAAGCGTGGGCTGGCCTGGCGTTGCGCGAGGCGGACGGGCTCTTCGGCCAGGTCCAGACGCTCGGCGACGGCCTCGGGCGCTGCGCGGCTGAACTCCCCCGCGCGATCACCGGCCATCTGGGCGCGCTCGAGGCCGCCCGCGCGCGGCTTGCGAACCTCCGGGCGCGCGCTGCCGGGCCCGAGCCCGCCGTGGCGGGCGTCGACGACGCTGCTCGCGACGCCCGCGCTTCGGCCGACACCGCGGAGATCTTCGCGGAGGCCGTGGCCGCAGTCGCCGGACGCGCCCAGGCTTGTGCCGCGCGCGGCGCCGCGGTGGCGCCGCGGCCGGCGCCCCCGGCGCCGCCGCTTTCCGACCCGCCGCCGCTCCCCGCCTCCGATCCGCAACCACCCGCGCCGGGCCCCGGTCCGGCGCCGGCTTCGGGCGGTGGGTGGACCAGCGGCGGCGTGACGACGATCGCGGGCGAGACGGCGCCGGATGCGGATCTGTCGCCGGCTCCGGCGACCGCGCCGCCCAGCTTCGGCCGACCGGATGTGAGCGGCCTGATCGCGGGGATCCGCGCTGCCAAGGACGCCTGCAACTACCCCGGAGCGATGGGCCTCGTGGCCCAGGTCGACGCGCTCGACCCCGGCCATCCGTGGGTCGAGGCCAACCGCGCGCTGCTCCAACGCCTGGCCGCCGGCCAGGCCTCCGCCTACGCCGCACTGCAGCGCGGGCAGGCCGCGCTGCAGGCCAACGACCTCGCGGCGGCCGAGCAGTTCGCGGTACAGGCGGCCAACAATGCCCCGAGTTGCATGCGCGCCAGTGTCGAAGGGTTGGTCGGTGCAGTCGGTTCCGCTCGCGCCACGGCCGACGCCCAGAGGCGCGCCGAGCGGGCCCGGGTGGCGCAGGAGATCCTCGGCGGGCTGATCGGCATCGCCAACACGCTGAGTGGCCGTCAGGGCGGCGCGCCCGCAGTGCCGACGGGCGGAGCGGCGGCCGGCGGTTCGCCGCCGTTCGCCGATCCGTGCGCCTTCCAGTACACCTTCGCCAACAAGTACGCGCCCACTCCGACGTGCACCTGCGCCGGGTACGAGTACCGCGGCGGGCGCTGCGTCGGACAGGGCGGTGCCACGGGGCCGGGCGCGGTGGATACCCGCAGCACGGCCTGCGGCTCGACCAGCAAGTCCGGCGCCGACGCGCCCGCCTCGATCACCGTCGACATGGGCGGGCGGACGGGGACGGCGGTGTTCTCGTACAGCATGTACGACGTCAAGGACAGGATGATCGTTCGCCAGGGGGGACGGGCGCTGCTCGACACCGGCTGCGTCAGCGGGTCCGGCCGCGTCGCGTTGTCCGTCACGGCGTTCGGCGGCCCGGTCACCGTGATCGTTCAGCCCGCCTGCGAGAAGAGGGGAACCCAATGGAACTTCACGCTCGGCTGTCCGCAGTGACGCTGGCCCGCGCGGTGGGCGGAGTGCTGGCTCTGGTCGCCTGCGCGGGATGCGCGAGCGGCGCGGGGCGCCCGCGCGGCCCCGCCGTCCAGTACGCGAAGCCGGAGGACGAGCGGCTCGTCGACCCCGTGGCGCGCCCCACTCCGGTTCCCGTGCCCACGCCGGCTGCGGCACCCGACACGCTCACCGCTGTCGAGGTGCTGGCCGTGTCGGTGCAACCGCCCCGGGTCGCCCGCGGCAGCGAGGCGCGGCTCGTCGTCCACTATCGCCTCGGCGGCGCCCCCAGTTCGGCGGCGCTGACCGTGACCGAGGTGCGGATGCTGGTCAGAGGCAGCGAGACGATCCAGACCCTGAGCGATCCGCTCGAGCGGGGGCCTGGGCGTGCCTATACCTCCATGCGCCCCGTCACCGTGCCCGCGACGGCGGCCCCGGGCCTCTACTCGCTGCAAGCGCGCGTCGTCGCCGGAGCCTCCGCCGCCGAGGGTGCCGCGGTCTTCGAGGTGTACTGAGGTCTCGGCGGGCGTCCAGAAAACTGGAGCGCAAGCTCCGGGGTCTCACGGTGCGGCGGATACGTTGCGCCCTCTCGGGACTGAGAGGCGATCCCCCTCCGTTCTCGCAGACTTGAGAGTCACGGCTCGGCGCCGATCTGCGTAACCCTAGCGAAATCAATCAGATCGAGTCCCGGCTCGGAGCGGCACGCTGAGTGCTAGCGAAGTTCGTGTCTGGAGGTCACCGTGCGACACCCGAGGTTCTCGAGGCTCCTCCTGCTGGCGGCCCTGCCGCTGGTGGCGGAGGGGCAGGCCGCGCCCGATCCCGCCGCCGTCGAGTTGTTCGTCGCCAAGTGCGCCTCGTGCCACACGGTGGGCAAGGGCCCCCGGGTCGGCCCCGACCTGTCGGGCGCCGTCGACCGCCGCGGGCGGGCCTGGGTCGAGAAGTTCGTCGCGGCGCCCAGCACGATGCTCGACAGCGATCCGCAGGCCCGCGAGCTGCTGCGCCAGTTCGGCGGCGTGCGGATGCCCGATCTCGGCATCACCGTCGAGCAGGCCGCCCAGCTCGCCGACCTCGTCACCCTGTGCTCGGGCACGCCGTGCGACCTGCAGGGGCGCTTCACTCCGGTGACCCAGGCCACTGCGGATCACGTGGCGCTCGGTCGCGATCTGTTCACCGGGCGGGCGGCGCTGCAGAACGGGGCGGCCTCCTGCATCTCGTGCCACGCCGCCGCCGGCAGCGGGGCGCCGATCGCCGGTGGCAGCTTCGCCAAGGACCTGACCCACGCCTTCGCGCGGCTCGGCGACGAGGGGCTCGACGCCTCCCTGCGCGCGCCGGCCTTCCCGGTGATGGGCAAGGTGTTTGCGGCGCGTCCGCTCACGGCCGACGAGGCGTTCGCCCTGCGCGCGTTCCTCGACGCCGCCAACCGCACCACCGGCGCGACCGAGTCGGTGGCCAGCCTGCCGCTGCTGGCGCTGGTCTCGGCGCTGGTCGTGCTGTGGGTCCTGAACGCGATCTGGTCGCGGCGCCTGCGCGGCGTGCGCTCGACCCTCGTCCCCCGTCCCCGCCAGGAGAACCTCTCGTGAAGTGGATCAAGGACCTCGTCAGCCCGAAGACGCGCGCCTGGGAGGAGTTCTACCGGAACCGCTGGCAGCACGACAAGGTCGTGCGCTCGACCCACGGCGTCAACTGCACGGGCGGCTGCTCGTGGAACATCTACGTCAAGGAAGGGATCGTCACCTGGGAGATGCAGGCCTTGGACTATCCCCTGCTCGACCGCAGCCTGCCGCCCTACGAGCCGCGCGGCTGCCAGCGCGGGATCTCGTACTCCTGGTACCTGTACAGCCCGATCCGCGTGAAGTACCCCTACATGCGCGGGGCGTTGCTCGACCTGTGGCGGGAGGCGAAGCGCCAGCACGAGGACCCGGTCGCCGCCTGGGCCTCGATCCAGGAGGACCCCGAGAAGCGCAGCCGCTACCAGCGGGCGCGCGGCAAGGGCGGTTTCCGCCGCGTCAAGCTGGACGAGGCCGAGGAGCTGATCGCCGCGGCCAACGTCTACACGGTCAAGAAGTACGGCCCGGACCGCATCAACGGCTTCTCGCCGATCCCGGCGATGTCGCAGCTCAGCTACGCCGCGGGCGCCCGCTTCCTCCAACTGCTGGGCGGCGTGGCGCTGTCGTTCTACGACTGGTACTGCGACCTGCCGCCGGCCTCGCCGGAGGCGTGGGGCGAGCAGACCGACGTCGCCGAATCGGCCGACTGGTACCACGCCAAGATGATCGCGGTCATGGGCTCGAACCCGAACATGACCCGCACGCCGGACTGCCACTACATCTCCGAGTGCCGGCACAACGGCACCAAGATGGTCGTGCTGTCGCCGGACTTCTCGCAGGTCAGCAAGTACGCCGACCAGTGGATCCCGGTCCACGCCGGCCAGGACGGCGCGTTCTGGATGGCGGTCGGCCACGTGATCCTCAAGGAGCGTTACGCCGAGCGCGACACCCCGGCCTTCAGCTCCTACATGAAGCAGTACACCGACAGCCCGCTGCTGGTGGAGCTGGAGCCCACCACCCGCGGCCACCGCGCCGGCCGTCTCGCGCGCGCGGGCCGGCTCCAGCGCTACGGCGGCGAAGAGAACGGCGAGTGGAAGTTCCTCGTTCTCGACCGCAACAGCGGCGAGGCGCGGATGCCCGGCGGCTCGGTGGGCCACCGCTGGGGCGCCGAGCAGGGCAAGTGGAACCTGAAGCTCGAGGACGCCGCCAGCGGCGAGCCGCTGGATCCCGAGTTGACGCTGCTCGGGCGCCACGAGGAGACGGCGCTCGTCGAGTTCGAGCAGTACGACGCCGGCAACGTCGCGCTGCGCGCCGTGCCGGTCAAGACCCTCGAGTACGCCGACGGCACCCGGGTCCGGGTCACCACGGTGTTCGACCTGCTGATGGCCCGCTACGGCGTGGCCCGCGCCGGGCTGGAGGGCGAGTACCCGGCGAGCTACGACGACCCCGACTTCTCGTACACGCCGGCGTGGCAGGAGAAGTGGACCGGCATCGACCGCAAGACGGTGCTGTCGTTCGCCCGCGAGTGGGCCAGCACGGCGGAGACCACCGGCGGCAAGTGCTGCGTGATCATCGGCGCCGGCATCAACCACTGGTATCACAACAACCTGATGTACCGCGCGGCGATGGCGGTGCTGATGTTCACGGGCTGCGTCGGCAAGAACGGCGGCGGCCTCAACCACTACGTCGGCCAGGAGAAGCTGGCGCCGGTCGCGCCGTGGTCGACGATCGCCTTCGCCAAGGACTGGGTGCCCGCGTCGCGGCTGCAGAACGCGCCGTCGTGGCACTACGTGCACTGCGACCAGTGGCGCTACGAGGCCGAGTTCACCGAGTACCACCCCGTGCCGGGCGAGGCCTCGCTGGCCCAGGGCCACACCATCGACCTGCAGGTGAAGGCCGTCCGCAACGGCTGGCTGCCGTTCTACCCGCAGCTCGACCGCTCCAGCCTCGAGGTGGTCAAGGAGGCCCGTGCACAGGGCGCCAGCACCGAGGCCGAGATCGTCGACGCCACGGTCCAGCGGCTCGCGAAGCGCGAGATCAAGATGGCGGTCGAGGACCCCGACGCGCCGGAGAACTGGCCGCGCGTCTGGTACATCTGGCGCGGCAACGCGCTGATGTCGAGCGCCAAGGGCCACGAGTACTTCCTCAAGCACTACCTCGGCACCCACACCAACATGATCGCCAAGGAACGCGCGGAGGGCGTGGCCAAGGACGTGGTGTGGCGGGAGGCGCCCGAGGGCAAGCTCGACCTGGTCGTCGACCTCAACTTCCGGATGGACACCTCGGCCCTCTACTCGGACGTGGTGCTGCCGGCGGCCACCTGGTACGAGAAGGCCGACCTCAACTCCACCGACCTGCACTCATTCATCCACCCGCTCTCGGAGGCGGTGCCGCCGTCGTGGGAGTCGCGCTCCGACTGGGACCTGTTCCGCGGCATCGCCCGCCACACCTCTGAGCTGGCGGTGCGCCACCTGCCGGAGCCGGTCGAGGACCTGGTGATGTCGCCGCTGGCGCACGACTCGAAGGCCGAGATCGCGCAGCCCGACGTCAAGGACTGGGCGCGCGGCGAGTGCGAACCGATCCCGGGCAAGACGATGCCCTCGTTCAAGATCGTCACCCGCGACTACCGGAGACTCCACCAGCGCTACGTGGCGCTGGGACCGGGCGCGCGGGAGGGGATCGGCGCCCACGGCATCAAGATCGACGTCGCCGCCGAGTACGACGAGATGGTCGCGACGCGGCCGACGATCGAGGTCGAGGGCGTCCGGCGGCCGTCGCTGCAGGAGGCCCACCAGGCCGCGGACGCGATCCTCCACCTCGCCCCGGAGACCAACGGCGAGATCGCGTACAAGGGGTACCGCTACCTCGAGCAGAAGACCGGCGTGCCGCTCGTCGACCTGGCCGAGGGCTCGCGGGCGTCGCGGGTCACCTACAAGGACCTGCAGGCCCAGCCCCGCCGCCTGCTCAACAGCCCGTGCTGGTCGGGCCTCGTCACCGACGGCCGCTCGTACTCGGCGTTCACCACCCAGGTCGAGCGCCTGGTGCCGTGGCGCACGCTGACCGGGCGCCAGCACCTGTACCTCGACCACCCCGGCTACATCGACTTCGGCGAGCAGCTCCCGACCTACAAGCCGGTGCCGCTGCCGCCGCAGTACGGCGACCTGCGCGAGAGCATCGAGGACGGGCTGCTGCTCAACTACCTGACGCCGCACGGCAAGTGGCACATCCACTCCACCTACTACGACAACCACCGGATGCTGACGTTGTCCCGCGGCATGGAGCCGATGTGGATCAACGACATCGACGCCCAGAAGATCGGCATCCAGGACAACGACTGGATCGAGGCCCACAACGACCACGGGGTCGTCTGCACGCGGGCGGTGGTCTCGGCGCGGGTGCCGCGCGGCGTGTGCATCTACTACCACTCGCCGGAGCGCACCATCAGCATCCCGAAGTCGCCGCTGCGCGGCGGGCGCCGCGCCGGCGGCCACAACAGCCTGACCCGGGTCCGGCTCAAGCCGGTGCTGATGATGGGCGGCTACGGGCAGTTCACCTTCCACTTCAATTACTGGGGCCCCACCGGGGTCAACCGCGACACGTCCGTGCGCATCCGCAAGCTGGCACGGGCGGAGTTCTAGGAGGAACGCCATGGACGTGCGCGCGCAGGTCTCGATGGTCTTCCACCTCGACAAGTGCATCGGCTGCCACACCTGCTCGATCGCCTGCAAGAACGTGTGGACCGATCGCAAGGGCGCCGAGTACATGTGGTGGAACAACGTGGAGACGAAGCCGGGGACCGGCTATCCGTCCGCCTGGGAGGACCAGGAGAAGTACAAGGGCGGCTGGCAGAGGGTCGAAGGCGGAGTCCAGCTCCGGGCGGTCGGCAAGGTGCGGGGGGCGATGACCGTCTTCCACAACCCCAACCTGCCGACCATCGACGACTACTACGAGCCCTTCACCTACCGCTACCAGGACCTGTTCGACGCGCCGGAGGGCGCCGACCAGCCGACCGCGCGGCCGATCTCGATGGTCACCGGCGAGCCGATGGACATCGAGGCGGGCCCCAACTGGGACGACGACCTCGGCGGCTCGCCGATGTACGCGGCCAACGACCCGAACCTCGAGCAGGTCTCGGCGGCCGAGCGCGAGGCGCTCTTCGAGGTCCAGCGGCTGACCTTCTTCTACCTGCCGCGCATCTGCAACCACTGCCTCAATCCCGCCTGCGTCGCGGCCTGCCCGTCGGGCGCCCTCTACAAGCGCGGCGAGGACGGCATCGTGCTGCTCAACCAGGAGCGCTGCCGGGCGTGGCGCTTCTGCGTCACGGCCTGCCCGTACAAGAAGACCTACTTCAACTGGTCCACGGGCAAGAGCGAGAAGTGCATCCTGTGCTACCCGCGCCTGGAGACCGGGCAGGCGCCGGCCTGCTTCCACTCCTGCGTCGGCCGCATCCGCTACCTGGGCATGATCCTCTACGACGCGGACCGCATCCAGTCCGCGCTGGCCGCGGACCCCGACAAGCTGGTCGACGCCCAGCGCGGCCTGTTGCTCGACCCGAACGACCCCGAAGTGATCGCCGGGGCCCGCCGCAACGGCATCCCGGACGACGTGATCGCCAGCGCCCAGCGTTCGCCCGTGTACCGCTGGGTGGTCGAGTGGGGCCTGGCGCTGCCGCTGCACGCGGAGCACCGGACGCTGCCGATGCTGTTCTACGTCCCGCCGCTGCTGCCGGTGATGGCCAAGGTCGGCGACACCGGCTACGACACCTCGATCGACGATTTCCTCGGGACGGTCGACTCCTACCGGCTGCCGATCCAGTACATGGCCAGCCTGTTCGGAGCGGGCAACGAGGGCGTGGTGCGCTACGCGCTGCGCAAGCAGCTCGCGGTCCGCACCTACCGGCGGGCGGTCACGGCCGGCGACGTCGACATGGCCAAGGCGGACAGCCTGCTGGCGGCCGCCGACAGCAACCGGCAGCAGGCCGACGCCATCTACCACCTGACGTCGATCGCGCCCTTCGACGAGCGCTTCGTTATCCCGCCGATGCACCGGGAACAGGCGATCGAGATGATGGAGGACCCGCTGACCGCAAAGGGCTTCGAGGGCTTCGGCTTCCGCCAGCGCCCGGAGCGGGGAGCGTAGCCATGGCTCTCGACCGGTCCACCCTCGACGAACTGGCCGCCTGTCTCGAGTATCCCGAGGCCACGACCGCCGCTCGGGCCCGGCGCGCCGCCGACAGCCTCGCCAGCTTCCACCCCGAAGTGGCGGCCGCGCTGTGGAACCTCGCCGTCTACCTGGAGCGCGCCGCCTGTGGCGAGGCGGAGGAGCGCTACACGGCCCTGTTCGACGTCAATCCCGTCTGCACGCTGCACGTCGGGTACCACCTGTTCGGCGAGTCGTACGCCCGCGGCGAGCTGCTCGCGGGGCTGGCCGGCGAGTTGCGCCGGGCCGACGTCTCGATGAACGGCGACCTGCCCGACTTCGTGCCGGTGCTGCTGCGGCTGCTGGGCCGGCTCGCGCCGGACGACGCCCGGATGCTGCGCGAGACGGCGCTGCTGCCGGGCCTGCGCAAGATCGCCGAGGCCCTGGCGGCCTCCAACGACCCGTGGAGCCGCCTCGCCTGCACGCTGCCCGAGGCGTTGACCGAGTCCGACGACGTGATCGAGGAGCCGCGCCTCGACTCCACGGCGGCGGCCCTCTCCCTGCGGTGAACCCGATGCTCGACATCCTGCTGTTCGGCGCATTGCCCTACGTCGCGATGGTGCTGTTCCTGGTGGTCTCGGTCCGGCGCTACCGGTACGAGCCGTTCTCGTTCTCCAGCCTGTCGTCGCAGTTCCTGGAGACGCGCCGGCTGTTCTGGGGCTCGGTGCCGTTCCACGTCGGCATCCTGGCCGTCTTCTTCGGCCACCTCACCGGCTTCTTGTTCCCCCGCGAGCTGGTGCTCTGGAACCGGGTGCCCGTGCGGCTGCTGGTGTTCGAGGTCACCGGCCTGGCCTTCGCGTTGCTGGTCCTGTTCGGCTTGAGCGGGTTGCTGTGGCGGCGGCTGACCACGTCGCGGCTGCGGGTCAACACCTCGCCGGCCGACCTGCTGGTCCACGCCATGCTGTTCTTCCAGGTGCTGACCGGGCTCGACATCGCGCTCCGGCTGCGCTGGGGCAGCACCTGGTTCGCCGAGGCGCTCGCGCCCTACCTGCGCTCCATCTTCCTGTTCCAGCCCGACGTCGCGCGGATGGCGGAGATGCCGCTGTCCGTGAAGCTGCACGTGGTGGGCGCGTTCTTCTTCTTCGCGGCCTTCAGCTACACCCGCCTCGTCCACATCCTGGTCGCGCCGGTGCCCTACCTGTGGCGCCCGCTGCAGGTGGCGATCTGGAATCGCGCCCGGCCCCAGAACCCGGCCGCCTGACGAGCGCGGATGTCGATGCCGACGAGAACGCAGGCCTACTCCGTCCTGGCGGCGAGCACCCTCAGCTTCGGGGCGTGCTTCGCCGTCTGGGTGATGAACGGGGTGCTGGTCACGTTCCTGGTCGACAACCGGGTCTTCTCGTTCGATCCCGAGCAGATGGGCTGGCTGATCGGCCTGCCAATCCTGACCGGTTCCGTCCTCCGGCTGCCGATCGGGGTGCTGACCGACCGCCATGGCGGCCGCCCCGTGCTGGTGGCGGTGATGCTGATCTCGGCTGCGGCTTCGTACCTGACGAGTTACGCCAACGGCTTCTGGGACTTCGCGATCGGGGGCCTCGCCTTCGGCTTGTCCGGCGCCTCCTTCGCCGCCGGCATCGCCTACGTCTCGCTGTTCTTCCCGAAGGAGCAGCAGGGCACGGCGCTCGGCCTGTTCGGGCTGGGCACCATCGGCGCCGCCGCCACGAGCTACTTCGCGCCGCTCCTGCTGCTCCGGCTCACCGCCGACGGCGCGGAGCTCGAGGCGTGGCGCGAGCTGCCGCGGTACTACGCCCTGCTGCTGCTGGTCACCACCGCCGTGTTCTGGGTGATGACGGTCAACCGACGGCCCGAAGGTGGCGCCGGCAAGTCGCTGGCCGATCGTCTGGCCCCGTTGCGGGTGGTGCGGGTGTGGCGCTTCGGCCTCTACTACCTGCTGGTGTTCGGCGGCTTCGTCGCGCTGTCCCAGTGGTTGATTCCGTACTACGTCAACGTCTACGGCCTGCGCGTGGCGAGCGCCGGCGCGCTGGCCGCGGCCTTCAGCTTCCCGTCGGGCCTGTTCCGCGCCGTCGGCGGCTGGCTGTCCGACCGTTTCGGCCCGCGCGCGGTGCTCTACCGCGTGCTCGCCGGCTGCGCGCTGTGCTCGGCGCTGCTGATCGTGCCGCGGATGGACATCTCCTCGCCCGGCGAGGGCGTGATGGCGTCCCAGGGCGGCCGTGTCGACGAGGTGGCGCCCGACCGGATCGTGGTCGAGGGGAGGGCGTACCGGCTGAACCAGCGCGGCAACCAGGTGCCGGACGACGGCAAGCGGCTGATCTGGCCGTTGGTGATGATGTGGCAGGAGCCTCTCGTCAAGCCGGGCGACGTCGTCGCCCGCCGCCAGCTCCTCGCCCGCGGCGTCACCCACGTCTACTTCCAGGCCAACCGCGACATCTTCACCGGCATCGTGCTGGCGCTCGGCTTGTGCATGGGCGTCGGCATGGGCGCCGTCTACAAGTACATCCCGACCTACTTCCCCGCGGACGTGGGGGTCGTGGGCGGCATCGTCGGCGTGATCGGCGGCCTCGGCGGCTTCCTGTTCCCGATCCTGTTCGGCTCGATGCTGAAGCTGTTCGGGCTGTGGACCTCGTGCTGGCTGCTGTTCCTCGTCCTGTCCCTGGTCTGCCTCGTCTGGTTGCACCGGGTGGTGCAGCGGCTGATGGCGGAGGCCGCCCCCCAGGTGGCGCACGAGATCGAGGGCCCGGAGCTGGCCCGCGACCTGGAAGGTCTGGCTCGCGAGATCGAGGGCCTGGCGGATCGCGTGCGGGGCCGGCGGAGCGCCTGACGTGGAGCGGCTCCACCCGGCCTACTTCGCGCTGGTGATGGCAACCGGGATCGTATCGGTCGCCTGCCATCAGATGGGCCTTGGCGCGATCGGGCTGGCGCTGGTCCCGGTCAACGTCGTCGCCTTCGCCGCGCTGGTGGCACTCAACCTGGCCCGGGTCGTCCGCTACCCGCAGCGGGTCCTGGCCGATCTCGTCGACCACCAGCGCGGGGTCGGCTTCTTCACCGCGGTTGCGGCGACCAGCGTGCTCGGCGTCCAGCTCCTGGTCCTGCTCGACCTGGTCGCGATCGCGGCCGCGCTGTGGGCGTGCGCCATCGTGTTGTGGGCCGTGCTGATCTACGCGGTGTTCGCCGCGCTCACGGTCAAGGAGCGCAAGCCCTCGCTGGCCGACGGCATCAGCGGCGGCTGGCTGGTGGCGGTGGTGGCGACCGAGTCGATCTCCAACCTCGGCGGGCTGCTGTTGCCACGCTATCCCGGCCGCGGCGAGCTGCTGCCGTTCTTCGCGCTGTGCTTCTGGCTGTGCGGCGGAATGCTCTACATCTGGATGATCTCGCTGATCTTCTACCGCTACACGTTCTACACCTTCGCGCCTTCGGACCTGATGCCGCCCTACTGGATCAACATGGGCGCGATGGCGATCTCGACGCTGGCCGGGACCACGCTGATCGCCGATGCGCCTTCGTCCCCGCTGCTGCTGTCGATGGAACCCTTCCTGCGTGGCTTCACGGCGCTGTTCTGGGCCACGGCCACCTGGTGGATCCCGATGCTCGTGATCCTGGCCGCGTGGCGCCACGGCTACCGCCGCTTCCCGCTCCGCTACGACCCGCTCTACTGGGGTGCCGTGTTCCCGCTCGGCATGTACACGGTGGCCACCTTCCGCCTGGCCCACGTCTTCGACCTGCCGTTCCTGCTGGTCATCCCCCGGGTCTTCGTCGTCCTCGCGCTGGCGGCCTGGTGCGCCGCGAGCGTCGGCCTGATCCGCAGCCTCCTGCGCCCGGAGAAAGTCCCCGCCCATGCGATCCCCTAGCGCGCTGTCCCGACGCCTGCTGCCCGCGGCCCTGGTGCTGGTCCTCGCCGCCTGCGAGCCGACCAACCAGGGCTACGCCCCGCCCCAGCCCGTCAACTACTCGCACGCCGTCCATGCCGGCGGCCTCCGCATCCCGTGCCTCTACTGCCACTTCGGCGCCGAGCGCGGCCGCCACGCCGGGATCCCGCCGGCCTCGGTCTGCCTCAACTGCCACCGCCAGGTGCTGCCGGACCACCCGGAGGTTGCCAAGGTCCGGGCCGCCGTCGACGCCGGGAAGCCGATCCCCTGGGTCCGTATCCACCAGCTTCCCGACCACGCCTACTTCAACCACAAGCCGCACGTGGCGGCGGGCGTGACCTGCCAGACCTGCCACGGCCCGGTCGAGGAGATGGGGCGGGTCTCGCAGCATGCGCCGCTGACGATGGGCTGGTGCATCGAGTGCCACCGCAAGGGCAGCGAGCGGACCGGCGCGGGCTTCGCGACGATTCCCGCGGCGCAGGCCAACCGCCTGACCGATTGCGCCGTGTGCCACCACTGAGGTTCCCGATGGCGACCCCCGACGAACGACCCTGGATGGAGCTGGACGAATCGCAGGCGCACCCGCTCGCGCCGGCGGCGGCCCCCGAGCGTGCGGAGCCCACCGAATCGCACGCCCTGGCGTTGCGGCGGCGCTCGTTCCTGACCCTGGCCGGGATCAGCGCTTCGCTCGCCGCCTGCGAGCGGCTTCCCGTGCGCCACGCGCTCCCGTACGTGGTGGCGCCGGAGGAGATCACGCCGGGCGTCGCCACCCACTACGCGAGCACCTGCCAGGCGTGCCCCGCGGCCTGCGGGCTGGTGGCGACCGTCCGCGACGGGCGTCCCGTGAAGCTGGAGGGCCACCCGGAGCACCCGCTGTCGGGCGGCGGGCTGTGCGCGTTCGGCCAGGGGGACCTGCGCGCGCTCTACGACGCGGGCCGGCTGCGCGAGCCCGCGATCGACGGCCAGGCGGCGAGCTGGGAGGACGTCGACCGGCGCGTCGCCGCCGGGCTCGCGGAACTCGGCGGCCGCCCGCTGGTGGTGCTGAGCCGGACCGTGACCAGCCCGACTCTGCGCTCCGCGATCGACGGCCTGCTCGCGCGCTGGGGCGGCCGCCTCGTCGAGCTCGACCCCGACGCCGAACCCGCGTCGGCGGCGCTCGAGGCCGCGGAGATCCTGCACGGGCGGCCGCTGCTGCCGGCGCTCGAGATCGGCGCGGCCGACCTGCTCGTCACCTTCGCCACCGATCTGCTCGGTGCGGGCCCGGAGCCCGTCGTCCACACGGCGCAGTGGGCGGCCCGGCGGCGGGCCGCCGACCGCCCGCCGCTGCGCCACGTCCACGTCGAGGGCAGCCTGTCGCTGACCGGTGCCAACGCCGACGAGCGCTGGCTGGCGACGGCGGCCGAGCGGCGCGGGATCGCGCTTGCTCTCCTTCGCAAGGTGGCCGCCGCCAGTCCCGGTGCCGAGGCGCTGGCCGCCGACCTGCCGGCCGCCGCGCCCCACGCGGCGCGAGTCGATGCGCTGGCGAAGGAGCTGCTCGCGGCCCGCGGCCGCAGCCTGGTCGTGACCGCCACGGAAGATCTGGCCGAAGCGCTCGCCGTCGGCTGGATCAACCGCCTGCTCGGGAACGAGGGCCACACGCTCGATCCCGAGCGCCCGTCGCTGGTGCGCCGTGGACTCGACCGCGATCTCGCCTGGCTGCGCGGAGCGCTCGCCAGGGGCGAGGTCGGCGCGCTGCTGGTACTGGGGCTCGATCCGCTCGATCAGTGGCCCGATGCCGATGCGATCCGCAAGGCGCTGGCGCGGGTGCCGCTGACGATCGCGGTCACCGACCGCCCGACGGCCACCGCGTCCGCCTGCCAGGTGGTCGCCGCCGCCCATCACCCGCTCGAGTGCTGGAGCGACGCCAGCCCGCGCGCCGGCGTGCTGAGCCTGGCCCAGCCCGCCGTGCGCCCGCTGTTCGCCACGCGGGCTCCCCTCGCCAGCCTGCTCGCGTGGTCGGGAGCGCCGCTGCGCGAGGATCGCGAGTTCCTCGCCGAGCGCTGGAAGCGCGAGGTGCTGCCGGCGGCCGACGCTGCGGCCTGGCGCACGGCCGTGCGCCGCGGCCTGGCTCCCGAAGGTGCTGCGGTCGCGGCGCTGCCCGCGGCTCGGCCCAGTGACGCCGTCGCCGCCCTTCGGGCAGCGGTCGCCACTTCGGCTGCTGCCAGGCCCGCGGACGTGCTCGAAGCCGAGTTGATCGCCGAGGTCGCGCTGCGCGACGGGAGCCGCTCCCACGTCCCCTGGCTGCGCGAGCTGCCCGATCCGCTGACCCGCGCCGCGTGGTCGGCGTGCGCGCGGCTGGCCCCCGAGACCGCCCGCTCGCTCGGCGTCGCGGACGGCGACATCGTGCGCGTCAGCGTGGGAGCACGGAGCGTCGAGATGGCGGCGCGGGTGCTGCCGGGCCAGCACCCGCGCGTGATCGGCCTGCCTGTGGGCTATGGCGGACGTGGCAGCGGGGACCCGGTGGAGTGGAACGCCACCCGCGCGGCCAGCCTCGACGGTTCCGGGCGCGCACTCCGCCGCGGGTTGTCCGCCCGAGTGGAGCGCACGGACCGCCGCGAACGCCTGCCGCTGGTCCAGCGCCATGCCTCGAGCGAAGGCCGTCCGATCGTGTTCCAGGTCGCCGGAGCCGACGAGGCGGTGCACGGCGCCCACGTGCCCGAGGGCCGCGACCTGTGGCCCGCGCGCGAGCCGACGAAGCCGCAGTGGCACATGGTGCTCGACCTCGACGCCTGCACCGGCTGCAGCGCCTGCGTCGTGGCCTGTCAGGCGGAGAACAACATCGCCGTCGTCGGAGCGGACGAGATCGCGCGCAACCGCGGCATGCACTGGCTGCGCATCGACCGCTACTTCGTCGGCTCGCCCGATGAGCCGGACGTGCTGTTCGAGCCGATGATGTGCTCCCAGTGCGACCACGCCCCGTGCGAGACGGTGTGCCCCGTGGCAGCCACCGTGCACAGCGAGGACGGGCTCAACCAGCAGGTGTACAACCGTTGCGTCGGCACCCGCTACTGCGCCAACAACTGCCCCTACAAGGTCCGCGCCTTCAACTGGTTCGACAACCAGCCGAGCGAGCCGGTGGCGCGCATGGTGCTGAACCCGGACGTCACGGTGCGGGCCCGCGGCGTGATGGAAAAGTGCACCTTCTGCGTGCAGCGCATCCAGGCCGCCCGGATCGCCGCCCGCGCCGCTGGTACGGCGGACCTCCCGGAGGTGCAGACGGCCTGCCAGCAGAGCTGCCCCGCCCGCGCCATCCACTTCGGCGATGGCGCGTCGGAGTCGATCGCCAGCCGCCGGCACGCGCCACGCGCGTTCCAGGCGCTGGCCGACGTGGGCGTCAGGCCCTCGATCACCTACCTCGCCCGCGTGCGCACCCGCGCCGCGGGTGCCCCGTCTCCGCACGACAGCCAGGGAGGACACTCGTGAGCGCCAGCGCCTGGACGCCGGACCGGCTCGGGCCCGCCGAACTGTGGCCGCCGGGGGAGCGCGAGCCGTTGGTCAGCGACTCGCTCGATCACGGCGAGGTCACCCGGGCCCTGGTGGCGCCGGTCGAAGGCCGGCCGGGCAAGGGCTGGTGGATCGCGTTCGTGACCGCCGTCACCGTGCTGGTGATGGGCTTCAGCCTGATCGGCTGGACCGTCTACAAGGGCATCGGCACCTGGGGCCTCAATCGCACGGTCGGCTGGGGCTACGACATCACCAACTTCGTCTTCTGGGTCGGCATCGGCCACGCCGGCACCCTGATCTCGGCCATCCTGTTGCTGCTGCGCCAGCAGTGGCGCACCTCGATCGCGCGTGCTGCCGAGGGAATGACCATCTTCGCGGTGTGCTGCGCCGGGCTGTTCCCGCTGATCCACATGGGCCGCCCGTGGCTGGCCTTCTGGATGTTCCCCTACCCGAACAGCCGTGGCTCGCTGTGGGTCAACTACCGCTCGCCGCTGGTGTGGGACGTGTTCGCGATCTCGACCTACCTGACGGTGTCGCTGCTGTTCTGGTACCTCGGCCTGGTGCCCGATTTTGCGACCCTGCGCGACCGCGCCCGCGGCTGGCGGCAGAAGCTCTACGGCTGGCTGAGCCTGGGCTGGGACGGCTCGGCCCGCACCTGGCAGCGCTACGAGAAGGCCTGCCTGCTGCTGGCCGGGCTGGCCACGCCGCTGGTCGTCTCGGTCCACACGATCGTCTCCTTCGACTTCGCGACCAGCGTGATCCCGGGCTGGCACACGACGATCTTCCCGCCCTACTTCGTCGCCGGCGCCGTCTTCTCGGGCTTCGCCATGGTGATGACGCTGGTGCTGCTGACCCGCCGGCTGCTGCACCTCGAGCGCTTCATCACGATGCGCCACTTCGACTTCATGGCCAAGGTGCTGATCACGACGGGGCTGATGGTCGGCCTCGCCTACGCGACCGAGCTGTTCATCGCCTGGTACAGCGGCTCGCGCTACGAGCGCTTCACGTTCTGGAACCGGGCCTTCGGGCCCTACGCGTGGGCCTACTGGCTGATGGTGTTCTGCAACGTCGTGGTGCCGCAGGTGTTCTGGTCGGCGCGCGCGCGCCGCTCGGAGCTGGTGCTGTTCATTGCCTCGATCTTCGTCAACATCGGAATGTGGTTCGAGCGCTTCAACATCGTGGTCATCTCGCTGCACCGTGACTACCTGCCGTCGTCGTGGAGCCACTACACGCCCACCCTGGTCGAAGTCGGCATCTTGATCGGCAGCTTCGGCCTGTTCTTCACCCTGTTCCTGCTCTTCGTGCGGGTGGCCCCGGTGGTCGCCCTGCACGAGATCAAGCACACGCTGGCTCTCCAGAAGGAGGGGGCGCATGGCACACACTGAGGCGCGCGCGCCGGAGCGCGGGCGCGTCCACATGCTCGTCTTCGACGCCCCGGAGACGACGGTCGGGGCCGTGCGCCGGCTGCGCGGCGAGGGCTTCGAGGTCGCCGAGGTCTACTCGCCGTTCCCGATCCACGGCATCGACGACGCGATGGCGCTGCGGCCGACCCGGATCGCGCTGGCCACCTTGATCGGCGGGCTGTGCGGCGGCATCGGCAAGCTGGTCTTCCAGGGCTGGGTCCACGTCATCGACTGGCCGATGGACATCGGCGGCAAGCCCGACACCGCGCTGCCGGCGTTGGTGCCGGTGACGTTCGAACTGACCGTGCTGATCGCGGCGTTCGCCACCCTCGGCACGCTGTTCCTGCGTCGGCGCCTGTTCCCGCGCCTGGTTCCGGCATCCGCGCCCAGCCAGCCCCACCCGCGGGTCACCGACGACCGCTTCGCGGTGCTGGTCGTGGAGCGCGACGGCAGCTTTGCCCCGGACCGGTTCCGCACGCTTTGCCAGGCGTTGAGGCCGCTCGAGCTGGTCGAGGACTGGAGGGTCGCATGAAGGGCCTGCGACTGGTGGCCGCGGCGCTGCTGGCACTCGCGATGACCAGTGGGTGCCGTGCGCGCGGCGAGCAGCCCGGCTTCGTGGTGATGCCCGGCATGTACTACTCGGTGCCGTACGACTCCTACGATCCCAACCCCGTGCTGCGCGGCGGCCAGACGCTGCTGACGCCACCCGAGGGAACCGTGCCGATGACGGGCGAGGCGTTCGCCTACGGCCCCGGGCCCGAGGAGGCGCTGCGGGCCGGGGTCGAGCTGTCCAATCCGGAGACGACGGACGCCGCGACCCTGGCGCGTGGCAAGCAGGTCTACGAGAACGTGTGCGCGGTCTGCCACGGCCCGGCCGGCCAGGGAGACGGGCCCATCATCGGACGCTTCCCCAACCCGCCGAGCCTGACGGCCGCGCGGGCGCGCACGCTGCCCGACGGGCACATCGTCCACATCATCTCGCGCGGCCAGGGCATCATGCCGCCGCACGCGGCACAGGTCACGCTGGCCGACCGCTGGCGGGTCGTGCTCCACCTGCGCCAGCTCCAGGGAGGTGCGCAGTGAGCGCCACCACCCTCGGGCCACGCCCGCTCGCCCCCTCTTCCGGGCAGCTCGTCGCCGTCGGCTTCTCCACCGCGCTGCTGGCGGCCGGCGCTGTCGGCTTCCAGCCCGCCGAGGCCTGGGCGGGGGTCCTCACGGCAGGCCTCTACGGCGTGACGCTGTCGCTGGGCGGCGCCTTGTTCCTGGCCATCCAGATCGTGGCTGGTGCGCGCTGGTGGTTCCCGTTGCGCAACGTGCCGCTACGGTTGGCGCGCACGCTGCCGGTGCCCCTCGTCGCGGTGGGCCTGGCCCTGGTGTTCGGGCTGACCACGCTCTACCCGTGGGCTCGCCCCGACGCCAGCGCCCTGGTCCACGCCAAGCACGCCTGGCTCAACCCGCCGCTGTTCCTGGCCCGAGCCGTCGTTCTCGCCGTCGTCTGGCTCGCGCTGATCGGCCTGCTGAGCCGAGCCCTCCGCGCGATGGTTGCCCAGCCGTCTGCCGAGGGTCGGCGGCGCCTGGTCCGGGCTGCCCTGGTCTTCCTGCCGCTGTTCGCGCTCTCGATCTCGGTCGCGGCCTGGGACTGGGGCATGTCGCTCGAGCCCGAGTGGTTCAGCACGATGTACAGCGTGCTGCTCTTCGCCGGCACCTTCCAGGGCGGGATTGCCGCGGTCACCGTGCTGGCGCTGCTGCTCGACCGCCAGGGGCGGCTGGCCGCGCCGCTCGGCGACGCCGCGCGCCACGATCTGGGCAAGCTGCTCTTCGCCTTTTCGACCTTCTGGGCCTACGTCTGGTTCTGCCAGTACCTGCTCATCTGGTACTCGAACATCCCCGAGGAGACCGGCCACTACGTGACCCGTTTCGGCGATGGCTGGGGCGCGCTGTTCTGGCTGACCCCGCTGCTGTGCTTCGTGTTCCCGTTCGTCGCCCAGATCTCACAGCCCGCCAAGCGCGACGCCGGGTCGCTGTACCGGGCCGCGCTGGTGGTGCTGCTGGGACGCTGGCTCGACACCTACCTGCTCGTGGCCCCGAGCCAGGGTCCGGTTCCGGCGGTTCCGCTGGGAGCGCTCGCTGCCACCGTGGCGGTGCTGGCCGGCATGCGGCTGTTGTGGGAGCGGGATGCCGATGCGGGTCACTGACGAACGGCCGCGCTCGGCGGTCCTGTTCGAGACGAGCGGCACGTGCAAGTGAGCTCGTGGGTCTTCACCCGAGTGGGCGAGCCGCTGACCCGCGAAACGCGGGACGAGCACTGCGCCAGCGGCGAGGTGCTGGTCGAGGTCTCGGGCTGTGGCGTGTGCCACACCGACCTCGGCTACTACTACGACGGCGTGCCGACCCGGCACGCGCTGCCGCTGGTGCTCGGCCACGAGATCTCCGGCCGCGTGGTCGAAGCCGGGGCCGGCGCCGAGTCCTGGCTCGGGCAGGCGGTCGTCGTACCGGCCGTGATGCCGTGCGGCGAGTGCGACGCCTGTGCGGCCGGCCGCGGGGCCGTCTGTCCGAAGCAGATCTTCCCGGGCAACGACGTGCACGGCGGCTTCGGATCCCACGTCCGCGTCCCCGCGCGCGGCTTGTGCCCCGTGCCGGACGGGGTCGACCTCGTCGCGCTCTCGGTCGTCGCCGACGCGGTCTCGACTCCCTATCAGGCGATCCACCGGAGCGGGCTGCAGCCCGGAGACGTGGCCGTGTTCGTGGGCGTCGGCGGGGTCGGCGGCTTCGGGGTCCAGGTCGCGGCGGCCCTCGGCGCCCACGTGGTCGCGATCGATGTCGAACCGGTTCGCCTCGAGCGGATCGCGCGTCACGGTGCGGCGCTGACCCTGGACGGCCGTGCCGCGGACGCCCGCCAGCTCCGCAAGCAGGTCCGCGAGTTTGCCGAGGCCCGCAGCAGCCCGGGCTGGCGGCTGAAGATCTTCGAGACCTCGGGCACGCCGGCTGGGCAGGCGACGGCCTTCGGGCTGCTCGGTCACGGGGCGTACCTCTCGGTCGTCGGCTTCACCCCCCGTGCCGTCGAGGTCCGCCTCTCGAACCTGATGGCCTTCGACGCCACAGTCCAGGGCAACTGGGGCTGCCTGCCCGAGCACTACCCGGCCGTGGTCGAACTGGTGCGCCGTGGCCAGGTCGCGCTGGAGCCCTTCGTCGAGAAGCGCCCGCTGGACGAGATCAACGACGTGTTCGAGGCGCTCCACGCCGGCAGCGCGGAGCGCCGCATCGTGCTGGTGCCTGGAGAGCGATGAGCATGGAACTGAAGAACCACGACCTGGTGCCTCACCGCGAGGTGCCGGGCGTGCGCTACGAAGAAGTGCCGCTGAAGGCCCCCGACGGGTCGCCCGTCGAAGGCCTGCACACGGTGTGGATCACCCTCGACAACCCGGCGCAGCTCAACTCCTACACCACCGAGATGGTGAGGGCCGTGATCCTCGGCATGCGGCGGGCCTCGAACGACCGCGCCGCCGTGGCGGTCGTGTTCACCGGGGCGGGCGACCGCGCGTTCTGCACGGGCGGCAACACCGCCGAGTACGCCGAGTACTACGCCGGCCGGCCCGAGGAATACCGGCAGTACATGCGGCTGTTCAACGACATGGTCAGCGCGATCCTCGCGTGCGACAAGCCGGTGATCTGCCGCGTCAACGGCATGCGGATCGCGGGCGGCCAGGAGATCGGCATGGCCTGCGACTTCTCCGTGGCCTCCGACCTGGCGGTGTTCGGCCAGGCCGGCCCGCGCCACGGCTCGGCGCCCGACGGGGGCAGCACCGACTTCCTGCCGCTGTTCGTCGGGATCGAAGCCGCGATGGAGAGCTGCACGCTGTGCGAGCACTGGAGCGCGTACAAGGCCGAGCGCCTCGGGCTGCTGACCCGCGTCGTGCCGACGCTGGCGATCGACGGCGCCTTCGTGCCCAACCCGCTGGTGGTCACCGACCGCTGGCTGGACGGCGGCCGCATCGTCCATGGCGATTTCCGGACCGGCGCCGAGAAGGACGCCGGCAAGGCGCTGTTCGCGCGCGGGCGGGTCGACCTGGCGCCGCTCGACCGCGAGGTCGACGCCCTCGTCTACCGCCTGGCCAACACGTTCCCGGGCTGCCTGAGCAAGACGATCGAGAGCGTCCGCAAGCACAAGTTGGAGCACTGGGACCGCAACCGGGAGAGCAACCGCGCCTGGCTGGGCCTCAACATGATGACGGAGGCACGGGCGGGCTTCCGCGCCTTCCACGAAGGCTCGCGGAACTGCCGCGAGGCCGACTTCCTGCTGCTGCGTCGCAAGCTGGCCGCGGGCGAGGCGTGGTCCGATGCGCTGCAGGACCAGATCCTCGAGCGGGCTCGGGCGCGCTGATGGACGCCGCGACGACGCCCCTGGGTCCGGTGACGGTCGTGGAGCTGGAGGCGGGCCGCGTCTGGCAGGTCCGGCTGGGTGGCTCGCGCGGCAACGTGATCGACGCGGCGCTGACCGACGCGCTGGCGCAGGTGGCCGCCCGCGCGGCGGCCACCCCGAGCGTGCAGGCGTTGCTGCTGGAGGGCGAGGGCCGCCACTTCTCCTTCGGCGCCAGCGTCCAGGAGCACCTGCCCGACCAGGTCGCGGCGATGCTGTCGCGTTTCCACGCGATGGCCCGCGCGCTGGTCGACTGCGGGGTCCCGCTGCTGGCCGCGGTGCGCGGGCAGTGCCTGGGCGGCGGCCTCGAGGTGGTGCTGCTGTGCCACCGGGTGTTCGCCGCGGACGACGCGCGGCTGGGCCAGCCCGAGATCGGGCTCGGCGTGTTCGCGCCGCTGGCGTCGCTGCTGCTACCCGAGCGGGTGGGGCGGCCGGCGGCTGAAGACCTGCTGCTGAGCGGCCGCAGCCTGACGGCCGCAGAGGCGCTGGCGATCCGCCTGGTCGACGAGCGCGTGGACGACCCCACGGCCGCGGCGCTCGACTGGGCGCGCCGCCACCTGCTCGCGCATTCCGCTTCCAGCACGCGCCATGCGGTGCGGGCGGCGCGCGTCTCGTTGTCGGCCCGGCTGCGAGGCGAGCTGGCCGAACTCGAGCGGTTGTATCTCGAGAAGCTGATGGCGACTGACGACGCCAGCGAAGGGCTGCGAGCGTTCCTCGACAAGCGCGAGGCCGCGTGGAGCCACCGATGAGCGCCCCCGCGCTCGCCGAACTGGTCGCGCGGGCCGAGGCCCTCTACCTGGACTACCGGCTGGGCGCCGTGCGCGAGTGGAAGCGCAGAACCGGCGGCCTGGCGATCGGCTACATGCCGATCTACGTGCCGCGCGAGCTGCTCCATGCCCAGGGCGTGTTGCCCGTGGGCGTGATGGGCGGGCGCGAGGATCTCGAAATCATCAAGGGCGACGCCTACTACCAGTCCTACATTTGCCACATCCCGCGCAGCACCATCGAGCTCGGCCTCAACGGCAGCCTGGACCCGCTCGACGGGATGCTGTTCCCGGCCATCTGCGACGTGATCCGCAACCTGTCGGGCATGTGGCAGTCGCTGTTCCCCGCCAAGCTCGCGCACTACCTGGACCTGCCCCAGGACTTCGATCCCGAGCTGGGCGGCCGCTTCTATCGCCACGACCTCGAGCGGCTGTCCGCGTCGCTGGTCGAGCGCGGGGCGCGCCCCTTGACGCCGGAGGCGCTGGCCCGCTCGATCGAGCTCTACAACGCCGAGCGGCGCGAGGTGCGGGCGCTGTACGAGCTACGCCGAACCCAGCCGTGGAAGCTGCCGACCCACGAGCTCTACCTGTTCCTGCGCGCCGCGCTGGTGCTCCCGGTCGAGGAGTCGACCGAGCTGTTCCGCCAGTACCGGCTGGCCGTGCTCGACGACCCCGGCCGCAAGCCGCTGGACCAGGCGCGGGTGGTGCTGACCGGCTCGTTCTGCGAGCAGCCGCCGCTGGGGCTGATCAAGACCCTGGAGCGGGCCGGCTGCTCGATCGTCGACGACGACTTCGTCCAGGTGCTGCGCTTCATCCGCTCCGACATTCCCGTCGCGGACGACCCGCTCGGCGCGCTGGTCCACGCCTTCCTGACCGATGCGATGGCCAGCCCGACCCGCTACGTCGACCGCGGCCGCAAGGGCGAGGAGCTGGTGCAGCGGGTCCGCGCCTGCGGCGCCGAAGGGCTGCTGTTCTGCGCGCCCAGCTTCTGCGACCCCGCGCTGCTCGACCAGCCGATGCTGGTCAAGGCGGTGGAGGCCGAGGGCATCGCCTGGACCGCCTTCAAGTACGCGGAGAACAGCGGCCAGTTCCAGGTCATCCGCGAGCAGGCCGGCACCTTCGCCGACTCGATCAAGCTCTGGAGCAACGCATGAGCGGTCCCGCCCCCACGCCGACGCCCGAGGCCTCCAAGGACTCGAGCCAGCTCCGCCAGAAGGAGATGATCGCCCGCCACTTCGACCGCCTGGCGGCGGCGCCCGAGACCGGCGAGAAGACGGCCTACACGTTCGTGCCGGGCAACCTCAGCGAGCTGCTGCTGAGCTTCGACGTGCTGCCGGTCCTGCCCGAGATCAACTCCCTGCAGTCCGCCATGCGCGGGCGTTCGGCGGACTACATCTCGCTGGCCGAGAAGCTCGGCCACTCCGAAGACGTCTGCACCTACGTCAAGAGCGACATCGGGATGCTCAAGTCCGGCAACATCGGCCCCACCGGCCAGCGGCTCCCGAACCCCGACCTGCTGCTGCTCTCCTACACCGGCTGCTTCACGTTCATGAAGTGGTTCGAGCTGCTGGCGCAGGAGTACCAGGCGCCGGTGACGATGCTCCAGGTGCCCTATCAGGCCGACGGCAGGATCACCGACGACATGCGCCGCTACGTCGTCGACCAGCTCCGGCGCAAGGTGATCCCGACGCTGGAGCAGGTCACCGGGCGCGCCTACGACGAGGACCGCCTCCGCGAGTGCCTCGCGCTGTCGGCGCAGGCGGAGGACGACCTGGTGGCGGTGCTGCGCGCGGCGCGCCACCGGCCGTCGCCGATCGACGCCTACTTCGGGGCCGTGTACTACGTGGGCCCGATCTTCAGCTCCTTCCGCGGCACCCGGGCGGCCGTGGACTACTACCGCGCGCTGCGCGAGGAGATCGAGCAGCGCATGGCGCACGGCCTGGGGCCGGTGACGCCCGAAGGCGAGATGGGCGCCGAGCGCTTCCGGATCGTCGTCGAGGGCCCGCCCAACTGGACCAGCTTCCGCCAGTTCTGGAAGATGTTCTCGGACGAAGGCGCCGTCTGCGTCGCCTCCACCTACGCCAAGGTGGGCGGCATGTACGACCTCGGCTTCCGCCACGACCCGCAGCGGCCGCTCGAGAGCCTGGCCGAGTACTGCCTGGGCTGCTACACGAACCTCAGCCTGCCGACCCGCATCGACCTGATCGTGCGCTACCTCGAGGAGTACGAGGCCGACGGCTTCCTGATCAATTCCGTGAAGAGCTGCAACTCGTTCAGCGCCGGGCAGCTCCACATCCTGCGCGAAGTCGAGGCGCGCTCCGGCCGCCCGGGCGGCTTCATCGAGAGCGACCTGGTCGACCCCCGCTACTTCTCGGCGGCCAACATCAAGAACCGGCTGGAGTCCTACTTCCAGATGCTGCAGCAGAAGTCGCGCAACCCGAACCCCGTGGCGGCGTCGTGAGGTACGCCGTCGGGATCGACCTGGGCTCCACCACGACCAAGGCCGTCGTGCTCGGCGAAGATCGCCGTCCGCTCGGCCGCGGCATCACCAACTCGCGCAGCAACTACGAGGTCGCCTGCCAGGTGGCGCTGTCGGAGGCGCTGATCGACGCCCGCTTCTCCCTGGTGGCGCGCGAGCTGGAGGCCTTCGGCCTGGAGCCCGGCGCTCGCGAGGCGCTGCGGCTCGAGCTGGAGCGCCTGTTCCGGGCCGAGCAGTACCGCTCGCAGCTCGCCGAGCTGCGCCGGGTGCTGGACCGCAACTGCCGGCGGCTGTTGACCAAGCCAGCCGCGCTGCCGGCGGCCCTGACCCGCATCCTGGACCGCATGGGGGCCGAGGTCGGCGACCTCTACGCGCCCGGCGCGCGCCGCAAGAGCGACTTCTTCCGCGACCTGGCCGGAAGCCGCTACCTGGCCCTGGCCGAAGCCGAGGCCCGCGCCTCGGGGGTCGGTTTCGACCTGCTGGCGGGCGCGTTCGACAAGGCGATCCTCGAGGTCGAGAACTCGGCCGCCGCCGCCGGCCGCTTCGAGGACCACGCGCGCGCCGCGGTGGCGCGGCTGTCGAGGCCCGAGCCGCTGCTGCACGCCGCGGTCGACCGTGCGGCCGCGACGGAGCTGGTCCAGGTCGGCTCGGTGGGCACGGGCTACGGCCGCCAGAAGCTGCCGTTTCCCGAGGCCCAGGTCCGCTCCGAGATCCTGTGCCACGGCCTGGGGGCCCACGCCCTGTTCCCGGGCACCCGAACCGTGCTCGACATCGGCGGCCAGGACACCAAGGCGATCCAGGTCGACGCCGACGGCATCGTCACCTCGTTCCAGATGAACGATCGCTGCGCGGCCGGCTGCGGCCGCTACCTCGGCTACATCGCCGACGAGATGAGCCTCGGGCTGCACGAGCTGGGCCCGCTCGCCAGCGAGTCGACGCGGCCCGTGCGCATCAACTCCACCTGCACCGTGTTCGCGGGCGCCGAGCTGCGGGAGCGGCTGTCGCTGGGCGAGAAGCGGGAGGACATCCTGGCCGGCCTGCACCGCGCCATCATCCTGAGGGCGATGTCGCTGCTGGCCCGCTCCGGCGGCGTGCGCGACCAGTTCACGTTCACGGGTGGCGTGGCCAAGAACAACGCGGCGGTGGCGGCGCTGAAGGCGCTGCTGAAGGAGAACTACGGCGAGTTGCAGGTGAACATCTCGGAGGACTCGATCTACACCGGCGCGCTCGGCGCCTCCCTCTTCGCACTGCGCGACGCCTCCGGGGGCGCGGCGTGACGGGCGCGCCGCTGGTCACCGCGGGGATCGACGTCGGCTCGGCGGCCGTCAAGGTCGCGATCGTGTGGAGCGACGGCGCGGGCGCCGAGCGCCTGCTGGCCGGCGCCAGCGAGCGGCTCCGGCGCCGCGACGTGCTGGCCGTGGCCGAGGGCCTGTTCGACGAGCAGTTGCGCGCGGCGGGGCTGTCCCGCGGCGACCTGGCCTATGCCGCCACCACCGGCGAAGGCGAAGCGCTGCCGTTCCGCACCGGGCACTTCTACGGCATGACCACCCACGCCCGCGGCGGCCTGTTCCTGGAGCCGGAGGCGCGGGCAGTGATCGACATCGGCGCCCTCCACACCCGGGCCGTGCGGATGGACGAGAACGCGCGGGTCGCCAGCTACCGCATGACCAGCCAGTGCGCGTCCGGCTCGGGCCAGTTCCTGGAGAACATCGCGCGCTACCTCGGGGTCACGCTGGAGGAGATCGGCAGCCTGTCGCAGCAGGCGGACAAGCCGGAGAGCTGCTCCTCGATCTGCGCGGTGCTGGCCGAGACCGACGTCATCAACATGGTCTCGCGCGGCATCGCGATCCCCAACATCCTGAAGGGCATCCACCAGTCGATGGCCGGCCGCTACCTGAAGCTGCTGGTGGCCGCGGGCGTGCGGGGCGTGGTACTGGTCACCGGCGGCCTCGCCGCCGACACCGGCATGATGGCGGCGATGGGGGAGGCGGCGGCCGATCCGAAGGCGGCGCTGCAGGTCCGCAGCCATCCGCAGTCGATCCTGGCCGGGGCCCTGGGCGCCGCCCTGTGGGGCGCGTTCCGGGTCCGGCGCCTGGCGGCCCGCGGGCTGCCGCTGCCGGTGACGGTGGCGTGAGCGATCCCGCGGCGGCCGCGGTCCCGATGGCGGGACGGGTGGCGCTGGTCGCGGGCGGCAGCGGCGGCATCGGCCGCGCGGCCTGCCGGGCACTGCTCGTGGCCGGTGCCCGCGTCGTCTCGCTCGACCGCGCCGCCGATGGCGCAGAGGCCGGCACGCGGGCGCTCGCCTGCGACCTGACCGACGCCGCGGCAGTCGAACGGGCGGTCGCCGACGCCGTCGTGGCGGAGGGCCGGCTCGACCTGGTCGTGCACAGCGCCGGGGTGACCCGTGACGGCCTGTCGTGGAAGCTCGCCATCGAGGACTGGCACGCGGTGATCTCCGCCAACCTCGACTCGGCGTTCTACCTCTTGCGCGCGTCGGTCGCGCCGCTGCGCGCGGCCGGCGGTGGCGCGATCGTCTTCGTGTCGTCGATCAACGCGGACCGCGGCAAGGTCGGGCAGGCCAACTACGCCGCCAGCAAGGGCGGGCTCAACGCGCTGGCGCGAACCGCGGCCCGTGAGCTGGGCCGCTTCGGAGTCCGAGTCAACGTCGTGGCCCCGGGCTGGACCGAGACCGCGATGACCGCAGGGCTGGCGGAGGAACTGCGGCAGAAGGCTCTGGCCGAGACCGCGCTGGGGCGGCTGGGGCAGCCCGAGGACGTCGCCGCCGCGATCCTGTTCCTGGGTTCGCCGCAGGGCCGCCACGTGACCGGCCAGGTGCTGCGGGTCGACGGCGGACAGTGCATCGGGTGACCCACGCCCCTGGAGAGAGGTCCGTCATGAGCAACGAAGCCGCGCCCCGCGACGTCGTCCGCATCCGCCAGCTCGAGGCCGGCGACCTCGAGGCGATGGTGGCGATCGACGCCCGCATCCTGGGCCGCCGCCGCGAGGAATTCTTTCGTCTCAAGCTGAAGCAGGCGCTGGCCGACACGGGGATCGCCATGTCGCTGGCGGCGGAAGAGGACGGCCGGCTGGTCGGCTTCGCGCTGGCCCGCGTCTACTTCGGCGAGTTCGGAGTCACCGAGCGAGTCGCCGTGCTGGACGTGATCGACGTCCACCCCGAGTTCCACGGCCGCGGCTTCGGCTCCGCGCTGATCGACCAGTTGCGCACCAACCTGCTGGCGCTCGGCATCCGCACCCTGCAGACCGAGGTGGGCTGGGCCGACCAGGAGCTGCTCGCCTTCTTCCGCCGCGAGCGCTTCCAGCTCGCCCAGCGGCTGTGCCTCGACCTCGACCTCGAGGCGACCCGGACCTGACCGCGTCGCCGGGCGCGGGCTTCAGTCCCCGCGCACCTCGGCCTTCCAGCTCTCCACCGTGTCGACCTGCAGCGGGTGCTCGCTCTCGGCGGCGACGAACTTGACGATCTGCCGCACCTCGTCTTCGGCCAGCACGCGGTCGCGTTCTTTGGCCGCGCGCAGGATCTCCTCGACCAGGCGCGGCGCCGGCTCGATCCCGCGCTCGACCAGCCAGTGCACCACGTTGGAGACGCCGGACATGAAGCCGATCTCGATCTTCTGCCGCGCCCCGACCATCTCGGCGGGCACCCCGGAGTAGACGCGGTCGGCGAGCCAGGAGTCGCCCTTGCGCTGGGCCTTGATGATGGCCGCGGCGTGGACCCCGGTGGCGGTCCGGAACGCGTCGTGGCCGAACACCGGGTAGTTCTCCGGGATCGGCACCCCGGTCGCCTCGCTGGCGGCCTCGACGTAGCGCCGCAGCGGCGACAGGTCGTTCTCGATGTAGCCCATCAAGCGCAGGTTGACGAGCAACTGGTCCATCGAGCAGTTGCCGACCCGCTCGCCGATGCCGAGCGCCGTGGCGTGCACGCGGTCGACGCCGGAGGTCATCGCCGTCAGGGTGTTGATCACGCCCATCCCGCGGTCGTTGTGGCCGTGCCAGTCGATCTTGACGTCGGCGCCGATCTCCTTGATCAACTGGCGCACGTAGGGGATCAGGTTGCGCACGCCGCGCGGCGTGATGTGGCCGACGGTGTCGCACACGCAGACGCGCGACGCCCCGGCGCCGATCGCGGCGCGGTACAGGCGGCGAATGGTGTCGGGCGTGGCGCGGGTGGTGTCCTCGGTGACGTACATCACCGGCAGCCCGTGCTCCACCGCGAAGCGGATCGTCTCCTCCGACTGGCGGATCATGAAGTCGAGGGACCACTCCTCGGCGTACTGGCGGATCGGCGAGCTGCCGATGAAGGCCGAGGCCTCGATCGCCAGCCCCACCCGGTCGGCGATCTCGCACAGCGCGGTGACGTCGGCCATCACCGTGCGCACCGCGCAGTTGGGCCGGATCTTGAGCCGGCTGGCGACGATCTCGCGGCACAGCGCCTCGATGTCGGCGCGCGCCCGCGGGCCCGCCCCCGGCAGCCCGACGTCGACGCTCTGGATGCCGAGCGCCTCCATCAGGTGGAGCAGCTCCAGCTTGCGCTCGAGCGACGGGTCGCGGACCGACGGGGACTGCAGGCCGTCGCGCAGCGTCTCGTCGTCGAACTCGATCGGCGTCGCGCGGTGCGGGTAGCCGTTGCCGGCGGTGTTCCAGTCGTAGATCAGCGCCTCGCCGGATGCCGTCTCGGCCATCGGTCCCTCCTTCAGACGTGATGCACGGGGCCCTGTCCCGCCGCCGCCGCCAGCAGCGTGCGCCGGGCATAGACAGGAACCATCTCGCCGCGCCATTCGTGGTCGCCGGGCAGGTTGGGCAGCGGGCGGCACTGCCGGCGCGCCAGTTCCGCCACCCGTCGCACGGCCGTCTCGAACTCCGCCGGCGCGTGCCCGGGAGCGCTGCCGCGCAGGGCGTCGGCCGCCCCGGCCACCCGTCGTGGGGCGGCCGCCAGCGAGGTCAGCACCAGGTCCGCGTGTTCGACGACGCCCGCCTCCGAGAGGTCGAGGCGAGCGGCCACGCCGAGCAGGGGGAAATCGATGGAGCCGCGTTCGCGCAGCTTGCCGTACGCGCCCCGATGGCCCGCGGCCGGGCGCGGGACGCGGACCCGGGTCAGCAGCTCGGTCGGCTCCAGTCGCCGGTTGACGATGCCGTCCGCGACGAAGAAGGCGTCGATCGGCAGCTGGCGGGTGCGGTCGTGTCGCGCAACCTCGAGCACGGCGCCCAGCGTCATCAGTGCCGGAACGGTGTCGGCGGAGGCGGCGGCCACGCAGCGCGAGCCACCGGCCACGACGTGGCAGACCGTGCCGTCCTTCTTGAGGCAGAAGCCGAGCGCGCTGCGCCAGAAGTGGGACTGGTTGACGTACTGGCAGCGGGTGTCGAGCAGCACGTTGCCCCCGAGCGTGCCGCGCTGCCGGAGCTGGGGGCCGGCGACCAGCGCCGCGGCCTGGGCCAGGGCCGGCAGCGCACGCGCGACAAGCGCACTCTGCGCCACCTCCGCGAGCGGTGTCATGGCGCCGATTTCGATGGCACCATCGGCGGCCTCGGCGATGCCGGTCAGACCCTTTACCCGCGAAAGCGCGATCACCACCGACGGCCGGCGGAGCTCGTGCTTCATGTTGGGCAGCAGGTCGGTGCCGCCGGCGAGCACCGCCGCCTCGGGGCCGGCCTGGTCCAGCAGGGCCAGCGCCTGCGGCAGCGTGTCCGGCTGCTCGAGCCGGAAGGAGGGCAGGCGCAGCATCAGGTTCCGCTGACCGCCGCGACGGCGGGCCGGCGCTCTGCGGCGGCCGCCCGCAGCGCCTTCAGCACCTTGCCCGGGGTGAACGGCAGGTGCTGCAGGCGGATGCCCACCGCGTCGAAGACCGCGTTGGACAGCGCGGGAATGGCGGGGTGGAGCGGGCCCTCGCCGGCTTCCTTCGCACCGTACGGGCCCTCCGGGTCGAGGCTCTCGACGATCAGCGAGTGCAGTTCCGGGGTGTCGACCGAGGTCGGCAGCCGGTAGTCGAGCAGCGAGGGGCCGCGGTGCAGGCCGAAGCGGTTGACCTCGTGCTCCTCCACGAGCGCCTCGGCCAGCCCCATGTAGGCCGAGCCCTCCATCTGGCCGGCGACCAGCACCGGGTTCAGCGCCCGGCCGCAGTCGTGGGCGATCCACGCGCGTTCGCAGGTGATGCGGCCGGTCTCCTCGTCGACCGTCACCTCCACCACGTGCGCGGTGAACGAGTACGCGGGCGATGCCCCGATCGTGCCGCCCCGGTAGTCGCCGCCGAGCGACGGCGTGTTGTACGAGCCGGTTGCGCCGAGCGTGTCGAAGCGCGCCTCGGCGAGCTGGAACGCGTCCGCCGTCGGCAGCGAGCGGCCCGGGTCCTCGAGGTCGACCACGGCCCCGTCCACGAAGCGCACGCGCCGAGGGTCGACGCCCCAGCTCTCGGCCACGGCGCTCACCAGCGTGCCCCGCAGCTTGCGGCAGGCGTCGAGCACGGCATTCCCGATCATGAAGGTGCCGCGCGAGGAGTAGGCGCCGAGGTCGACCGGGCACAGGTCGGTGTCCGCCGCCACCACTCGCACCTGCTCGAGCTGGAGGCCGAGCTCCTCCGCGACCAGGCAGCGCACGATCGTGTTGGTGCCCTGGCCGATGTCGTTGCCGCCCGAGAACACCGTGACGAGGCCGGAGCGGTCGAGCTTGAGCTGGATGCCCGACTGCGGCATTGGGTTCGGGTAGATCGGGTAGTTGGTGCCCGAGATGTACATCGAGCCCGCCATGCCCAGGCCACGCCCGCGCGGCAGCCGGCCTCGCCGCTGGCGCCAGCCGCTCGCCTCCTCCACGCGCTCGAGACAGCGCGCGAAGCCGTTCGAGGTGACGCGCTGTCCGTTGACCGTGGTGGCGTCGGCGCCGAGCAGGTTGCGGCGGCGCAGCTCGAACGGGTCGAGGCCGAGGCGCTCGGCCAGCCGGTCGAGCTGGACCTCGAATGCGAAACGCGGCTGCACGGAGCCGTGGCCGCGCTTGGGCCCGCAGGGCGGCTTGTTGGTGAAGACCCGCGTGCTCTCGAAGCGGTAGGCGGGGAAGTGGTAGGGCCCGGTCAGCAACTGGCCCGAGTAGTAGGTGGTGACCAGGCCGTAGGAGCTGTACGCGCCGCCGTCGATCAGGATGCGGGCGTCGACCGCGGCCAGCCGGCCGTCCGGGCCGGCGGCCGTGCGATAGCGCATCTGCATCGGGTGGCGCCCGCGGTGGGCGTAGAACACCTCCTCGCGGGTGTAGAGCATCTTGACCGGGCGCGCGGTCCGGATCGCCAGCAGCGAGGCGCAGAACTCGAGGCTGAACGGGTCGGATTTGCCGCCGAAGGCCCCGCCCAGGCACGGCTGGATCACCCGGATGCGGTGGGGGGGCAAGCCCAGCACGCGGGACAGGGCTCGGTGGACGTAGTGGGTGATCTGGGTCGACGACCACAGCGTCAGCACTCCGTCGGGCCCGTAGCGGGCGAGCACGCAGTGCGGCTCGATCGCCGCGTGAGTGGTGCCGTGGAAGTCGTAGTCGCCCTCGATCACGACTGCAGCGCCCGCGAACGCCGAGTCCACGTCGCCGAAAGCCAGCTCCACCTTCTTGGAGACGTTGCCCTCCTTGCGGTCCTCGTGGATCGGCGGGTCGCCCCGCGCCAGGCTCTCGCGCGGGTCGAGGAACGGGTGCAGCAACTCGTAGTCGACGCGGATCCGCTTCAGCGCCTCGTTGGCGGTGTCTTCGTCGACCGCCGCCACCGCCGCCACCGGGTCGCCGACGAAGCGCACCTTGTCCACGGCCAGTGCCGTCTCGTCCTGGCTCCACGGCAGGATGCCGTAGCGGACGGGCAGGTCGCGGCCCGTGATCACGGCGTGCACGCCGGGCAGCGCCAGCGCCGCGCCGCTGTCGATCGCCCGCAGCCGCGCGTGCGGGTGGGGGCTGCGCAGGGTCTTGGCGTGGAGCATCAGCGGCAGGCTCAGGTCGTCCGCGTAGAGCGCCGCACCGGTGGCCTTGGCCAGGCCGTCGATCTTGGTGGAGCCTTGCCCCACGTGGCGGAACTCGCCCCAGGGCGGATCGATGCCGTGGCGGTCCCGGGCGCCCACGCTTCAGTCCCGGACGGCTTCCGGCGAAGTTTCCGGGGCAGTCGCGGCGCCTGCCGTGGCGAGCCGAGCGACCGCGTCGAAGATCTGGGTGTAGCCCGTGCAGCGACAGAGATTCCCCGCCAGCGCCGCCCGCACCTCTTCCGGTCGCGGCCGCGGGTTGCGGGCGAGCAGGGCCCACGCGGACAGGATCATGCCGCTCTGGCAGAAGCCGCACTGCAGCGCCCCGCTGGCGTCGAAGGCGGCCTGGACCGGGTCCACGCCGCAGCCGCCGGCAGCGACGTGGCGCGGCGCCAGTCCTTCGATGGTGAGCACCGAGCGACCCTCGGCCTCGCGCGCGAGCACCAGGCAGGAGATCGCCGGCTGGCCGTCGAGCAGCACGGTGCACGCGCCGCAGTCGCCCTTGTCGCAGCCCTGCTTGCTGCCCGTCAGGCCGAGCCGATAGCGCAACACCTCGAGGAGCGTCCAGTGGTCGGGCACGTCGACCTCGTGCACGTCACCGTTCACCTGGAGTTGCAAGATGACGCCGATTTTCCTCCTGAGCCCGCGGACGAGCAAGGGGGCTGAAGGCGGTTTCCGGCAGAGCCCGTTACAATCACCGTCACGTCGCAGGAGGGACTTCATGCGCTCGTTCACCCTGATCGTCCTGCTCGCCGCGGCCGCGCTGTCCGGCCCGCTCGTCGCCGCCCAGCCGGCCCCGCCGCCGTACTCGCTGCCGTGGCTGCTGCGGCCCGCGGCCGCCGGCAGCGTGGTGCGCGTCGACCAGACGCTCGCCGCGTACGACCTCGGCGCCACCTCGCGCGACACCTGGGTCACCAGCGTGATCGCGAGCTACAAGCTGAGCCCGCGCTGGGCGCCGATCGCCCGCGTCGCGTTCCTGAAGGACGAGACGGACGCCGCGGGCGGCAGCGGCTTCTCCAACCCGCTGCTGGGCGTCACCTACGCGCGGCCGTTGTCCGGGCCGTGGCGCTTCGCAGCCTTCGGGGCGGTCACGCTGCCGGTCGGCAGCGGAGGCGGCGACCGGCCGGACGCCGGGGCCGCGTTCGCCGTCGCGCGCGGCATCCCCGCGCGCTCGGCGATGGAGAACGCGCTGTTCGCCGTCAACTACTTCACGGTGATCGGTGGCGCGTCGGTGGCGCGCGTGACGCCGGCGCTGACGCTCCAGGGCGAGGTGACCGTGCTTCAGCTCACCCGTGTGCGTGGCCCCGAGAGCCAGGACGGCTCGCGCACGAACTTCACGGCCGGGCTCCACGCCGGCCACTTCTTCTCGCCGAAGTTTTCGCTCGGCGGCGAGCTTCGGATGCAGCGATGGATGACCGACGCAGCGCCCGTGCGCGCCGCCGCCGAGGCGCGCGAGACGGTGACGTTCGGCGTCGGCCCGCGGCTGCACTTCAAGTTGTCGGGCAAGCGCTGGGTGCGGCCGGGGCTCTCCTGGTCGCGCGCGCTCGACGACCCGCTGAAAGGGCAGGGCTACGACATGATCACGCTCGACGTGCCGGTCTCGTTCTGATGCGCTTCTCGACGCCGATGGTCGTGATCGCGGCGCTGTTCGGCGTCGCCGCGGGCGTCGGCAGCTTCACCTTCGTGTACGCGAAGGGCTACTCCTACATGACCAACGACCCCCGCGCCTGCGCCAACTGCCACGTGATGCACGAGCAGTACGACGGCTGGGTCAAGGGCAGCCACGCCACCGTCGCGACCTGCAACGACTGTCATGCTCCCCACGACCTGGTCGGCAAGTACTGGACCAAGGCGCGCAACGGCTTCTGGCACTCCTACTACTTCACGACCGGCGGCTTCCACGAGCCGATCCGGATCACGCCCGCCAACCGCGCCGTCACCGAGGGGCAGTGCCGGCACTGCCACGCCGACGTGGTGACGGTGATGGACGGCGGCGGCGACGGGCGCGAGCCGGTGTCGTGCCTGCGCTGCCACCACGGCGTGGGACACATGGAAATGGGCGCCACCGACGTGGCGTCGGCGAGGTAAGACATGAGCGAGACTCCCCGCAGCAGGACCCTGATCGTGGCCGCGGCCGCGGCGGCGATCGCCGCCGCCGGCGTCACGGCCCTGCTGGTCAACATCTTCGAGCGCAAGCAGGAGGCGAAGAACCCCTTCTTCCGCGTCGTCGAGCTGACCGACGACACTGAGGACCCCGCCGTCTGGGGCAAGAACTTCCCGCAGCAGTACGACAGCTACCTGCGCACCGTCGACCAGAAGCGGACCCGCTTCGGCGGCTCCGAGGCGCTGCCGGTGACCCCGTCCGAAGCCGACCCGCGCTCGATCGTCGCGCAGTCGCGCCTGGAGGAGGACCCGCGGCTGAAGACGATGTGGGCGGGGTACGCCTTCTCCGTCGACTTCCGCAAGAAGCGGGGGCACGCCTGGATGCTGGAGGACCAGACCTTCACCCAGCGCGTCTCGCAGTTCAAGCAGCCGGGCACCTGCCTGCACTGCCACGCGTCGGTCTACGTGCCCTACAAGAAGGCCGGTGACGGCGACCTGATCAAGGGCTTCGAGAAGCTGAACCCGCTGCCCTACGCCGAGGCCCGCGCCCACGCCAAGCACCCGATCGCCTGCATCGACTGTCACGACTCGCAGACGATGGCGCTGCGGGTGACGCGGCCCGGGTTCCTGGAGGGGATCAAGGCGTACAAGGCCTCGCAGGGAGTCGCGAACTACGACGTCAACACGATGGCGAGCCGCCAGGAGATGCGCTCGTACGTGTGCGGCCAGTGCCACGTCGAGTACTACTTCAAGGGCGACGAGAAGCGGCTCACCTACCCGTGGTCGAAGGGGTTGAAGGTGGAGCAGATCTTCGAGTACTACGAGGAGGTCGGCTTCAAGGACTGGACCCACGCGAAGACGGGCGCGCCGGTGCTGAAGGCGCAGCACCCCGAGTTCGAGATGTGGAACCAGGGCATCCACGCCCGCTCCGGCGTCGCCTGCGCCGACTGCCACATGCCCTACCAGCGGGTGGGCGCGATGAAGGTTTCCGACCACCACGTGCGCTCGCCGCTGCTCAACGTCAGCAACGCCTGCCAGACCTGCCACAAGTGGTCCGAGCAGGAGATGGTCGCCCGCGCCGAGGCCAACCAGGAGCGCACGGTCAGCCTGCGCAACCGGGCGATGGACGCTCTCGTCGAGCTGATCGCCGACATCGAAGCCGCCAAGGCCGCCGGCGCCACGGACGCGGAGCTGGGGCCGGCCTGGAAGCACCAGCGCAAGGCGCAGTTCTTCATCGACTTCGTGGAATCGGAGAACTCCAACGGCTTCCACGCCCCGCAGGAAGCGGTCCGCATCCTCGGCGAGGCGATCGACGCCGCCCGCCAGGGCCAGCTCGCGCTGAGACCGAAACGGATCGCCGCGAAGTAAGTTACCCTCAAGGGCTCGGCTCCACGTCGGGGCCGAGCCTGCGAGGTGCGGTTTCGTGAAGATCCTGGTCATCGGCGACGTGGTGGGCGGGCCCGGTCGGGCCATCGTGAAGAAGGCGCTGCCGAAGGTGGTGGCGCGTCACGGCATCGACTTCACGATCGCCAACGTCGAGAACGCCGCGGGCGGCTTCGGCATCACCAAGGAGATCTGCGACGAGTTCCTGGACCTGGGCGTCGACTGCCTGACCTCGGGCAACCACGTCTGGGACAAGAAGGAGCTGATCCCGGTCGCCGACTTCATCCCGCAACTGCTGCGGCCCGCCAACTACCCGCGGCGCCAGCCCGGCAAGGGCGCCTACGTCGGCAAGGCGAAGAAGACCGGCGTCCCGGTCGGCGTGCTCAACCTCTCCGGCCGGGTGTTCATGAACGGGGCGATGGACTGCCCGTTCGCGCGCGCCGACGAGGAGCTGGCGAAGCTCAAGGCCGAGGCGAAGGTGATCGTCGTCGACATGCACGCCGAGGCCACGTCCGAGAAGATGGCGATGGGCTACTACCTCGACGGCCAGGTCGCGGCCGTCGTCGGCACCCACACCCACGTGCCGACCTGCGACCACCGCGTGTTCGCGCGGGGCACGGCGTACTGCACCGACATCGGCATGACCGGGCCCTACGACTCCGTGATCGGCGTCGAGACCTCGACCATCCTGCTCCGCTTCACGACCGGCATGCCGCACCGCTTCGAGACCGCCAAGCACGACCCGCGCTTCGCCGCCGTGGTCGTCGACGCCGACCCCGAGTCGGGCCGCGCGCGGGGGATCGAGCGCATGCTGCTCTCCGAGGCGGACGTCGCCGCGCTGTAGGCGGAGCGCTTGATCCCGCTGGCACCGCCACTGCTGGAGCTGGCGCGCTCGATCGCGCCGGACGACGGCGCGTTGCTGGTCCGCTCGCTGCGCGCGATCCTGCGCCAGGCCTGTCCGTTCGACGCCGGCGAGCTGGCGCTGGTGCAGCCCGAGTCGCTGAAGCGGCTGCCGCTCGAGCCGGGCGGCGCCGCGCTGGGTTCGCAGGAGCTGGTCGCCCACGTCGCGGGACTGGGCGCGCCGCTGCGGCTCGACGATCTCAAGGAGACGGCCCCGGCCGGCGGCCCGCTGCTGGTCCCCGGCTATCGCTCGCTGCTCGCGCTGCCGCTGGCATCGGCCGGCGGCCCCGCGGGCGCGTTGCTGCTGGTGCGCCGCTACCCGTGGGCGTTCGTGGCGGCGCCGCTGCGCGACCTGCAGGCGATCGTCGGCATGGCGGGGCTGGGCCTCGAGCGCTCGTTCTGGCTCTCGGCGCTGACCCAGCACGGCCGCGACCTGCACGCGGCCGGCGCGCCGCACCCGCCGCCGCCGCTGGTCGCGCCGCCCGCGCCCCCTGCTGCCGACCGGGCGCCGACGGCCGAGCAGGCTCCTGGGGCCGAGCCGGCTCCGGCCCCGATGACGGCGCCGGTCAGTTCGCCCGGCGGCTCAGCCCCGACGCCGCCGGGCGCCGGCACGGGCCGTCGCTGGCGCCGGCGCCGGACGGGCCTGCCGGAAGGCGCCTGACGGGCCCTTCGGGCGACGCTTCGCCGAGCCCCGCCGCGGCTTCCCGAGCGGCAGCAGGGCGTGGCCGAGCACGTCGTCGATGGTCTCCACGAGGTGGATCTCCATGCCGCGCCGCAGCGGGGCCGGGATCTCCTCGAGCTCCTTGGCGTTCTTCTTCGGCACCAGCAGCATCGTCAGCCCGGCCCGCTTCGCCGCCAGCAGCTTCTCCTTGAGGCCGCCGATCGGCAGCACGCCGCCGCGCAGCGTGATCTCGCCCGTCATCGCCACGTTGCGCCGCACCTTGCGACCGGTGAACACCGACAGCATCGCGGTCGCCATCGTCACGCCCGCCGAGGGGCCGTCCTTGGGGATCGCCCCCTCCGGCACGTGCACGTGCAGGTCGTGCTGCTGGAAGTACGCGTCGCCGATACCCCACTGCCTCGCCCGCGAGCGGGCCCACGACAACGCGGCCTGGGCCGACTCCTTCATCACCTCGCCGAGGTGGCCGGTGAGCTGCAGGTTGCCGCGGCCCTTCATCACCTGGGCCTCGACGAACAACACGTCGCCGCCGGTCGGCGTCCAGGCGAGGCCGGTCGCGGTGCCCACCTCGTCCTGCTTCAGCGCCTCGTCGGGCAGCACCTTCGGCGCGCCGATCAGCTTCGGCAGCATCGCCGGCGTCACCTTCGCCGGCGCGTGCGGGTCGCCCTCCGCCACCCTGCGCGCGACCTTGCGCACGACTCCCGCAATCTCGCGCTCGAGGTTGCGCAGCCCGGCCTCGCGGGTCCAGCCGCCGATGATCGCGCGCAGCGTCGGCTCAGGCACGGCCAGCTTGTCGGGCGTCAGGCCGTGCTCGTCGAGCTGCTTGGGCACCAGGTGGCGCTTCGCGATCTCGATCTTCTCCTCCTCGGTGTAGCCCGCCAGCCGGATCACCTCCATGCGGTCGAGGAACGCCGGCTGGATGGTGTCGACCAGGTTGGCGGTGCAGATGAAGAGCACCGTCGAGAGGTCGAACGGCACGCCGAGGTAGTGGTCGCGGAAGGAGAAGTTCTGCTCGGGGTCGAGCACCTCGAGCAGCGCCGAGCTGGGATCGCCGCGGTAGTCGGCGCCGATCTTGTCGACTTCGTCGAGCATGAAGACCGGGTTGTTCGAGCCCGCCTGGTTGAGGCCCTGGACGATGCGGCCCGGCATCGCGCCGACGTACGTGCGGCGGTGCCCGCGGACCTCGGCCTCGTCCTTGACGCCGCCCAGCGACAGCCGCACGAACTTGCGGCCGAGCGCGCGGGCGATCGAGCGGCCGAGGCTGGTCTTGCCGACGCCGGGAGGGCCGACGAAGCACAGGAGCGGCCCCTTGGTCTTCTCCTTCAGCTTGCGCACCGCCAGGTACTCGACGATCCGCTCCTTGACCTTCTCGAGGCCGTAGTGGTCCTCGTCGAGGATGCGCTGGGCCTCCTTGAGGTCGAGGTTGTCCTTCGTGGCCTTGCTCCACGGCAGGCCGACCATCCAGTCGAGCCAGTTGCGCAGCGTCGCCGTCTCGGCGGAGTCGGGGTGCATCCGCTCCAGCTTCTTGACCTGGCGGTCGACCTCCTCCTGGACGGGCTTGGGCATCTTCGCCTTGGCGATCCTGTCGCGGAGCTGCGCGACCTCTTCCGCCAGCTCGTTGCCCTCGCCCAGCTCGCCCTGGATCGCCTTCAACTGCTGGCGCAGGAAGAACTCGCGCTGCGAGCGATCCATCTCGCCCTTGGCCTGGGACGAGATCTCCTGCTGCATGGCGAGGACCTCGAGCTCCTTGGTGACGAGGTCGTGGACCTTGCGCAGGCGGTCGAGCGGTGCGACCGCCTCCAGGATCTCCTGCGCGCCTTCGACCTTGAGCTCGAGGTTGGAGGCGGCGAGGTCGGCGAGCCGACCCGGCTCCTCCATGTTGTTGGCGATCACCACGACCTCGGGCGAGATCGGCTTGCCGAGGCCCGCCGAGCGCTCGAGCGCGCCCTTGACGTTGCGCATCAGCGCCTCGAGCTCGAGCGTGCGCTCCTGCGGCTCGACCTCGGGCAGCGCCTCGATCTTCGCCTGCAGGTGGGGCCGGGCCTCGTCGAAGCCCAGCACGCGGGCCCGCGAAAGCCCCTGCACCAGCACCCGGATGCGGCCGTCGGGCAGCTTCAGCATGCGCATGATCACGGCCACGGTGCCGAAGCCGTAGACGCCGTCGGGCCCCGGGTCCTCGTCCTCCTGCTTGCGCTGGGCCAGCAGCAGGATCATGCGGTTCTCCGACAGGGCGTGGTCGACGGCCTTGATCGAGCGCTCGCGGCTCACGTACAGCGGCACGATCATGAACGGGAAGATCACCACGTCGCGCAGCGGCAGCACGGGCAGGACCTCCGGGATCTTGACCGGCTCGTCGTCCTTGCGCAGCTCCTCCGCCATCAGCTCCTCTTCACCTCGATCACGATGCCGCGCGGCTTGCGCTCGCGCCGCTGCAGGGTCACGACCAGCAGGCCGCGGGTCAGCCGCGCGGACACGGCCGCGGCCTCGAAGCGGGCGTCGAGCTCGACGCGCCGCTCGAACCGCCCGTGGGGCCGCTCCAGGCACAGCCAGGTCCCGCCTGCCGGCTTGCGACCGTGGCGCTCGCCGCGCAGCACCAGCGCGTGGCCCTCGAGCTGCAGCGACAGCGCCTCGGGGTCGAGCCCCGGCACCTCGACCACCACCACCACCGAGTCGCCGCTCTCGTAGACGTCGAGCGGCGGCGACCACGCCGCCGTGTCGGCGGGACGCAGGCGCTGCTCCGCGGCCCGCAACCGCTCGAACAGCAGGTCGACGTCGCGCTGCAGCGAGGCCAGGTCCGCCACCGGCGTCTGGCGCGGGCGCTTCACGCGCTCGCCTCGCGCTTGACCACGATCAGGGTGCGGTCGTCGGTGGCCTTGTCGCCGCCCGCGAAGCGCTCGAGGCCCGCGTAGATGCGAGCTTCGATCTCCGCGGCCGGCAGTGTCCTGGCATCGCGGGCCACGGCCAGCAGCCCGTCTTCGCCGAACTCCTCGTCGGCCTCGTTCCAGGTCTCGGTCACGCCGTCGGAGAACACCACGAGCGCGTCGCCCGGCGCCAGCTCGACCTGGCCCTCGGCGTACTCGGCCTCCGGAATCAGACCCAGCACCATGCCGCCCTCGCACAGCTCGGAGTGCGAGCCGTCCGCGCGGATCAGCAGCGGCCGGTTGTGGCCGGCGTTCACGTAGCGCAGCCGCCCGCTCGCCGGGTCGAGGCGGGCGAGGAAGAAGGTGACGTACTTGCCGGCCGGGATGTTCTCGCACACGGTGCGGTTGATCCGCGAGATCGCCTCGGCCGTGTCGGCGACGTCCCAGTGGGCGCGCACGGCGGCCCGCAGCACCGCCATGATCAGCGCCGCCCCGGTGCCCTTGCCGGAGACGTCGCCCAGCGCCAGCCGCAGTTCGTCGCTGCCGGTGCCGAAGTCGAAGTAGTCGCCGCCGACGGTGAGGCAGGGCTGGTTGGAGCCGGCGATCGAGAAGCCGGGGAGCTGGGGCGCGCGCGACGGCAGCAGCGAGCGCTGGATCTCGGCGGCGAGCTGCATCTCGCGCTCCATGCGCCGCTTCTCGAGGCTCTCCTCGAGCAGCCGCGCCGTCTCGATCTTGGCCGCGGCCACGTTGGACAGCGCGGCCAGCACGGTGGCGTCTTCCTGGGTGAAGGCGTGGGCCCACTCGCGGGTGTCGAGGTAGACGAGGCCGATCACCTGGTCGGGCGCGCCCTGGGCGGTGAACCACAGCGGCGCGCACAGCGCCGAGCGGATGCCCGACGACAGCACGGAGTCCTGGCCGCGGAACGCCGCGTCCTCCATCATGTTGGGCACCAGCAGCACGTCGCGCCGCTCGATCGCCCGCCGCGCGATCGAGCGGCTGACGCGGCCGATCGGCTCGCCGAGCCGGCTCTTCGAGGCCTTGACCACGGGCGTGCGCGCTTCGCCCTCGAGCAGCAGGATCGCACCGCGCTCGGCGGAGACCGCCTCGAACAGCAGGTCGAGAATGGTCTCGAACAGCTCCGGCATCGGCTGGTGGTGCAGCAGCGTGCGGCCCGCCTTGTTGAGGATCGACAGCAGCCGGTTCTGGCGGGCGAGGTCGCCCGGCTCCTTGACCTCGCGCGTCGCCTCTTCGGAGAGCGCGGCGACCGAGAAGACCTGGGTGCCGGCCGGCTCCGCGTCGCCGTCGTCATCGCCCGCCGCGACCGCGTCTTCGGCCAGGAACGTGAGCACGTGCTCGCCGAGCGTGATCACGTCGCCGTGGCGGAGCCGCTGCTCGCCGGCAACGCGCAGGCCGTTGAGCAGCGTGCCGTTCTTGCTGCCGAGGTCGGCGACGAAGCAGGCTTCGCCGCGAATGCGGATCTCGGCGTGGTGGCGCGACAGCCACTGGTCGGGCAGGAACACGTCGCTCTCTCGCGAGCGGCCGATGCTGAGCACGGCCCTGGTCAGGCCGATGCGCCGGTGGGCACCGCCGGCGGACTGGATCGCGAGCTCGGGCATGGCGGTCGAGGCGATTCTAGCGCCCGTGCCGTGCCGGGCAGCCGTCCGCGTTCAGTTGCGGGGACGCTTGCGGACCGCGAAGTAGCCCTTGCGCACGCGGACCTCCACGTCCGGGCGCGCGACCTTCAGCGTGATCTCGCGGAACAGGCTGTCCGGCGGCTTCGTCGGGCTGTAGGCCAGCAGGTAGTGGGCCTTCAGTTCGGCCGAGATCGCCGCGAAGGTCTTCAGCAGGTCGCCGATCCGCTCCGGGAAGAAGAACTCCCCGCCGGTCTCTCGCGCGATCTTGCGCAGGAAGCCACGCGGACTGCGCGCCTGCAGGCCGGCTCCGCTGCGGATGCCGACCGAATACACCGTCGCCTCGACGGCGCGGGCCAGGGCGACCACGTCGTCTTCGCCCGCCTGGCTCGAGGTGTCGGCGCCGTCCGAGAAGACGATCACCGCCTTGCGCCCCGGCTCGTCGCGGACCCGCACCAGCGCGTACTGGATCGCGTCGAAGAGGCTGGTGGCGCCCCACGACTGCAGCGAGTCGACGAAGTTCTCCAGGCGGTCGAGGTCGTCGGTGAAGTCGGCGCTGCTCTTGACCGTCTCGTTGAACTGCACGACCAGCGCGCGGTCGCCAGGCTCCAGCTTCGCCAGGAAGCTCGAAGCGGCCTCCTGCAGGAAGGACAGGTTGCGGCCCATGCTGCCCGAGGTGTCGAGCACCAGCACGACCGACAGCGGGATCCGCTCGCCCGCCTCCGCGGCCGCCGAGGCCTCGCGGAAGTAGGTGACCTCCTGGCGCACGCCGTCCTCGAGCACCGTGACGTCGCCGGGGCCCAGGCCCTTCACGAAGCGGCCGGCCTTGTCGTGGATCACGGCCGTCAGCGACACGACGTCGACCTCGATGCCGAGCGTCAGCGGCGTCGGCGTCGGAGCCGGGGCCTGGGCGGCGGCCGCCGGCGCGAGCAGCAGGGCGAGCGCCGCCGCGGCGCGGCCAGGCGGCCTCAAGCGGTGGCCGCGACCGGCCGCCGGGCCATCCGCCGCGCGACGAAGAAGCCGGCCACGATCACGGCGCAGGCGATCAGCAGCGGCACCAGCACCGCCAGCGCGAACAGCACCAGCGTTGCCGCGTCTTCGAGCGCCGACAGCACCGGGTTGGCGAGGCCGCCGGTGAACGCGGTCGACGCGGTGCGCAACACCGCCTTGCCCGCGTGCGGCACCAGCGACGACGGCGCGCCGACCGCGACGCCCAGCACCAGCGCGGTCAGCGGGTCGGACACCACGCCGATGGCCGAGGCGGCCAGCAGCGAGCCCGCCGCGGGCCTAAGCAGCGTGGACAGCGCGTCGAGCGCGTGATCGAGGGCCGGCAGCTTGTCGGCGGCGATCTCCAGCAGCGCGGCCGCGGCGAAGATCACGAGCGCCTTGGTGGTCGAGAGGAACGCGAACGACTCGCCCAGCTCGAGCACGCCGGCGCGCGAGAGGGTGCCGGCCAGCAGCAGCGGCAGCCAGGCCCGCAGGCCCGCGCAGGCAGCGAGCGCGACGGCGAGGCCGAGCGCGCTCAGCCAGTCGACGAAACCGGGCGAGGCGAGATCCACGTTCCTACCCTAGGACCGGGCCGCGGCCCTGTCAACGCTACTTGCGGCCGAGCAGCTTGCCGAGCAGTCCGCCGCGCGAGGCGGGCGCCTCGGGCGGCGGGCCGCCTCCGCTGGCCTCGAGCTCGGCCAGCAGCGCCGCCGCATCTTCGTGCTCGGGCTTGAGCTCGAGCGCCCGCCGCACCTGACCGAGCGCGCGCGCCTTCATCCCGCGCCCCGCGTAGAAGCGGGCCAGCTCGACCGCCGGCTCCGCGCTCTTCGGGAAGTCCGCGGCCGCCTTCGCGAGCTGCTCTTCGCCCCGCTTCACCCAGTTGGGGTTCTTGAAGAAGCAGCGGGCGAGGCCGAGGTGGGCGCGCAGCGGGTAGTTGCCGGAGGCGAGCGGGAGCGCCTCTTCGAAGAGCTGGATCGCGTCCCACCACTTCTCTTCCTGCAGCAGCTTCTCGGCGCGCCGCACCGATTCGTTGGCCCGCGCGACAGCGGCTTCGCTCTGGATGGCCTGGGTGCGCGGCGTCGGCGGGCCGGCCGGGGCCGCGGCCGGCGCAGCGGGGCCCGCGACGGGCCGCACGCGCGGCAGCGACGACTCGTAGTCCCCGCGCGACTTCGGGTTGCGCAGCACGTCCCAGGCCTGACCGATGCGGATGAAGAGCGCCTCGGCCTTCGGCTTCAGGTCGTGGAGCGCCGCGTCGTTGCAACTGTCGGGGTGGAAGCGCTTGGCCAGGCGGAAGTAGGCATCCTTGACCTCCGCCTCCTTCGCCTCGCGAGTCAACCCGAGCACCTCGAAGTGGTTCTCGCGGCCGAGCGCCGCGTGGGCCTCTTCGATCGCCTTGCGCAACTCGGCCTGCTTCTCGCGCTTCTCTGCGTCGGGATCGGGCCTGGGCGGCGCGGCCGGAGCCGGCTCGGGGGCCCTGGGGCCCGGCGCGGGAGATGGGGCCGGCGCGGGGGATGCAGCCGGCACCGGCGTGGCCGCCTCCGGGTTGACGGCGGGGAAACCCGCCGCCGGGGTCGGCGGCATGCGGCCCTCGACGACGGGCAGCCGCGTCACGCGCGGGCGTTCGTCGGAGCGGATGGGCGCGGCGGGCCGCGCGTCGCCCCAGCAGGCGAGGCCGCAGGAGATCAGGGCCAGCAGGCTGCGCTCGGCTTCCGCCGGGTCGCCGGGCAGCAGCGACAGAGCGTCGCGCCCGGAGCTGCCGTCGATGCGGCTGAACAGGAAGCCCTCCGACGGCGTCAGCTTGAGCGTGGCGGCGAGCAGTCCCGACCCGGTGCCGAGCCCGAGCGGGCGAGACAGGTCGCCGAGCGCCGCCTTCACGTCGGGCGCCGGCACCCGACGCGCCGCCTCCAGCACCAGGTCTCCGGTCTGCAGCGTCGGCCGCACCTCGTCGGCGCCCATCGCGTCTTCGTTGACGGCCTCGTAGACGAGCTGGCCCTCGGGGCGGGCCAGCACCCGCTCGAATATGTCGCGCACGTGGCGCCCCAGAGCCTGCTGGAGCTGGCCGAAGTTCAGCACCCCCAGCTCGATCAGCACCGGACCCAGCCGCTTGCGGTCGCGCACCAGGACGAGCGTGGCGCGAGCGAGCTGCTCGTCGTCGATCACGCCCAGCCGCAGCAGGGTCTCGCCGAGGCGCTCGTCCTTCTGGTCGGAGAGGACGTGGACCACCTCGCCGCGCTGGAAGCGAAGCGAGCGCAGCGCCCCGGGCTGGGCGCAGTGCAGGAGCCCCGTCCGGCGTTCGAGGTGGAGATCCCGCAACGCCGTCGCGAACGCGCTCGCGCTCAGGCTGCCCTGCATTGGAAAGTTGGCCTCGTCCCGATGAAGCGGCGGCGAGTATACCCCCGCCGGCCCCCGCTCAGCGCTTGCGGATGGCCCGGGCCTCGGCGGGGTTGTAGGCGTGCAGCAGCGGCAGGTCGCGCATGGTGACGAGGCCCGGCGGGGCCGACAGCAGCCGGGGAATGGCGTTGACCACGAGCGCGGCCGCCGCCTCGTCGCCGGCCAGCCCGCCCGCGATCGTCATGTTGACGGGCGGGGTGGCGTCGATCACGATCTGGTCGCGCGGGTTCTCGGCCCCGACGTAGACGTGGAGGTCGAGGCTGATCGCCAGCCGCTCCCCGCACCACGCGCGCACGGTCTGCTTGACGCCGGCCACGTTGCCGGCCGCCACCCGCAGGTAGTCGGTGTCGAGATCGCGCGGCGCGATCGCCGGCTCGACCATCTCCTCGAGCTTGTCGATCTTCCAGCCGAGCGCTGCGGCGATCATGTGGGCGGACTCGGGCAGGCCGACGTGGCGCACGCTGCCCTCGGTCATCGCGCGGCGGAACTGGTGCAGGTTGAGGCCGGCCCCGACCTTGCGCTGGAGCGTCACGCGGCGGGTGCCGGCGTCGACCACGCGGGTGACGGCCACCCGCTCGACCTTCACGCACGGCGCGGTCAGCACCAGCGCCAGGGCGTCCATCGCGTAGCCGGGGTTGACGCCGGTCGCCAGCACCCGCGCCTTCTTCTTCCTGGCCGCGGCGTCGATCTCGCGGGCGGCCTTCTCGTGGCCGGGCACCGGGAACGACAGCTCCTCGCAGGTCGTCACCACGTTCACGCCCTTGGCGACCAGCTCCAGCACCTGGGGCTTGACGTCCTTGAGCGAAGACGCCGTCGACAGCACGGCGACGTCGGGGCGCGCACCCTTGAGCAGCCGCCGGTTCTCGGGCTCGACCTTGACCCGCAGCTTCTTCGGCAGGCCCATCACCGTGCCGAGGTCCTGGCCGGCCTTGTCGGGCGCGATGTCGCTGGCGCCGACGATCTTCAGGCCCTCGGTCGCGGCGACGATGCGGGCGATGCCGAGGCCGATTCCGCCCAGCCCGCAGTGGACGACCTTGATCTCGGCCATCAGCGCTCCACGACGTCGAGTGTGGCCACCTCCGGCTCGGGGTCGGCCGCGAGGATGACCGTCGTGCCGACCGGCAGCAGGGTGGTGAACAGGCGGCCGCCCGACTCGAGGCGGACCTCGTAGAAGCCCTCGGGCCAGACCTTCACCAGCCGGGCCTTGGCGCCCTTGGCGCCCAGCACCTCGCTGTAGACCTTGATCGCGCCTTCCTTCTCGATCATGGGGTTCCCCTTCCGCTAGAGCTATAGCTGCTTCAGCGCGCGACGCAGGATCTCGAGGCCGGCGTCGGCATCGGCCGTGGTCAGGTTGAGGGCGGGCCGGAAGCGGATCGACCGCGGGCCGCAGGTCAGGATCATCAGGCCCAGCTCGAGCGCCTTGTCCTGCAGCCGGTCGCGCTTCTCGCCGTCGGGCAGGTCGAAGGCGATCATCAGCCCGCGACCGCGGGCGCCGGAGACGAGCGGCGCGAACTCGCGCTCGACCGCGCGCAGTCCGGCCAGCAGGTGGTCGCCGACCACGCGCGCGTTGTCCACCAGGCGGTCCTCCTCGAGGATCTCGAGGAAGCGCATCGCGCGCACCATGTCGGTCAGGTTGCCGCCCCAGGTCGAGTTGATGCGGGAGCTGACCTTGAACACGTTCTCCGGCTCGCGGTCGACCTTGGGCCCGACCAGGCAGCCGCAGACCTGCATCTTCTTGCCGAACGACAGCGCGTCGGGCTTCAGCCCGAACTGCTCGTGGACCCAGAACGTCCCGGTCAGCCCGACGCCCGTCTGCACCTCGTCGACGACGAAGAAGACCTCGTTCTCGTCGGCCACGCGCTGCAGCGCCTGCAGGAACTCCGGCCGGAAGTGGTTGTCCCCGCCTTCGGCCTGGATCGGCTCGATGATGATGGCGGCGATGTCGTCCGGGTTGTCGGCGAACGCCTTGTGGATCTGCTCGAGCGCCTTCTGCTCGGCGGCGACCACGTCGCGCTCCACCTCGGGGGTGACCGGGAAGCGCAGCTTGGGGTTGTCGATCCGCGGCCAGGGGAACTTGGGGAACAGGTCGGTCTTCTTCGGGTCCGTGTTGGTGAGCGACATCGTGTAGCCCGAGCGGCCGTGGAAGGCCTCCCGGAAGTGGATCACCTGCTGGCCCCTGTCGCCGCCGATGCCCTTCGCGCGGTTGCGCCGCACCTTCCAGTCGAACGCCGTCTTCAGCGCGTTCTCGTTGGCCAGCGCCCCGCCCTCGATGAAGAAGGCGTGGGGCAGGTGCTTCGGCATCGCCACCCGCCCGAAGACCTCGACGAACTGCGCGTACTCGACCGGGTAGATGTCCGAGATCGAGGGCTTGAGCTGGGCCACCCGCACCAGGACCCGCTGGAACTCCGGGTCGTTCATCTTCGGGTGGTTGTAGCCGATCGGGTGCGAGGCGAAGAACGAGAAGAAGTCGAGGATCTCGCGACCCTTGCGCGAGTCGTACAGCCAGCTCCCGTGGCTGCGCTCGTAGTCGAAGACGATGTCGTAGCCGTCCGCGAGGATGTAGCGGGCGAGCGACGAGTGGACGTCGGCGGGAGCGATCGAGGGAACGGTGGGGGCGGTCATGAGTGCAACTCCTGCGGGAACGATCGGGACCGAGATGAAACCCGGGCGGGCGCGTCGATTTTCGCTGGCTCTTCGCGCTCCGGCCCCTACGTCATTCCCGTTTCGAACGGCGTCAAGGACTTTCTTTCGAACGACTTGCGAGGTTCCTGTCGCCGCGGCATGATCGGAATGTCGGTATGGATACGACGCGGAGGATAACACGTTTATAATCCTCTGCCCCACCTCGGCAAGGAGCCATGACGATCGACTCGGGCTTCCTCAAGGCCTCCGACCTGTTCGAGAACCAGCCCGCCGAGGTGGTGAAGGCGGTGTTGTCCCAGGGCCACCTCGAGGAGTTCGGGCCCGGGGCCGTGGTGTTCCGCCAGGGCGATCTCGGCGACCGCCTCTACATCGTCAAGAGCGGCGTGCTCGAGATCCTCGCCACCCCGCGCGACGGCTCCGAGGCGATGCCCGTCGCCTACCTCGGGACCGGCGAGGTGCTGGGCGAGCTGGCGCTGCTGACCGGCTCGCCGCGCAGCGCGACCGCGCGCTCGCCCGAGCACGCGGAGCTGTTCACGCTCGAGAAGGCGGTTTTCGACGACCTGATGGCGACGCTGCCGACCTTCGCCCGGAACATGTGTGTGGTGCTCGCCAAGCGGCTGGAGGCGACCACCCTCAAGATCCCGAGGGCCTCCACCAAGCAGCTCCAGGGCAACCTGCGCTTCTTCGACCTGGCCACGGTGATCCAGACGCTGATCGGTTCCCACCAGAACGGGGTGCTGGCGGTCACCGAGGAGGACACCAAGAACAAGATCGCCGAGATCCTGTTCTTCAAGGGCAACATCTCGCGCGCCAAGTTCCGCCACCTGACCGGCGACGACGCCGTGTTCCAGCTCTTCCAGACCCAGATCCAGGGCGAGTTCAGCTTCGCCGGCAAGAACCTGACGGAAGAGGACGTCCACCAGGACATCTCGATGCCGGCGATCTCGCTGCTGATGGAGTCGGTGCGGCTGCAGGACGAGCTGCCGGTGCTGAAGGAGCGCTTCCCCGACGCGGACCGCCTGTGGAAGCACAAGACCGCCCAGCTCGCGTGGGAGGACGGGGAGACCGTCGAGCTCGCCGCCGCCGTGTGGGCGCGGCTCAAGAAGGGCGCCTCGATCGACGACCTGCAGCGCGAGATCCCGCGCTGTTCGTACTGGATCTACAAGACGATCGCCGACCTGGCCGCCTCGGGCCAGATCGAGTAGGCGGGCCCCGCTAGCGCGAGGACTCCTTGATCTTCTGCTGCAGCGCCTTCGCCTCGGCGCGCAGCGACGCGATCTCCTCCGACAGGTCGCTCATCTGCCGGTGCTTGGCCAGGAACAGGTAGTTGGCGCCTTCGAGCACGAGGCCGACGACCACCGAGATCGCGACCGCAACGGCGATCATCGTGCGGTCGATCGCCTGCTCCTCGAGCGCCACCTTGACCAGTATGTAGACGACGCCGACGCCGAGGCCGTTGATGCCGATGCCCCAGCTCGCCCGGGCCCGCGCCAGCTCGCGGTCGACGTCGAAGATCCGCTTGTTGAGCGCCTTCAGCTCCTCGCGCAGCGGCGCCAGGTCGGCGATCAGCAGCCGCACCGTGTTGCCCTGGCGGACGACCTTCAGGCCCGCATGGCAGTTGCTGCACTGCATCTGGTCGCCGTGGGCGTAACGGCCGCCCACCTCGACGTTGTCCCGGCAACTCGGACAACGGGCGTGGGTAACGAACTTGTCGGTCTGGACCAGCTTGCTCTTCTGGGCCATCGCTCCCTTCGCCGGGTTGTTGAGGGAACTCCAGTCTAGCAGACCGTCGGGTTCTGCGCCGGGCGAAGCCCGTCGCCGCGCCTTTTCACCAGATGCGGACGCGGGCCTCCGGGGCGAGGTAGTGGCGGTCGCCCGGCTTCACGTCGAACGCCTCGTACCAGGCGTCGACGTTCCGCAGCGGGGCGAAGGCGCGGATCATGCCCGGCGAGTGCGAGTTGGTCATCAGGTACTGGCGCAGCGCGTCGTCGCGGAACAGCGTGCGCCAGACCTGGGCCCAGCCGAGGAACACCCGCTGCTCGCCCGTGAAGCCGTCCTTGACCGGCGCCGGCTGCCCGCCGCGCGAGAGCCGGTAGCCCTCGAGGCCGAGCAGGATGCCGCCGAGGTCGCCGATGTTCTCGCCCATCGTCAGCCGCGGGTTGATGTGCAGCCCGGGCAGGTTGGCGAACTCGTACTGCTCGTACTGGGCGCCGAGCTTCGCCGCTTCGGCGTCGAACGCCGCGGCGTCCGCCGCCAGCCACCAGTCGCGCAGCGCGCCGTCGCCGTCGGACTTGCGGCCCTGGTCGTCGAAGCCGTGGGTGATCTCGTGGCCGATCACCCCGCCGATCGCGCCGTAGTTGACCGCGTCGTCGGCTTCCGGGTCGAAGAACGGCGGCTGCAGGATCGCCGCCGGGAACACGATCTCGTTCTTGGTCGGCGAGTAGTAGGCGTTCACCGTCTGCGGCGTCATGCCCCACTCGAGGTCGTCCGACTTCTGCCCGATGCGGCCGCGGCGGTAGTCCCACTCGAAGCGGGCGGAGCGCAGCGCATTGCCGACCAGGTCGCCCTCCTTCACCTCGAGCGCCGAGTAGTCGCGCCACTTCTCCGGGTAGCCGATCTTGACCCCGAACTTCGCGAGCTTCTGCAGCGCCGCCTGCTTGGTCGCCGGCTGCATCCAGGCGAGGCCAAGGATGCGCTTCTCCATCGCCAGCCGCAGGTCGGCGACCAGCTTCTCCATCTTCTGCTTGGAGGCGGCCGGGAAGTGCAGCGCGACGTAGCGGCGGCCGATCGCCTCGCCCATCGCCCCCTCGGCGGCGTCGACCGCGCGCTCCCAGCGCGGCCGCTGCTCCTGGACGCCGTTCAGGAACTTCGAGCGGAACTCCCACTGCGCGTCCACGAAGCGCCTGCTGAGCAGCGGCGCGGCGTCGTCCGCGGCGTGGAAGGCGAGCCAGGCCTGCAGCGTGGGCAGCGGCGTCGCGGCGAACAGCGCGGAGAGCTTCGGCAGCGCCGTGTTCTGCCGCACGATCACCTTGGCCACCTGGCCGAGGCCGGCCTCGTCGAACCATGCGGTCCAGGGCAGCCCTGGGGCGTCCTTCTCCAGCGCGGCGATGGTGGTCGGGTTGTACGTCTTGTCGCGGTCGCGGCTCTCGGCCCGCGTCCAGTGCGCCTCCGCCACCTGCGTCTCGAAGGCGACGACCGTGGCCGCAGCGGCCGGCGCGCCCGCCCAGCCGGCGAGGCCCAGCATCTGCGCCACGTACTCCTGGTAGCGCTGCTTCTGGGGGGCGAAGTTGTCGCGCAGGTAGAACTCGCGGTCGGCGAGGCCGAGGCCCGACTGCGACAGGTACAGGGCGTAGACCTCGGGGTCCTTCTGGTCCTCGAAGATGGCGGGGCCGACCAGCGAGGCGCCGAAGCCCGAGAGGCCGCGCGCCATCAGCCGCGCGGCGTCCGCGTGGTCCTTCGCGGCGCGGATCGCCTCCAGCACCGGCTGCAGCGGGGCCGCGTCCGCCTTTTCGGCGGCGGCTTCGTCGAGGAAGCTGCGGTAGAGCGCCGCGACCTTGTGCTCGTCCGAGCCCGGCTTCAGCGAGCGGTCCGCTGCCCAGCCGTCGAGGATCGCCCGCACCCGCGCCTCGGAGACGTCGCGCAGCATGTTGAACGCGCCGTAGGTCGTCTTGTCGGCCGGGATCGTCGTCCGGTCGGCCCAGGCGCCGTTGACGAAGCGGAAGAAGTCGTCGCCCGGCTTCACCGAGCGGTCCATGCCCGCGAGGTCGACGCCCCAGGCGCCGTAGCGCTGGGCGACCGCCGCGTCTTCCGCGGCGGCAGGGAGACAGGCGAGCAGCAGCGCGGCCGCCAGGTTTCGGCAGTTCATCGGCGTTCCTCCGGGGGGCGCCGCCCGCGCGGCGCACCCGAAGGTTAGCGCGGCCCGCTCAGCGGTGGCGCACCCAGCGCATCATCTCGGGGAAGGTCGGGCGCTTGCCGTACATCAGGATGCCGACCCGGTAGATCCGGGCCGCGATCCAGTTGACGGCGCCGATCGCCAGCAGCAGCAGCACGATCGAGAGCGCGATCTGCCACGCCGGGGTCGGCACCGTGGCGATGCGCAGGAACATCAGCAGCGGCGCCAGCGGCGGGATCAGCGACAGCACGACGGACAGCGTGCCGTCCGGGTCGCGCAGCACGATGGGGAAGCTGACCATCGCCGCGATGATCGGCAGCATCACCGGGAACATCAGGTTCTGCGCCTCCTGCAGCGTGTTGACGCAGGCGCCGACCGCCGCGTACATCGCGGAGTAGTAGAAGTAGCCGAGCAGGAAGAACACGACGAACGAGCCCCACACCAGGGGCCCCAGGCTCGGCAGGTTGAGCCCGCCCGCCGCGGCGCCCGCGTAGAGGCTGGCACCCATGCCGGCCAGCGTCCAGACCAGGAACTGGGCGAGGCTGGCCGCCCCGACGCCGAGGATCTTGCCCGCGAACAGCTCGCTGGGGCTGATCGAGGAGACCATCACCTCGAGCACCCGGTTGCCCTTCTCCTCGATCACCGAGGACATCACGGCCTGGCCCCACATCAGCATCGACGTGTAGAGGATCATCAGCATGACCACGCTGACGATGAAGCCGGCGCCCTTGTCCTCGCGCGAGCCGGCCTGGGTCACCTGCAGCGTCTTCAGGTCCAGCCGCTTCGTCACCGCGTCGAGCTTGTCGGCGGCCAGGCCCTCGCGGGCGAGGCGCAGCTTGACGAAGGCCTGCTCGACCGCGTTGTCCATGATCCGCTGGTCGGGCAGGTTGGACACGTTCTTCGCGTGGTACTCCACCTGCGCGGCGTCGAGCGCGCCCTGCGGCAGCCGCAGGTAGCCGTCGATCCGCCCGTCGAGCACCGCCTCGTCGAGCGCCTTGCGATCGCCGGGCACGTCGTGCACCTGGAAGCGCGGGTTGCCCGCGACCTTCGCGGCCGACAGCGCCGTTCGCACCGGTCCGGAAAGGCTGCCGTCCTCGTCCAGCACGGCCACCTTCAGCGGCTTGCCCGCCCTCGACATCAGCAGCCCCGGCACGATGGTCAGCGCCGCGAGCAGGAGCGGCCCCAGCACGGTGCCGATCAGGAAGGCCTTGGTCCGCACCCGCTCCAGGAACTCGCGGCGGACGACGCTCAGCACGCGCATGGCTAGACCTTCCCCCCGGCGGCTTCGCCGGGCAGCGTCTCGCCGGCGGCGGTGACCTTCTCCACGAAGATGTCGTGCAGGCTCGGCTCGACCAGTTCGAAGCGCGACAGCCGCAGCTTCTCGGCCGCTGCCTTCAGCAGCGCCTGCGGGTCGGCCCCGGGCCCCAGCCGCAGCTCGACGTAGTTGTTGAAGTGGTTCACCGAGGCGACCCCGGGCTGCGTCTCGAGGAAGCGCCCGTCGCCCTCGAACGCCATCACCACCGCGTTCTGGCCGTGCTGTTTCTTGACCTCGGCAACGGTGCCGTCGAGCACCTTGCGGCCGCGGTGGATCAGCGCGACCCGGTCGCACATCTTCTCGACCGTCTCCATCTGGTGCGAGGAGAGGATCAGCGTCTTGCCGGCGCGCGACATCTCCACCAGCACGTCCTTCATCAGGTTCATGCCGACCGGGTCGAGCCCGCTCATCGGCTCGTCGAGGATCAGGATCTCCGGGTCGTGCAGCACGGTGGCCACGAACTGGGTCTTCTGCTGCATGCCCTTCGACAGTTCGTTCAGCTTGCGCTTCTCCCACTCGCCGAGCCCCAGCCGCTCGAGCCACGGGCTCAGCCGCTTCTGGGCGTCGGCCCGCGCGCAGCCCTTGAGCTCGGCCAGGTAGAGGAGCTGTTCGCCGACCTGCATCCGCGCGTACAGGCCGCGCTCCTCGGGCATGTAGCCGATGCGGTCGCGGGCCGAGCGGTCGGCAGGGCGGCCGAGGATGTCGATCGTGCCCGCGTCGGGCCCGATGATGTCCATCACCATGCGCAGCGTGGTCGTCTTGCCGGCGCCGTTGGGGCCGAGCAGGCCGAACACGCAGCCCTTCGGCACGTCGAGGCTCAGCTCGTGGACGGCCACGTGGCCTTCGAAGGCCTTGCGCACGCCCTGCAGCCGGATCGCGATGTCGTTCACGGGGCGACTCCGTTCGTCGGTAGAGGTCAGCGGTCCACAGGACTATACGGAACCTTGAACCGGCTGTTCCTCGGTTCCGGCTGGTAGCATCGACGGGAATGGGCGGGTGGCGGAGTCGGGAGAGATTCCCGTGAAGGCGCTGGCGGTATCCGGGGCGTGCAGCCGGGCGGGGAAGACCGCCCTGGCGGAGACGCTCCTGCGCGCCCTCCCGCCCGGCCGCGCGCTGGCCATCAAGTTCACGACCACGGACGACGAGTTCGAGCGCTGTCCCCGCGGCACCGACTGCGTCGTGTGCGGGATCGACGTGCCCTACCGCCTGATCACCGATCCCCGCGTGCTCGACGAAGCCGGCACCGACACGGCCCGGCTCGGGGCCGCGGGCGCCTCCCGCGTCCTGTGGGCGATCGCGAAGCGCGGGGCCGTCGCCCGCGCGTGGGACGCGGTGCGCGCCGCGGCCGGCGACGCGCTCGCCGTGCTCGAGGGCTCGAGCATCGCCCTCCACGAGCGCCCTGCGCTCGCGCTCTTCGTCGCCCACCCGTTCCTGCAACCCTCGCGCTGGAAGGACACGTCGGAGCCGCTGGTGCGCTCCGCCGACCTCGTCGTCGTCAATCGCCCGCGGGCCGAATCCCGCGGGCCCGCGCCGGAGGTGCTGGCGCAGCTCCGCGCCTGGCGCGGACGCGACGACGTGCGTGTCGCCGACGTCACTGAACCCCTCGCGGACTGGGCCCCCGAGCTCGCCGCGCGCCTGAAGGTGGAAGCCGCTTGAAGATCTCCCTCGCCCACAGCCCGGACTCCGACGACGCGTTCATGTTCTACGGCCTCGCGAAGGGCCACGTCGACTCCGGCGAGTTCCAGGTCGATCACGTGCTGACCGACATCGAGACGCTGAACCGCTACGCCTCCGAGGGGCGCCACGAGGTCACCGCGATCTCGTTCCACGCCTACCCTGGCGTCGCGGAGCGTTACGCGCTGATGCCGTGCGGCGGCTCGATCGGCGACGGCTACGGGCCGCTGGTCGTGACCCGCGGCGCGACCGCGCCCGAGGACCTGAAGAAGCTGGAAATCGTGGTGCCCGGCACGCTGACCTCCGCCTTCCTCGCGCTGAAGCTGTGGGCGCCCGGCGTGCGCACGCGGGTGATGCCGTTCGACCAGATCCTCGAGGAGGTCGCGGCGGGCCGCGCCGAAGCCGGCCTGATCATCCACGAGGGCCAGCTCACGTTCGGCGCGTCCGGCCTCCACAAGGCGCTCGACCTCGGCGCGTGGTGGAAGGACGAGACCGGCCTGCCGCTGCCGCTCGGCGGCAACGCCGTGCGCCGCGACCTGGGCGAGGCGCGGATGAAGGCGCTGACGAAGCTCGTCCGCGAGACGGTGCGCTACTCGCTCGAGCACCGCCCGCAGGCGCTCGAGTACGCGATGAGCTTCGCCCGCGGCATGCAGACCCAGGTCGCCGACCGCTTCGTCGGCATGTGGGTCAACGAGATGACGCTCGACTGCGGAGAGCGCGGCCGCAAGGCGGTCCAGCTCTTCCTCGACCGCGGCCACGAGGCCGGCGTGATCGGCAAGCGCGTGGTCGTCGACTTCGTGGACGCGTAGGCGTGGACCTGCTGTTCGGCGACGATCCGCCGCCCGCGGCCCCGGCCCCGCGCCGGCCGCTGATCGCGGCGGGCGAAGCGATGCCGGAGTTCGTGTTGCCGCGCCTCGGTGCGGGACCCGAGCCGCTCGCGGCGCGCTGGAGCGACGGCCCGGCCCTCGTCGCCATCGGCCACTCCGAGTGCGCCACCTCGCGGCTGGCGCTGCCGTTCGTCGAGCGGCTCCGCGCTGCGGCGCCGGCGCGGGTCGCGCTGGTCGTGCAGGAAGACGAAGCGGGCGCGCGGGCCTTCGCCGACGCACTGGCCCTGGCCGCGCCGCCGCTGTTCGAGCCCGACCCGTACCCGCTGGCCGACGCGATCGGCCTGCGCACGGTCCCGACCCTGCTGCTCGTCGAGCGGGGCGGCCGGGTGGCCCGCGTGGTCGAGGGCTTCGAGCGCACGGCCTACGAGGCGGTCGCCGCCGCGCTCGGCGTCGCGTCGCCGTTCTCCGAGGCCGACGGCCCGCTCAAGCGCCGCCCGGGCTGAATGCCGAAGGAGCCCTCGTCGAGGGCGTGATCGTGACGTCGCTCACGGCCCGCGCCCCCCGTGCGGCGTAGGCTCTGGAAGGAGGTCGAAGATGAAGCGTTCATTCACCGTCGCCGGGCTGGTCCTGCTCGGCGCGGCGCTCGTCTCGGGCTGTCAGCGCAGCGAAGCCCCCGCCCCGGCCCCGCAGGCGGCTCCGCCCGCGACGGCGACGCCTGCCTCGGCTGCGCCGGCCGAAGCCGCGCCGGCGACGACGCCGGCGGCCACGGCTCCCGCGGCCCCTCCTGCGACGACGGCGCCCGCCCCGGCCGCTCCGGCAGCGGCGCCCGCGAAGCCGACGGCCACGCCGCGCCCGCCGCTGGTGATCGCCGAAGGCACCGAGTTGCTGCTCGCGCTGGAGACCCCGTTGGCTTCGAACAAGAGCCGCGAGGGCGACGACGTCGAGGCCCGACTCGTGGAGCCGGTGAAGCAGGGCGAGCGCACGCTGCTGCCGGCGGACACCCGCGTCCGCGGCGTCGTCACCGCCGCGGTGGACGCCGGCCGCGTCAAGGGCCGCGCGCGGCTCGCGCTGCGCTTCGACGCGGTCGTCGTCGACGGCCGCGAGGTGCCGCTGCGGGCCAGCGGACTCGACATCACCGCCGAGAGCAGCAGCGGCCGCGACAAGAAGGTCGTGGCCGGGGCCGCGGCCGCGGGCGGCATCATCGGCGCCATCGCCGACGGCAAGAAGGGAGCCGCGATCGGCGTGCTGGCCGGCGGTGCCGCCGGCGGCGCCGCCGTGCTCGCGACCAAGGGCGACCAGGTGGTGCTCGAGGCGGGCCAGAAGATCAAGGTGACGCTCGAGAAGGACCTGAGGCTCCACTGATGGACCTGCTGATCGCGCTCGTCGTCGGTGCCGTCGTCGGCTGGCTGGCCGGCATCCTGATGAAGGCGAAGACCGGCCTGCTCGCCAACATCCTGATCGGCGTCGTCGGCTCTTCGCTCGGTTCCTGGCTGTTCGGCGTGCTCGGCTTCGCGGCCTACGGCGCGATCGCGCGCTGGATCGTCGCCGTCGCCGGCGCCGCGGTGCTGATCGCGCTGTTGCGGATGCTGAAGCTCGTGCGCTGAGCGCTCAGCGGCCCGGCTCCGCGCCGAGCCGGGCCGTGAAGCGCTCGCGGGCCCACTCCGCGTGCTCGCGGACCACCGGGTCGTCGTCCGCGCACAGCGCGAGAAGGGCCGCGCGGTGGCGCTCGTCGCCCGCGTTGCCGATCGCGATCGCCACGTTGCGCAGCAGGCCGCGGCGCTTGGCGCGGCGCACCGGGCTCTGGCGGAAGCGGCGGCGGAACTCGTCTTCGTCCATCGCCGCGAGCTGCGCGAGGTCCGGCGCCACCAGGCCCGGGCGTGGCGCGAACCGCTCGCCGCCGCAGTGGCGCCGGCGCCGGTTCCACGGGCACACGTCCTGGCAGACGTCGCAACCGAACACGTGGCGGCCCATTCCCTCGCGCAGCGCCTCGGCCACCGTCCAGCGCGTCTCGATCGTCAGGTAACTGATGCAGCGCCGGGCGTCGAGCACGTACGGCGCGACGAAGGCCTGGGTCGGGCAGGCCTCGAGGCACGCCGTGCACGAGCCGCACATGTCGGCGAGCGGCGCGTCCGGCGGCAGCTCGAGGTCGGTGACCACGACCGCCAGGAAGAACCAGGAGCCGTGCTCGGGGTGCAGCAGGCAGGTGTTCTTGCCCCACGCGCCGAGCCCGGCCGCCGCCGCGTAGGCCCGCTCGGTCACGGGCCCGGTGTCGACGAACACGCGCGACTCGAAGTCGCCGGCCGTCTCGTGCATCGACCGCCGCAGCGCCTCCGCCCGCTTCTTGACGACCACGTGATAGTCGTCGCCCCACGCGTAGCGCGAGATCCAGCCGCCGTCCCGCGCCTCGGCCGCGGTCGAGTACGGCGCGTCCGCGTCGTACTGCACGCCGAGGCACACGACGCTGCGGGCGAAAGGAAAGGCGTTGCGGACGTCCGCGCGCTCGTGGGCCCGCTTCACCAGGTAGTCCATGTCCGCCGCGTGCCCGGCCGCGATCCAGGCCGGGAAGTGGCGCTCGAGGGCCGACGGCGCCGCGGCCTCGGCGATGCCGACGAGGTCGAATCCGCACTCGCGGGCGAGCGTCTTGAAGCGGGCAGCCTGGGCGTGCGGTTGCATGGGCGCGGGGCACGCGGCGAACATCGCCGCCGCGTGAGGATAGCCCGCCCTCCGGCGAGCCCCGAACCCGCCGCCGCGCCGCGCCTCGAGCGGGCCTGGCGGGCGGCGCTGCTCGTGTCGCTCGCGCTGCTCCCGTTCCCCGGCGTGCTGGGCGGCCCGCTGCCGGGCACCGCGATGCGCTGGAGCGATCCGCCGCTGGCACTCGCGCTCCTGCTGTTCGCGGTCGCGCGGGGGCCCCGCATCCGCCTGCCGGGATGGGCCTGGGCGGCTCTCGCCTACGCTGCCTGGGCGGCGGCGTCGTGGTTCGCCCATCGTGGAGAGGCCGAGCTGCTGAAGGCCGCCGCCGTCGCCGCCCTGGCCGGCTCGGCGGTGCTGGCCGCCGAGCTCGGCCGCCGCGACTTGCTGGCGCGGGTCGTGGCCCTGGGCGTGATCGGCTCGGCCGCCTTCGCGCTGCTCGGCATCGGCCTGCACGCCGCGGGGGTGAGCACGGAGCTGGTGGGATGGTCGGGCGATCTGGTGGCCGGCGCCTGGGCGCGCCCGCGGGCCGGCTCGACCCATCCCAACCTGGCCGCCAGCTTCGCGCTGTTCGCCTTCGGCCTGGCGGCCGCGGAGCGCTCGCCGAGGCTGCGCGTCGTGGCCCAGGCGGCCGCGGTTCTGGTGGTCGTCGCCACCTTCTCCCGCGCGCTGCTGGCGCTGCTCGCCTTGCCCTGGCTGGCTTCGGGCGGTCGCAAGGCGCGGCGGGCGGCCTTCGGTGTCGCCGCGGCGCTGTTCACGCTCACGGTCGTGCGCGTCGACGTCGACCCCTCGCGACCGTGGACCGCAGAGGTGTCCGACTGGCCGTCGGCGCGGCTGGTGACGTTCGTGACCGCCTTCGACTCGCTGGCCGCCGCGCCCCTCTTCGGAGTCGGGCCCGGGGTCCAGCCCGCGATCCTGGCCGGGAACCCGTTCCACGCCCACTGCACGCCGCTCAGCGTGGCCGCGAGCTACGGGTTGCCGGCCCTGCTGGCCTTCGCTGTCGCCGTGCTCGGCGCCCTCCGCTCGGGGGGAGACCCGTTCGCGCGGGCCACGCTCGCGGCCTTGCTGCTCGACGGACTGGCGACGGACGTCGAGGACTTCCGCCACTTCTGGCTCGCCCTGGGCCTGGCCGCCGCCCGCCCCCCGGGGAGGGACGGGGGTTTGGGGGCGGAGGAGCGTCCGTTCGCGACGTAGCCCCCATGGGACCAGCGACGGGCTCTGCCCGTCGCTGGAACCCTATGTCCGGATCGGCAGGCGGCTGAGGCCGACGCGCAGGTAGAAGCGGCCGTCTTCTTCTTCGGCGTGCTCGAGCAGCGCCTGGTGGGCCGCGCGCGAGAACTGGGCGCGGGCGCGGCCGCCGCGGGCGGCGCACTCGAAGCGGCCGCTGTCCGGCTCCATCGCCAGGTCCTCGACGGGTTCCACGGTGCCGTCGTCGAGCACCGCGCGCGCCGTGCCGGCCGCGTCGTCGACGTCGAGGCGCAGGACGACGAACGGCGGGCCCTCGACGGTGACCGGCAGCCGCCGCCCCGCCTCTTCGATGAAGGCGCCGGCGTCGTCGAAGGAGAGATGGCGCTTGAAGAACAGCAGCGAAACCTCGTGCTGGACGGGGGTGTCCCCGATCCGCCACGAGCCGTCGGGGAGGACGCGCAGCCCCTCCGGGATCTCCACTGCCGAGGTCACGGCGCCGATGATGCCACGTTACCGGGGGCGCAATCGTTACGCTGGAACGGCGTCTGCTTGCCCCCCGGGCAGGGCCGGCGCGCAACGCCAGCCCGAAGGAGCGACACCATGCGCTTGCGACTTGCCGGCCTCTCCCTCGTCGTGCTCGGGCTCGCCGCCTTCGCTTCGTCGGCCTGGGCCCAGGAGTCCGGCGGCTACGTCGGCTCGGACCTGTACCGCATGTACTGCGCGAGCTGCCACGGTGGCGGCGGCAAGGGCGACGGCCCGATCGCGTCTTCGCTGCGCTACGCCCCGCCCGACCTGACCACGTTCCAGAAGCGCAACGACGGCAAGTGGGACGCCGAGCTGATGGGGCGGATCATCGACGGTCGCCACCCGGTACGGGGCCACGGCGGCGCCGACATGCCGGTCTGGGGCGACGCGTTCAAGCAGAGCCGCGAGGGTTACAGCGAGGAGAAGGTCAAGGCCCGGATCGAGGCCCTGTCCGGCTACATCCAGGACATGCAGGCCAAGTAGGGCCGGCAGCCGTCACTTCGCCGGGAGCGGGCCGGGGCAGGAAACCCCCGTCCCGCCCAGGCCGCAGTACCCGTCCGGGTTCTTCGCGAGGTACTGCTGGTGGTACTCCTCCGCGTAGTAGAACGGCGGCGCGTCGACGATCTCGGTCGTGATCGCCCCGTGGCCCGCGGCCAGGAGCGCCCGCCCGAAGGCGTCGCGGCTGGCTTCCGCCGCCGCCCGCTGGCCGCCGTCGTGGACGTAGATCCCCGAGCGGTACTGGGTGCCGACGTCGTTGCCCTGGCGCATGCCCTGGGTCGGGTCGTGGCTCTCCCAGAACACGCGAAGCAACGCGTCGTAGCCGATGCGAGCGGGGTCGAACACCACGAGCACGACTTCGTTGTGGCCGGTGAGGCCGCTGCAGACCTCGCGATACGTGGGGTTCGGGGTCAGGCCTCCGGCGTAGCCGACGGCCGTGGTGAACACGCCGGGCAGGCTCCAGAAGCGCTTCTCCGCGCCCCAGAAGCAGCCCATCCCGAACACGGCGCGCGCCAGGCCGTCTGGGGTTTGGGGGCGGAGGAGGCCGGAGTCGTCCGACGTAGCCCCCATGGGACCGGCGACGGGCTCTGCCCGGCGCCGGAACCCGTCGGGAAACGGCGGCTTCAGCGGGTTCCCGTTGACGAAGTGCCGCTCGGGCACCGGCATCGCCTCGGCGCGGCCGGGCAGCGCCTGGCCGGGGCCAGGCAGGGTCAGCTTGCGCGGATCGGTGAACAGCCACATCGTCGCGAGGGCCTCCTCTCCCGAGAATGCCGCGGCGCGCTCCGCTATTCCAGGGCGTCGAGCAGGCGGCGGTACTCGGCGGCGACGCGCGCCAGCTCGTCGACCAGGCCGCGCAGCTCCTCGCGCTCGTCCTCCAGGGTGCCGACGTCGACCTCGCGCAGCGTCCGCAGCAGCTCGCGCAGTGTTTCGGCCGGCGACTTGCGCGCCTTCCAGGCCACGTACTCCGCTTCGACGCTGGCCATGCGGCGCGCGGCGGCAGGGGTGTCCGGGTCGAGGCCCGCTGCCAGGCGGGTGCCGTGGCGGGCGTCGAAGCGGGCGATCCGGTTCCACATCTTGACGTCGGACGGGGAGCGCCACACGTTGCGGCCGTCCTCCCGGGGGTGGGCGAACGCCCAGCGGAAGAGCACGTCGGCCGCCTTCGGCGGCAGCGCCAGGTGGTCGTCGGCGATTCCCAGCCGCGTGCGCGCGTGGCCGGGCTCGAGCAGGGCCAGGAACCACGCCTGGTCGGCGTCGTCGAAGGCCGCGGGGGAAGGCAGCGCGTCGCGGTAGCGGAGCTCGAAGTCGGCCTGCATCGTCACCGCCTGCACGGCCCGCCGCACGCGCCAGGAGGCGAGGCAGACCCGCGCGCCCACGTCGCGCAGCAGCGGCTCCTCGAGCGTCAGCGGCCCGCCGCGCGCCTCGGCGTGGGCCTGCGCGTAGAGGCCGTGGATGTAGCGGTTCAGCGCTGAGGGCCGCCACTGGCGGGCGTGGGTGATGTGGCGGACCCCGAGCAGGCGCGGCAGCACCGCGCCCAGCTCGCGAGCGTCCGCCGCCACGACCGGGATGACGTCGAGCGTTTCGGTGGCGGCGACCACAGCCCGCAGCGCCTCGAGCCGCGGCCGCGCCCGGCCCTCGCCGCGCGCTTCCAGCTCCCGGCAGCGCCGGTGCAGGCGGCGGAGTGCGCACAGGCGCGAGTTGCCCTCGAGCACGAGGTAGCGGCCCGGATGGGCGGGCGGCTCCCACGCGAGCATCGGGTCGATCGGCGTCCAGCCCATGCCGGAGATCGCGCGCTCGAGTTCCTCGAGGTCCGGGTGCGCGCGCTCCATCTCGGCCTCGAGCCGCTCCTGCTCGGCCGCGTCGAGGGCGCTCGCGGGCGCGTCGTAGGCCGCGCGGGCCGCGGCACCGAGCCGCGGGTTGTTGGGGTCGAGGCACAGCGCACCCAGCGGCACCCGGATCGGCGCCCCCAGCGCCGCGCTCATCGCGCCGTTTCCGCCGCCGCGGCCCGCCGGTGTTCGTCCTTCTCCGCGTACATCGCGAGGTCGGCGGCGTCGACCGCGGCCAGGATGTCGGTGTCCGGACCCCACGGCGCGTAGCCGATGCTGGCCTTGCAGTCGGCCGCGGCCAGCGCCTCGTGCAGCGCGGCGCGCCGCGCGGGGCCCTCGTGGGGGCCGGCTCCCGGCAGCACGACCACGAACTCGTCGCCGCCCCAGCGCACGAACAGGTCGTCGTTGCGCACGTGGTCGCGCACCGCGTCGGCGAGGCGGCGGATGGCGGCGTCGCCGGCCGCGTGGCCTTCCTCGTCGTTGATCCGCTTCAGCCCGTCCATGTCGATCACCAGCACCAGCCCGCGGTCGGCGGCGCCGCCGCCGGCACGCAGGTCGGAGACGAGACGGCGGAAGACGCGGCGGTTGAAGCAGCCCGTCAGCGTGTCGGTGTCGGCCAGCGCGCGCAGCCGCTCGTTGCGGTCCTCGAGCTGGGCCTTCGCCTCGTGGAGCTGGCGCTGGCCCTCCTCCATGGTGGCCAGCACCATGCCGAGGCCGAGCAGCATCTGCAGCACCAGCGTGGCGAACGGCTCCAGCTCGGCGTAGAGCAGCCGATCGCGCTCGTGGCTCGCGGCCCAGAACAGCACCGCCGCGTACTGCGCGAACAGCACGGCCAGCGCCAGCAGCGACCAGGTCACGACCCGCATGCCGGTGCCCGGCCTGCGCACGTGGGGCCACAGCAGCACCGCGGCCAGCGCGTAGGTGATGGCCAGGATCGCGTTGAGGCCCGCGCGCAGCGCCCAGGTGTCGTCGAGGAGCTGCGGCGCGACGCCCGACCACAGCGCGACCGGCAGCAGCACGAAGCTGTGCTCGCGGCGCAGGCCCAGCCCGCGCGACTCGTTCTGGGCGGCGGCGCACAGCAGCACGCCGTGGGACGCGGCCAGGAACAGGTAGGCCGACAGGCTGGCGGTCCAGCCCAGCGCCTCCGACACGAGCAGCAGGCCGAGCGCCGCGGCCTGGACGATCCAGGCGGCGGTCCAGTCGCGGAAATAGCCGCGCGCGGTCTGCCGTGCCAGCAGCACGAAGAACGTGGCCAGCACCAGGCTGCCGGCGAGATGCGCCGCCGTCCCGATCGTCGCGAGCATGAATCCCAAGCCTACCGCGGCCGCCGCCTCGGGTGCCGCCCGCGGTGGTACCCTCGCGGGCGAAGATCTGGGAGGGACGGATGGGCGAAGTGGTCCGTTTCGCCGCGCAAGGCGGCGACTGCGAAGGGTGGCTGGCGCGACCCGCGAGCCCCAACGGGCGTGGCGTGATCGTGATCCAGGAGTGGTGGGGCCTCAACGACCACGTCAAGGACGTGGCGGAGCGCTTCGCCGCGGCCGGCTACCTGGCGCTGGCGCCGGACCTCTACCACGGGGTCGTCACGAAGTCGCCCGACGAGGCGGGCAAGCTCCTGATGGCGCTCGACGTCGCCCGCGCCGAGCGCGACCTGCGCGGCAGCGTGCAGAAGCTGAAGGCCGACACCGGGCGCAAGGTGGGCACGGTCGGCTTCTGCATGGGCGGCGCGCTGTCGCTGTTCGCGGCCTGCGCGAACGGCGACGACGTCGGCGCCTGCGTCGTCTACTACGGCGGTCACCCGAAGATCGAGTTCGAGTGGGACGGGCTGCGCGCGCCGGTGCTCGGCCACTGGGCCGAGCACGACGACTTCGCCAACGCCAACATCCCGCGCTTCACGAAGGAGCTGCTCGGGCGCGGCCGCGCCTTCGACTTCCACACCTACCCGGGCACGAAGCACGCGTTCTTCAACGACACCCGGCCCGAGGTCCACGACGCGGCCGCCGCGAAGCTGTCGTTCGAGCGCACGCTGGCCTTCTTCGCCGAGAACCTCTAGGAGCGAGCCGATGTCCCGCGAGACCCCCGACCACCACGACGCCGACCTGGTGCTGCGCGTCTACGAGATGCGCCGCGAGGCGGTGATGCGCGAGTCGCGGACGGCGATCAGCCGCGACTTCTGGCCGAAGAGCTACGACGACGTGCTCGCGATCAGCAAGCCCGACCACCCGCACAACGCGGCGTTCCGCCAGGTCGCGACCTACTGGGAGATGGTCTACGGCCTGGTCCGCCACCACATCGTGCACGGCGAGTACTTCATGGAGAACAACGGCGAGGGGATGTACCTCTACGCCAGGATCGCCCCCTACCTCGAGCAGTACCGCAAGGACTTCAGCCCGACGTCCTTCCGCTCGGCCGAGTACGTGGCGAAGAACACGGCCGAGGGGCGGCGGCTGTTCGAGATGTTCACCGCCCGCGTCGCGAAGGTGCTGGCCACGAAGTGACCGCCGTCCCCGCCTGCGTCGTGATCGGCGGCGGGGCGGACGGCGTCTACTACGTGCGGCAGCTCCGCCGCGCGGCCGCGGCGGGGCGCCTCGCGTGCCCGCGGGTGATCGTCGTCGACCGCCGCGCCGACTGCGCCGTGGCGGCGCTGCCGCGCGAGGGCGACCCCGCTCTCGAACTCGCGGTCTCCGATTGGGACGCCTGGCTCGCGGACGGCCTGGACGCCCTGCCCGCGGGCGCGCACCTCGTGCCGTGGCACTGGGCGCCGCACCTGCTGCGGCGCTTCCTGGCGACCCACGTCGAGCGCGCGGGAGGGCGCGTCGCCGCCCTGTCCGGGCTGCCGCCCGTGGGCACCCCGTTCGACCGCGAGACGCGCGAGGGCGACCGGGCGCTCTCGTACGCCACGTGGACCTGCCCGCCGACCTGCATCGAGCCCGCGCTGTGTCCGCACACCCGGGGCCCGAAGGACTGGAGCCTCGTCGAAAGACTCGCGTCGGATTCCGGCGGTGCCGGGGCGATCGTGTTTCCCTGCCTGCACCTGGTGTGGGGCGTCGGCACGATCCCCGTCGCGGCGATCCTCGCGGCCCGCGACCGCGTCGTGGCCCGGCTGCGCGCCGACCCCGCGCCCGCCCGCTGGCGCGTCGGCACCGCCAGCCACTGCCACGGCCTGCTGGCCGGGATCGAGGTCTCCGTCTGAGCCGCCAACCGGCGCCTGGGCGCCGGCGTCCAGGGGGTGTGTGAGCGAGACGCGGGCCGCGGACCCCCTGGTGGAGCGGGCGCGAGGCGGCGACGACGCCGCGTTCGGCGCCCTCGTCGAGGCCCACCAGGCGCGGGTGTTCCGGGCGGCCCTGGCGGTGCTGGGCTCGCCGGAGGAGGCGGAGGACGTGGCGCAGGAGGCGTTCCTGACGGCGCACGCGAAGCTGCACACGTTCCGCGGCGACGCGGCGTTCTCGACGTGGGTCGGCCGCATCGCGTGGCGCGCGGCGCTCGACCGCCGCCGCTCGCTGGTGCGCCGGCTGAAGCGCTTCGTCAGCCCGCCCGAGGACGAGTGGCCCGAGCCGCCCGCGGGCGACCCGTCGCCCGAAGCGCAGTTGCTGGGCCGGGAGCAGCGCGACCGCACCCGCCGCGCGATCGCCGCGCTGCCCGCGGGCCTGCGCGACGCGCTGTTGATGGCGACCGCGGGCGACCAGCCCTACGAGCAGGTCGCGGCGGTGCTCGGCATCCCGGTCGGCACCCTCAAGTGGCGGGTGAGCGAGGCGCGCAAGCGGGTCAAGGCGAGTCTGGAGGCCAGGCGGTGAGCGAGTTCCGCGACGACGCGGCCGAGCGCGCCCTGGACGCGGTGGCGCGGGCGATGACCGCCCATCCCGCGCCCGACGTCGCCTCCGCCGTGCGCGCGCGCCTCGGCGCGGGCCGGGCGACTCCCGCGGCGCGGCCGGGGTGGACCGCGGCAGCGCTGGCAGCGGCGGCGGCCGTCGTGGTCGCCGTGTGGCTGGCACCGGAGCGGCCTGTTCCGGCGTCACCCGCGACGACCGTGGCCCGCGGGCCGCGTCCGCCCGCGGGTCCCGCGCCCGTCCTGGC
>JAANMY010000184.1_pt1 | contig 88269 bp, 78 predicted proteins | sample 7279691 | NCBI WGS metagenome assembly JAANMY01 (sample SAMN14094543, study PRJNA606508) | bioreactor metagenome | isolation source: A lab-scale SPAN reactor treating ammonium-rich wastewater day 388 | place: Ireland: Galway | collected 2018-02-07 | reverse complement strand
CAGCGCGGGTGGGACCTATACGCATTCCCTCTCGCGATGGGATGGCATGCGCTGGTGGCACGAGGGACAGGAACTCCTCGGCGGAGGGGTCAGCGAGATGGCCATCCACGACGGCGAACTCATCGTCGGCGGCGATTTCACCGTCAGCGGCGGGGCGCCCGCCAACCGCATCGCCAGACGCTCCGCGGGACAGTGGATTCCCTTCGGCTCGGGCTCCTCCGTCGGCATCACCGCCGTTCGCTCCTGGGGCGGTGACCTCTACGCCGCGGGCACGTTCACCAGCGCCGGTGGATCCACCATCCCTCGCCTCGCACGGTGGGACGACTCGTCCTGGAACGCCCTCGCCGGGGGGCTCAGTTTCGGCACCGTCCACGACCTCGAAGAGTACGGTGGGCTTCTGATCGTCGCCGGGAACTTTCAGTCGGCCGATGGCATCATCGTCAACAACATCGCACGATGGAACGGCATCTCATGGAGCGCCCTGGGCAATGGGATCACCGGCGGCAGCGCCACGGTCCGCGCCCTCGCCGTCTACAAGGGCGACCTCATCGTCGCGGGCGCGTTCACGATGGCCGGCGGACAGCCCGCCTCCAACATCGCGCGGTGGGACGGCTTCTTCTGGCACCCTCTGGGGTCGGGCGTGGGAACGGGCGTCAACGCCCTCGCGGTCTACGACGAGAAGCTCTACGTCGGGGGCGGGCTCCAGACCGCGGGCGGGCAGAGCGTCGAGCGTATCGCGGCGTGGGACGGCGAGAACTGGTCGCCGCTCGATGGCGGCGGGCTCCAGGGCATCACGCTGACGCCGAGCGTGCAGGCGCTCGCCGTCCACGATGGTGAACTGATCGTCGCGGGGAACTTCGTGATCGCCGGCGGCATCCCCGCCGGGCACTGGTCGCGATATTCGACCGGCGGCGGCGCGACGATCGTCGAGCATCCCGGCGACGCGACGGTCTGCCCGGTGCAGGGCGCGGTCTTCGGCGTCGGCGCGACGGGACAGGGAACGATCACCTATGCCTGGGAGGTCGAGGAAGACTCGAACCCGGGCGTCTGGACGCCGCTCGCGGACGGGACGAACGGCGCGCTCGTGATCTCGGGAAGCGCCACGGCGGTGCTGGAGGTGACTCCGACGGGTGGCGCGTTCACGGGAGTGACGGGGTGGTCGTTCCGCGCGAAGGTCACGGATGGCTGCGGGAGCGTGGTGAGCAAGCCGGCGAGGCTCGACGTGTGCTACGGCGATTGCGAGTGCGACGGCGACCTCGACCTGTTCGACTTCCTGTGCTTCCAGGGCGCGTACTCGAACCAGCATCCCGAGGCGGATTGCGAGGGGGACGGCGACTTCGACATCTTTGATTTCCTCTGCTTCCAGGGCGCGTTCTCCGACGGGTGCCCGTAGGGGGCTGGTTGCTCGAGGGATCGGCGCAACGAGAAACACCCGGCGGGTTCGCCGGGTGCTCGGGAACGATCCGGAAGAGTCGGATCCCGGATCAGTCGTGGAGGGCGGTGGTGGCCTGGATTTCGACGTCGCGGAGCTGGATGGTGGTCTCGATGCGGAAGTTGGACTGGGTGCGGTGCCGCTCGGCGAAGAAGAAGCGGAGGTCGTAGGTCTTGCCGTTCTCGAGCCACGCGAGGCGGTCGAGGGCGACGGACTGGGTGACGGCGGAGTGGACGCCGCCGATGTCGATCACGCACTTGCCGTCGATGAAGACGAAGACATCGTCGTCGCCCTTGAAGGTGAAGACCTGGCCGGCACCCTGCTCGTAGACGAACTGGGTGGTGAGTTCGAAGGTGAAGTGGAAGTTGCGGTCGTTGCCGGCGGAGTTGCCGTAGAGCTGACCATTGATGGGGAAGAAGCCGCCGAGCCCGTTGTACAGGGCGCTGGACTTGTCGTCGAAGACGTAGACGTTGGAGCCCTGCGTGCGGCTCAGGGTGAGCGTGAGCGGGGCGGAGAGGTTGACGCCGGGGACGTCTCGGAACCACTGGGCGAAGGAGTCGGCGCTGACGACGGCGCCGGTCTTGGAGGTATTGAAGGTCCCTCGGACGTCGGTGGCGAGGGCGGGATAGTGGGCGCGGGGCGGCATGACCTGTCGGCCCTGAGCGTCCTTCCACTGGGTGGAGACGAGCTTGCCGGTGCTGGCGAAGACGGGCTTCTTGTCGGCGTCGAGGTCGTCGGCGCAGATCCCGAAATAGTGCCCGAAGCCGCCCGAGGGCTGGCGTTCGAAGTCGGTGTGGCCGCCCGAGACGCTGCGCTCCTGGAAGTCGCGGATCACGCCCTTGAGTTCGAGCGTCGAGGGCAGGTTGGAGTATCCGTCGTTCTGGGCCAGGGCGGTGCCGCCCAGGGCCAGGCCCGCGAAGAGCGCCATCCACCGGCTCGTGTTCGTCGTCGTCATGTTGAACTCCCTCCAGTTGGTCCGGCGAGGCCGGCGTGGGTTCCCGGGTCCCGACCCCGGGACCATCACCCTCGACTGTGCGAAACAGGGGCTCGCGTTGCCAGCGGGTGCAAGGGTGGAGGGGAAGATGGAGGCCAGAGGCTGCGGGTTGTGTCGGCGGTAAGGGTTGCGCGGGCGGGTCCGAGGAAACCCAAGCCGCGGCGGAGGTCGATCCGATGTACTCTCGCCGGGGGGCGGCACGCCACGGAGGGAGCATGGACAGTTTCGTGATCACGGGCGGGACGCGGCTGGAAGGGACGCTGCGGGTGAACGGGTCCAAGAACGCGGCGCTCCCGCTGATGGCGGCGGCGCTGCTGACGGACCAGCCGGTGACGCTGCGGGATGTCCCGGACCTGGCGGACCTTCGGAACATGGAGCGGCTGCTCGCGGAGTTGGGGTGCGTTCGGGACGACGCGAGGTCGGCGTCACCGGCGATGCGGCTTCGGGTGGGGGACGAGTCGGTCAGCCACGCGAGGTACGAGATCGTGCGGACGATGCGGGCGAGTATCTGCGTGCTGGGACCCCTGCTGGCGAGGAGGGGTCGGGCCCGGGTGTCGATGCCCGGGGGGTGCGCAATCGGGGATCGTCCGGTGGACCTGCACCTGCGCGGGCTGGCGGCGTTGGGGGCGGAGGTCTCGCTTCAGAACGGGGACATCGTGGCGCGGGCGCCGTCGGGGCGGCTTCGCGGGGCGCGAGTCTTCCTAGGCGGGGCGTTCGGGTCCACGGTGCTGGGGACGGCGAACGTCATGTCCGCCGCGACCCTGGCGGAGGGGGAGACGATCATCGAGTGCGCGGCGTGCGAGCCGGAGATCGTCGACCTGGCGCGGCTGCTCACGCAGATGGGCGCGCGGATCGCGGGGGCGGGCTCGCCCAGGATCCGGATCGAAGGCGTCAAGTCGCTCGCGGGGGCGGACCACCGGGTGATCCCGGATCGGATCGAGGCAGGGACGCTGATGTGCGCGGCGGGGGTGACGAACGGGGACGTGGTGCTTGAGAACTGCCCTCTCGACGCGCTGATGGGAGTCACGGACGCGCTGGAGACGATCGGGGTCATCGCCGAGCCCGTGCGCGGGAGCGGGTCGGACCCGATGCGAGCGAGCGTCCGAGTGACGGCGAGGCGGACGCTCAAGCCGGCGGAGGTGACGACGCAGCCCTACCCGGGCTTCCCGACGGATCTCCAGGCCCAACTCATGGCGCTGCTGTGCCTGTCGGACGGGATCTCGGTGCTCACGGAGAAGATCTTCCCGGATCGGTTCCTTCACGCGGCGGAGTTGTCGCGGATGGGCGCGGCGGTGTATCGGCGCGGGCCGACGGTGATCGTGCAGGGGGTGCGGCGTCTCTTCGGCGCACCGGTGATGGCGAGCGATCTTCGGGCCAGCGCGTGTCTCGTGCTGGCGGGGATGGCCGCGGAGGGCAAGACGACGATCCACCGCGTCTACCACCTCGATCGGGGGTACGAGAGGTTCGAGTCGCGACTCAACGCGCTGGGGGCGCGGATCGAGCGTGTGGACGACAAGGGGCTGCCCGCCGCGGGCGAGTGACGGCTTCGGGGGCGCATCAGGGGAATGGGGCAAGGATGACGCGCGCGGCATCCTCGAGGTCGTGGCAGGATCGCCAGTCCTGGGAGGGCGCGAGGAGGAGGCAGCGTTCGCGCGGCAGCCCCGCGGCGAGGCCCGCGGACAGGTCGCGTTCGGTGTCGCCCACGATCCACGAGCGATCGAGGTCAAGGTCGAGGTCATCGCGTGCGGCGAGGATCATGCCCGGACCGGGTTTCCTCCAGGCGTGGTCGGCGCGGTAGCGAGGGTCGGCGGCGTTGGGATGGTGGGGGGAGTAGTAGATCCCATCGAGGTCGACGCCCGAGGCGCGGAGCAGCCGCCGCAGTCGATCGTTGGTGGCCTCGACCTGTTCGTGGGTGCAGAGACCCTCGGCGATGCCGGCCTGGTTGGTCACGACGACGAGGGCAAAGCCCGCACGGGAGAGGGCGAGGCAGGCATCGGCGACGCCGGGCAGGAGGCGGACGAGTTCGGGGTCGAAGAGATAGCCGCGGGTCGAGGCGGTCAGGGCGCGGTTGGGGATGAGCGTGTCGTCGCGATCGAGGAAGACGCATGGACGGGGCACGGCCCGAGCATAGGGGCGCGCGGGGTCGGTGAGGCGTCGAGCGTGGAAGCGGATGGGGGGATCAGCGGCGTCGGCGTGAAGCGAGGGCCCCCGCGAGGGCGAGGAGGCCGAGCGAGCCGGGGGCGGGGATGGCCTCAAACTCGTAGATGGTGAACATGTAGTTGACGCCGGCGAGGGGGAGCATCTTTCCGATGTCGATGCCGTCCCATGGGTTGCTGAAGAACTGGAAGATGGAGGTGGTCTGGAAGGAAGCGCCGCCGTTGGAACTCCAGGAGATGGTGGCCTTGGTGAGTTTGATCTCGGTGATGTGCTTCATGAACTCGATGGGGTCGGTCGCGCCGACGCGCCACTCGATGAGGTTGGCGGGCTTGCCGTTGAGCGTGTGCCCGACGGGGAGGAAGGGCTCGCCGTTGACGGTGGTCCAGATGACCTGGATGCTGCTGAGGGCGCCAGGGGTCTCGTCCCAGAAGGCGAGGATGGTGTCGGTACCGGCGACGTTCTTGCCGATGGGCGTGACCATGCCGCGTTCGACGGGGACGTCTCCGTTGGTGATGTAGGCCTTGTTCTGCTGGTCGGACGCCATCTTGAGGCCGATGGACACCTTGTCCTTGGGCTTGACGGCGGGGGGCTGTTCGCCCCCTTCGGGCTCGGGTGAAGCGGCGACAACGGCGGGTGAAGACGCGGAGCCCTTGACGGGGGAGTTGTAGTACCCTGGGATGAGATCGCCGCAGGCGACCCCGGCCGCCGATCCGAGCAACAAAACGACAAGGCGAAGCGCCATGGTACCGGCTCCCTCCGGTGCGCACCCACCGCGCACCCTCTTCCACCAGAGGAACCACGCACACGTAGCCGGAACGGATGGCTCGCGGCGCGTCCTGAGTCTCCACTTTCAAACTACCCTCAAACCCGGCAAAAACCACCCAGACCACAGAAAACCGAACCTCGGCCCAGTTTCCACCGTGGAAAACAAGGTCCGATTACACTCTTGGACCGGAGGATGACCCGATGGCGACGGGCCGGAGCATCTCCATCACAGGGCTTGGGGCGGTGACCCCCCTTGGCGTGGGGGTGGCCGCGTTCGTCCGCGCACTGCGGGAAGGGAGGTCGGGGACGAGGGTGGTGGGGAACAAGTCGGAAGGGACCTGGTCGGGCGTGGCGGCCGAGTGCAGGGACTTCGAACCGACGAATGTCTTGTCAAAGGCGGACGCGGAACGGCTCCCAAGGCTTGTGCCGATGGCGCTGGCGGCATGTCTCGAGGCGTGCGGGCAGGCGGGGCTGGCGGTGGGCGAGGGGCTGGGGGCGCGGGCGCAGCGGGTGGGGCTCGTCCTCGGGACCGGTGGCGGGGGGATCGACTTCACGCTGGATCAGGCGAAGGAGGGGTACTCGGGGGGGAGGCTGTCGCTGTGGACGATCACGAACGCGACGCACGGGAACCTGAGCGGAGAGTTGTCGATCCGGCTCGGGCTGAGGGGTCCCTCGCTGTGCATCTCGACCGGGTGCGCGTCGTCTTCGGACGCGGTGGGGATGGCGCTCGAGATGCTCCGATCGGATCGTCCGGGCGCGCCGGAGGCGATGGTCGTGGTGGGGGCGGACGCCCACGTGCGATGGGAGACGATGACGAGCATGGCGCTGCTGCGGGTGCTCACGACGAGGACGCATGACGAACGCTCGGCGGCGACGGCGTCGAGGCCGTTCGACCGGACGAGGGACGGGTTCGTCCTGGGAGAGGGGGCTTGGGCGATCCTGATGGAGCGTGAGGGGTCGGCGCGATCGAGGGGCGCGCGGGTGATCGCGCGTGTGGAGGGGTATGGGGCAACGTGCGATGCGTACCACCGGGTGAGGCCGGACCCGGAGATGCGGGAGTCGGCACGGGCAATGGAAGAGGCGCTGGAGGACGCGGGGCGGCGTGCGGATGAGGTGGAAGTCGTGCAATATCACGGGACGGGGACGGTGCTCAACGACATGCTCGAGACGCAGGCCGTGAAGATGGCCCTCGGGGCGCACGCTTCGAGGGTGCGCGGGCACGCGGTGAAATCGATGATCGGGCATCCGCAGGGGGCGTGCGGGCTGGCCGGGCTGGTGGCCACGGTGGGAGGGCTGACGGCACAGGACTCGGGGCTCGGGGGCGAGGAGGCGGGGCCCTTCCTGCATCCGACGATCAACCTGACGGAGGCGGACCCGGCATGCGATCTTGACTACACGCCACTGCGGAGCGCGGCGACAGGGGCGCGGGTGGTGCTGGTGAACTGTCTGGCATTCGGGGCGAAGAACAGCGCGTTGGTGGTTTCGGCGGGGTGATCGGGGGCAGGGGGAAGGGTTGAGGCGGGGTCTACACTCGTGGGTGATGCATGCCCTTGTGGACCAGAGGCGGTACCTGATCCCGTTCCGGTCGGGGCTCCTGCCGCAGATCTTCACGGACACGCTGGTGATCGGCGCGGGGGTGGCGGGTCTGCGGGCGGGCCTGGCGGCGAGCGAGCACGGGGACGTGATCGTGCTGGCGAAGGGCGACGTGGGGACGAGCAACACGGCATGGGCACAGGGGGGCATCGCGGGAGAGGTCGGGGCGGAAGCGGAAGCGATCGCGGGTCACGTCCGGGACACCCTGAAGGCGGGCGCGGGCTTGTGCGACGAAGGGGCGGTTCGCACGGTGGTGGAAGGGGCGTCGGCGCGGCTGGAGGAACTGATCGCGTGGGGGATGCGCTTTGATCGGGAACGTGGCGGATCGCTGAGCCTTGGCCGCGAGGGTGGGCACGGGCGGGCGCGGATCCTGCACGCGGACGGGGACGCGACAGGCCGGGAGTTGGCACGGTGCCTGGCGGCTCGGGTGGGGGAGCGCGAACGGGTGAGGATGTTCGAGGGGTGCTTCGCGCTGGATCTCATCACCTCGGGCGACGAGCCGGGGTCGCCCGTGCTGGGGGCGATCACGCACCACGAGCGGTACGGGCTTCAGATGATCTGGGCGCGGGCGACGATCCTCGCGGGTGGCGGCGCGGGGGTGATCTATCGTGAGACGACGAACCCACGAACGGCCACGGGCGACGGGCTGGCGATGGCGTACCGTGCCGGGGCCACGCTCGCGGACATGGCGTTCGTGCAGTTCCACCCGACGACGTTGTATCTGCCCGGGGCGGCGCGGATGCTCATCAGCGAGGCGGTTCGGGGGGAAGGGGCGCACCTGCTGGATGCTTCGGGGCAGCGGTTCATGGAGGGGGAGCATCCGCTGGCGGAACTGGCGCCGCGCGACGTGGTGAGTCGCGCGATCGTGCGGAAGATCGCGGAGCAGGGTGGGAAGCACGTCTGGCTGGACTGCCGGCATGTGGAGGGGTTCGAGGGAAGGTTCCCGGGGATCACGCGGACGCTGCGGAGTTTCGAGATCGATCCGGAGCGGCAGTTGATCCCGGTGCATCCGGCGGCGCATTACTTCGTGGGAGGCGTTCGGACGGACCTATTCGGGAGGACCGATGCGCCCGGTCTGTACGCGGCGGGGGAGGTGGCATCGGTCGGGCTGCACGGAGCGAACCGGCTGGCAAGCAACTCCCTGCTGGAGGGGCTGGTGATGGGGGAGATCGCCGGTCGCAGCGCGGAGGAGATGCGCGGCGTGGGGAGCGCGGGGTCGTGGAGGCTGGTGCCCCGGCAGGTTCCGGCCGCGGTGATCAGCGATATCCGACCGAGCGCACAGGGGGAGCTTGACCTTGCGGACGTGAGGTCGAGCCTGCGCTCGGCGATGTGGCGGAACGTGGGCGTGGCGAGGACCGGGGCGAAACTGCGCGACGCGGGGGAGATGTTCCGGTTCTGGGCGAGGTACACGCTGGACAAGATCTTCGACGAGCCCGAGGGATGGGAGACCCAGAACATGCTTCTGGTCGGGTCGCTGGTGGCGGCGAGTGCGGGGTGGCGGGAGGAGTCTCGAGGGTGCCACCAGCGGGACGATGCGCCGGTTGCGCGGGGCGAGTATGCGGTCCATGACTGCTGGCGCCGCGGGCGAGGGGCCGGGGGGGACGGGCCGACCGGGACGCTCGCGGTGGAGGGCGGGGCGGAAGTGGGTGCGGCATGAGGGGGGCGCGGGCGGTGGTGCTGGCGGCGGCGACGCTTTCGGGATGCGAGGCCACGACGAAGGAACGAGCGGTCAACCCGATGTTCCGCGGGCTGGAGGGCTCGGCGACTCGGGTGGAGTCGGCTCCCCTGCCCGGGAGCGAGACGCTGCGGAGCGATCCGAACCTCGTGACGCCGACGGAGATCCGCGTGGAGGTTTCGAAGGGGAAGTTCGTGCTTCGGTCACGGAGCGCGCGCGACCTGATGCGGCACATCCACGCGACGCTCGAGAAGAACGAGCGGGACCTGTTCACGACGCAGGTGCTCAGCGATCGGACGAGACGGGAGTTCCTTTCTCGCGGGTACGACCCCGGGGCGGCATTCGACCACGTCGCCCTGAGGAAGGAAGACGTGCGACGGCTCTTCGATCGACTGCCCATGGGCGAGCACTCGCCCAATGCGCTCATGCAGAAGGTGGAGCGGCGGGTCTATCGCGTGCTCGTGACGGGGAAGGCCAGCGAGGGGCTCCGCTGGGTCGGGTTCGACATGATCCTGGAGGATCGGGAGTGGCGGCTGCTGTGGTTCGTGGGGGATTGAGGCGTCTCAACGGCGGGGTTGGAGGGTGCAGCGCGTCGTCTGCTCCGTCCCGGCGCGGACATAGGTGATCTCGACCTCGTCTCCCGGGGCGTGGGCCGCCAGCAGGGGCATCCACTCCTCGACCGTCTTGACCTCGGTCCCGTTCCACTTGGTGATGATGTCCCCGGCGCGAAGGCCGGCCTGATCGGCGGACGTGCCCGAGGTGACGTCGGCGATGAGCACGCCTCGGGTGGCTTCGCTGTAGTCGCCGGGCATGATGCCGAAGCGGACGCGGACGGTGAACTGACGTGGGGGCTCATCGTCGGCGGGCTCATCCTGAACGACCGGCGCGGGTTCGGCGGGCGCGGGCTGATCGCCTGCGGGGGGTTCTGCTGCGGGCGCGGCGCCTCGGCGAGGGGATTGTCCGCGGCGGGCGAAGGTCCAGGGTTCCCGTCGCGTCGCCATGGCCTGGGCGATCTCGGTGGCGAAGTTGACCACTTCGACCGCGCCCTCGCGGTTGATGAGGTGGGCGAAGTCCTGCGGGGTGTGGTATTCGCGGTGGAGGCCGGAGAAGAAGAAGAGGGCGGGGATGTTCCCGGAGATGAAGGAGGCGTGGTCGGAACGCCCACCGCCGATGGAACTGGGCCGTGTCTTGAGGGGTGAGGCGGCGATGAAGGGGGCGAGCCAGTCTTCGAGGCCGACGGCGGTCTCGGTCCCGCCGAGTTCGAGGTTGTAGTCGCGGAGGCGGCCGATCATGTCCATGTTGAGCATGAAGACCATCCTGCCGTCGTAGGGCCCGGGGTTTCGGACGAAGTGGCGAGAGCCGATGAGGCCGGCTTCCTCGGCGGTGAAGGCGAGGAAGAGGATCGAGCGGGCATCGCCCTCGGCGGCGGCATACCGGGCGGTGAGTTTCTCGGCGGCGAGGAGCATCCCGGACGTTCCCGAGGCGTTGTCGTCCGCGCCGGGGTGGAGGCGCCCGGGTGAACTGGTGCCGGTGTAGCCGAACCCGACGTGGTCGTAGTGAGCGCCGATGACAATGAACTCCTCCTTGAGGGCGCCCTTGCCGGGGAGGACGGCGCCGACGTTGGAGGTGTCGAGCGGGCCTCGGGTGAGTTCAGCGGCGAGAGAGACCACGACGCCGGGGAGGTCGATCACCCCGCCTTCGGCGTCGGCGAGGCGGCGCAGGTCGAGGAGGGAACGGCCATCGGGATCGGCGGCGCGGACGAGGGCGTCGGCGGCCTGGGTCGAGAGCATGAGGACCGGGATATCGAGCGAGTTGCCCGAGTCGGAGTCGGAGATGGACATGAGCCGACCGGCGCGCGGGTCGGCGGCCCCGGGAGGATTGACGAAGATGATTGCGCGGGCGCCCTGCCTCGCAGCGGCGCGCAGTTTGGCGTCGAGCGAGGCGGAGGAGGACCACCCGGAGGAGGCCCAGAGGCTCCGCCCTTCCTCGTTCATGGGCTCGAAGCGGAGGACGATCGCGACTTTGCCCTCGAGGAGGTTGTCGCCGGCGTAAGAGGCGTAGCCGTCGTGCCCGCTGGCGACGGAGTATCCGGCGAAGGCGAGCGGGGCGGTGACCTCGGCGTTGGCCGACTGGGCGAGGAGGGTGAAGTCGGTCTCCGGGGTGAGTTCGACGCGGGTTTCCCCGGCGTGGTAGGCGAGTCCTCCGCGGGTGATCTTGAGTTGCCTCCCGAAGGGAACGGCCTGGAGGAAAGAGGAGTTGGGGGTCGAGACGATGGAACCGTCGGCGGCGGTGAACTCGTCGGGGAACGCGGGGAGGAGCCCGAGTTGCTTGAACTGCCACTGGAGGTAATCGGTGGCGCGCTTGCCGCCGTCGGTCCCCGGGGCGCGGCCCTCGAAGAAGGGGTTGGAGAGGGTGGTGATGTGCTCGTTGTAGCGACGGACATCGGGCCCGAGGCGATCGAGGAGGGCGGCGATGGAGCCTCCGTCGGCCTCGGGGCCGGGGAGTGGGCGAGTGGCCGAGGCAAGGCTTGCGCGGGCCTCGGCGAGGTCGCGCTCGGCCCTGGCGAGCGATGCACGAAGGGCTTCGAGTTCGGCGTCGCGAGGATCCGCGGCCGGCGCGGTGGCGGTGGCGGGGGCGGAAGGCGACCCGGGCGGCTCGGGGTTCGCGGTCGTGCCCGCGCAGGCGACGAGCAGGAGATGGAACGAGGCGATGCCCAGACGCAGTACGCGAGCGGGCTCGAAGAACGATCGGGGCATGAGAGGATCCTTGGGTATGGGGAGGATGATAAGTCGAGTACCGGGTTGTGCGGCGGGGGTTGCCCCGCGCGGTCATCGTGCGGCGGGGGCGAGCCTCCAGGCGGCGCACAGGGCGATGGCCACGGCGTCGGCAACATCCGGGGGCTCGGGGACGGCGTCGAGGGAAAGGCGTTCGGCGACGGCGGCCTGGACCTGGGGCTTGCGGGCCTGGCCGTTGCCGGTAAGGGCTTTCTTGACCTCACCGGGCTTGAGTTCGATGAGGGTGACCCCTGCGTGTCGGAGCCGGAGGAGAACCACGCCGCGGGCATGGGCCATGCCGACGGCCGTGGCGGGGTGTTTGTAGTGGGCGAAGAGGCCCTCGACGCCTGCGGCATCGGGCCTGAAGCGTTCGAGGAGGTCGGTGAGGTCGCGGTCGAGTTCGACGAGTCGCGAGGAGACGGGTGAGGTGTGGTCGAGGCGGAAGACGCCGGCTTCGACGAGATCGAGGCGGTCGTGGAGGGCGTCGAGGCAGGCGTACCCCGTGAGGCGGAGCCCGGGATCGATGCCGACGATTCGCACGAGCGTCAGTCTATGGAAGGGCGAGGTGCGAGCGCGCCGGGCGTGGCGTAATGGGCGAGCCAGTGGAGGATGGTCCGGGCGAGGATGTCGGTTTCGAGGTTGCAGTCGTCGCCGGGGCGGAGGTCGCCGAGGGTGGTGAGGTCGAGGGTGGTGGGGATGAGGGCGACGTCGAAGGTCCCGCGTGCGGGATCGGCTGCGGCGACGGTGAGGGAGACACCGTCAAGGGTGACGGCCCCCTTGGGGACGATGGCCGGCATGGCGAGGGGCGTCGGGCGGAGTCGCAGGCGGTGCTCGCCGGAGGTGAAGACATGCTCGACGCGGGCGAGGGCGTCTACGTGTCCCTGGACGAGGTGGCCGCCGAGGAGGGAGTCGGGCCTGAGGGAGCGTTCGAGATTGACGCGTGCGCCTGTGCGGACGCGGCCGAGGGTGGTCCTGGCGAGGGTCTCGGGCACGAGGTCGAAGGTGAAGGGGTTGGAACGGACGAGGGTGAGGCAGACCCCTGCGACGGCGATGGACTCTCCCGGGTGGGCGTCGGGGGCGAAGCCGGGGGCCTCCAGCGAGAGGCGGGCGCCGGTGGGGGTCGGGTCAATGGAGAGGACGCGGGCGGCGGTCTGGACAATCCCGGTGAACATGGGGGGATCGTTGGCCCGGCTTGACCCGGGGGCGCGTGGGCTCGATACTGCTTCCCCGCCCGGGGGTCTGCCCGAGGCGGCTGGAGGTCCTGACGGATGAGAACGACCCTTCGAGCGTTGTGCCGTCGGCTGGGGCTGGCGGTGATGTGCGGGCTCATGGGCTCGTGCGGCACGTCGGACTTTCGCACGGGACGGGCCTCGCACCTGTCGCCCGAGGTGCGTGCGCAGCGGTTCCCGATGGTGCACGACGCCTACGCGAAACTTGGCTATCGCGTGGACTGGACAGGGTTTGCGGTGATGTCCCGGGGCGGGACAGCGAGCCACTTCCTGGTGCAGGACGACCTGTGTTTCGTGCTGGAGTCGGGGTCGCTGGTGACGGCGATCGAGACGAGCAACGGCGCCATGCGGTGGTCGGAGGAACTCGCAACCCCGCTGACGCGGTTCGTGGGCCTGGCGCGCCAGGGGAACCAGTTGCTCGTGTCATCCGAGGCAGACCTGTATTTCTGCGACACCGAGACGGGGACGGTGCACACGAGGCAGGATCTCGGGAACATCGTCAACACGCCCCCGGTGCTGGTCGGGAATATCGCGGTGTTCGGGACGGTCGGGTCGGGGCTGATGGGGCACCTGATGGTGCACGGCGTGTCGATGTGGGGATACACGATGAACGGGACGATCGACCAGTCGCTGGCGGTCGTCGGGGGTGCGATCGGGTGCGTCTCGCGGGCCGGGGAGGTCGTGTTCGTCGACGGCGCGACGGGCTCGCTCATCATGCAGACGCGGATCTTCGACGGGACGAGCGTCCCCCCCGCGTCGAGCGACTCGCTGATGTTCATTGCGAGCGAGGACCAGTCGTTGTATGCCTTCAGCCCGATGAGCCCGAGCCCCGCGTGGCGGTATCGGTCCGATCGTCCGCTGCGCGAGCGCCCGGTCTTCTACAACGGGACGCTCTACTGCACGATCCCGGGGCTGGGGCTGACGGCGTTCGCGGAGGACGGGCGGGTCCTGTGGAGTTCGCCCAAGGTCACGGGGCATGTCGTGGGGGTCTCGGGCGGGCGGCTGGTGGTGTGGAACGGATCGTCGGCGTTCCTGGTCGATCCGGCACGCGGGGACGTGCGCGATGAGGCCTCTGTCCCCGGCGTGCGGCACCTTGTCGCGGATCGGTTCGTGGACGGAAGCCTCTACGCCGTGAGTGACCTTGGCGTGGTTCGCAAGTTGGTGCGCACTCGGTAGTGCGCGAAGGGCAGCGGATGTCGCTCGGCGGCGGGTTGATCGCCCGTGTGGGCCTCGGCACGAGCCGGGTCTTTCGCGCGGTGATGCCTGACCCGTTCGTGATCGCGGTGCTGCTGCTCGCCGTCGCGTTCGTGCTCGGGCTCGCGGCGGGCAACTTCGGGAGCGAGTCGCCGCTGAGCCTCGGTGAAAAGGCGCGGCGGCTGTCGGAGGCGTTCCGAGAGACGGGGTCAGGGCCGCACGCCTGGTCGCTTCTCTCGTTCGCGATGCAGATGTGCCTGGTGCTGGTTTCGGGGCACGTGCTGGCCTCGGCGCCACCGGTCCGTCGAGTGGTTCGTGCGCTGGCCGACCGCCCCCGGACGGGCCCCGGCGCGGCGGCGATGGTGGCGGTGGTTGCCTGTCTGGCGGGGCTGTTGAACTGGGGGCTGGGGCTGATCGTCGGGGCGCTGCTGGCACGCGACGTGGGGCGTAGCCTGGCGAGGAGGGGTGTTCCCCACCACTACCCGACCGTCGCGGCGGCGGGGTACACAGGGATGATGGTGTGGCATGGGGGGCTCTCGGGGTCCGCGCCGCTGACAATGACAACACCCGAGGGGGCGAGGCGGACGCTCTCACCCGCGCTGGTCGAACGGCTCGCGCAGGCCGGGTATGCCGACGGCGTGGGGCTGGACCACACCCTGCTGACGACGCTCAATCTCGTGGTGACGCTGGGGCTCGTGGTGATCGCGGGCGCGGCGGTCTATGTCCTCTCGCCGAGGGACGCGCGCGAGCAGCGGGGGTTTGCGCCCGGTGCGGGGTCGCCGTCCGTGCAGGACGAGCGGTCGGAGGACGAGGAAAGCGGACGGTTCCCGGGCTTCTTGGAGCGGACCCGGCTCGTGCCGCTGCTGCTGTCGGGGGCGCTGGCGGCGGGGCTGTGGCGGTTCGGAGAGACGGGATCGTTGTGGCGGCTCGGGCTCAACGAGATCAACGCGGGGATGCTCGCGCTGGGGCTGGTGCTGCACGGGTCGTCGAGGCGCTTCATCGGGGCGGTCGAGGACGCGTCGCGGTCGTGCGGGGGGATCATCGTGCAGTTCCCAATCTACGCGGCGATCATCGCGGTGATGGTGCACTCGGGGCTGGCGCGTGCGCTGTCCGAGTGGGCGTCGTCGGCGAGCCCGTCGATGCTCCCGCTGGCGACGTTCGCTTCGGCGGGGGTGATCAACCTGTTCGTGCCCTCGGGCGGGGGGCAGTGGGCGGTGCAGGGGCCGATCGTGCTGGAGGCGGCGCTCGACGCGGGCATGGACCCGGGCCGGGCGATCCTTGCCGTGGCGTACGGAGACCAGTTGACGAACATGCTCCAGCCGTTCTGGGCGCTTCCGTTGCTGGCGATCACCGGGGTGAAGGCGGGGGAGATCGTGGGGACGACGGCGCTGGTGATGGCGTGCGGCGGGGCGTGGATCGCGCTGGTTCTGCTGGTGGGGTGAGGGGCCTATCGCGCGATCTTGCCGACCAGGGCGAGGAGTTCCTCGATCATCGCGTCGCGCGCGTGCGAATCATCACGGAGCGCTGCCGAGGCGCAGTGGCGGACGTGGTTTCGCATGAGGTTCCTGGCGACGGCGTGGAGCGACTCGCGGGCGGCGGCGACCTGCGTGATGATGTCGGCGCAGTAGCGGTCGTCCTCGATCATCGCCGCGATGCCGCGGACCTGGCCCTCGATGCGGCGGAGTTGTCGGAGGTTGGCCTGCTTGAGGTTCTGATCGACGCCCGCGGCGTGGGCCCCGGGGCCGATCTTCGTTTTCCGATCGGCGGCGTGCGGGTCGGAAGCAGCGCACGCGCCGGTCCCGCAGGCGCAGGCGGCATGGTTGGCGGTGGGAGCGGGTCGGGCGGGGGCGCGTCGTCTGGGCATCGAGGGATTCCGTCGGGTCTCGGTGGAACCGGCTTGAACGAGAATACGGGGTGAGGGTATGCGGGCGCACGACGGATGGTCCGATCATCGTCCTCGCGCGATGGGGATGCGCCGTCCGGCGCCGAAGGCGACGCTCGTGACCTTGAGCCCGGTGGAGAGTTGCTTGCGCTTGTGCTCGGCAGAATCGATGAGGCGGACGACGTGGCGGACGATGGCGGGCTCGAAGCCGCCGTCTTCGGCGATCCGTTCGGGACTCTGCCGTCGCTCGACGTAGCGCTCGACGATGGCATCGAGGATGTCGTAGGCGGGGAGGGAATCCTGGTCGGTCTGGCCCGGGCGGAGTTCGGCGCTGGGGGGCTTGGAGATGGAGCGATCGGGGATGGGGGGGAAAGTGAAGCCGGTATCGGGGTGCGGGGCGTTGATCCATCGGGCGAGGCGATAGACCCATGCCTTGGTGAGGTCGCTGAGGACGGCGAGCCCTCCGTTCATGTCGCCGTAGAGCGTGCAATAGCCGACGGAGAGTTCGCTCTTGTTCCCGGTCGAGAGGACCATGGCACCGGTGCGGTTGGAGAGGGCCATGAGCAGGGTGCCGCGGGCGCGCGACTGGAGGTTTTCCTCGGTGAGGTCAGGGAGGGAGGCGCCAAGTCTCTGGCGGCCCAGGGTGTGGAAGACCGTATCGAGGGCGGCTCGGAAGGCATCGATGGGGGCGTTGATGGGGAGGAGGACGAACTCGCATCCGAGGCGTCGGGCGAGTTCGGCGGCGTCCTCTCGCGAGTGATCGGAGGAGTAGGGCCCGGGCATGGAAACGCCCAGGACGTTGGCCGGCCCCAGGGCCGCGCACGCAATGCAGGCGGCGACGGCGGAGTCGATCCCGCCCGAGAGCCCGAGGATGGCGGAGGTGAACCCGGTCTTGCGCACATAGTCGCGCACGCCGGTGACGAGCGCGCCGAAGACCAAGGCCTCGGGCTCGGCGTGCTCGAAAGGGTCGGCGACCTCGGCCGCAGGGGCTCCGAGGTCGGCGACGACAAGGCCCTGGGCGAAGGGGAGGCCGGCGGCGATGAGCCGGGCGCGGTGGTCGAAGACGACGGCGTGCCCGTCGAAGATGAGTTCATCGTTCCCGCCCGACTGGTTCACGCCGGCGAGGGCGATGGCGTGCCTGGCGGCGTGCTCGCGGAAGATCTCCATGTGTCGCCGTCCCTTGCCGAGGACGAATGGGCTTGCGGAGGGGACGACGAGGACCTGGGCCCCGGCGCGGGCGAGGTCCGCGACGGGATCGGGGAGGGAGCGGTAGCGGTCGGCGAATCCCGCATCCTCGCCCTTCCAGAGGTCCTCGCAGATGGCGAGCCCGACGCGCGTGCCGGCGATCTCGACGACCACGGGGGAGTTGCCGGGGATGAAGTAGCGGTCTTCATCGAAAACGTCGTACGTGGGAAGGAGGCGTTTGTCGTAGAAGCCCAGGCGGCGGCCGTCCTCATAGACCAGGGCAGAGTTGTGGAGCGCGGGGGTCGATCCGTGGCGCGTCTCGGCGGGGAGCGGGCATCCGAACGCGACGGCGATGCCGCGGGTGTGCTCCTCTCCCAGGCGTCGGGCGGCGCGCGTGCAGGCCTCGATGAACCCCTGCTGGAAGAGGAGGTCCCGGGGCGGATAGCCGCTGATCCAGAGTTCGGGGAGGACGACAAGGTCGGCGTCGACATCGCGGGCGGCGTCGATGGCCCTGCGGGCGCGCTCGACGTTTCCCTCGGGGTCTCCTACCGTGGCGTTGAGCGGCGCGAGGGCGAGTCGCATGCGCGATCATAACCCGCCCGAGAGGAGGTCCGCGTGACGCAGGTGATGCTGCTCGCTCTGGTGCTCGCGGACACGACCTATCGCGCGATGCCCCCGGCGGGCGAGCCCACGCGGTACGAGTTCCGGAGCGTGTCGGAGCTCGCCGGTGCCCGGACGATGCGGGTGGAGCACAAGGGTGTGGTGCGAGTGTCGGGCGACCCGAGCGTGCTCCGGATGACGTTCGAGTCGCTGGAGGTGACGCTTGCGCTGGCCGGGGAGGACGGCGGATTGGTCGAGGACGGGTTTGTTCTGGGGGAGGAGGCCGGAAGGTCGCTCCTGGATGTGGCGCACGCGACGATGACTCGTGAGGCGCTCGAGGTCACGATCTCGCCGGAGGGTGTCGTTCGGATCCATGGGCCGGAGTTCGATGCTCGGCTGGGGAGGGGAGACGCGACCGGGCTGGCGGTCTCGGATGTGCTCGGTCCGCTCGAGCCCCGTGCGCTGGAGGGCTGGCTCTGTCGCGTGCTTGCGCCCGACCCCGGCGCGGCTCGGGCGCGCGGGGTGGGTGAATCGTGGGCGTGGCGCGTTGCAGGGCCCGCCGCGGACGGCGTGCTCACGACAGGCGTCGAGTGGGCGGTGCGTGAAGAGGGTGTGATCGGGGGGACGATCGCGGTCTCGCTCGACGCGCGACCCGGGGAAGACGGATCGACGCCGCGCGTGACGATCGAAGAGTCGGAAGGGCGGGCCGAGGCGCGATGGGCCGGCGGGATGCCCGAGTCGTACACGGAGAAGCGACGCGCGAGGGTGCGTGCGACGCTGGACGCCGGTGGGGAGCCGCCGGTGTCGCGTGCGGTCACGGCGTCGATCGAGCTGTCGCTGCGTCGTCAGGATCGGTAGAGGCGGGGCCCTCGCCGCGCCTAGGCCGCAGGATCGCGAGCCCGACGACGGCGCCCGTGAGGTTGACGAGGCTCTCGGTCGCCGTGACGAGAAGCGGGAGATCGGTGTCTCGTAGTTCCCCGCGGAGCCCGAGGGCGACGGCGACGGCGGCGGTGGCGGCCTCGCGCGACCCGAGCACCCCGATGGGCGTGAAGACGCTGACGAGGAAGTAGACGATGCTGAGGATGACGGCCTCTCCGATGGACATCGGGATGCCGAGGATGTGGGCGGCGACGAGGAAACGCCAGGCTTGCACGCCGGTGTCGGTGAGGCGCAGAGCGATCCCGGCGATGGTGGCGCGGGCGTGGCCGAGGATCGTCAGGGCGCCATGGAGTTGGGCGGTCTTTTCGCTCCGAGCGGCCCTCGAGAGGAAGCCCACGCGAGTGGCGTCGGCGGCGGCACGGACCTTGGCCAGCCCTCGCTCGCCTGAGAAGAGGCGGGCGAGCACGATCACCGCGGCTCCGGCCGTGAGCGCGGTGGCCGCAGTCAGTCCCCAGGCGACGCCATCGAGGCCCCCGCGAACGTACGCGCCCAGGGCCAGGGGGAGGAGCGAGACGAGCATGACGACGGCGACGGCGGTCATCCACGCGCCGACGGTGAAGAAGGGGAGCCCGTCACGACGGGTGTGGATGAGCACTCGCACGACCACGCTGAGTTTGAAGGGGAGATACGAGGCAAAGGTGGCGACGGCGTTGGTGGCGCACACGCCGGCGGGGGAGAGGTTCCGGATCGGCCTGACGGCGACCCAGAACATGAGGCCGTTGAGCACGAGGGTCGCGAGGGAGAGGGAGAGGAGGAGGAGGATGGCCGAGGCCGGGGCGTCGCCCAGCCGGCGGAGCTGGGCCTGGTTCTCCGGGCCGAGGGCCTGGCGGATGCACCATCCGAGCATGGCGAGCCCCACGAGGAACCCGAGCAACTGGAGGGCGGTACGGACCCTGGATCGGCTCTTCAAGGCGACGCTCCGGAAGTCCGCAAGTGTACGAGGCGTTGTCCGGCCTCGGGCCAGGCGGCGAGGGTCGGGAGCGTGGCGAGCCAGCGGTCGAGCCGCTCCGGCGTGACGCGCGGGTCGGCCCATCCGGTGGGCTCTCGGGAGGGATCGCTGAGCCAGAGGCGGACGAGATCGCGCTCGTCGACGAGCACGTGGTCGATGCCGCGGTCGAGCAGGGCGCGAGTCCATGCGTGGGGGTCATCGGGGTGGCGTTCGATCGCATCGCCCAGAGGTGAGGCGTCGTAGGTGGTGTGGTACTCCACGGGGCAGGTGAAGTAGAAGGGCGCTCCGCCGAGGAGATAGACACGAGAGCGTGGGCCGACCAGGCGGTTGCATGCGGCCCGAGAACCCGCGTCGATGGAGGCGTCCGTGCCCTGGCCCGTGAAGACCGCGGTTCCGAAGGGGACCAGCATGGTGGGGCGTCCGCCGCGCTCCGAGAGGAAGAGGGTCCAGGCGAGGGCGGCATGGGCGAGAGCCGTCGCGGCGACGATCCCGGAGCCCCAGCGTCCAACCGCACGGGCCCCGCTTGCGAGCAGCATGACCGCGGGTGCGAGGCCGGCGAGCAGGAACCGCGACTGGACGTGGGTGGTGAGCAACCACGCGACGACGAACGCGGCGAGCATGGCGGCGAGGATTCGCGCCCCGCGGTCGCGCGCGAGCGCGACCACTGCGCCCGCCGCGGCGAGGGGCCAGAAGACGCCCCATTGCACGTGGAAGAACCCGCGCGCCGTCGAACCCCCGGGAAGGAACGCGGCCAGGAAGCGATCGGAGGGGGAGCCCGTGAAGCGGTGGGCGTCGGCGAATCGATGGGTCTGTTCGTGGGTCCAGTGCCCATCCCCGAAGATCGACGCCGCAAAGGGGAAGACGGGGTTGGGCCCCCACGCGGCGTTGCGGGCGAGCCAGGGCGCGAGCGCGGCGAGCCCGACTCCCACGGCGGGGAGCGCACACGCGAGCCATCGCCGGGGGGGGATGGAAAGCGCGAGCGCGGCGCCCACGGGACCGCCGAGCAGCGTCAGCGCGGTGGGCTTGGCTCCGCACGCGAGCCCCACGAGCAGGGCGGAGACGGTCGCACGCGTCCGGTCGTTCATTCCCGTGTCGAGTGCGGCGGCCAGGGCCGCGGCGCCGAGCACAACCATGGGCATCTCGTTGTATGCCATCGACCCGACGACCACGGTCCAGGGCGTGGCGAGAACGAGCGCGCCGCAGAAGCCGGGCGTCATCCGCGTGAGCCATCCGTCGGCCTGCGGCAGCACGCCGCGAACCGCCCGAGCGACACACCACGCCGCAAACATGGCGAACCAGGCATGGAGCATCTGGCAGGCGACGACGGCATCGCCGCGCGAGAGGAGCCCGAGGCCGTCCTCGCCCGCGCGGGGGAGGCCCAGCACGACCATGAGGTGGAGGTAGGCGGCCTCGACATAGCCGGGGAGCCACGAGTAGACGTTGTGATCGAGGGGGCGGAGGCGGCCCGCGAGGTACCACTCCTGCGGGAGTTGGAGGTGGTAACTCACCACGTCGTACCCGTTGCCTTCGCTGAGCCAGAGCCAGCCAGGGGGGACGCACGCGGCAGCGAACATCACACCGACGGCGGGCGCGGCGAGGATCCAGGGGAGGACGACCGTGGGAGGAAAGGCTCGCGAGAGCGCGTGCCGGGCGCGCCAGGCCTGCTCGCCGGCGAGGGTGAGGCCGCCGAGAGGGACGCCGATCGCAAGCGCGCGGGCGAGCGGCCCTTCCACAAGCCCGAGCGCCCCCAGCGCGTGGGTGAATGTGAGGTAGAGCCCCAGCCCGAGCGAGGCCTGAAGAAGAAAGGGATCGCGCGAGCCGCGCAGGAGCGGCGTGAACGCTCGACCAAGCCCGATCGATGCCGCGACGGCCATCGCGCCGGGCCAGGCGCTGGTGAGGAGGAGGTGGAGGGTCGAGACGAGCGAGAGGGTTCCGCCACGGCCCGCGCCGGCCCAGCCCGCGATGAGTGCGGCGGCGAGGGCGATGCCGACGACGGCGAGCGCGGGTCGGGCGGCGGTCCATGCGGGGGCATCGGTCGTGCCCGGTGGAGCCGCGCCCGGGTGGGCGGGCGGATTCACGCCGGGCTCCGAGGCTCTACCATCTCCTCCGCATGAACGCCAAGGGCGAGTTGAGGATCGTGGAGCCGCTGTGCGCGGTCTTCCGCCGGAAGCTCAAGAGCGAGGGGCTGCGGTACACGCCCGAGCGGGCGCGGATCCTCGACGCGGTGGTGGAGACGGACGGGCTCTTCGACGCGGACCAGCTCATGGGTTCGATGCGCCGCGGGGGGGAGCGAGTCTCGAAGGCGACGGTCTATCGCACGATCCGCCTGTTGCTCGACGCAGGGATCGTGCAGCGCGTCCTCTTCGACGACGACCAGGCGAGGTTCCTCCTGGCCTATGGACGCCGTCCGTCGGACCTGCTCGTCGATCTCGACACGGGCAAGGTCGAGGCGATTGAGGTCCCGGAACTCATCGCCCTGCGTGATCGGCTGTGCGCGTCGCGGGGGCTCTCCGCGAGGGGGCACCGCCTCCAGATCTTCGCCACGAGAGGATGAGCCCGGGGCACGCCGGGGGAGGGGCCCGAGGCCCACGCCACGGACGCCCGCGCGTCGCGCCTCGTCGCACAGGCGCACGACGTCGCGGTAGGCGACCTCGGGATCGGGAACGAGTTGGAGGACCACGTGCTCTCGCGAGAGTTCCGACGCCATCGAGCGCAGGCGTGCGGAGGCGACGTCGAGGGTCGCGCCATCGAGCCCGAGCCCCGTGGCGCGGGTCTCCCCCCCGGGCGCGCGCGCCAGGCGCAGGGTGAAGATCGCGGGGGGAAGGTCGAAGGCATCGGCGGGCCTTCGGTCTCCCTCGCCCTCGCTCCGAACGACCGGGAGCGCCGCCTTTAGGAACCACTCGGGCCCGACGAAACTCATGGCGGCCATGAAGAAGATGAGGATGACCATGACGACATCGACCATCGGCGTCATGTTGGGGCCGTGCTGGGCCTCCCACCGGGCAAGGGCGCTCCCGCGGGGCTTCATCGCGCACGCTCCGCGGCGAGATGGACGGTGGGCACGCCGAGGGATCGGCAGGCGTCGACGACCGGGGCGACGTCGCTCCAGGGGAGGTCCCTCCCTCCGCGGATCTGCACGAGGCTACCCGGCCTGCGGGCGAGCCGATCACGCACGAGACCCTGGACGGCCTCGCGCGCAATCTCGCGACCGTCGACGATGATCGCCGCCCCCTCGCCCGAGGGCGCGCGAGGGACGATGTTGAGGACAATGGTGTCGGCCTCGCGTTCCTCATCGCCGGCGCGGGACTCGGGGAGGAAGACATCGCTTCGCGTGTCGAGAACGAGTTTGCCCACGAGCATGTAGAAGATGATCAGGCACATCACCACGTCGATCATCGCGGTCACGTTGACCTTGCCCGAGCCGCGGCCCAGGGCCCGGTGACGGGGCCTCATGCGTCCTCCTTCCCGCGGGTCTCCTGCTGGCGGAGGCGGACGATGCGCTCGACGAGTTCGGAAGACTCGGAGAGCGCGCGGGTGCAGACGCGGTCGAGGAGCGTGCGATAGAACCCGTAGGTCAGCAGGCATGGGATCGCGAGGCAGAGCCCCAGGAGCGTGTGGAAGAGCGCCTTAGAGATCCCCAGCGAGAGATCCGACGCGCTGGCCTGCCCGCCGGCCTCGCCCAGCTGGGTGAACGCGAGGATCATCCCCCACACCGTGCCCGCCAGCCCCACGAGCGGCCCCAGGTTCCCGATCACGTTCAGGGGTTCGATGCGACGGAACCAGCCCGCGTTCTCTTCGCTCGCGGCGAGTTCGGCAGCCTCGCGGAACGCCGTGCGGCTGCCCGAGTCGCCCGCGAGGGCGGCGTGGAGAACACGTCCGGGGAAGGAAGGGTCGCGATCGACCATGGCCTTGAGTTCCTTCCAGTTGCGCGCGTCGATCGCCTCGCGCAGGGCCTCGACGCGCCCCCGGGGGAGGATGCGCCCGGCGCGGATCTCCATCACACACCGGACGATGATCGCGACGGCAGCCACCGACCCGACGAGCAGAACAACCGTGAACAGGTCGAACGACTTCCAGAAGAGCGGCCAGACCCCGACGGTCCTCGTGACGTGGGTGCCCCACGCGGGGAGGGTCGGTAGTGCGACGCCCGCGGCGAACGCGGCGAATCGGATCGGTTGTTCCATCGCGCGAGAGGTTACCCGCCCTCGCCCGCGGTGTCATCGCGACCGATTCGGTAGGACCCGCTCAGCCACCGGTGGAGGTCCGCCAGGCGGGCTCGCTCGCTCGAGAACGGGTATGCAGGAGAGTCGGGGTCGACCGGCTCGCCCGTCACCGGGCACCCGCCTTGCGCGCCGAGCGCGCCGATCCCCTCGCGCGCGGCCCAGGATTCGGGGAGGTCCAGCGCGATCTCGCGCGTCGTTTCGCCCGTCACACGCAGCGTCAGGCGCGCCGGTGCCGGCCCCAGCGCGGGCGCCACGCGCTCGCCCCACTCGACGAGGGTCACGGCGTCATCGGCGCGGGCGGCATCGAAGCCCGCCGCCTCGAACTCGTCCTCGCCTCGGACCCGGTAGGCATCGGCATGGATCACGCGCAGGCCCCCGCGAGCCGCGTACTCGTTCATGATGACGAAGGTCGGGCTGGAGACCGAACGCACGTCCACTCCAAGAGCATCCGAGACCGCACGCACGAGCGTGGTCTTGCCCGCGCCGAGTTCTCCGCTCAGGATCACGATGTCCCCCGCGCGGAACACGCCGGCCAGACGCTCGGCGAACTCGCGGAGTGCGCCAAGCCCGGAGATCTCGACGGCGAACCGCATGTGCGATTGTAAGTCGGCGTCACACAGAGGCCCATGTTCGCCTCCTGTTCATGTGGGGGTTTTTCCTTGAACCCGGGGTCAACGTGCGTTAGGGTGGCAAGGACGGATCGGCACGGATCCGTGCTCGTGGCACAGGCCTCTCGGCCGCTCCAGGTCGGCACTTTCGGTTCCGCTTTGAAAGGACATCCCATGATCGCACCGAACTGCGTGCGCTGGTGCCTCGCCACCGGCGTGGTCGTTCTGCTTACGTCCGCGTTCGCCTCGGCGTCCTACGACGGGAAGGCGTCCAAGGGCGACAAGTCTTGCACGGCAAAGTTCAAGTACGACACCGAGAACGGCCTCGACGGCACGGTGATCAGCCAGGACTGTGCCCATAGTCTCGGGCTCGGGACCAAGAAGGCCGACGGCACGTTCGAAGCCCCCGCCGGGACCCCGGAGATCAAGCCCAACAACGGCGTCTATCAACTCTGGTGCTTCCCCGATGTCACCATCGAACTCACGGATTCCGAGGGCAACAAGTGCCCCGTCAAGCAGACCGTCTACGTGGCCAAGGACCAGAACGGCGGGAACAAGGTCCTCGCCGACAAGAACATCGTCAACCAGCATTGGATCAACGAGGCCAAGGCGTGCCAGTCCGGCGCGGGCGCGAAGGCCAAGGGCTACTGGAACCCGGGGTGGGAGCCCCCGCCCAAGAAGAAGCCCATCGAGAAGCAGCAGGTGCCCGTCCCGCCGCGGAACGTGGAGAAATACCAGGGATCGTGGGGCAAGCCCGGTCAGATCATGGAGATGCCCACCATCCATGAGCCCGAGAGCAAGCACTCGTACCTCCCCCAGTCGGTGATCGACCAGCTCGGGCTCCCTCCCGCCGGGCCGATGATCCACGTTCCCAGCGCGGACCCCGACGGATACGAGGCGCTCCAACTCGGGTTCTTCGTCAACAACGGGCAGGAGTTTTTCCAGCCCTTCCACCTCCCCGTCTTCGACACGGGCCTGGGGCCGGTGCAGCAGGGCATCGTGCTCGCGATCGACGACTCCAACTGCTCCGTCGCGATCTCCGGCGCGAACTTCATGCAGGATTACCTGCACGGCGGGTCGGACGCCCTTGGCGGGGAGTTCCTGCTTGCCTACCTCGCCCCGACCCAACTCATGGTCGTTGAATCCACCCTCGACCGCGTGATGCTCTTCGACCCGTGGGACGGGTCGCTCATCAATCCGAACTTCATCAACCTGACCGTCAGTGGTGCCTCCACGCCCATCAACGCCATCCAGGTCGGGAGCGAGATCTGGGTCTCCGACCAGTTGACCGATCGCATCATGCGTTGGTCCCACGATGGAACCACCCACCTGGGCAATCTCACCGGCGGCCTCGACAACATCCGCGGGATCGAGATCGTCGGGAACACCGTGTACGTTTCCAACTCGGGCACCGCCAACGGCGCCCCGGGTCGGGCCGTCGTCACCATCGACGTGCCCTCGCAGTCGATCACAGGGTTCTTCCGCGTGGGCGACGACCTCAACGGCGATCCGTTCGATGTCCTCGCGTACAACACCGGGCTCCTCGTCAACGACATCGCGGGCGAGGACATCGAGTTCCACGACCTCGCCGGGAACTGGCTCTTCACCTTCCACGACTCCGATGGGATCAACGGGATCGACTTCCCCGAGCAGATGGCCGTCACCCCCTTCAACTCCGTCCTCGCCGCTGGGTTCTCCCCGCCCATCGGCGTCTTCCACTACGACCCCGCCGGCAACCAGGTCAACTTCTGGCCCGTCGGGAACGGGAACCGCGGCGTCGCCACGCTGGGCAACGGGACGATCCTCTACACCGACGGCAACGGGGTCCATGTCCTCAACCCGCAGAACGGACAGACCAACCCCGTCCTGACCGGAGTCGGCGGTCGCTTCATCGACCTGCGGACCGAGCCCCCCCTCGCGTGCTATCCCGACTGCGAAGAAGACGGCGACCTCGACGTCTTCGACTTCCTCTGCTTCATGAACCGCCACGCCGCCCAGGATCCCTACGCCGATTGCGAGGAGGACGGGGACTGGGACGTCTTCGACTTCCTCTGCTTCCTGAACCACTACGGGCTCGGCTGCGACTGACCCGTTTCCTTCGCCTCCCCCTCATCTCCAGGGGCGTCCGCCCGCGCGGACGCTCCTGTTTTTTCCTCGTGGCCCGCCGCTACAGTCCCTTCCCATGACCCGACCACGAATCCTCACCGGCGACACGCCCACCGCCACGGGCCTGCACCTCGGGCACTACGTCGGCTCGCTCGAGAACCGCCTCCGCCTCCAGGACGAGTACGACTGCTACTTCCTCATCGCGAACATCCACGCGTTCACCACCCTTGCCGATAAGCCCGAGCAGATCCGCGCCAACACCATCGGGATCGTCAAGGACTGGCTCGCGGTCGGCCTCGATCCCGAACGCAGCACCTTCGTCCTCCAGTCCGAGATCCCCGCGATCGCGGAACTCACGTTCCTCTTCGCCATGCTCATCCCTTTCAACAAGGTGATGCGCAACCCGACGCTCAAGACCGAGATCGAGAGCAAGGGCCTGGGCGACACCTATCCCTTCGGCTTCCCCATGTACGCCGTCGGGCAGTGCGCGGACATCCTCGCCTTCCGGCCGGAACTCGTGCCCGTGGGCGAAGACCAGCAGGCGCACATCGAGATGTGCCGCGATGTCGCGCTGAAGTTCAACCAGCTCTACTGCGGCGTGGGCAACCGCGTGCCGCCGGAGGAGCACGCGAAGGCCGGCGGCGTCTTCCCCATCCCCGCGGCGAAGATCGGCCGCGTCGCCCGCCTCGTCGGCATCGACGGCTCCAACAAGATGTCCAAGAGCCTCAACAACGCGATCTTCCTCTACGACACCGAGAAGCAGGTCCAGAAGAAGATCAACTCGATCGTCACGGGCCGGGCGAGCACCACCTCGCCCATCGACCCCGGGAACGTGCTCGTGCAGTACATCGAGACGTTCTTGGCGCGGGAGCGCGCGGAGGAGATCAAGGCCGCCTACGCCTCCGGCAAGGAAGTCCTCGATGGGCACATCAAGGCGGAACTCGGGGCGGCGATCAACGCGCTCCTCGCGCCGATGCGTGAGCGCCGCGCACGCCTCGAAGCCCCGCCGCAGCCGGGCGCGGCCACTAGCCTGCCCGGCGGCTCGCCCGGCGGGGACGACCTCGTCCTCGACGTGATCCGGCGCGGGATCAAGAAAGCCAATGCCGTCGCGGAAGAGACGTTGATCCGCGCGAAAGAGGCGATGGGGCTGGGGTTCGGCCCGCGCACGCTTGGTCGCTAGACCTGTCGCAGGCTCATGTTGATGAGAGCCTCCAAGTCATCATCGCTGAGAGGAAGTCCCCTCTCCGCGCCCCGCTGGCGGGCCTGCACGCTGTCGGTGATCGCGAGGTTGGGAACGTAGTTGAACGCGATGCCGCCCGAGCCGTGGCCGCGGGCATCTTGCATGTTCGCGGTGTAGACAGCGTTGGCGCCATACCTGCGATTGACGGCATCCATCGCGTGCGAGAGGTTCTCGCGCCGGGCCTGGTCGGTGAACAGCGGGAGCGTGCGGCTTCCTGGCGCGACAAGGTCGTGGAGCGTCACGCCCACCTGGAGCGGAGGACGGGCGGGCGCGTGCGCCCAGAGGGAGGCGAGCGCATCGAGCATCGACGTGGAATCGCGGCATCCCTCCCCGAGGCTCGCCGACGCCTCCCACGATGCCGCTCCCCATGTCCCGGCCTGGTCCCCCGGGAAGCGGAGCCCGAGGGTGAGCCGACGGGCGGCGTACCCGTCGTGGCGAAGGCGTGCGGCGGCCTTGAGCAGAAGGCGGAAGGCGACCGACCTTGCGCCCTCGCTTGTACGCAGTTCCGGGGCGAGCACGTGCTGGTGCCCGATGGAGCCCTTGCGCGTGGGGGGCTCGTGGACCTCTTCGCCCCGCAGCCAGTGCCACCACCGCACCCCGACGACCCCGCCCCAGAGCGCCCGCATCCGCTCCTTGTCCAGCGCGAGGAGATCCCCGATGGTGTGGACGCCCTCTCCCTCGAGACGCCGCATCATCCTCGGGCCGACCCCCGCGAGTTCCGACGCCGGGCAGTTCCCGACCGTCGCGGCCAGCGTCTCCGCGTGGAGGACCACGAGCCCGTCGGGCTTGTGCAGGTCCGTGCCGAGTTTCGCCAGCACGCGGTTGGGCGCGATGCCGATCGAGCAGCGCATGCACTCGCCGCACCTCTCCCGGATCGTTCGCTTGATCGCCGACGCGATCTCGCTCGCCCGGGCCTCCGTCCGCTGCGTGCGGTCGAGACGGCACGAGACCTCGTCGATCGAGTGGACCCGGTCCACCGGCATGTGCTCGTCGATCGCCCGGAGGATCCGATGGTGCATGAGGACGTAGAGCCGTGGACGGGCATCCACGATCTCGATCGAGGGGCAGAGGCGGCGAGCCTCGCCGACGCGGGTCCCCGTCTTGACGCCGAAGGCTTTCGCCTCGTAACTGGCGGCGATGCAGCATCCGCTGTCCCCCGTGATCGGGGCGACCGCGACCGGTCGGCCGCGAAGTTCGCGCGTGACCTGCTGCTCCACGCTGGCGAAGTACGCATTGAGATCCAGAAACAGTGTGGTCAGGGGCATGGCGACAGGCGGAAGAGCCCATCGCGACCCGGCGGGTCCGTGAACTCGACCTTTCTCCAGAGATCAATCGCCCCAATGTGCGTGCGGATGGCAGAGAGCCCCCCGTCAGGTTCCGTGCGGAGAGTCGAAGCGCTGGCGGGGCTCCGCTCGGGCTCAGAGTGCCCAGGCACGAGCCCGGAGTCTGAGGCGTCCACGGCCCGGCGATCAGACCACAAATCATTCTGTGTGAATGAGTTAGCCACCCACGCCGAGCAGGCCGCCAACGAGGCCGCATCCAGCCTTGAAGGCGCTGTCATTCGCTCGGTCGTTGATACAAGCGACACAGGGGCATCCTGTTCAGGGCACATCATCCCTTACAGAATACTATCAAATAGCCCAGGCTACTTCAAGAGCATCTTGCTCTTCAGATCCTCCATCTCACGCCCAGCACGCCCTGGTGGACGTCGTAGCCATCCCCGAAGTCACCCTCCCAGCCCACGGTGAAGTCCACCCGGCGGTTGTCGGAACTGAACCCGACCCCGAGAGAGGGCGTGATCCAGTCCTCGATCGCGGCATCTTCGAGGAGTTCCGTGTAGGTCGCCCCCCCATACACGAACCAGTTCTCTCCGAGTTCGCGCGCAACCTTCGCGCCGAGTTTCACGACGTTCTGGTCGACGCCGGCGTTGTACTCATAATCGCCGTAGTGGACCGTGGCGCTGTCGAGCGCGGTAAAGGCGGCCCCGCCCGAGACCCGCCATCCATCCCCGCTCCACCCGACCTGCGTCGAGCCCCCGAAGCCGTAGAGCAACCCGCCCGAGGCCATGTCATACGACCCCGCCGCGTGGGAGAGCACGCCGGGCGTGACGACCCAGTAAAACCCGGAGGCCTCGTCCGGATGAAGGATGGTGAGAGGGACATCGGCGTGGAAGCCGACGTTGCCGACGAACGATCCCTCGATGTTGTGGAACGAAACGGGGATGGCAACAACGAGGGAGACGCGCCGGTTGAAGGCGAACTCGAGGCTGGTGCTGATGCTCATGGTCTCGCCGTCGCCGAGGTCGGTGGAGATGACACCGGCGCTGGCATCGAGGCGGAGGATAAGGCGGCCTTCGCCCTTGGCATCGTCGCCATCCTCGCCCGGGATGATGACGAGCCCGCTGCTGGGTCCCTCGCCCTCCGTGGGCTGGGGCATCCCGGGCGACGCGGCTCCCTCGCCCCGCTGCCGCATGACGAAGCGGTCGAAGGTGTACCGGGTGGCGCGGGCGGTGGAGGCCATGGGGTTGCCGTCCGTGACGCTCACGAGGGATCGCCTGTTGATCTCCCGGAAGAAGTCCTTGAGAACGCTCGGTGCTTCCTTGAGCAGGAAGTCCGTGACCTGCTCCTCGAGGTTCCCGTTCGCTTCATCGAACGTGAAGACCTGCGACCCCGACCCCAGGACCGTGAACTGCAGCGTCGCCACGCTCCCCGTGTTGTTCACGGTCACCGTCATCGCGTCGGTGACTCCCGCGTAGAGCACGCTCGCCGAGAGGCTCGTCCCGTTGAACGCCGAGAACTGTCCCGAGGTGTCCACCAGTTCTTCGAGCAGGTCAGGCAACGACGATCCCCGCACGCTCAGCGTCGGGACGTTCCCGCCTCCCGTATCCGTCACGGTCACGCCGAAGAGATCCTGGGCCAGGCAGGCCCTCGAGCCCGCCGCGAGAACGAGAACCGCCGCCATGGTGCGCATGGAATCAGCCTCCGTGTGGGTTGGCGCGCAACATAGCCTTCCGCTCGACCGCCCGCAAATCACCATTCTCCCCGCCCTTCACCCCCGTCCTGCCCCGCACTCGGGGCAGGTCGCCGAAGCGTCGAGCCCTTCCCTGGAGTACCCGCACGCCTCGCAGCGCTTCCCGCGCCTCCGGATCCACCGCCGGATGGCCCCGGGCCCGAAGATCAGCACCCACCACGCCCCGGCGTACACCCCCGTGTCCACCGCCAGCCCCAGCGGCAGGATCCGTGTCGCCAGCACGCGCTCGCGGGGAGAGAGCAGGTCGAGGAAGTCAGGCGCCGCCGGCGCGGCACGCACCACCACCCCGTCGCGAGCCTTGTTCCACCAATACCCCACGCTGGGCTGCTGCTCAAACGTCGTGTACGTCGCGAGCATCGGCCACCCCGTCGCCAGCATCGCCCTCGAGTGGGACACGCTCTGCGGGTCCGCCAGCCAGGGCGCCAGTTCCGCGCGGATCCACGCCGGGCAGACCCGATCGAATGGCGCCATCTGCTCCGGTGAGATGTCCGAGAAGGTGTTGGCTGCGTTCACCTGCACCGCCAGGCGACCGACGTACGCCGCCCTCGTCGCCGCGAGCGTTCGTCCGTGCCCATCGGCCTGTAGCGCAATGACGACCGGCTTCGTGCTGCGAAGGCGCACAAGGGCCAGCGTCCACGAGACCCCGATCGTCGTGGCCAACCCCAGCATCGCGAGGCCGATCCAGCGTCGCCGCATGGGCTCAATCTACGCCCCGCTCGCCCGCGTGGCGAGGGAATCTTTCGGTGCCGGTTAGGCCGTGACACACCCGTGACAGGGTCGAGGCCTTCCCCAGCACCCCCCGCGTCTCTCCCATCCCAGGGTTTACCCCGGCCCCCGAGAGCGCCGAGGCGTCACTCTCTGGTCTGCCGGCGACGCGCCTCGCCGACGTACGGCTCGTCCGCTTGTCACCAGCACCCCCGCCCACGCCACCCCGAAAACGCCGGCATTCACCACGAACCCCGGCCATGCCGGGATCATCGGCACGCTTGCCACGGGTGCGGGCGGGCGTCCAAACTCCAGTCGTCCCCCGCGTCCCACCCTTCGCGAATGCCCCGGCGATGAGAAGTCCGTCGTCTCGGCGCTCCACGACCAGAACGAATGCATGGGCCACCCGGCGCGAACGATCTCCCACCGGTCGCCGAAGCCCAACAACTGGCCCGCCGCCGCGTCGTCCCGGGCGATCGACCGGGGCCGCGAAGAATCCCCGGCGTCCCGCGGAAGTTGATGCTTCGCGAACGGCCCCAACCAGGCCACTCCGAACGTCGTCGCCACGCCAAGCACGAGCGAGGCCGACAGCAGAGCCATCCACCCCGGCCCGCGCCGAACCCGAGGCGGCCCGCACTCCGGGCAGATCGCGCCCGGCGCGAGCCCTGCGCGGTCGTACCCGCATCGCCGGCAACGCCCGCCCCTGGCTCGGCGCACTCGACGCACGATCGTCGGGACGACGAACGGGACCGCCCACGCCGCCGAGAAGACGCCGATATCCGCGAGCAGCCCCTTCCAGATCGGCCTCATGGGGATCGCCACCGGGCCATGCGGGGATTCGGTAAGGAGCAAGAGCCCATCCGACCGATCCGGCAATGGGGGGTCCCGCCATGAGGTCCACGCCGCCCCGCTCATCGCCCGCCAGGGCCACCCGTGCCCGATCGTCTTCACCTCCTCATAGCCCTCGGTCAGAGAAGTCGTGTTCCACTCCGCCCACCCGCGAGGAAGGTCGATTCCCCAATAGGGCTTCTCCGCGATGTCCCCGACATAGATAATCCGTCTGGAGATCACAAGGTCAGCGACCACCGTCGACGCGAGGATCGCGTTCCCGGCACGACCCGGTTTCGCGTAGAACGTGCTCGCCCCGAACGTCCGCAGCGGCGTCACGCCCCACATCACGCAGACCGGCGCAACCACCCACGCCAGGAGCAGCGTCGTCACGACACCCATCGCGATCGCAGCCGCCAATCTCCACGCCATCGGCACCTCGGTGCCGTATACCTGCCGAAGCGATGACCGGATGCGGGCGATTGCTCAGCGATCCATCGCCAGCGCATGGTCGATCCGCGTCAGCGTCGAAGCCCTTCCCAGCACCCCCAGCGTCTCGCCGATCCCCGGGCTCACGCCCGCGCCCGTGATCGCCACGCGCAAGGCCTGGGCGATCGGCCCGGCGTTCGCCAGCCCGCGCTCGCCCGCCAGCGCGTCCACGCACGCCGTGATCGCCTCGGGCGTCCACGCAGGCAGCGCCGTGAGCCGGCCGCGGATCTCACGAAGCAGCCCGAGCCCGGCCCGGTCGTTCGCCAAGAGATGCTTCTCGACCGATCCCGCATCGCGATCGCTTGACCCGTCCTCACGCTCGACGAATGCGCAGGCCCGCACCGCGTCCGTGAATGTCTTGGCCCGCGGCTTGACCGCCCGTGACAGCCACGCCCCGCGAGCCCCGTCCGCGAGGACCGCCTCCAGCCGCGGCGTCGATCCTCTCAGGGCCGATGCACGCTCCCCGCGCAGCCACGCGAGCCACCGCTCCGCAAAGCCTTCGTCGGTCATCCGCGAGAGGAAATCACCGTTGAACGCCAGGAGTTTCTTGCGGTCGAACTTCGCGTTGCCCTTCCCGATCCGCTCCAGCGAGAATCGGGCCCCGATGAACGCGAGGTCGAACCGCTCGAGATCCTTCCCGTCCTCCGTCTTCATCCCCGGGTTCCACCCCAGCAGCGAGAGGAAGTTGACGAGTGCCTCGGGCAGGTATCCCGCCTCGCGGAAGTCGCTCACCTCGATCTCGGGCAGGTCGATGCCCAGCGCCGACGCCACCCGGGCCGCGATGGCAGGGTCGTCGTTTTCCTTGGCGAGGAACGCGGCGAGGTCCTTCTCCGATGCCCCGGTCCGCGTGGCAAGGGCCGCCACCGGCGTGCCGCCCTTGATCACGGCCTGCATCGCCGCCCGCGCCGTCTTGGCCTTGTCGCGTTTGCTCATCTTCGTCCCGTCCATGTTGAAGATAAGCGGCATGTGCGCATACGCCGGCACCCGGAACGGACGCCCGGCCTCGCGCCCCTCGCCCGCGTCCTCGGGCGCGACCCGCAGTGCGTGCTGGAGCGCGACGTGCCGTGGCGTGTTGGCGAGGTGCTCCTGCGCCCGCAGCACGTGCGTCACGCCCATCAACTCATCGTCCACCACCACCGCGAAGTGGTACGTGGGAAAGCCGTCGGCCTTGCGGATCACAAAGTCGTCCATCTCCCCCGGAGCCTGCACGACTTCCCCGAGGATCTCGTCGCGCACCGTGATCCCATCCCCAGGCGCCACGAACCGCACGACATGGGCCTCCCCACCCTGCGCCCTCGCCCATCGGGCCTCGCTGAAGGTCCCGGGCACGATGTCCGCCGGTCGCTCGTAGCGATAGGTCCGCTTCGCCGCCGTCGCCTCACGACGCTTCGCCTCCAGTTCCGCCGCCCCTTCGAACGCGGGGTAGGCTCGCCCCGATCGGACGAGCTGCCCGATGTACCGGTCGTAGATCTCCCGTCGTCGCGCCTGGAAGTAGGGGCCCACGCCGCGGGCCCCGTCGCCGATCGTCCGCCCTGGGAGTGCGAGCGTCGGCCCGTCGTCCCACTCGAGCCCCAGCCATGCGAGATCTTCGAGGATCCCCCTGGCGCTCTCGTCGCTCGACCGGGCCTGGTCGGTGTCCTCGATGCGGACCAGGAACCGGCCGTCGCGCCCCTCCAGGCGAGCCCGCCTCGCGAACGCCCAGCAGAAGAGCGCGGTGCGTGCGCCCCCGACGTGGAGGTGACCGGTCGGCGAGGGCGCGAAGCGAGTGACGAGGGGTGCCATGACCCCAAGCCTACGCGCGGAAGATCGCCCCCAGCCGCTTGCCCATCATGAGCGAGGCCCCCACGAGCGTCGCCGTCAGGAGCGCCATGCCCCACACCCCCATCGCGCTGGCGATGTACATCCCGTCGCCGAGCCGGTTGGAGAAATCCCAGATCGCCTTGGTCACGGGCGAGTGCTCGAGGCGCTGGGCGAGCACGAGCGAGTCGCTCACCTCGAGCATCGAGAAACTGAAGACGAGCAGCCCGCCGGCGATCATGTTCGCCGCGATGAGCGGGACCGTCACGCTCCGCACCGCCCGGAGGCGCGACGCCCCGAGGCTCATCGCCGCTTCCTCCAGTTCGCCCGATGTCTGCTCCAGCCCGGCGACGCACGAGCGAACGATGTACGGCAGCCGCCGGACCGCGTACGCCGCCACCAGCAGCGGGATCGGGTTCGGGTTCGTCCCGAAGACGCCGACGACACCCTCGAGCGGCCCGCCCGAGGCGAAGGGCCATTCCAGCGTCATCGCCGCATACCCGAACGCCATCACCAGCCCCGGCACCGCGAGCGGGACCATGCACATCGCGTCGAGCAGCGACCGCCCCCACGCCCGCGTCCGGACGATCGTGTACGCGATGACCAGCCCCAGCGCCAGGTCCACGCCCATCGCCATGCTCGAATACGCCAGGCTGTTCACGATCGACCGGAACGAATCCCCGCCGCCCAGCGCCGTCTCGAAGTGGGCGCCCGTCAGCGCCTGGGGAAGAAGCGTCCCCTGCCAACTCCCCGGACGCGCAAGGCTCGTCAGCACCACCCCCACGTGCGGGAGCACCGCCAGCAGCGTCACCCCCGCGAAGAGCGCGGTCACGCCCCATCCCGCCAGCACACCCAACTCCCGCTCCCCGCCCGCCCGCGACGCCTTGGCGTACATCGCGTGCCCGCGTCGCCCGAAGACCAGCCGGCCGAGCACGTACGACGTGATCGACACCCCCAGCAGCACCACCGTCAGCGCATAGGGCCTGGGCGAACTCTGCATCTCTCGCAGCCCGAAGAAGATCTGCACCGGCGTCGCCCGGTAATAGTCGAACATCAGCGGCGTGCCCAGCTCCGTGAACGACCAGATGAACACGATCGTCCCGCCTGCAAAGATCCCCGGCCGCACCAGCGGAAGCGTCAGCCGGAACAACCTCCGCCACGGGCCCGCCCCGAGGTTCTCCCCCGCCTCGTCCAGCGCGGGGTCGAGGTTCGCCAGGGCCGCCGTCGCGTTCAGGTAGATAATCGGATAGAGGTGCAGGGCCTCCACGCAGACGATCCCCCAGAACCGCGCCTGGCCCAGCAGGTCCCACTCCGTTCCAAGCAGTGTGTTGAGCACCCCTTCGCGGCCCACGATCGCCCGCATCCCGATCGCCCCGACGAACGGTGGGAGGATCATCGGCACCAGGATCGCCGCGTTGAACAGCCCCTTGCCCGGGAACCGGTACCGTGCCGCGAACACGCTCAGCGGCAGCGCGATCACCAGGCATAACGCCGTGGTCGCGCACGCGATCTTCAGCGAGTTGACCAGCCCCGCCACGAGCGTCGGATCGCGGAAGACCAGCCCCACGTGCTCGAACGTGAATCCTCCCGGCCGCCCTGGCGACGGTGCGAACCCCGATCGGACCGTCAAGGCCACCGGATACACCAGCAGCACCGCCAGCAGTGCCACCAATACAACCACCAGCGCCTGCGGCCCCGCCAGCCGCCACGCCCGCTTCATCGCCCTCCGACCTCCGCCGGTGGCGTCAGTGCGCCGGGCCCGAGCGTCTGGATGGTCGCGCGCCCCGTCGCACGCCTCGCCAGGTACTCGTTCACCCGATCAAGCGTCACGCCCTCGAGTTCGGCCATGATGTCGTCGAGCGTCCGCGCCCGTCCCAGCGCGTTCTGGTCGCTCGCGATCCCCGAGGCCCTCGCCCCGGTGGACTCGCCGCTGAACACCACGCGCGAGCGGAGCCCGACGAGCGCCCGCCCGAGTTCCTCATCCGAGATCCGCCCCTCCGGGGACGAGAGCCTGCCCAGTTCCGCCCAGAGCACGTCGAGCGACTCCTGCGCGCGCTCGGGCGTCGTCCCGACGTACGACACGAGCACGCCCGTTTCCCGCCCGGGCGAATACGACGCGCTGACGGAGTAGCACAGCCCTCGCCTCTCGCGCACCTCGGTGAACAGCCTCCCGGACATTCCCCCCGAGAGCACCGACGCGACCACCCGCTCCAGCACCGCATCGGCGTGATGGGCCAGGGGCGCATCCTGCATGACCACGACCTGCACCTGGTTCGAGGAATCCTCCTCGTGCGAGTAGCCCCTTGCCGGTGCGCCCGCGATCGGCACGGACGCGCACGTGCCCGCCCACCCCCGGGTTGCTCGCTCGACGACCGCCGCGACCTCACCAGGGTCCACATCCCCCGCCACGCCGAGGATCGAACGCCCGGGGCGCGCCCTCGACGCCCACCCCGCGACAAGGTCCTTCCGCGTGATCGCCTCCAGCCCCGCGCGCGTGCCCAGCGACGAACGGTCCAGGGGCGCGGGGAAATGGCGAGCCCGGGCCGCCAGCATCGCCCGCTCCTGAGGATCGTCGCGGAGCGCATCGATCGCCGAGAGCGCGAGTTCTCTCGCCGGCTCGATCGACGCCGCGTCCATGCGCGGGTCCGTGACCATCCCCGCGATCAGCCCGAACGCGTCCGCGAACCGCGATCCCACGAGCGAGAACCCCACCCTGACGAAACGCGGCCCGGTCTCCACCCCGCGAGTCAGCCCCGCGCGGTCGCACGCGTCCGCGTGCGCACGCGATCCGAGCGCGCCCGCCCCGCGCATCAGCAGTTCGCTCCACATCGCCCCGAGCCCGAGCCGGTCCGAGGGCTCCTCGCCCGTCCCCGCCGGAACGAGCCACGAACCCGCCGCCGAGCGCACCCCGGGCATCCGCTCCACGAGCAGCGTCATCCCGTTCGAGAGTCGAGTGGTCTGGATCATGGCTTCTCGGACCGTCGGGCGACGAGTCTACCCCCCGCGGACGAGGTTGTCCGTCCCTCCCCGCCCGCACAGGCGTCACCCCCCGCCTCCAATCGCGCGCCAACTCGACGTCCCGGGGGGTCGAAGGTGGACTTGTTTCCGACCATTCCCTCCATGCGACGCTTCGTGGACGCTTGTGCCGGCCTCGTCACCCTCGCGTTCGTCGGCGGGCTGGGTTGGATCCAGCTCGGCAAGATGAGCGACGCGCGCGACATCGCGCAGGTCAGCGACGAGGTCCGCCGGTTCGAACTCGAGATCAAACTCCGCGCCGCCGCTCCCGACGGCGCCAGGCTCACCGGACGAGGGTGGCCGCAGACGGTCGATCCCGCCTGGTTCAAGGGCGACCCTCCGCGCAACACGCTCCTCTCGAGCGACCGTCCGTGGGTCGAGGTCGCCTCCGCCGAGCAGTCCCACCTCCTCCACCCGCCCGTCCGCATCGGCACGACGAGCGACATCGCCGGCTTCTGGTACAACCCCTACCAGGGTGTCCTTCGCGCCCGCGTGCCCTTCACCGTGAGCGATGAAGAGGCCATCCGCCTCTACAACCGGCTCAACGGGACGGAACTCGCCTCGATCTTCGCCTCGTGGGAGGAACTCAAGCCGCCCACTCCTCGCGAGCCACCCGCCGACGCCCTCGCCTCCGACGAGGCCCCCGCTTCGCCCCCGATCCGCACCGAGGCGAACGCGGACATCCCCTGATCGCGTCCCTCATCGCCCGGTGAGCCCCAGCGCATCCTCGATCGTCCACCACCCCGGCCCGCGATCCCGAAGCCACGCCGCCGCCCGTAGCGCCCCATGCGCGAAGACGTCCCTCGACGTCGCCCGGTGCGTCAACTCCACGTACTCCCCCGGCCCGGCAAGGCGGACCGTGTGCTCGCCCACGACATCCCCCCCGCGGATCGCCACGATCTGATCCTCGCGGATCGTTCCCCCGGCTTCGCGATAGGCCCGCGCCAGACGCAGCGCCGTGCCGGATGGCGCATCCTTCTTCGCGCTGTGGTGGGCGTCGACGATCGACGCGTCGTAGCCGGGCAGGAGCTCCGCGGCCCGCGCGAGCAGCCACGCCGTCGCCGCGACCCCAAGAGAGGTGTTGGGCGCGACAAGGACCCCGCGCCGCTCGGAAAAACCGCGGAGGCAAGCCAGCGTCCCGGGAGAGAGAGCCGTCGTTCCCACAAGCAGCGACGCGGTCAGCCGATCCGCCAGCGACATCGCTCCCGCCGCGCCCTCGTCCGATGAGAAATCGATCACGACGTCCGCGCCCGCGCGCACGTCCACCGCCGACACGATGGCAGGCCCGGCGTCGATCGAGCGTGCGGGCGCGCGGTCCACCCGAGCGACCAGCGCGAAGCGCCGATCCGCCAGCGCGAGCGCGCCGATCCGCGCGCCCATCCGACCCGCGGCGCCGTGGATCACGATCCGGACCGGAGGCGGAGTTGACAGCGGCGCGCCGATCGGCATGATGTCTTCCATTGTGGAGAACTCAAGCAAGGTGCGAACACAATCCGATACTTGTGCTAGCGTACATCGCGGCGTGGCGCTCGTGGCGCTCGAACGCCGCTCCGGATCCGGAGGATCCGACTTTTCAGGAGACCAATGATGGCGAAGAAAGCTGCGAAGAAGGCGAAGAAGGCTGGCAAGAAGACCGCGAAGAAGCGCAAGAAGGCCGCCAAGAAGGGCTGACCGCCCTCAACCTCATCGTGTCCGAGTTCCTTCAACTCCGCCGACTGTTCTAGGCGGAACGTCGACCGATCAATGAAAGCGCCACCGATCGTCGGGGCCGGCAACCGCCGGCCCCGCGGTCGTTTTGACCCCTCCCCCTCGCCAACAATCCCCCGATGACCCTCCGCCTCCTCCGTCTCCGATACCTCGGCGTCCTCCGCTGCGACGCCGTGGTTTCTCCCACCCCCTTCGTCATCGATCCCGCCTCCGGCGAACTCATCCTTCCTCTCGCCCGACGCGACCTCGACGCTTCGGAACACGTCCTCCACACCCCCGATGAGTCCGACTCCAGCCTCCAACTCCTCCTCGATCCCCGTCCCATCGACCCGCGCGCCGATCCCGGTGCCGATCGCTTCGCCGCCTTCCACGGGACCAGCGGCCTCCCCATCCTCGCCCGCGCGCGCGTCCTCGCCACCCGCCTCGCCGCCGAGGTCCTCGATGAGCCCGACCTCCGCGCCCGCCTCCACCTCGACGAGCCGCGCATCCTCCGCTCCATCAACACCGACCTCGACCTCCGTGCCCGCGCCGCACGGTTTCTCGGCGCAACCGCCTCCGTCGTCTTCGTCGGCGCCGATGAACTCGGCGTCGATGCCCGGGGAACCTCCGGCCCCTGGCGCATCCCCCTCCCACGAGAGGCCGCCGATCCCGCCGACCTCCTCGCCCTCCTCCGCGAGACGCTCCCATGACCCTCCGCGAAGCCCACGCCCACCTCTTCCAGCACGGCCGCGCCATGCGCATGGTCCGCCTCGACACCTGCCGCGACCTCCACGACGCGCTCGACGCCCTCCGCCAGGCGCCGACCGGCGACGCCTGGATCCTCGGCGTCGGGATGCGCATGGAGTCCTGGCCCGAGCGACGCTACCCCACCCTCGACGAACTCGATCTCGCCTCGCCCGATCGACCCTGCGCGCTCTGGTCCTTCGACCACCACGCCCTCCTCGCCAACTCCCGCGCCCTGGCCGCCGCCGGCATCTCCGGCGAGACCCCCGATCCTCCCACCGGCCGGATCATCCGTGATCGAGGACGGCCCACCGGGCTCCTGCTCGAGTCCGCCGCGAAACTTCTCTGGGAGCGCGTCCCCGAACCCTGCCATGCCTTCCGTCTCGACATGATCGAGCACGCCGCACGCGACCTCCTCGCGCTCGGCTTCGAGGAAGTCCACGACCTCCTCTCCCCGACCTGGCTCGGCCACGCCCTCTCGGAACTCGACTCGCGACGCCGACTCCCCATCCGCGTCCGCCTCCATCCGCGCGTCGAACACCTCCGCGAGGTCGCCGCCTCCGCCCAGGAGTGGACCTCATCACACGTCGAACTCGCCGGTGGCAAGGTCTTCGCCGACGGCACGCTCAACAGCCGCACCGCCGCCATGCTCCATCCCTACGCCGATCCCATCCCCGACCTTCCCCGCGGGCAGCCCATGCTCTCCGCCGATCAACTCTGCGAGGCCATGGCCCTCACTCGTGCCATGGGCCTCGATCTCGCCGTCCACGCCATCGGCGATGCCGCCGTCCGGACCGCCCTCGAGGCCTGGTCTTCCCTCGGCCCTCCGCCGGCCCGTGCCCGTCTTCGCGTCGAGCACGCCGAACTCATCGATGCCGAAGATGTCCCCCGCCTCGCTCGCGACACCTCCGTCATCGTCTCCGTGCAGCCCTGCCACTTGCTCGCGGATATCGAGGCCCTCCGCAGGGGGCTCCCTCACCGACTCGACCGCGTGCTTCCGTTGCGCGACCTCATCGACGCCGGCTGCGCCCCCGGCGAACGCCTCTGGTTCGGGTCCGATGTCCCCATCGTCCGCGCCGATCCCGCCGACAGCCTCCTCGCCGCGGTCAAACGCCGACGCAAGGGCATGGACGCCGCGGATGCTGTCGCCCCATCGCAGGCGATCTCCGAGGCCGAGGCGTGGGCATGCTTCGCCGGAGCGGGCTGAGTGCCACCCCGTCCGGCTGGGCTACCCATCTTTTTCCAGCCGACCAACCCGCCACGCGTGGATGAGGTTGAAGATAATCCCCGGGATGCGCATCACCCGAGCCCCCCCGCTGATCCCCGTGGGCAGCGCGTCTCGCTCCTGCTTCCGCTTCGCGCTCTTGGCCAGCGCCTCTCCCAGCCGCCTCGTCGGATCCCCCGACCGCCCGCTGTACTTCCCATCGAGCCTCGGATCGATCGTCATCCCGGAACCCTCCAGGCCATGCCCCTTGGCCAGGCCATTCCCCTTGGCTCGTCCTTATCGAACCGCGCCGGCCGCAATCGATCTTCCCCTGCTCCGGGCGCAGGAACCACGTAGAATCTCCCGCAGGGCCCGCGTCTGACCCGCAAGGAGCCGCCCATGCGTTCCGACATCCGCTACAACAACATCATCGATTCCGACGAAGCCCGGATCGCGCAGGCCGCCGCCGACGAGGCCCCGAACCTCCCCACCGAGCGCATCGACGCCGACCGCTTCTACATCACCCAGAACTACCACCTCTACACCCGCGACAACCACGAGGTCTGGAGAGACCTCTTCGACCGCCGTTGGGCCGTCCTCGAAGAGCAGGTTTCCCGCACCTTCATCGACGGGCTCCGCATCCTCCGCCTCTCACGCGAGCGCCTCCCCCTCCTCGTCGACACCACCCTCGAGCACGACTGCACCGTCGCCGACGGACGCATCATCCCCAGGGGCACACGCCTCGAAGGCATCAACCGATACCTCGGCGAAGTCAGCGACTGGGCCTCCTACGGCGTGCCCGGCTACCTCCCCGCCAAGTCCTTCTTCGCCTGCCTCGCCCAGCGCGAGTTCCCCACCACCGTCCTCATCCGCCCACGCGAGGTCATGGACTACCTCCCCGAGCCCGACATCTTCCACGATGTCTTCGGGCACGTCCCCCTCCACGCCAACCGCGTCTTTGCCGATTTCCTCCAGACCTACGGACGCGCCGCCCTCGAGTGCGACGACCCCCACCACGTCGAACGCCTCGGCCGCCTCTTCTGGTTCACCGTCGAGTTCGGGCTCATCCGCGAGAACGGCGACGTGAAGATCTACGGCTCGGGCCTCGTCTCCAGCCACGCCGAGTCCCGCTACTCCCTCCAGGGCGCCTGGGAGAAGAAGTCCGATCCTGCCGAGCCCTGCTCCGTCCGCGATGTCGCCGAGTGGCGTCCCTTCGATCTCGACCGCATCTGCGAGACCCCCTTCGAGATCGACCACTACCAGCCCATCTACTACGTCCTCGAGTCCTTCGAGCAACTCCGAGACGCCATGAACCGGTACGCCGACCGCGTCCTGGGCTCACGACGCCTCACGAAATCAGCCCGCTGACCGCGGCGCTCACGTCAGGGTTGGCCGGATCTCGGCCCGATCGAGCACCAGCGGCTGCCAGCCCGCCCGGTCTCCCCTCGGGGCTTCGAAGACGCTCCGCCCCCCGAAACGATCGCACCGGTCGAGGATCCTCGCCGCCGTGGCATATCGCATCCCTCCTCGCATCACGAACGCGACCTCGACAAGGAACACCTGCGTCGCACCCTTCGCATCGGGAACGGAGAACAAGCCCTCGAACTCCGCGAGCAGCGCCGCCGCGCCGTACGTCCCCACCGCGCTGCACCCCGCCACCAGCAGGCGGATCGCGTCCGCCGCGTGCCGATGGACGAGCACGATCGCGTGGTCCCGTCCCTGCGAATACTCCGTCTGCCCGAACGCCGCGCACACGCGCGCCGCGTGCCTGTGCCCGGAGAGATGGTCGATCGGCTCGTTCGTGTCCTCGTCGAGCCACACGTTCGAGTGGCCCTTCGCCGCGCCGTCACTCGCGAGCCCGACCGGCTCGCAGTACTTCAACACGCGACGCTCCTCCGTGCCGTCCGAGACCCGAACCCACTCGAGCGCTCGCTTCTCCTCGCGGTCGAACTCGACAAACACCCGCGGCATCCGGCGATCCTCGCTCCTCCGATTCACCATCCCCACAGGATGGTCCGTCGACAGAAACCGCACCGGGCCTGCCCAGCTCTCCGGCTCGAAGGCTCTCGCCCCCAGCGCACGCGCCATGATGTACTCCGACATCGCGTTGAGTTTCGGGCTCCCCACGCAGATGATCGGCGGGCCTTCCTCCCGCGAGTCCTCGCGGCCCGCCTCCGACGGGTCCACCCCGCAGGCCGACCTCACCGCCGCCAGCAACTCGCTCGCGTCCCCCTCCCACGCCGGCGCCCATCGGAGCGATCGAAGATCCCTCGTGTTCGCCCTCGCCGCGAGCTTCCGCGCCGCCCACAGGTCATACACGCTCGCCAGTTCCGAATAGAGCCCCACCTTGATCGTCGACGAAAACTCCGGAACGCCCAGGTACATCAGTGTCCTGGCCGAGTCCAGCGTCTGCGTGTCGAAGATGTCCCCATCCCGGATCCGAAGCAACCGATCGAACGAGATCTGCGAGTCCGCCGCGATCCGCATCAGGCACTCGAGCACATCGAGCGGAAACGCTTTCCCCGAACTCGCCCGGCTCAACGCGCTCAGGGCCGCCGCGTTCGTCACCCTCCCCATCGTCCGTCGCTCGATCACCTCCGCCAACTGCTTCAGGCTCTGATAACCAAGGCAGTCAAGGTCGATGTCGATCGCCATGCCTCCACAATAGCAGGATCCGTGTTATCGTTCTCAATCTTTGCTCTCGCATTTTTTTGCAAATGGCATAAAAATGCCTTGACATCAAAGACGGAAGTGGTATTTTGCTGATTATCAGTCATAGCGGATATGTGTACGTATTTTGTTTGATATTCCAGAAGACGGCCTGAATCGCGAAAGGAGGCACCCATGATCGCGATCAACTGCTCCGATTCAACGCAGCACCTTAACCACTTCCGTACAACGGTCACCGTCGTGTCGGATGCCGAGAAAGCCGGGTGGAGGCAGGACTGGGTCTCCGCGGCGATCCGTTCCGCACTTGGTGCCTTCGGCTCGGCCTACGAACTCGGGCGCGACTCGCGCCGTGAGGGCACGGAGTACAGGTTCGTTCTGATCAGCGATCGGCCGGTCCCTGAGGCAGACGTCGTGCGTGCCGTCTCCGAGGCGGAGGCGGCGACTCGCTTCGCGCCGGCCATCGACTCGACCCCGTCCACCGTCGAAGTGCCCAGGCTCGTCGACCGGATCGCCGTTCCCTCGGGCCGCGGCGTCCTCGAGCGGCTCCTCGACCAGCAACGGTCGCATCGCGATGCCCTCCTCGCGGTCGGCCCCGACAGCCCGGTCTGGAATCACGAGTGGAAGACGTCGTTGAAGCGCGCCGGTGTCAAGATCAGGGAACTGACCCGTCGGCTGCAAGAGGAAAACTGATCCCGTTCAGGTCTCGCATCACGCCCCCCCTCGGAGATCGCTCCGCCGGTGGGCGTTCTCATGCGCCCGCCTGTTGCTCCGAAGGCATCTTCCCCGTCCACGCCGCCGCCAGCGCTCGCCTGACCTGCGCCATCCCCACCAGCAGGCAAGGCAGCGCGAGCAGCACCAGCACCGTCGCCGCCATCAGCCCGAAGCAGATCGTGATCGCCATCGGGATCAGGATCTTCGCCTGGAACGATCGCTCCAGCATCAGCGGTCCGATCCCCGCCACCGTCGTCATCGTCGTCAGCAGCACAGGGCGGACCCGATGGATCCCCGTCTCGATCGCGGCCTCGCGCACCCCCATCCCCGACCGTCGCCGCGCGTTGAAGAACTCCATGAACACGATCGAGTCGTTGACCACCACCCCCGCCAGCGCCACGAACCCGATGAGCGACAGGAACGTCAGCGAATACCCCATCACCAGATGGCCCCAGATCATCCCGATCGCCGCGAACGGGATCGTCGCCATGATCACGAACGGCTGCGTGAAACTCACGAAGATCCACGCGAGCGTCACGTAGATCAGCACCATCGCGACCAGCATTCCCGTGGGAAGCGTCGAGAACGACTCCGCCATCTGCTTCTGCCGCCCGCGCTCCACGATCCTCACCCCGGGGTGCGTCTCCCGGAACCCCGCCAGCACCGGCGCCGCCGCCGCCGTCACCTGCTCCACGTTCGCCGTCGCTGTGTCCACGCTCGCCGTCACCGTGATGACGCGCTTCCCGTCCAGCCGCCGGATCGTGGCATACCCCCGTGCCTCCTCCACGCGGACGACCTCCCGCATTGGCACGGCGATCCCCCCGGGCGTGAAGACCTGCATCGACTCGATCGCCGCCAGGCTCCGCCGCTGCGCCTCGGGGAACCTCACCCGCACGTCCACGTCCTCGCGGTCCCCTGCAAAGGTGTACGCCTCGAGCCCCACCACCGCGCCGCGAACCTGCCGTGCAACCTGTTCCGTGGTGAACCCCAGTTCGCTCGCACCGGGCAGCAGCGTCAGCCGCAGTTCGGGCTGGCCCGAGTCCGCATCATCCGCGATGTCGTACACCCCCTCGAACGTCCCCAGCACGCGCTTCAGGTCCTCCGCCGCGCGGAGGATCTCCCCCTCCCGCTCCCCGACGATCGCGAGGCTGATCGCCGGCCCGCCCGGACCACCCTGGATCCCCTCGATCCGCAGGTTCCGGATCCCGGGCAGGTCCCCCGCCCCCTCGCGGATCCCCACGATCACCTCCGGGCTCGACCGCTGCCCGCGGGACTCCCGCGCCTCGACCGGGTGCAGTTCGATGAAGAGTTGCGCCAGGTGCGACTGGACCTGCTGCGAGCCCCCCTCGAGATCCCCCGAGTACCCCGCGATCGCCAGCACGTTCTTCACCTCGGGCTGCGCCAGCGCCGACCGCTCCAGCCTTCGCACGATCGCGTCCGTCTCCTCGATCGGGGTCCCGATCGGCATCCGCAGATCCGCCACGACATCCTCGTTGTCCGCCGTCTCGAAGAACACGAACTCCAGGCGTTCCCCCGCGAGCATCCCCAGCGATGCCAGCCACACCGCGACGACCCCCGAGAGGGTCAGCCAGGGCCTCGACAGGCACGCCCGCAGCGCCCGCTCGTACGGGCGATAGACGATCCTCCCCAGCCCCGCCTCGCGCCACGCGTCGAACCGGGCCTCCAGGCGCTGGATGCGGCTCGCACGCCCCTGCCTCGCCCGACGCGCCGCCCGCGCCAGCGAGTGGCCCATGTGCGAGGGCAGCGTCAGGTACCCCTCCAGCAGCGACACCCCGAGCGCGCACATCGCCACGAGCGGGAGCGCGCCCAGAAAATCCCCGATCTGTCCGCCGATCATCATCAGGGGGAGGAACGCGAACACCGTCGTGAGCACCGTTGCCAGCACGGGCCAGGCCACCTCGCCCGTCCCCTCCACCGCCGCCTTGAGGGGTTCCTCCCCGTTCTCCACCTTGTACGTGATGTTCTCCGCGATCACGATCCCGTCGTCGACCAGGATCCCGATCACCAGGATGAGCCCGAACATCGTCAGAAGGTTCAGCGTGATCCCCGCCAGCCGCATCACGACGAGCGTCCCGAGGATCGCCACCACCAGCCCCAGCACCACCCAGTTCGCCGACCGCCAGTTGAGCATCACCAGCAGGGCGAGGTAGACCATCGCGCCGCCGGTCGCCGCGTTCCGTGCCAGCAGTTCCAGCCTCTGCGTGATGAACCGCGAGAGGTCGCTGGAAAGGATGATCTCCCCCGGCAGCGGGTCCGTCCTCGACGCACCCAGCGCGTGCGCCGCGTGCCGATCCGAGACCGCCGCGTCCGATCCCGGGCGCCTCGTCGCCAGTTTCAGCCGTTCCAGCCGCGTCGGTTCGAACGCCTCGCCGGTCCGCCCCGACACGTACGCCTTCACCATGTCCGCGATCTTCACCGCGTCCTGCTCGCCCACCTTGTAGACCGTCAGCCCCATGCTCCGCCGGTCGTTGAACCGCGTCAGCACGTCCACGTCCGCGAAGCCCTCACGCACCTCCGCGACGTCCCCCACCCGCACGACCTCGCCCGACGAGCCGGCCTTGACCACGATCCGCCGGACCTCGTCCACACGTTCCTTCGCGCCCATCGTCCGGATGAGCACGCTCGACGTGGACGACCGCACCGAGCCCCCGGGCAGTTCCGACATCGCCTGGCGGATCCGCTCCGCGACCTCCGGCAGGCTCACGCCATGCTCGAGCAGCCCCCCGGGGCGGACCTCGACCGCCAGTTCGTCCGTGCGGAACCCGAAGGGCCTGATCTCACCCATCCCGGGCAGGCTGCGCAGGTCGTCCTGGATCTGGCGGATCGCCGCCTTCATCGCCCGCTCGGCCTCGACCCCCTCCGCCCCGGATCCCACAAGGTTCACGCTGATGGTGGGGATGTTGGGCTCGAAGGCGTTGACGATGATCCGCTCGGCCTGGGGCGGGAGGTCCTGGAGCGCATCGACCTCGCGCTTGACCTTCGCCACCGCCTCCTCGATCTCGATCCCATCGCGGAACTCGATGGTCACGGTGGCGGCGCCCTCGACGGCGACGCTCGTCACCTCCTTGACCCCGCGGATGTCGCGCACCCGATCCTCGATCTTGGTCGCCAGCGAACGCTCGACCTCGTCCGGCGTCGCGCCGGGATAGGGCGCGCCCACCACAACCATGTTCGGGCGGACCTCCGGGAAGAACTCCCTCCGGAGCGAGAGCCCGAAGATGATCCCGCCCACCCCCAGGGTCGCGAGCACAAGGTTGGCCGCGACGGGGTTCCGGACGCCGAAGGACCACAGGCTCATCGGGGGTCCTCGGCGGCGAGGCCGGCCCGGGGCTCGACGGGGAGCCCTTCGCGGAGGTCGGCGATGTTGGAGACGATGACCACGTCGCCGGGTTCGAGGCCGGAGGCGACGACGGCCCACTGGGACTCGCCGGGGTCGAGGGCGGGGAAGGAATGTTCCACGTGGAACATCACCGTCACGCGGCGCGCGCGCGCCACCGTCGATTCACCCGAGCGTTCGGCGACGAAGACGCGGCCATCCTCGACGATCCGCCGGGGAACGACGAGGCGAGGTGTTTCCGCGGGGATGCGCACCCTCCCGACGACGAACTGCCCCGGGCGGAGGACATCACGAGCCGCCGGGTCCTGGTCGACCACGACGTAGGCGGCGAGGGTGCGTGTGCCGGGGTCGGCCTCCGGGGCGAGGCGGGCGACCTGGCCCTGCCAGGCGGCCTCGGCGCGGGTGTCGCGCCAGAGAGCGACGGCCGAGCCCGGGACGACCTCGCTCCCCGCGCTCATGGGAAGGAGGAGCGGAACCTCGATTCGGGCGAGGTCCACGACGCGCGCCACGCGCATGCCGGGCGTGACCATCTCGCCCTCGCGGACGGCAATCTCCTGGAGGGTCCCGTCGATCGGGGCAAGGATCCGGGTCCTGGCGAGGTTCTCGACGGCGGCGGCGAGGCGGGCCTCTTCGGCCAGTCGCGAAGCGAGCAGGGAGGCGCGGCGAGAGGGCACGACGTCGAGGGCCTGGCGGATCGACGCGATCTCGCGCTCGAGGCGGGAGACGCCGGCGCGACGCCGGTCGGCCTCGGCCTCGGTCGCTGCGCCGAGCGACAGGGCCTCGATGGTTCGCTCGAGTTCGCGCCGTTCACGATCGGCGTCGTCCTGCGCGAGTTCGAGTTGATCGCTCCAGCGTCGGGCCTCGGCGTCGAGCCCGTCGATCTGGGCCGAGAGTGAGGCCACGTTCTCGCGGGCGGCGTCGGCGACGGCGCGGACGTCGGCGTCGTCGAGCCGAAGGATGAGGTCGCCCCGGCGGACAGGGAGCCCCGGTTCGATCGCGGCGGGACGCTCGACGACCCGGGCGGAGAGTTGGGCGGGGATGTCGCGGGCGAGGGGGGACCGGGCCGTGCCGTAGCCCTCCCATGTCGATTCGACCTCGACGGGGACGGTGCGGATGGCTCGGACGGCGAGAGGGACGGCGTCGATGGGCTTGCGCGGTGGCTTGGGGGTCGTGGCGACAAGGAAAGAGAAGATGGAAAAGCCGATGGCGATGACCACGAGGCCGGCGACGACGCGCAGGAGGATGGAAACCCGCCTGAGCCAACGATTTCCGGCAGCCGTGTCGCTCACGTCCCCCCCTTGGAAGAGTCGGGCAGAACTGTAGGAAGGATCACTCCGCGCGGGGCGGAATGGCGAGGGGGAGGAGAAGGAGCGTTGCGAGAGTGATGAGGACGATGGAGAGGAGGTTCAGGAGGAGACCCGCGCGGGCCATCTGGGCGATGCGGACCTTGCCGGAGGCGAAGACGAGGGCGTTGGGCGGCGTGCCCATCGGGAGCATGAAGGCATAGGAGGCGGCAAGCGCGACCGGGACGACGAAGATCTCCGGACGGTGGCCGAGGGAAACGGCGAGGGCGGCGACAACGGGGATGAAGGTCTGGGCCACGGCGGTGTTGCTGACGAGTTCGGTGAGGAAGACGACGCTGGCGGCGAGGGTGAGGACGACGAGCCAGGTGGGCACGCCGTGGAGGGCCTGGAACTGGAGGGCGATGAAGTCATCGACGTTGTGGCGCACGATGGCATCGGCGAGGGAGAGCCCGCCCCCGAAGAGGACGAGGACGCCCCAGGGGAGGCGCGACGCGGTGGGCCAGTCGAGGACGAACTCACGGCGTTTGAGGCTGACGGGGAGGAGGAAGAGGGCGAGGGACGCGAGGATGGCAATGCCCGGGTCGGTGAGGAGCGGGGTGCGCGTGCCGTCGGGGGCGACGGCGACGAACCCGAAGGCATTGGCAAGAGGGACGCGGAGGATCCAGGCGAGCGCGGTGAGGGAGAAGACGATGAAGACGGACCACTCGCCGCGGGAGGGGAGGGTGAGGAAGGCGGCGCGTTCGGCGCGGAGGACCGGGGTGATGTCGGGAAGGTCGCGGTCCTTGAAGGGGAGGGCGAGACGGGTGAGGGTGATCCAGACGAGGGGGAGGGCGGCGAGGCAGAGGGGGACGCCGACGAGCATCCATCGGCCGAAGGAGAGTTCGATGCCCGCGCGGCGGAGGTGGGCGGCCATGAAGACGTTGGGGGGCGTGCCGATGAGGGTCCCGACACCGCCGAGGGTGGAGCCGTAGGCGATGGCGAGGAAGGCGCAGGTGGCGAAGTTGCGGGCCGATCGCTCGTCGGATCGTGCATCGGCGAGGACGCTGGCGACGAGGCTGGCGGCGATGGGGAGCATCATGGCGCAGGTGGCGGTGTTGCTGGTCCACATGCTCAGGCCCGCGGCGCAGGCCAGCAGCGCGAGGACGACGCGGGAGGGGCTTCGTCCGAAGAGGAAGAGGGCGAGGAAGGCGATGCGCTTGTGGAGGCCCCATCGCTCCATGGCGAGGGAAAGGAAGAGCCCGCCCATGAAGAGGAAGATGGTCTCGTCGGCGTAGGGTGCCGCGGCCTGGCGGATGGTTCCGATGCCCAGGAGCGGGAAGAGGGCGAGGGGGACGAGCGCGGTGGCTTCGAGCGGGATCGCTTCGGAGAGCCACCAGAGGGCCATGAGCGAAGCGACGGCGATCGTCGCCCGGGCCTCGCGCGTGAGGGAAGGCTCGGAGGCGAGAAGCACATCGACAAGGAGGGCGAGCAGAGGCCCCGCGGGGATGGCGAGGGAGCGGAGGCGGTTCATGCGGTTGAGAGCCGGCCAGGGGCGAAAGGCGTGAGACGAAATCGGAGGCGAAGTCTACCACCCGGGCGAGCGAGGGCTTGCCATGCCGAAGATGACTTGCCTCCCCCCCCCAATGTAAACTGCACGCGTGAACCCATGTGGTGACGTCGTCATGCTGGCAGGGCGCTCGCGTTCACGGGCTGGTTTCTCGCTCGTCGAGGTCATCATCGTTGTCGGGGTCGTGATGATCCTGACGGGGCTGGCGCTGCCGGCCCTTCGAGGTTCAAGGGCGCGGGCGGAGCAGGCACGGGGGTTCGCGCTGCTTCGGGGCCACTTCGCGGCGATCTCGGCGTACGCGACGGAGTCGAGGGATGTCTACCCCATCGCGCGTCGGAGCCATGTCCTCTCGACCATGCTGTGGTACGAGCCGCTGGTGGAAACCGGGCACCTCGACCGAATCGAGGCGAGCGACCCCGCGTGGTTTGAGAAGGCCGACGGATGCCGATTCGCCCTTTCCGGAGCGATGGTGCACCCGCCCGACAAGATGCAGCCGGGATTCACGGTCCCCGCGCCGTACGCCGAGGCGTCGCCCATCCGCCAATCCGACGTCGTGCACCCGTCGGAGAAGGGCATCATGGCCCAGTGGCTGCACGTGATCGGCGACTCGCACGTGCCCTGGACGTACAACGTCGACACGCGGCCGGTCTCGCCGATCGTGCGGGCCGACGGGAGCGCATTCGCGGCGAGGGCGGTGGACTTTGTTCTTGAGCACGACTTCTTCGAGGATTGGGTCGGACACCCCGTCTTCGGCACCTGGGGCGGGTGCCGGGGTCGGGACCGAACAAAATAAATGTCGCCCAAGGAGAACGATCCGATGGTTCGAAACCAGTGGCTCCCCGCGATCCTACTCGTTGCGACCACGATCGCGTGGGCCGCTCCCCAGTGCTACTTCATCAAGCGTGCCGGGTGCGGCACGGGGGGCGGGTTCTGCCAGACCAACCAGGTCGTTTGCGACGTTGGGTATGAAACCGTCGACACGGGATGCGGCGTGGTGGGCAGTTCTTGGACGATCGTGGACCGGAAGTGCTACCGGATCGTCGGTTCGACGCTCACGGTCCCGTGCAATGTCGAGGCCCCGCAGGGCTATGTGCCCGTGGGCTGTCGGGATGGAGGCGTGTGCTGCTACACGACGAACTTGAACCAGACGACCGGCGGGGATGGGTCGATGCTCGTGCCGGGCGGATCGCCTTGCGGCTGCGATACGCAGGGATCGGAATGAGGTGGGCAATCGTAGGCCGCACGGCGGAGAAGACCGATGAGTCCAAGGCTCTTGGGGCGGATAGGCGTTGTGCTCGCGGTTCTGGCATCGCCCACGCTTGGCGCGGACCCCGATTCGCTCGCGACGCTGGCGGCTGAGATCCGATCCCGCTGGCCTCAGCGAGGCGTGGTCGTCGCGGAGTACGCGGATGAGTTCGGCAATCACCACGCGACGGCGTGGGACTTCGCGTCGGGGTCCTGGTTCTTCGACAACGGCAAGATGGTCACCGGGATCGACGCCCAGGGGGCGTACTCGGGGATCCTCCCCGGACGGCTGGAGCGAGCCGGGACGCCGATCCAGACGGGGTTCGAGAGCCGACTCGACGCGTTCTTCCCGCAGATGTTCGTGGTCGGGATCAGCCAGCGCGGCGACATCGTGAAATCGGCCCAACGACGTGCGGAGGGCGGGTGGAGGGTCATGGCGTCGCTCCCGCGAGGCTCGCGCGAGTTCACGATCGAAGAGTTGGGGAACATCTCGGCGCCCGAGATCGAGCGGTGGGGCGGCGCGGAAAAGATCCATCGAGAGGTCGAGGTCCTGCTCTCCGAATCGCTCGACGTGGAGTCGATCCGGGTGGAGGGCCAGCATGCCGTTGGGTTCGATCGATCGGCGAACTCACCACCTGGGTTCCAGGTGGTGAGCGCGTGTGAAGGGCCGCTCGAGGGCATGCGGCTGGTGCGGGTCGAGTTCGCGGTGGGCGCGAAGGAGGACGGGCTTTCGATGGTGGGCGTTGAGCGTGAGGCCTTGGCACGGCGCGGGCCGCATCCTGAGCGGTCGCCCGTGCCTTCGCCGGGGGCGTCGCCGGCCCGGCCCGCCCGCAGGTCGAACGAATCCACGGGTGTCGGCTCGAACACCTGGATTATCGCCGGGTGCGTTGTGCTGGTCGTCGGCGTGGGGCTCCTGCTGCGGCGGAGGGCAGCGGGAGCATGAGGTGTGCCGTGCCCGGGGGACTCAATCCTCCGGGACGTGGTCGCCGGTGACGATCTCGCGGAAGCGCTGGCGGAGTTTCTTCGTGACGGGCCCTTCGCCGTCGGAGATGGTGGTCTCGCGGGTGATGTTGCCCTCGCCGTCGTGCTGGTCGATCTGGGTGACGGCGATGATCTCGGCGGCGGAGCCGGTGAGGAAGACCTCGTCGGCGTCGAGGAGGTCGTCGAGGCGCATGTTTTTTTCGAGGCACTTGAGCCCGAGATCCTTGGCGAGGGTGTCCATGACGAACTCGCGGGTGATGCCTTCGAGGATGCCGGCCTCGGGTGGCGGGGTGTAGAGTTTGCCGCCCTTGACGGCGAAGATGTTGTCGCCGGAGCCTTCGGTGACATCGCCGTCGAGGTTGAGCATGATGACCTCGTGGCAGCCGAAATCGATGGCCTCGCACTTGGCGAGGATGTTGTTGAGGTAGTTGAGGCTCTTGATGCGCGGATCGAGGCAGGGGATGGGGGTCTTGGGGCGGTTGGCGACGATGACGCGCATGCCCTTCTCGTAGAGGTCCTTGGGGAAGAGGGAGATCTGGTCGGCGATGCAGACGATGCCGGGGACGGGGCAGCGGCGGGGGTCGAGCCCGAGGGTTCCGACGCCTCGGGTGACGAGGAGGCGGATGTATCCGTCCTTGATCTCGTTGGCCTCGATGCACTGGCGCTGGATCCTGATCATCTCGGAGCGGGAGATGTGGATCGTCATGCGGATGGCCTCGGCGCATCGCCAGAGGCGGTCCATGTGTCGTTCGCATTTGAAGATCTTGCCGTTGTAGATGCGGATGCCCTCGAAGACTCCGTCGCCGTAGAGGAGCCCGTGGTCGTAGACGCTGACCATGGCCTGGGACTTGGGGAGGAGTTGGCCGTTGACCCAGACGAAGGGGCGGTCGGCGGGGGCGGCGGGAGCGGGTCGAGCGCCGGCGGCGGGAGCGGTCTGGGACATGGAGTGGCTCCTGGGGTCCGGGGTTCCAGCGAAGGGTAGGTTCCCGGAGCAGGATCGGTTCGCGAGGAGGACGAAAAAAGAGCGAGGGTCAGGCCCTGAGGTCCGCGGCAAGTTCTGCGCGGGCGAGGGCGACGAGGCGGGCAACGTGGGGCTCGACCTCGTCCTTTCGGAGCGTTCGTTCGGGATGGCGGAAGCGGAGGCGGAGGGTGACGCTTTTGCTCCCCTGCGTGACGCTTTTGCCGCGGAATGTCGAGACGAAGGCGATGGATTCGAGAAGATCGAGGTCGGCTCGCCTGACAAGGGCGCGGACGCTCTCCCAGCGGGTGGGTTCGGGGAGGATGAGGGATAGGTCGCGCTCGATGGCGGGGAACTGGGGGATCGGGCGGACGCGGGCCGCGGGAGGTTCGCGCGAGAGAAGGGGTTCGAGGTCGAGTTCGCAGGCGGCGACGGGAAGATCGAGGTCGAACCTCCGGAGAGTCTCGGGGGCGAGCAGGGCGAGTGAACCCAGGGGGATGTCGCCCAGGGTGACCACGGCGTGGGCGTCGGGGTCGAAGGCGGTGACGGGGGGTGCGGCAGGGGTGAAGGCGAGCGCGGCATCGGGCCCGGCGAGGGCGCGAACGAGTGACTCGACCTCGCCGCGGAGCGCGCGGAGGGCGTGCTGGCGATCGTCGAGGGTCGGACCTGGGACATCGATCAGGAGGGCGAGGGTTCGGCGCTCGGTCGGGCCGGGGGTCGGGGGCTGGGAAAAGACGGAGGCGCACTCGAAGAGACGGAGGGAGGAGATAGCGGCGGCGTGGTGGTTGGCTCGCCGGCAGAGGATCAGGGAGGGAATGGTCGAAGGGCGGAGGATCGGCTCGCCCTCGCGGCGGGAGTCGTCCACCTGAATGGCGGAATGCCGGGCAGGGAGGAAGGGCTCGGCGTGGGTGGGGGAGAGGAAAGAGAAGGTGACGGTCTCATAGAAGCCACGCGAGGCGAGGAGGGAGGCGAGTTCGCGCATGGCGACCTCGGCGCCCTGGGGGGGTCGGGCGCGGATGGGGAGGCGGTCGAGGATGGGGATCTTGTCCAGCCCGCGGATCCGGGCGATCTCTTCGATGAGGTCGATCTCGCGTTCGAGGTCGGGTCTGAAGGAGGGGATCCGGGTGAGGATGAGGTCGGGGGCGGCGGGAGAAGCATCGATCTGGAGGGCGTGGAAGATGCGGAGAATCTCGGCGTCGGGGACAGGGCTGCCCAGGACTAGGGTGGCACGCGAGGGACGGAGGGGAACAACGGCCGGGGGCGGGATGGGTGACCCTCGGTCGAGCATGGGGGCGGGCGAGCCGCCGGCGAGTTCGACGATGAGTGAGGCGGCGCGGTCGGCGGCGAGGTCGATGGTGCGGGGATCGACGAGGCGCTCGAAGCGGTGGGAGGCATCGGTGCGGATGGCGTGGCGGCGCGCGGTGGCGCGGACGGTGGCGGGGTCCCAGGTGGCGACTTCGAGGACGACGTCGCGGGTCTCGGAGGAGACGGCCGAGTCGAGCCCCCCGATGACGCCGGCGAGGGACTGCGGCGCGCGCGCATCGGCGACGACGACATCGTCGGCGTGGAGGGCACGGGGCTTGGCGTCGAGGGTCGTGAGCGTCTCGCCCGGGCGGGCGCGACGGACGACGAGGGCGCGGCCGGCGAGGCGGTCGGCGTCGAAGACGTGGCACGGGTTGCCGAGTTCGAACGTGATGAAGTTGGTGAGGTCGACAAGGTTGTTGATGGAGCGTTGGCCGACGGCTTCGAGAGCGGCGACGAGCCAGGGTGGCGAAGGGGCAACGCGCACGCCGCGGATCAGGCGCGCGGTGAAGCGGGGGCAGGCGTCGGGGGCGTCGTTGGTGAGCGAAATGCCGGGCTCACCCGAGGGCCCGGGCGGGGTGCACGCTGGGGGGAGGAGGGCGCGGCCCGTAGCGGCGGCGAGTTCGCGGGCGAGACCGAGGTGGGAGAGACAATCGCCCCGGTTGCTGGTGATCTCGACGTCGAGGCGGGTGTCGGCATCCGGGAGCGGGGTGCGGGACTCGAGCGGAAACCCGGCGAAGGTGAGGGCGTGCTCGACCTCGTCGGCGGCGAGGGCCGGTGGAGAGAGGTATCGGAGGAGCCAGCGAAGGCTGATGTTCATGGGGGTGAAGGATAGAAGGACGGGAAGCGGGAGGGCGGAACCCATAGGCTTGGGAGATGCGAAGGCTTCTGCTGGCGCTGGTGGTGGTGGCGGGGTGCTCGGGCAAGCGAGTAGACCCGGTGATGCTGCGCGAGGCGCCGTCGGACCTGGCGGTCGACGTGATGGTGTTCGGGGAGGATGGGCCGAGGGTGGTGAGATCGAGGCGTCCCGCGCGGTATCTGCTGGAGACGGGCGGGGTGCTGAGGGCGGAGGTCGGGACGACCCAGCCTCGGAGGGTGTATCCCGGGGTGACGCGAAGGCTGACGTCCGGGCAGGTCGATGGGGTGTGGAGGCTGCTGTCGGAGTCCGGGCTTCTCGCGGAAGAAAGCACGGGACGGGTGAGCGGGGAGGGGGTGACCCGACCGTCGAGGGGACAGACGACGGCGCTTGTGACGGCGCGTTACGCGGGGGTAACGAGGAGTTTCAGGGCGACGTTGGGGGAAGGCGGGGAAGACTCGCGACGGGCCGAGGAGATCGTGGATCGCCTGGCATCGCTGGCAGGGGAGCGGTGAGGGGATATCGTCCGGGATGGACGAGGTCATCCTTGGGATCGATCTGGGGACGACGAACTCGCTTGTCGCGGTGAGCGATGCAGGCGGGCCGAGGGTGCTCGAAGGTGAGGACGGGTCGAGGCTCCTGCCCAGCGTGGTGCGGTTTCGGCCCGGGGGCGGGGTGGAAGTCGGGGCGGAGGCGAAGCGGGCGGCGGCGGACCACACCGGCGTGACGATCTCGAGCGTGAAGCGACTGATGGGGTTGTCGTGGCGCGAGGCGAAGGGAGACGCCGGGCGGCTGCCCTATGAGGTCGTCAGGGGTGATCGGGGGACGGCGCGGGTGAGGCTCCCATGGGGCAAGGTGGTGTCGCCCGAGGAGGTCTCCGCGGAGATCCTGCGGGCGCTGCGTGCCCGCGCGGCCCGGGCGCTGGGGTTCGACGCCACGCGCGCGGTGGTGACGGTGCCGGCGTACTTCGACGATGCGCAGCGGCAGGCGACGAAGGACGCGGGGAGGCTGGCGGGGCTCGACGTCGTGAGGATTGTGAACGAGCCGACGGCGGCATCGCTGGCGTACGGGCTCGGGGCGGGAGCGACGCGCGAGCCTCGGACGATCGCGGTGTACGACCTTGGTGGCGGGACGTTCGACGTGAGCGTGCTGAGGCTGACGCCGGGCGAGGAGGGAAGGGCGGGGTTCTTCCAGGTGCTGTCGACGGCCGGGGACACGCGCCTGGGCGGCGACGATGTGGATGCGGCGCTCGCGGCGCGGGTTGCCGAGGAGGTCGGGGGATGGGAGGGGCTGACGCCCGGGGAGCGGGTGGAGGTGGTTCGCGCGATGGTGGAAGCGAAGCATCGGCTCAGCGAGGAGGAGACGGTCGAAGTCGATCTCGTGCGCGGGGTGCGTCGGGTGGTCACGCGTGGGGAAGTCGATGCGGCGGCGGGGGGGCTCGTGGAACGGACGCTCGTGTCGTGCGACCGCGTGATGCGGGACGCCGCGAGGTCGCCGGGGTGGACGGGGTCGCTGGACGCGGTGATCCTCGTGGGGGGGGCGACGCGGATGCCGCTGGTACGTCGCAAGGTGGCGGCGTTCTTCGGGATCGAGGGGTACACAGCGGTGGACCCTGACGAGGCGGTGGGGTTGGGGGCGGCGGTGCAGGGGTGGATCCTGAAGGAGGGGGCGCGGGCCGGGGCGCTGCTCCTGGATGTCGTGCCGCTGAGCCTCGGGATCGAGACGGCGGGGGGCGGGGTGGCGAAACTGATCCTGAGGAACTCGACGATCCCGGCGCGGGCGAGCGAACGGTTCTCGACGTCGGTGGACGGTCAGACGTCGGTGAAGGTGCATGTTGTGCAGGGCGAGAGGGAGATGGTGGAGGACTGCCGCAGCCTGGGGGTGTTCGAGTTGAAGGGGATCCCGGCGATGCCCGCGGGGATCCCGCAGGTGGAGGTGGAGTTCCTGGTGGATGCCAACGGGGTGCTCGGGGTGACGGCGATGGAGCACCGGTCTGGGCGTCGGGCGCGGATGCAGGTCGTGCCGACGCACGGGCTGACGCGCGAGGAGGTCGAGCGTCTGGAGGCGGAGTCGTTTGCGCACGCCCACGAGGACATGGCCAGGCATCGGGTGGCGGACCTGGTCGTCAACGCGGGACTGGACGTGAAGTGGATCACGGAACGGCTGGCGCGGTTCGGGGACCGGCTCTCGGCGGGGGAGCGTGAGGGGCTGGAGGCCCGGCTGGCGGAGGTGAAGGGGCTGATCGATCGAGCGCGGGAGGACTGGCGGAGCGTGGACGCGAACGCGATGCACGCGGCGAAGGAGGGGCTGGCGCGGGCGAGCGTCCGGCTCCAGGAGGTGTCGATCGCGGAGTCGCTCCGGGCGGAGTTGGAGGGGCGGGGCGGGGGGAGAACCGGCGACGAAGCCGGTGGGCAAGGAGGCTAGGATGCGGGCACGATGTCGCTGGAGCGTCTGATCATCTACGGGGTGGTGACGGCGGTGGTGATGGCGGGGTTCACCGCGGTCGCGCTCTTCTCGTGGTGGTACGCGGACCGGTGGGCGAAGGGAGAGCGACGGGGCGGGCGGGCGAGGACGGGTCGCGATGAGGACGAGAGGGTCTTCGTGATTCGCAGCGAGGACGGGCCGGGCAAGCCCCGGGCCTGACGCGTGGGCCGCTACCGGCTGACGATTGCCTACGACGGGACGGACTTCTGCGGCTGGCAGAGGCAGGCGCCGATCGCCGAGCGTCCGGTGCGTGAGGCGAAGGTGATCGAGCGGATGGAGGGGGAGTCGGGTGCGCGGCTGGTGAGGCTGCGCACGGTGCAGGAGGTGGTGGAGCGAGCCGCGGAACGGGTGTTGCGTGAGCCGGTGGTCGTCCAGGGAGCGAGCCGGACGGACGCCGGGGTTCATGCGCGCGGGCAGGCGGCGGCGGTGACGACCGGGGCGGCGTGGGTCGAGGCGCGCGGGTGCGTGGCGTTCACGCGGGCGCTGAACGCGGAACTGCCCGGTGATGTGGTGGTGCGAGGGGCGGAGGCGGTGGGGGAGGCGTTCGACCCGGTCGCGGACGCGGTCGAGAAGACCTACACGTACACCCTGCACGTGTCGAGGGAGAGGCCGCTGTTCGATCGTCGGTACGTCCACCATGTCTGGGTGGAACTGGATGCGCGGGCGATGGCCCAGGCCGCGGAACGGCTGGTCGGGGAGCACGACTTCGCGGGCTTCGCGGCGGCGGGGCACGGGAGGCTGAGCACGGTGCGGAGGGTGCTCGCGTGCGTCGTGAAGGATGAGGAGGCGTCGGGACCGGAGTGGGCGGAAGCGGCACGCCGGGTGGTGATCGAAGTGACGGGGACGGGGTTCCTCTACAACATGGTGCGGATCATGGCGGGGACGCTCGTGGAGGTCGGGCGCGGGCGGATGACGGCCGAGGACGTGTCGGGCGCGATCGCTTCGCGGGAGAGGCGGCGTGCGGGGCCGACGCTTCCCCCCACGGGGCTGTGCCTGGAGCGTGTGGTGTATCGGTAGGATGGTGGAACGGTGCGGATCCTTCACGTCTCGACACGGATGATCCTGGGGGGTTCGCAGGAGAACACGGTTCTCTCGTGCGAGGAGCAGTCGAGGCGCGGGCACTCGGTCCACCTGGCGTTCGGGCCGATCTATGGCCCGGAGGGCTCGCTCCTTGAGCGGGTGGAGGCATTCACGACGGCGGACGGGCGAGAAGTGGCGACGCACGAGGTGGAGGCGCTCGTGCGGGAAGTCCACCCGTGGAAGGACGCGGCGTGCCTGCGTGAGTTGACAGGGTTGATCCGTCGCCTGGAGCCCGACGTGGTCCACACGCACTCGTCCAAAGCGGGGGTGCTGGGTCGGTGGGCCGCGTGGCGGGTGATGGGCGAGCGGATGCGCGGGCGGAGGAAGAGGCCGCTGGGCGTCGTGCACACGATCCACGGGCCGTCGTTCCACGAGCATCAGTCGTGGGTGGTGCGGGAGGCCTACGTGCGTGCGGAGCGGTTCGCGGCCCGGCGTTGCCACGTGATGGTGAGCGTGGCGGACGCGATGACGCGGGCGTACCTCGCGCGGGGGGTGGGGCGGGCGGAGCAATACCTGACCGTGCGGTCGGGGATGGAGATCGAGCGGTTCGTGCGGGCGCGGGCAGGGGAGAGCCGGGAGGACGTGCGGGCGGAACTCGGGTTCTCCGAGGGGAACTTCGTGGTGGGGACGGTGGCACGGCTGGCGGAACTCAAGGGTCACGACGACCTTCTCGATGCGCTGGGGGCGGAGCTGCACAACCGGCCCAACTGGCGGCTGCTGTGGGTGGGCGACGGGTGGTGGAGGGGCCGTCTGGAGGCGAGGGTGAGATCGATGGGGCTGTCGGATCGGGTGGTGGTGGCGGGCCTGGTGCCCACGGATCGCGTGCCCGCGATGATGCGTGCGATGGATGTTCTGGCGCATCCGAGTTATCGGGAGGGGCTGCCGCGGACCGTCCCGCAGGCGTTGCTGTGCGGGGTGGCGGGGGTGGCGTACGACGTGGACGGAACGGGGGAGGTGTGCATCGACGGCGAGACGGGACGGCTCGTGCGTGCCGGCGACAAGCCGGGGCTGCGTGAGGCGATCGTGTGGCTGCACGACCATCCTGCGGAACGCGTCGCGATGGGTGCGCGAGGGCGGGAGCGGTGCGAGCGTGAGTTCTCCGTCTCGGCGATGGCGGACGGATTGGAGGTGGCGTATGCGAACGCGCTGGATCGTTGCGGCGCTGGCCTGGCCGGCGTTCGCGTGGGGGCAGGTGCTTGAACTCGGCGGCGGCGTGCGCGCGCCCGGGCCCGGAGAGGGCTCGGCGGTGCTGGCGCTGGCATCGAGGCTCGAGAAGGAAGCCGAGTCGCTGGAGAAGACGGGGGTGGGGGAGGCCGCGGCCCAGGCGATGGTGAGGCGTGCGGCGCGGGCGATCGCGCTGACGGGCGAGAACGCGGGCGAGGCGGGCTCGGCGCACGTGCTGGCGGCGTGGACGATCGCGGGCCGGATGCAGGAGATCGACGCGGCGCTGCGGGAGGCGGCTCCGGCGGGCCTGGCGGATGGGATCGCGATGGACCTCGCGGCGTTGGCGGCGAGTGTGCCGGGGGAGGCGGCGGCGCTGGACCGGGCGCTCCGCGGTGCGTTGGGGCCCCTGAGCGGGCGCGGCACGGGTGGAGGGTGGATCGCGCGGGAGGAGGGTGGGGGTAAGGCGTGGGGGGCGGAGGAACTCGAAGGGTGGGGACGCATCCCCGGCGTGACGTCGGGCGGGCTCGGCGTCCTGGGCGAGGTCGCGCGGCTGATGGAGGAAGTGGAGTTGGGCGAGGGGGGCGCGGCGTACCGGTTCGGGAATGAGGCAACGAGGCGACGCGTCCGCGCAGCGGCGACCGCGATCGACCGGCTGCCCGCGTGGGTGACCGAGGCGGCGCGAGAAGAGTGCGGCGCCTCGCTCGACCGCGCGATGCGCGAGTTGGGATCGGCCTCGACGCGCGAGACGGGTTGGACCCGGCTCGGTTGGCTCGCGGGGGTCGGGAGGCTCTGCGAGTTCGCGGACGGGATGTCGCCCACGTCGGCCGAAACGCGGAAGGTGCGCGAGGCGCTGCTGACGCAGATGTCGGCGGTGTCCCGCGGCGGCGGGCTCGACCTTCGACCCCTCGACGCGCTCGAGCGCGCGATGGCCCTTGCCCGCGATCGGGCCAGGCTGGGAGACGAACGCGACATCCTGAGGCAGGTGCGCCCGGCGTGGCGTGAGATGAACAGCGACGCGGCGCGAAGCGAGGCGCGGCTCATCGCCGCCTTGCCGAGGATTCTCACTGAGCCTGCGGCGATGACCGACCCGGGGATCGTGAGCCTGCTCAGCACGCATCGGCGGCTGCTCGAGGACCTGGCGGGGATGCGAAGGGCGAGCGAGGTGCTCGGGCCGAGGCTGGCGGGGGGCCTGCCCGCGGCTCCAGGCGTGCCCGGGACCCCGCGCGAGAACGAGCACGCGATCGCGGCGGAGCGCGTGCTGGCGCTGGGGCAGGCGATGCTGCGGAACGAGGACCGTGAGCGGGCGAGGGAGTCGCTCCGCGTGCTGGGTGACGGGCTGCTCGTGTGGCATGAGTTCGAGGCAGAGCGGGAGATGCGAGGAGCGGGGGTCGGCTCGGCATGGAGCCGGGTGCTGTCGGGGCGCGAGGGCGACCTGCTCGCGGCGGTGGAGGGGGCGCGTCGGGACTGGCTGCTGGCATGGGGGAAAGGAGAGGCGACGGGGGGGCGTGGGGCGAGACTCGAGGCTCTGGGACTGCTCGTGGGCCTGGCGCGCGATGCGGTCGTGTTCGAAGAGATCGCCGGCGTCGCAGGGGGGGAGGGAGGGCGGATCCAACGGTGGGCGGGGTGGGAACTCGGCGGCCGCGCGAGGCGTGCGCTGCATGAGGAGATGACGGAGGAGATCGGGCGGGCGGTCAAAGCGGCGCTCGACGGGGATGGGTCGAGGGGGGAGGGGACGATCCGGGCGGCGCACTCGACGCTGGCGGCGCAACGTCTGGCGGCCAGGCTGGAACGGGAGTTGTCGGTGCGGGAGCGGGCACGCACGGGGGGGCGGGCGATCGGCGGACAAGACGATGGACGGAGCGGAGTGGTGGAGGTGGCATCGGGCTCGCCCCTGGCGGGCGAGGCCTGGCAGGAGCGGTGGCGCGGCGACCTCGCCTCGGTCTGCCGATATGCCGAGGAGTGGGCCGACGCGCGAGAGCGAGGGGAGGCCGAGCGGGCTCGGCGGGTGCGGGCGTGGGTGAACGTGTGTGCGGGCCGGGTCGGGGGATGAGCCGGGAGCGCCGGGAGGGCGGAGCAGGGCACAAAGTTGATGGCATGAGGCGGGCGGGGCCGATGGTCGGACATGATGGGCACGATCCAGGCTCAGGCTGCGCCGGGGGAACGGATGGTGTACCGAGCGGCGCGTGCGTACACGGACCGCGCGACCAAGGCGGCGTACATCGCGGAGAAGTACGCGGCGATCCTCGGGGGGAGCGTGCTCGACGTGGGGTGCGACGAGGGAAGGCTGCGCCGGCTGGTGCCGCGGCCCGACCTGTACGTGGGGGTGGACGTGCACCCGAGCGCGGACCTCGTGGTCAACCTCGACGAGCGGAACCTGCCGCTGGACGATCGCTCGTTCGATTGCGTGCTGTGCACGGACGTGCTGGAGCACCTGGAGCGGTGCCACGCGGTGTTCGACGAGATCTGTCGGGTGTCGCGCTCGCGGGTGGTGGTCTCGCTTCCCAACCCGATGCGGGCGCTGGTGATGGCGCTGTTCGAGCGGGGGGCGCGGCACCTTGGGAAGTACGGGCTGCCGGTGGACCCGCCCGGCGATCGGCACCGGTGGTTCTTCGGGCACGACGACGCGAAGCGGTTCGTGACGGAGCGCGGGCGAAGGCAGGGGTTCGAAGTCGAGCAGCTCGATGTCGAGGGGAGCGGGTGTTATTACTGGCTCGATCGAACGGGCGTGGATGTGCTCTCGGGGGAGGACCTCCACGCCGGGACGATGTGGTGCGTGCTCAGGCGTGCGGACGGGTAGGGCGGAATCAGGGGTCGATAACCAAAGCGTGGGGTGGAACGTGCCGATGAGGGTGGCGCATGCCCGAAGCGAGACCCGATCCAACCCGTGACGTGCTGGTGCTGGTGTTCACGCGAGGCGTGTCGCTGGTCGAGTGGCGGGAGACGGGTCTGCTGGAGCGTGAATGGGCGCTCTACGACCGGCTGAGGGCGTCGTACGCAAGGATCGTGGTCGTCACGCACGGGGGGCGCGAGGATCGGGCGATCGGGCTGGGGGATGGGGTGGAGGTGGTGGCCAACGAGGAGGGCCTGGGGGAGGACGCCTACGCCGCGAGCGTGGTCGAGCGAGTGAGGGGGCTGATCCCTGCCGACGTGTCCGTGGTGGTCAAGACGAACCAGATGAACGGAGGGGTGCTCGCGGTGCGGGTGGCGCGGGCGCTGCGGGCGCAGGGGCGCAGGGTGGGCCTGGTGGCTCGGGGCGGGTATCTGTGGTCGCGGTTCGCGGCGAGGGAGCGGGGCGCGGACAGCGCGGAGGCGACGCGGGCCGAGCGGGAAGAGCGGGCGCTGTGCGAAGAGGCCGACGTGGTGGTGGGGACGAGCCGGGAGATGCTCGACGACCTCGCGTGGCGGTACCGGCTTGAGGCGTCGAGGCTGGCGCTGATCCCGAACTACGTGCTCGACGATGCGCCGCAGGAAGCATCGGCGGAGCGAGAGCGTTCGAGCGTGCTGTACGCGGGAAGGCTCAGCGCAACCAAGCGCGTGGACCTGCTCATCGAGGCGTGTGCGCGGCTTCGCGGGGTGGTGGACCCGCCCATCACGCTGAGGATCGTCGGCGAGGGCCCGGAGGAGGGGCGGTTGAAGGCCCGGGCGGAGGAGTTGGGGGTGGAGGCGGTCTTCGAGCCCCGGCTTCCTCACCGTGCCGTGCTCGAGCGGATGTCACGGTGCGCGATCTACGCACAGGCGTCGGCGTTCGAGGGGCACCCCAAGACGGTGATCGAGGCGATGGCGTGCGGCGCGCCGGTGGTGGTGTGCGACACGCCCGGGCTGGGCGAGGTCGTCCTCCATGCCGTCAACGGGCTCCGGAGCCCGTCGTCAGCGGAGGCCCTGGCGAGGATGCTCGAGGGGTTGCTGGGCGACCCGGAGTGGCGCGAGTCGCTGGGGACGAGGGCGGCGGCGGAGGCGAGGGAGACATACGGGCTCACCAAGATCGTCGGGCTCGAACTCGAAGCCCATTCGGCGGCGCTGTCGAGGGAGCGGCCCGGGCCCCGCGAGCCCGAGGTGCGGTGGGAAGCGCCGATGCTCGACGCGGGCCCGAGCGCCGCGGCGGGGGCGTTCGAGCGCGGCATCCGGGGGCTCGTGCGACGACTCGATGCGGCGGAGGCGGCGAGGTTCCTCATGGAACTCGACGCGAGGCTCTACGAACTCCACGGCGAGGCGGCCTGTGCCGCCAACGGGGGGCTGCACCCCAAGCACCTCCTGACGAGGTACCACGACTTCTTCGTCGAACGCATCGCGCGCGGCGAGCGCGTGGCGGACCTCGGCAGCGGCGTCGGGGCGCTGGCGTGCTCGATCGCGTCACGGAGCGGGGCGAGCGTCGTGGGCATGGACCTGTCGGAGAAGAACCTGGGCCTGGCGCGCGCGCGGGCGCGCGAGGCCGGGCTGGGCGATCGGGCGATGTTCGCGAAGGGGGACATCACCCGGGATCGGCTCGAGGGCGCGTTCGACGTGGTGGTGCTCTCGAACGTGCTGGAGCACCTGAAGCAGAGGCCGGGGCTGCTGCGGATGTGGCGGGAGTGGTATGGGGCGAAGCGGTTCCTGATCCGCGTGCCGGCGTTCGACCGGGAGTGGCGGGTGCCGTTCAAGAAGGGGCTGGGAGTGGAGTGGAGGCTCGACCCGACGCACGAGACGGAGTACACGCTCGAGGCGCTGGAGGGGGAGATGCGAGAAGCGGGGCTGCGGCTGACGCACGCGACCGCGCGGTGGGGGGAGTATTGGGTGGAGGGGAGATAGAGAAACGGGGATCAGCGAGAAATCGGTGCGGGTCCGTGGGTGATCCTGAGGAATGGCGAGGCTGTTCGACGGCGCTGGCGAGATCGAGTCCGCTGCGGTGGGCGAGGACAACAGGCACACGATGTGGGAGTCGAGGTGGTGGGGGTGCTGGTGAACCTGCCCAAGACGAGGAAGAGCCGTCAGTTGTTTTGCGAGAGCTGCATATCTCCGACCCACCGGTTCAAGTCGATTGCGCCGCAGGTTGGACACAGGCCACGTTGGTCCGGAGGGCCGGAGGAACACGCCGAGCATGCGCCTGGATTGAGCAGGGCAAGGCCGGGCGCTGGATACCCGCACTCCGGGCAGAGATCGATGCGGATGCCCGCACAGTCGTAGCCGCACTGTCGGCAGCGTGTCGGGTTCGTTGAGAGGCGCAAGAGGGTCCTGACCAGGACGGACGCCGCGGGCGGGCACAAGCACCGCGGGACCAGCGGCGGACGGCGGCCGAAAGAAAGGCGTCGGGGTGGGCATCCGCTGCGGTGCAGTGCGGCGAGCGGGCCGTATCGGGCGCGAGCGGGGAGGCAGGGGCACGAGGAGTGGGCTGGGGCTGGTCAACTCGCGGTGGCGACTTGCTCTCGGGTGTACCCGAGCAACGGACGGCTCCTGTTGGGGCCGAGTCGGAACACTGTTCCCTGCGGCCCCGTTGGGACGACCGAACCTCGCACGTCACTGCCGATGACGATCGCATGCGGGTGCCACTTCACTCGGCGTTGCATCCACCACCCTTGCATCGGGTCTTGGTCTGCAAAGGCATCGGACTCGACGATCCCCACGTGAACGGTTCGACTCCCTGAGTCGGGCGTCACGACCGCGTGATCGATGTCCATGACGTCGAGAAAGGCATTGACTTCGTCCCGCCCGTCCTGCGTCGTCGCCAGCATCGCTCGCTGGCGCGCTTCATACTCGAGGCGCAGGTCAAATCGAGGAACACTCCGTCCGTGAGCGACGACGGACTTTGCCTGGAACACGGGCTGCCAGAGTTGACCGGACTCGGCCCGGACGATCCACCACTCCTGCGCGCGTTCGAGCCTCGTCAAGAAGTCGTGTGTGATGTCCTACCCCTTCGCGCTCGCTCCCACGGTCACCTTGACGGGGACGAAGGTGGGCTTCACGCGCTTCTCGAACTCGTCGCGGTACTTGTTCATGATCGTGCGGATGGCCCAGTTGTTCCCGTCCGCCAGGCCGCAGATCGTGGTGCCCGGCATGCTTCCCATGCTCGTGGCGATTTCGAGGGCGAGGTCGAGGTCCTTGGTGCGGGCGTGACCCTCCTCGATGCGGCCCATGAGTTGGTAGAGCCAGCCGGAGCCCTCGCGGCAGGGGGTGCACTGCCCGCAGGACTCGTGCTTGAAGAAGCGGGCGATGTTGCGGGCGACCATGACCATGTCGGTGTCCTCGTCGAAGACGGTCGGGCAGGCGGTGCCCAGGCCGAGGACGTTGTGCTTTCGCCCGATGTCGAAGTCGAGTTCGGCGTCGTACTGGTCAGGCCCGAGGATGCCCATGGAGATCCCGCCGGGGATGGCGCCCTTGTATTTCTTCCCGTTGCGGATCCCGCCGGCGTAGTCCTCGATGAGGCGGCGGAGGGGGATGCCGAGTTCGCACTCGTAGACGCCCGGGCGGTTGACGTGGCCCGAGACGCCCATGAGTTTCGTGCCGTGGGAGCCGAGTTGTCCCGGGGCGGCGCCCTTGACGCCCTGGGCAAGGAACCAGTCGGCGCCGTGCTCGAGGATGGAGGGGAGGTGGCAGAGGGTCTCGACGTTGTTGATGATGGTGGGCCTGCCGAAGAGGCCCTTGTTGGCGGGGAAGGGGGGCTTGATGCGAGGCCAGCCGCGCTTGCCTTCGAGGGCTTCGAGGAGGGCGGTTTCCTCCCCGCAGATGTAGGCGCCCGCGCCGCGGTGGACGTAGCAATCGACCGCGAAGGGCCCTCCGGCAGCGGTGGAGGCCCCGTCCAGGAGGCCCTGCTGGCCGAAGATCTTGTGCTGATAGGCCTCGGCGAGGGCGTCCTCGAGGACGCGGGCCTGGTGGTGGTACTCGCCACGGATGAAGATGTACGCCCGGCGGATCCGGCAGGCGTAGCAGGCGATGGCGATGCCTTCGAGCTGGAGGTGCGGGTCGAAGTCGAGCAGAAGGCGGTCCTTGAACGTGCCGGGCTCGGATTCGTCGGCGTTGACGGCGAGGTAGCGCATGCCGGGGTCGGCTTCCTGGCCCGAGGAGGCGTCGACGGCGAGTTTGGGGAGGAAGGTCCACTTGAGCCCGGTGGGGAACCCCGCGCCGCCGCGGCCGCGGAGTTGGGAGCGCTTGGTCTCTTCGATGACGGCGTCGGGCTTGAGTGAGAGGGCCTTGCGCAGGGCCTGGTAGCCGCCGGTGCGGAGGTACTCGTCGTACCCGACGACGTGGCGGTCGGACTCCTTGCCCCAGGGGAAGGTGGGGATGCGCTTGGTCAGGATGCCCTGGGGGAGTTTGTCGGTCCACATGGATGCAGATCTCCCGATCGACCGGGGGGGACCCGGCCGGGGGAGAGTCTAAGCGGCCCGCTCGCGTTCGACCCGGCGGAAGTCCCCGATGACTGAGCGGGAGGCCCTGATGCCCCGAGACGAGACACGGAAGGTGATCACCCCTCCCTCGCCATCTTCGGCGTGCCATGCGACGATCGGGCCCGAGAATCGGACGGCCTCGTCGGGGCGGAACGCGGGGAGGAGTGCACAAAGTACGCGCGGGTCGTAGAAGCGCAGAAAGACGATGCGGCCTCCGCGCTCGCGCTCGACTCGGAGGTAGCGGCGGAGGTGACCGCGGAGGGCATCGAAGTGGGCTGGAGTGTCGAGGATGATGCCGGCGTGGGTAGGGCCACGTCGTGAGAGGACGAGGGCAGAAAGGACGGGGCTGGTTGCGACCTCGACAAGGAAGGGAGAGGCGGCCTCGAGTTCCGGACGGGCCCGGCGGAAGAGGCTCTCGACGCGTGCCCCCGCGGCGCGCGCCGCGGCGACTCTGCGGGGATCGCTGGACGCATCGAGGATGAGGTAACGGATCATGGCGTGGCTCCGACGGGGAAGTCGTCGAGAAGCCGCAGGCCGGCCACAACGGCATCGAAGCGCGGGCGGAGAGAGTCGAACGCGTCGGCGCTGCACGACGCGGTGAGGAGGGCGACCTGATCGCCCCAGTCGGCGGCGACGAGGAGCTGATCGATGGGGGTGGGGGAGCCCGGGATCTCGACGCGGAGGCGGCGGGACCACGCGGGGCGATTGCCCGCGATAGTCGGGGCGTCGTGGAGGACACGGAGGGACCCCTGCGGGAGAACAGAGGCGAGTCGGTCGGTTTCCTCGTTGAGAACGGAGGCAAGGGTTCGCGAGGCGTGGGGCGCGCGCCGGGTAAGGGAGAGATTGGCGCGGAACCCGTGGAGGATGGGCCCGGCGAGGACAAGGGTGGTGGCGTCGTGCCAGTCGTCGGGGCACTCGAGGACGATGTTGTTGTGGACGAGGAGGTTCATGTCGTTGCATCCTGGAGAGAAAGGGAAGGTTGGCTCAGACAAGCGCGGGCCTCGCGAACGAGGCGCAGGCGGCACGAAGCGAGGGTGGCGTGGGTGTCGGCTTGGGGGTGGGACGGGGAGTTGGCGTGGGAGAAGCGGTGGGGGCGGATGGCGTCGCGGATGGGGTGGGTGATGGAACGGGCCGCGGCACGGGTGCGGGGCCGGAGGATGCAGGTCGTGGCGAGGTGAAACGCCCCCACCAATCCTGGAGGGCGGCGTTGACGGCTTCTTCGGTCTTGCTCCCGACGACGAAGACGCCGTAGCCCAGGCCGACGACGGCGCCGGTGAAGATTCCGGCCACCGCACCGGCTTGTCCGAAGAGGATGCCGCCGACGAGCCCGCCGGCGACGGCACCGAAGGCAGCAAGGACCACGCCCGCGGCGGCGCCGACGATCGAGCCGATGCGGCCTGCGATGACGGCGAGGATGATGTTCTCGCCCTTGAGCCAGGCTTCGATGGCGGTGAGCCCATCTCCAAGGCCCGGGATGAACTTCAGCGAGCGTTTGATCATCTTGGCGCCAAGATCGGTGAAGATCTTCCAGAACCCCTTGAGGAAGTTGTTGAGGGATTGGTAGATCCGCTTGAGGAGATCCCACGCGTCCTGGATGAAATCCTCGATGAAGGTGACGGCCTTGTTCGCCCAGCCGGCGAGGTCGGCCAATCCGGAGGATTTCGATTCGCACTCGGATTCGGCGCATGGCTCCTGATCGACGGGCTCGGGCTCGGGTGGTTCGGGAAACTCGTCGGCTTCCTGATCGAAGACGAAGGTGTCTTCTTGCAGGTCCGGGATGGCCTCGTTATCGCTTGGATCGATGCCGAAGTACTCCCTGAGGTGATCTTCGACCTCGCGCCACTCCTCGGCAGAGAGGTGAGGGTTGGCGTCGGAGATGGCTTGGCGGGCTTCGCCGAAGGCGCGCTCGGCTTCGGAGACAGCGCGGGTCGCCGAGACTTCGTCAAGGCACATGGGAAGCCTCCTCTCCCTCGAGGTCGAACGCCTCCGCGGAGCGTGCGATCTCCACGGCGGTGACGACGCGAGTCTTCGGCATGGCGTGCGGGTCGGAAAGGGCGAGGTTCACGGCGAGGCGGGCCGGGGAGTCCTCCGGGCGGTCGGCGACAAGGGCGAACGCGAGGGCGGCGTGAGCCAGTTCCCACTCCGTCCGCAGGTGCAGGTCATGTGCGCGGTCGAACGCGAGGTCCACGATCTCGCGGCATCGGACAGGGGTTAGGCGCTCGACGACGGGGCCTCCCTTGCGGGCGATCCAGCGCGCGACGCGACGGCGGGCTTCCTCATGGGCGGCGGTTTCGAGGGCATTCTCGACCTCGATGCGCAGGATGAACATGGGCGTCGTCCTTTCAAGAGATGGTGGCGCTCCCCGAGGCCGAGGCACGGCGGAGGCAGTCGCCCTTGTCGGCGGCACCCGTGCCGTGGCCGATGAACGTGCGGGACGCGCCGGCGGAGATCGTGCCGGTGTGGGCCGTGGCATCGGTGGCGCGAGCCGCGGGGAGGGAGTTGAAGAAGACGGTGGCGGAGCCCGCGGCGACGGCATCGGGAGGGCCGCAGCAAATGAGCGCATCACCGACGCGAACGGCGGCGAGGGACTCGATGAAGACGTTGGGCGAGCCCGCGGCGACGGGTCCGCCGACGTGCGGCGTGGATCCTTCGGACTTCGGGCACGCGTGGGGGTCGCCGACGCGAGCGGCGGGCTGGAGGCTCATGGGGTGGGTCCTAGGGGTTGAGGTCGACGCGGTCGCCCTGGATGAGGATCTTCTTGCCCTTGATCTCGATGCCGTCTGGGGTGATGGAGATGGACCCGCCCGGGCCCTGAAGACGGACCATGAGCCCGGCGACAACAGAGACGACGAGGCCCGCGCTGACGGACTCGATGAGGCCGGCGCTGGAACTGCCCACGAGGCCGGCGCTGGCAGAGCGAAGAAGACCGGCTGCACTGGTCTGCATCGCGCCGACGGTGACGGATTGGTTGGCGCCGACGGCGACATCCTGGCTCGCGGCGATCGTGAGTGATTGGTTGCCACCGATGGTCTCGGATTGGCCCGCGGCGACGAGGCGTGTCTCGCCGGCGCCGATGGTCTCCTGGTTTGAAGCGGCGACAGTGAGGGTGCGCGAGGCGCCGATGGAGACGGACTCGGCTGCCCCGACGCTCTCCGTGCGATGGCCACCAATGGAGGTGGACTCGTCCCCCCCGACCGACTTCGTGCGGTTGGCGCCAATGCCGACGGACTCGTGCCTGGCAACCGTCTCCTGGTTGTCGTTCTTGACGAGGACCTGGCGGTCCTTCTCGGCCTGGATGGAGAGGAGTTCGGAACCCTTCGTGTCGTCGAAGCGGAGTTCGTTGAAGCCGTCCCCGCCTTTGGAGGAGGAGGATTTCAGGGTGGAGACGGTGGCGCTGCCGGGGAGGGGGTGGGGGGTCGCGTGGTCGCCGTTGTAGACGCGGCCGACGATGAGAGGGCGATCGGGATCGCCCTCGAGGAAGGCGACGACGACCTCGTGGCCGATCCTGGGGAGGAACATGGCGCCGTAGCCGTTGCCGGCCCAGGCCTGGGAGACGCGGATCCAGCAGGAGACGCCCTCACGGAAGGGCTGGTGGCGGTCCCAGTGGAAGTGGACCTGGACGCGGCCGTGTTGGTCGGTCCAGAGTTCCTCGCCCTCGGGTCCGACGACGATCGCGGTCTGAACGCTGAGGATTCGGGGCTTGGGGGTTCGGCGGCGAGGGCGGAAGACGGTGCGTGCGTCGATGGCGTGGAAGGTGGTGGAGAAGACGGGGCCGCCGGTCGCGCCGTCGAGTGACTCAAAGGCGTCGTTCGAGGCGGAGAGAAACTCGCGGGTGATGAGGTAGTCCTTCCGGAGGTCGGGGTCGGGGTGTGCGGCGAGGCGGAAGCATCGGCCGGCGCCGGGGCCGATGAGATGGCCGGTGGCATGAGCGAGTTCGTGGCCTGCGCGGTGCTCTTCCATGCGGAGACGGGCAAGACGCTCGCCCGAAGCAACGCGGGAGTAGCCGCCGGGATACTCGAAGATCTCCATGCCGGCGTTGGCGTGCTCCTGGGGGGCGACGGAGGCGGCATCGAGTCGTCGGCTCGGCGCCTTGAACTCGAAGTCGCGTGCCGTGAAGCGTCCCGGTACGACGCGGCTTCGGAGGGTGAACTCATGGAGTCGTGCGTGCCAGGACCCCGAGCCCGGGTGGAGGGTGAGTTCTTCGAGGCCCGGGCGGGGCTCGTACGCGCCCTGGCTGTCGCAGAGGACGAGGGTCTGCCCGTCGGGCCTGGGCTCGAAGTAAAAGGCGATGCCTTCATCCTCGAGCAGGCGGGAGATGAAACGGAAGTCGGTCTCCTGATATTGGACGCAGTAGGAACGCGGCTCGTAGGTGTTCGAGAGACGGAGTTCGACATCGGTCAGCCCGTGATCGGCGAGGACCTCCCGGACGATGTCGGGCACGGACTTGTCCTGGAAGATCCGGCTGTCGGTGGTGCGAGTGAGGAGCCAGAGATGAGGGACGAGGATGGCGCGATAACGAGCGAGGCGGCCTCGGCCGGCATCGCCGGAGTCTCGGGCGAAGCCGGCGATCATGCCGTGGATGAGGCGCGTAGGCCCATCCTCAAGCCCGAGGCGCAGCAGGGCATCTTGACCGAGGATGTCACTCTGGGCGATCGCGTACTCGCTGAGGAGGTGAAGGTTGTAGCGGAAGAGGCCGCCGAGGCGTTCCTCTCCACGGAGCGAACGGAGGAGGACAACATCCTCGCCCAGGGGCGTGTGGATTGCCAAGGTGCGGTGGACTTGGGTGCGCGGCATGGGACGGCCTCCCCGTGCCGATCCGAAGCGTCCCATTGCGGGTCGCCGGGGATCGTGGATGGAACGGATCTCCACTTCAGGAAGAGGATGCGGGAAGGGAGAAGCGCGCGGGTCAGTCGGGTCGGGGTGAATCGACAACGACCTCATCGATGGTCGTCCGCCGGAGTTTCATCTGGCCGGCGGGGGTCTCGACCGTGGCTTCTTGAACGGTGCGAGCGACTTCGGTGGTGGGTGTGGGGTTGTCGCGAGGGCCGACCGGGGTCTTGAACCCCCGGGCGACGTGCCCGACGAACTCGCCGAGGGATCGCATGAGGGATTTGCCCATGGACTGACCTTAGTCGTTGGTGGGTGATCCGCGCCCCGCCTTCGGGTCGTGCTTGAAAAGTCCGGATTGTCTCAGCCACAGGTAAACGCCAACCATGCGAATGGCGAAGACCCACTCGCCCGTGCTGTCTCCCGCGCGAAGCACGCCTAGCGCCTTCATCCGCTGGAGGAAGTTGTCGAGCTTTCCCCTCTGCGCGGCAGTCAGGTCCTTCGCGACCTCTGACCGCGAGAATCGGTATGTCAGCCCATTCGCGGATACGCGTTCAAGGATCGCGTGATAGTCGGGGCTGCGCAGGGCGGCGATCACCTGCTGGTCCACGTACTTCTTGCCCACCTCTTCGGCGGCCGCCATCACCGCATTCGTCGCCTCAGTTTTGGTGATATGCCGATCCTGATCAAGCCAGAACGCCTGCTCGCCGACCTCGTGCATGATCTTTGGAAGACCCGCCGAAAGGAACGACATTAGTTCCGTGGCGTCGGCATCGACGACGATCCCGGCGCGCTCGAACGCCTTCTCAAAGAACTCAAGCGACTCGGGGCGGGTCATCGGGCTGATCTCGACGACGTCGAAGATTCGATCGACGGGCTGGTGCTGCCGGATCATCTCCCGCCGCCGGTCTTCCACCCCGCACAGCATGAGCAGCAGGGGCAGCGGTGAGGGCGCCATCGCATTCTCGTCGATGATGCCTTTGAGAAAGTGCGCAAAGTCCGGATTGGCCGTGATCCCGTTGATCTCATCGAGGACCAGGAACAGCCCTCGGACTCCACCCTCACCAGCGCCCAGACGCTCGAACACCTCGCGAAGAAACCCGAGGAGACCGGCCGGCGTGGAGAACGACGGCGCATCCGACCTCAGCGCTTCAAGGTTCAGGCTCAGCCCGAAGAGATCCTGCTTGCCGACGTACCTCGCCAGCCAGTTTCGGAGCGTCTCCCCTCGGCCAGGGTCGAGAGCCCCGGATCGCAGCGTCCCCTCGAGAATGCGCGCGGCCATGTCGGCGAGCGTCGTCGCCCCGCCGAGCTGTACATAGATCGCGTGCAGGTTGTAGTCGGTCTCCGCGAGCCGTTGCACAGCCCGTGCGATCGAGCTCTTGCCGATGCCATACTCCCCCTGCACGAAGAACGACATCGGCTTGCCGCCCCGGACCTGGGACGCGCCCCGCTCCAGCAGGCGATGAATCTCATCCCGCCGACCGACGAACAGGTCAAATGCCACGGGCTGGCCCGGCGTGAATGGGCTCTGGCCCTTTTCGGTCGGTGCCATTACCTACCCCCTCGCGTGCCCGCCCGCCGCATCGATCAGCCGGCCCACGTCCCGTGCCGCCACGTTCTCGTGCAGCGTCTCATCCACGAGGATCGCGGGCGCGCCGGCGCAGGCCCCGAGGCATTCGAGTTCGATGAGCGTGACGGAGCCGTCGTCGGTCGTTTCCCCCACCTCGATGCCCAGGTGTCGCGAGGCGGCCTCGGTCACGTCACGCTGCCCGAGGCACTCGCAGGCGATGCTCCGGCAGACGGCGACGACGTGGGTGCCGCGAGGACGGAGCCAGTATTCCTCATAGAAGGATGCGGTGTCGAGGACGTCGGCGGGGGCGAGTTTGAGGGCGGCGGCGATCTCCATCATCGCCTGGGGGGGGACCCAGCCGTACTCGTGCTGGACCATGTGCAGGGCGGGGAGGAGGGCGCCCGCGGCGCGCTCGTACCGGGGCAGGATCTTTTCCGTGAGTTCTCGGGCCATGGCGGGGGTGAGGTAGGGCTCGGCCCGCTTCTCGATCTTCATCGTTCCCGAAGGCTTCGTGATCCACGCCATGCTGGCCCTCGCTTATGCGTCCGGTCCGTCGGGCGCGACGGGCGGCCCGACCTCGTCACGCGGAGGTTCGGACGGCTCGTCCTGGTTCAAGCCGTCGGGCGCTCGACCGGGAGAGCATCGTACGCCGTCGATCTCGGCGTGCCCGACCCACCCGGCAGGGGTGAGGTGGACGCTCTGCCCGGAGACCAGGGGGAGAGCCTCGACCATGGGGGCGGCGGGGTTGGGCTCGTCGTACGTGCCCCAATGGACGAGAGAGACGGGGCGGCCTCCGGGGTCGGAGAGGAGGATGAAGTCGCCGGGGTTGGCAAGCCCGACGCCGGAGGATGACGCCTTGGCGGTGAAGACCCAGGCGTTGCCGAAGTCGGGGTGGGGAAGGAGAGGGGCACGCGCACGATCGCCCACGGGGCCCTTCCACGTGGCCTTGTACCCGTTGAAGACGACGACGCGCGCGCCCGGGGCAAGCGAGAGCGCGGGGAAGGTGAAGTGGAAGCTGTAGGCCCCGGAGTTGCGATCGGTGAAGGAGTAGCCCTTGAGTTGGATGGAAGAGTCGTGGGGGTTGATGAACTCGATGAACTCATCGCCGGACGCATCGCGCGTCCCGTCGGCGTTGGCGTCGCCCGCGGGGCCGGTGGGGACGGCGTAGAGCACCTCGCAGATCCTCGGGTGCGGGAAGGGGATCTCGGGGGGCGGTTCGAACACGTCGGGAGCGTACCCGAAGGACTAGACTGGATCCATGAAAGCCGAGACGCTGCTGGCGGAGTTGAATCGGCTGCGCAAGGACCTCGACGAGGACCCGTCGGACCTCGAGTGGGTGGCGTTGCACCACGCGTTCTGCTTCATCTCGTACAAGATGGGGGATTTCCAGCGGTACGTGGACGAGCAGGAGGGCAAAGGCGCGTTCGATTCGCTGGAGCGATAGGAACTTTTTTGCTTGCCCGTGCGAAGATTCTGGACGATACTGGGGGGGGTGGATCTCTCGCGTCCGGTCGGCCCTCCCCTGCGAGGCTTGGAGGGACGGACGGCGCGACGAGCGTCGGGTGTGCACCCCGGCGCGCGATGTGCCGCGGGCGACGGTCCGCGGGGAAGGAGCCCGGCGGTCCCGCAGTACAGCGCGGGGTGGCAGCCGGGGAGTCTCTTTCGGAAGGAGGTGATCCAGTGAATCATGCCGACTGTACGAGAGGGCTGCGCGTCTAAGCGCTCGCTCGACGGAGCTGCGCAGCGCAGCCCGAAGTTCGTCAGGATGAATGTCCTGCACCCGCCGTCCCCCTCGGGCCGGCGGGTGTTTTTCTTGAGGCGATCGTGGGCGTGGGGTTCAGTGCCCGACGCGCCAGGTGATGAAGATGGAGGCCAGGTCGCGCGTCAACGAGTCGAGGCGCACGCCCTCGACGTTGGCCATCACGGCGACGACCGCGCCGTCCTCGCCCGCGTCGGGGAGGATGAGGAGCATGGTGCGGACCTTTTCCTGCGAGCCGGAGTGGGAGACCTCGAGCCCGCGGGGGGTGCGACGCACCGCGAACCCGAGCCCATAGGTCGTCGGCGTGCCGTCGGCGAGGGGCTGCGGCGTCCACATGGCCTCGCGCGTCGGGAGATCGACCAGCGAGGCGTCGAGCATGCCCCATCCGAGGCGGGCCATGTCCTCGGCGTTGGAGATCCACCCGCCTCCGGGGAGTTTCCAGGACACGTCCGTATCGCTGCTTGGGAAGGTGGAATCGCGCGCGATGCGATAGCCCCTGGCACGATGGGGGATGTCGATCCACTGGTAGTCGGGTTGGAGCGTCGTCATGCCCACTCGCTCGATGATCCGCTCGCGGACGAGGTCGGCGTAGGGTTTGCCGCCGGCACGCTCGACCACGGCCCCGAGAAGCATGTACCCGTGGGTGGTGTAGTTGTGCGCCTTGCCGGGCTCGCTCACGAGGGGGGAGTCCTTGAAGGTGTCGAGGGCGAGGATCGTGTCCTTGAACGGATGCTCGTCGTCGTACTCGCGCGGGGTGCGGACGACCGGGCCGTTGGTGTAGTGAACGATCCCGCCCTGGTGGGTGAGCAGTTGGCGTGTCGTCACTGTGACGCCCTTGTCCGGGAACTCGGGGACATAGGTGCGGATATCGGCGTCGAGATCGAGGCGGCCCTCAGCGGCGAGCTGCATGGCCACGACGGCGGTGAGCGGCTTGGATACGGAGGCCCATCGAAACATGGTCTCGCGCGCGACAGGCAGGCCCTGGTCGCGATCCGCGAAACCGTAGCCCTGAACGTGACGGATCCCGCCGCGGTCGGCGAACGCGATGCTCAGGCCGAGGATCTGCGGCTGGGCCTCCTTCTCTTTCTCGATGCGAGCGAGGACGGCCCGTTCGAGGCGTTCGTCCGCGGTCGTCAGGACCGACAGGGCCGCGGGCGAGACGGCGGTGGAACCCGCGACCAACGCGACCGCGAGGAGACAGGCGAGGGCCGACCACCAGCGTGAGTTCATCGGGAAGGCTCCTTGTCGCGCGGGACCGCGTATCCGAGGTGGAGTTCCGCGTGCCGAAGGTTGATCTTGATCCACTCTTCGTGGCGTAGGGGACCGAGGACGGGGTTGACGGCGCGCGGGTCTTGGTCGCGAAGGCGGGTGAAGGCTGCGACCAGGCGTTCGAGCCCCTCGCCGGTGGAGAGGTCCTCTGTTCCGAGGGTTCCCTCGGCGGTGCCGGGGATACGAAAGCCGGGGGGAAGACTCCCCTCGAGGAAGCGCCCCTTCATCAGCCGGATGAGCATGCGCAGGGGAGCGGGTGGCCGGCGGAGTTCGGGGTAGCCGTCGAACGGGGCGTTGGCCCAGAAGGCGAGGTGGCCCAGGATCCGTCCGAGCGACCAGTTGCCGAGGACGCCTAGCCGGCCCGCGGCGTCGGCTTCGGCGACGCGCCGCGCTTCCGCGATCGCCTCATCGATGGATGCGAAACGGAGGGGACGGCGGTCCTTGACGGCCTTGGTGTCGATCATCCAGCGTGCTCCGGTCGACGCCGAGGAGTCTATCGAGAGCGTGAGGTCGGGAGTGTCACGCGAGCGCAACGCGACGCCAGCGAGGTCGTCGGAGCGGGCGAGCCGTGGCCGGATCTATCGACGCCGGGTGAGGTTGGGCACCAGTGCGTCGCGACCAAGAACAAGGAAATCGGCGATCTCGACGGCCTCGGCAAAACTGGCCTTGGCGGCTCCGAGATCGTGGACGTCGGGCAGGATGAGCCCGCGTTCGAGGTGGTCGAGCGTCGGGATCGCATCGCCGCAGACGAGCGTGGTGTGCCGCTGCCCGGCGAGGAGCACGCCGCAGAGCCCGGGCGTAACGCCGTGAAGAGGGAAGAGATCGGCTCGCTCGCCCTTGGAGGAAAGGAGGGTGTCAGGCGCGGGCTTGCAGCGATGGAGGACGGCAAGGGCGTGCTCGAGGAACTCCTGCTCCTGGGCGGGGGCGCCATCGCGCACGCGGAGCGCGAGCGGGACGCCCACGGCCTCTCTCTCGGCATCGCTGATCCACCAGGTCGCGCCGGTGAAGGCTTCGATACCCCGGAAGGTGTCGATGGAGAACGACGTCAGAAAGACATGGGAGACATCGGAAGGAGCGAGGTTGGCGCGCTCGCGGAGGCGGGGGACGAGGGCCTGCGCGGGGAGGCCCGGGTCGATGAGCAGCGTCCGATCGGGCGTGCGGAGGAGCGACGTGGTCGCGTGCCCGGTCCGCACCGGTGTCTTCTCGTCCCAGATCGGATTGGCGGCCAGGGCGCCGAGGCTCACGAGACGGAGGTCGATCACGCCTCGGCTCCCTGGTCCATGGAACTGCGGAGCCGCTCGAGCAGCGGGTGGTGCTCGTCGCGCTTGCGCTGCAGGGCCTGGGCGACGAGCGGGGGGACCATGGTCGAGAGGGCGGATGTATCGCGCGCCATCGCGGCGATCTGGCGGATCAGCGACGACGATGTATAAGCGAAACTCTGCCCGGCGACCACGAACGCCGTCTCCAGCCCCGCGACCTCACGATTGGTGACGGCCTGCTGGATCTCGTACTGCAGATCGGACAGGTTGCGGACGCCACGAAGGAGGGCCGTCGCGCCGAGTGACCGGGCAAAGTCGACGGTCAGCCCGGAGAACGCGCGTACCTGGACCGGGGCGCCGTCGGGCTCGCCTCGAATGAGGTCGGCGACGAGGGCTTCGGTCATGGCCACGCGCTCGTCGGATGTAAACAGGACGTCCTTGCCCGGGTTTCGGCCCACCGCGACGACGAGCCGATCGAACAGCCGACGTCCGCGAGAAATGACGTCCAGGTGCCCGTAGGTGATCGGGTCGAACGAGCCGGGGTAGATGGCAAGGTGCGGCACGGTCCGAGAGTGTATGGGCCCGAGGGCCGGCGTCGGGGCGTGGGGTGGTCGTGGGCGTCACAGGCGGCACGGGACACTCCGGGGCGGGACGCCTTCTCGCCCGGGGGTGGGCGGCGCGGCATCCACTTGGCAGAATCGTCAGTGGAACACACGCCCGGTCCCGTCGGCTGCGAGGCACGCCGACGCACAGGGGGACGCGGGCTTCTGAAGACCCCTGGAGCGGTCCCGCGTCGAACTTGCCTCCTCGACGCGGGACCTTGCTTTTTTGTTTGTTCGACGAGACGGAAGCAAGCCCCCTGCCCGCTACGGCGCCCGTCGGATCCACAGGTCGTGGAGGATCCAGCGGTCCCCGGCCTGGAGGAAGGAGCGCTCGTCGCCCCCGCGCTCGAAGCCGAGCGACTCGACGAGGCGGCGGGAGGGGTCGTTCGTACGGACAACCCACGCCCGGACCTCGGTGAGCCCGAGCCCCTCGGGGAGCAGGGCGAGCGCGTGCTCGACGACGGCTCCGACGCCCTCGGCGGCAAACCCGCGCCGGAGTTGGTCGGCGGCGATCCAGAAGTTCAGGTCGGCGGACCAGTCGAGTCCGCGGGAGATCGAGTTGAGATTGAACGCGCCGACGAGTGTGGCGTCGGCGGTGAACCCGACCAGACGCATCGCGTGCCCGGCGTGCAGGCCGTCGCGTGTGAGGGTGAGTTGGCGAGCGAAGAGCGCCGCATCGGTCTCGCCCGGGCGGTGGATGGGGGAGGAGGCATCGAGGTGGGCGCGGCTGAGGGCCGAGACTCGGACGAACTCCGCTTCATCGGATTCGAGCAGCGGTCGGAGCATCAGCCGCGGCGTGCGAAGCGAACCGGGCAGGGCGACTTCGACGGGACGGACAAGACCCAGGCGAGGCGTTCTCATGGCGTGGTCTCCGGTCGCCCGGGTTCGAACCAGGAGAGGTGGAAGAACCGGCCGCGAGGCTCATCGACGCGCTCATAGGTGTGCGCGCCGAAGTAGTCACGCTGGGCCTGGATGAGCGAGGCGGGGAGGATGGCGGAGCGATAGCCGTCGTAATAGGCCAGGGCCGAGGCGAACGCCGGCGCGGGGAGGCCCTGGCGGGTGGCGCGGGCGAGCGTCTCTCTCCATCCCGGCTGGGCATCCCGAAGGGAGGCCGAGAACGAGGGGTCGAGCATCAAGTTCGGGAGGTCGCGCCGGGTGCGAAAGGCGTCGTGGATGCGCTGCAGGAGACGGGCGCGGATGATGCACCCGCCTCGCCAGATCATCGCGAGCCGGCCGAGATCGAGGCCCCAGCCCCACTCGCTCGAAGCGGAGGCGAGGAGTTGGAAGCCCTGGGCGTACGCGGCGACCTTGGAGGCATAGAGGGCGTGGCGGATGGACTCGACGAGCTCGTCACGCTCGACGCCCGAGGGGGCGGGTTCGGCACGCGGGCCCGCGAGCACACGCGAGGCCTCGACGCGCTCGGGCTTGAGCGCCGAGAGGCACCGGGCGAAGACGGCCTCGGCGATCGTCGGCGCGGTCACGCCCATGTCGAGCGCCGCGACGCTCGTCCACTTGCCCGTGCCCTTCTGCCCGGCGGCGTCGAGGACCGCATCGACGAAGGGTCGGCCGGTTCGAGGGTCCCGCTGGCGGAGCACCTCCGCCGTGATCTGCACGAGGTACGAGTCCAGTTCCCCCTCGTTCCACCGGGAGAAGATGTCCGAGGCGTGGGCGGGCTCGATGCCGGCGAGCGAGCGGAGGAGGTGGAAGGCCTCCGCGATGAGTTGCATGTCGGCGTACTCGATCCCGTTGTGGACCATCTTGACGAAGTGACCGCTGCCGGCAGGCCCGATGTACGCGCTGCAGGGCTCGGCCTCGCGAGCGTCGACAGGCCGGCCCGGCGCGCCGCCGAGGATCTCTCGGCCCGTGCGGGGATCGACCTTTGCGGCGACGGCGTTCCAGATCGGCTCGATCAGGGAATAGGCCTCGCGGTCCCCCCCGGGCATCAGCGAGGGTCCGAAGCGGGCGCCCTCGGCCCCGCCCGAGATCCCCGAACCGATGAAGCGGATGGAGCGCTCACGCAGGCGCGTCTCACGGCGGGCGGTATCGAGCCAGTGGGCGTTGCCGCAGTCAATCAGCACGTCGCCCGGAGCCAGCAGCGGGGCGAGGGCCTCGATCGAATCGTCGGTGGGCTTGCCCGCGGGCACGAGGAGGATGATCTTCCGCGGGCGGGAGAGCAGCGACACGAAGTGGGGGAGATCGCGCGAGGCCTCGAGCCCGCCGCCGGGAGGGAACGGGTGCGGCTTGCGGACAAACTCGACGACCTTGTCGGGCGATCGGGAGTGGAGGGCCACGCTGAAGGCGTGGTCGGCGATGTTCAGGGCGAAGTTCTGCCCCATCACGCCCGCGCCGGTCAGACCGATGTCGCACTGTGCCAAGGGTGGCGCCTCCGTGCCCGGTGGTCCTCGAGCGTGCCGGGATGTTATCGGCCCGGGGGGAGGGTGGGGTGAGCCTTTTGAGACTCAGCGCAGGTTCTGCAGGCGCTCATCCAGCCGGGCGATCGCTTCCCGATAGGCCCGCAGACGATCCTCAAAGAGCGTCTTCTGGCTGCGGAGGGTGACGCGATCCTGCGGCGTCAGGGCGGCCTCGGTCAGCCGCCGCTCGACCTCGTTCAGATCCAACTGCGCCCGTTGCATGGCAAGGATGAGCCCCGTCCGTTCACGCAGGATGTCCGTCCTCGGATCCGCCGGCGGCTGCGGGACCTGACGGATGCTCGGCCGGGCGGTCGGGCGGCGTGAAACGCTGGCGGGCACGAAATCGGCATCTCGATGGGGCTCACCGCCCAGCGCGATCTCCGTCGTCGTCGGGATGAGGTCGTCGCGGACCCCCCACGCGAGCGGGGAATCGTTCCAGAGTTCCGCAGGGATCTCCGGATCGATGACCTGCGCGGGTGCCGAGGGTGGCACATACCGGCCGGCCCGGACGAGCCACGCGTTGGTCAGGAGCACCTGGTCCGGATACCTCGGGCTGTCGAGGTCGTCGAAGCGGCCCAGGCGGATCGGGGCGTGGTGCACCTGCCCGTTGCGGCGGAACGTCACGCGGAGAACGTCTCCGGGGTCGCAGGAGAGGATCCAAGCCCGGAACTCGCCCTCGTCGGCGAGTGGCGTGTCGTTGATCGCGATCACGAGATCGCCCGACTGCAACGCCCGGTGCGCCTCGAACTGGTCGCTGACGACGACGCTCAAGACCCGCACACCGCCGGCATCGGTCCCGAAACTCAACCCCATGCCCGGAAGGTCGCGATTGAAGAACCGCAGCCGCGCATTGCGCCGGAGGCGAAGCCGCTGCTCGGGGGAGAGCCCGGGGCTGGCGAAGGCCCGGTCGAGCACCCGCCACGCGGAGGCGTTCGCGGCGAGGGCGTCCGACGCGCGCTCCCTCACCTCCAGGTCAGGATGGTCGAGATCGTCGACGACCGCCCGCAACTCCGCGGGGATTGGATCGTGCTGCCCGAGTGCGCACGTGGCCAAGATGGGGATGAGCACGAGCCAGCGCATCGAGTTGAAGTCTACGGTGCGGGAGCGACCGACGCCAGCCGATCGGTGAGACGTTCCCGAGAGGATCGGATGAACTCCGACGCTCGGAGCACGCCAAGGGAGATCGGGCCGGGGTCGCGATCCCCGAACCGGCCCGTCTGGGCGATCGGGATGACCGCCTCGGCGATCAGGGCCTGGATCATCAGCCAGGGGATGGCGGCGAGTTCGGCGGAGGAAATGGTGCATCCTTCGACGGATTCATACCCGCCAGCGAGCGAGAGGAGGCGGTCTTCGTCGAGCGAGGGCGGCCAATCCCCCCCCGTTCCCTTGCTCATCCCGAACTGGAGGAGGGCGTTGGCGAGGTCGATTGCCCGCGGGGCCAGGCGGGCCGCGTCGAGGTCCAGGACCGCCGAGACCCGGCCGGCGTCAAAGAGCATGTTCCCGGGGTGCCAGTCGGCGTGGATGATCTGCTCGGGCCATCCCGAGCAGACCCGCGTCAGGTCCGCCGCTTCGAGATATCGGTCGCGCAGGCCCGAGGCGTGCGGGGCGAAGGTGGCGGCCATGGCGAAGGTCTCCGCCGTGACTCCCGGCGTGTGGTAGGTCCCTCGGGGTGGGGCCCACTCCGACCGGAACCTCCCGAGGAGACGGTGGAAGAAGGCGAGCGCGCGCCCGGCGTCCCGCGTGGGCTCGGGCGAGCCGTCGTACCCGCTCCCTGGAGAGAACTCGAAGAGCTCGTAGACGCACTCGTGGAGTTCGACCATCGTGTTGCGGTCGCCTCGCGTGCCCAGCAGGCGAGGGACCGGGAATCGGCGCGAGGCGAGTTCGATCTGGATCGCGTGCGAGAACGCCACACGCTCGGGATCGTCCCGCCCCGGGGCGCGACGCTTCAGCAGAAAGGACCCGCGCTCGGTCGTCACGAGCACCTTGGGGCTCTGACGCGAGCCCCGGCGAACCTCGCGCGCCGAGGCAACCTCGCCCAGGTCATATCGGGCGAGCACGTCGGCGAGTTCCTGCGGGGTGATCGTCTCCGCGGCTTCGGGCACGGGTCAGAGTCTATCCGGGAGAGGCTCGGGTCAGGGGCAGCCGAGGGCGAACGCGTTCTGGAACGCGAGGAAATCGAAGACGTCCCAGTCGCCGTCGTTCTCGAAATCGGCGTAGGGATCTTGAGCGGCGAACGCGTTGAGGAAGCAGAGGTAGTCGAAGACGTCAAGATCGCCGTCGCCCTCACAATCCGGGAGGCAGAACTTCACGCCGCCGGAGTTGAAGGCCTCGATGGCGGTGAGGGGATCCTCGGCGGTGATGAGGAGCATGGTGCCGGTGAACGTCTGCCCGGGGAGGAGTTGGACGGGGTTGAGGACGATGTTGATCGCGGTGTCTTCGAGGAGTCCGTCGGGATCGCGTGGCGAGCCGATGATCTCAAGCGGGTCGGTGACGATGTCACCCTCGATGCTGGCGATGGAGAAGTTGCCGGGCGAGCCGAGCAGGAGGGTGGCGCCGGAGGGGTGGACGGCGATCCCGGCGCTCCCGGAACTCACGAGGTCCATCTGGAGGATCTCAACGGGGATCTCGGCATTGCGCTGGATCTTGGGGTTGAGCGAGCGCAGCAGGCGGACGTTCTGCACGGGCTGGTTGGTGACGTTGGTGAGCTTGTACTCGATCGTGGTCTGTCCGAAGCCGAGGATGACATGGGGGACCTTGTAGGACATCTCGATGAGGATCGGGCCGTCGATCGCGACGAAGTGCGCGATCGACATGTGCGGTCGGGTGACGGTCCAGGGGATCTGGACCTGACGGTTGTCGGGGTCGAGCGCAAAGTTGGTGTGGGTGACGGTCGGCCCGAACTGGGCGTAGGTGAGCGTGACGGCATCGACCGTTCGGTCGGGCCCGCGCGCCCCGGCAAACTCGTAGGCGTTGTCCGGCACCCAGACGATGCCGGTGGTCGCGAGTTCGGGGATCTGGCCTGGGAGTTCGGAGCCGGGAAGGATCGTGCCGCTGAACGTGCAGCACGAGATCCAGTTGTGGTTGTCGCAGATGAGTTCTTTCGCGAAGGCGGCTACGCCCAACGACAGCACCGCCAGGCCGATCGTGTGACGCGTGGACATGATGGTCTCCTTTCCCGCATCTTCGCGCGCGGGAAAGGGCCGGACAAGCAAATTAAGCCCTTGAGGGCGGTTTTATCACCCGCGGGCGATCAGGCCTCGAGTTCGCGGAGAGCGAGCCCGTTCTCGGCCAGACGCTCGCGGACTTCCTGGAGCGAGGTCGCGCCGAAGTTCTTGACCCCCATCAGTTCGGCCTCGGTATGCGAGGCAAGATCGCCAAGTGTCTGGATGTTAAGGAGTTGCAGGGCGCGCCGGGCGCGGACGGAGAGCTGCAGGTCGGAGACGGGTTTCGTGAGAACGACCTCGCGCCCCGTGCCCTTGAGTTGGTCGGCGATCTGGCGCCGGGCCTGGCGATGCGCATCCTCGAGGCCCTGCCCGAGCCGAAGGCCCTTGGTGGCGAGCATCTGCTTGATCTCGACGAGGCTGGACTCGCCGAAGTTCTTGTAACTCATCAGTTCCGCCTCGGTGATGCGGAGCAGGTCGCCCAGTGTTCGGATGTTCATCTTCTTCAGGCAGGTCCTGGCGCGGACGGAGAGCTCGAAGTCCGTCACCGGCGTGTCGAACAAGGCCTTGCGCTTCAGGACATCGCGCTCCGGCTCCTCCTCCGTCTTCATCTCGCGGCTGCCCTGGATGTCCCTCATGAACAGGCGCGCCCGCTCGTGGTTTGGGTTCGTCTCGAGCACCTGCCGCACACAACGCTCTGCACGGGCGTATTCCCCACGATCCTCGCACAGAACGGCCAGATTCATGAGCGCGTTGAGCGGTGCCGGCGACTGCTCGCAGACCCGCTCGTAGAGCGCCATCGCCTCGTCCTCCTCGCCCAGCAGGTCAAGCCGATACGCCAGCGCGAACATCGCGCCGAGGTTCCGAGGGTCGGCGGCGACCGCCTTGCGATACTCGACGATCGCCCCTTCGCGATCGCCGGTGTCGTCGGCCTTCTTCGCAAGGGCCACGTGCTTGGCCGAGGCTTCGGCGTCTCGCTTGGCTTCCTCGGCTCCGATGACCACGTCGAGCGGATTGTTCGCCATGTGTTGGGTGCTCCCCTGTTGGACGTGAACAATAGGCGCGTCACCCCTGGGCGACGGAGCCTTCTGACCGGGCGAGGAGGTCGATGTTCCTCCATGACCCGCGCATGAACCTCCAGAGGAGGATGATCCCCAGGAGGATGATATAGGAAGAGGCCGCGATCCATGGCCCGAGGCTCTTGAGTTCGGGCATCCAGTGCATGAGGGCGTGCCCCCCCGCAACGATCGTGCCCCACGAGAGGATCAGGGCGAGCACGCCCGGCCAGATCGTGTCACCGGCCCCGCGGAGCGCCGCGCTCATCGTGATGGCGGCGGCGTCGAAGAGCTGGAAGACCGCGGCCGCGATGAGGACGCGGGATCCGGTGCGGACAAGGGCCTCGACATCCTCGGGAGGTGTCCCGTCCTTGATGAACAGGCGGACCATCTCCTCGCGGAAGACCAGGAACCCCAGCGCGCACGCCCCCATGTAGACCAGCGTCACGCGCAGTCCGAGCCACGCGCGGGCCTCGGCGAGGTCCTTCCTGCCCATCCCGATGCACTTGCCGACCATCGCGCTGACGGCGATGGAGACGCCGACGGCGGGCATGAACGAGAGATGCATGAAGCGCAGGGTGATCCATCCGGCGGTCTGCTCGATCGTTCCGAACTCGCCGACCATGACGACCATGAAATAGCCCCAGCAGACCATCTCGCTGGCGAACATCAGGGCCCCGGGCCATCCGACTCGGATGATGTCGCGCATGTGCGGAAGCGAGGGCCGCCAGGCCGAACGCGTCTTGTACTTCGCGTTGAAGCGCGGGGAGAGGAAGACGGCGAACTGGATCGCGAGCTCGACGCCCGCGCCCGTGACCGTCGCGATCGCCGCCCCGCTCACGCCCAGCTCGGGCGCGCCGAACTTCCCGAAGATGAGCATGTAGTTCAGGAGGATGTTGACGGCGTTGCCCGTCAGCGCGGCGACGAGCACCGTCCCCGGGCGGTGGAGCCCATAGAAGAACTGCGCCACGCCGCGAGAGCCCATCGTCGTCACCGATCCCAGGATCATGATCGTGGCGTACTCGGTCTCGAGTTCGAGAAGCCGCTCGTCATGGTCCATGCGCCCGAAGATCCAGGGGAGGACAAAGACCAGCGGCATGATCGCCAGGGCGCAGGCGACGCACGTCCAGAAGGCGTTCCAGGCGTAGCCCGAGCCGCGCTCGGGCTTGCCGGCCCCGAAGTTCTGCGAGACGAACGTGTTGACGATCATGAGGAGGCCCATGACCACGGAGACGGGGATCCAGGCCGCCATGCCCCCGTTGCCCTGCGCGGAGATGTAGACCGGATCGGCGGGCGTGATCCTCGAAACCATCAGCCCGTCGATGAACTGCATCGCCGTATAACTGGTCATCGTCGCAACGCTCGGCGCCGCGATACGGATGAGTTCACGCAACGGGCTCTCGATCCCCGCGACGGCGGAAGGGACGGCGGGGGATGGCTCCGCGGGCTTCGCGGGGGGGCCCTCTCCCGCGCCGCAGGCGGCGCAGAGCGAACCCTTGCGTGCGAGCGGCTGCCCGCACCGGGCGCAGAGGCTCGGGGTGTGGTGGTCCTCATCGGGCATGGGAGGGCGAAGCGTAGCGCGCTCGGTCGGACGTTGACGCGGGGCTGTTCGGGGGCTCGCCGCGTGCCCCCGGACGATGAGCGTGCGTGCCGGTAGCAGTTGACTCGGGCGGGTCAGGCGGAACCAGGTCCCGGGTGCTCGTGGAGGTTCGCATGATTCGAGTGATCGTCGTTCTTGCGCTGGGCCTCTGTCTGGCCGCGTGCGGGGAGAACCCGCGGGCGGAGGTGAAGGCCGCCTATCAGCACGGAGAAGACGCGATCCGGGTCGGGGACGCGACGGAGTTGACGCGCTGCATCACCGCGGAGAGCGTCGAGATGCACCGGGAGATCATCCGCCTCGCGATGCACGCGACGGAGCGGGAGATGATGTCGCAGCGGCCCGCGCGGATCAACGCGGTCATCACACTGCGCAACCGCGCCACGCCCGACGAGATCCGGAACATGACCGTCGAGTCCTACTTCGCGTGGATGATCCGCGAGGAACTCCTCATCGTCGATGCCGACTGGGACATCTTCCCGCACAGCGTCTCGGCCCATGGGAACACGGCAGTACTCAAGCGCGGGATCAAGGTGGACGGCCGCCTGTCGTCACACTCGCCCAGGATGGGGCGCCGCGGACGGGGCATCGCCGGGGCACTGGCCCGTGGGCTCGCGAACGGGAGCTCGGTCGAACTTGTCGAAGGGTTGGAGATCCACTACGTGAACCTCGACGGGTCCTGGCTCCAGGACGAGGCCGCGG
>JAANMY010000183.1_pt1 | contig 88513 bp, 71 predicted proteins | sample 7279691 | NCBI WGS metagenome assembly JAANMY01 (sample SAMN14094543, study PRJNA606508) | bioreactor metagenome | isolation source: A lab-scale SPAN reactor treating ammonium-rich wastewater day 388 | place: Ireland: Galway | collected 2018-02-07 | reverse complement strand
CCATGTGATGCCCTGATTCTTGACGACAAGCCAACCTACAGAGTTTTCAAATATTCAATGATCGCCCAACGTTCTTCATCCGTCAGGTCGTCACCAAACGTATGCCCTCCATTACCGCGGCCAGGTTGAGATGTGTCGTAGATTTTGCGTCGTTCGATGGCGGGTAAATGCGGATCAATCGGCAATAATACGTCTGTATGTTTCCAGCCGAGGCGCAAAGGATCGTAATCCTCAAGATGCGTTCGAAAGGATCGCGTGAACACCTTGGGGCGGGATGGCGAATGAAGAACGTGATAGACGGTTGGTACGGAACCATTGTGAAAGTAGGGAGCCGTCGCCCAGATTCCATCCAATGGCGGAGCTTGATAACCGCGGGTGAGCCGGTAATGGAGCTTTTGGCCATCGGCGTCTTTTTCTTGCCCAAACCAGGTCGAGAGATAATGATCGCGAGCGCGTTCAGTGATAGCCGTGGCGCGAACGGGATCGGTCCCGATTTCTGCAAGGTCGATGATCTTGTTGGGATATTGGCCATCGTGCCCATATGTGCCATGACAGCTTGCGCAGTTTTGATTGAAAAGGACCCTGCCCCGAGCCGCTTTCGCTTGATCAACGGCCAGAGGATACTTGGGTGGTTCAATGGTCTTGAGAAAGGCATGAATATCGCGGAAGGTCGGTTCCATGGCTTGAATGCTGGGCAAAGTCGCCAGTGGCCCCAACGTGAACTGCATCATCGAACGCACCGAATCCGTCGGCGTGCTGCCATCGTGATACATCGTTTTCTTTTTCCGCATGTGCCACCACGGCGGCACATCTTCGCATAGGTTGTCCTGTAATCCTAAATCCAATGGCGCCGTGCGCAGCTTCAGATCGGAGTCGCGGAGGGAGAAAAGGAAAATGGCCATGGCGGCCGCTTCGTTGGTCCCGCGCACATTGGTAAACGCAAACAGGGCCTTGCGCTGCCGTCCTCCAAAGCCAAACAGGTCATCAAAGAGCGCTTCGATTTCCAAGCTGGCGTTGCCTAGCCCGATGTAACTCTTGCCCAAAATCGAGCCGCCATGGCAAATCATGCAGTCATTGGTTACGCCTGGACGGCCTAGTAGGGTTTTTGTCGCCCGCAAACCCATGGGCAACCCTTGGTTAGGGAATGGGGCAGGATGCAAGCCATATCGCTCCATGAACTGCTGCTCAAAATCCTGAGGTTTCTCCTTCAATCCCCATTGTTTCCAGACTTGATCGACGGTTTCTCGGTTCCACAGCGCAGCATTGAAGGATTGCGTCGTCAGGGCTTCATAACCGCGCTTGGGATCGGGAGGGCTCTTCAAGGGATCGGTATCTCCGGCCCCCTTCAATGCTAATCCCATGAATAGCAAGGCAACGAACAAGCCTCTCATGGAAAACACTCCAACTGGACAGGCGCACGTTAAAGACCACGCACCTTGCGGAAGGTGCGCATGGTTGAGTTCATGCTGGTTCCTTATCATAATCCGAGTTCGCATCGGATTCCAAGATGGAATAGGTCAATCATTGATTCCCAGGCTAGTCATGTCGCACATCCCGAATTTCGATCAATTTTCTGAACTGGCGCGTGGTGCAAGCGTGGTGCCTGTCTATCGTCAACTAACCGGCGATACTCTGACCCCCGTAACCGCCTTTGGTCTACTCCGCGATGCTGCCGGTTGTTTTCTTTTCGAAAGCGTCGTGGGAGGGGAACGCATAGGACGATACAGTTTCGTTGGCTCGCGGCCCTTCCTGCACATCCAAGCCTGGGGACCTCGGGTCGAAATCTGGACTTGTGATCACCGTCAAACATTGGAAGCCGCTGATCCGTTCGACGTCCTCGCCCAACATTTGGCAGCTTATCAAGCGGCCACTGTGCCTGGGTTGCCTCGCTTTAGCGGCGGCGCGGTTGGCTGTGCTGGATATGACTGTGTTCGTTATTCAGAACATTTACCCCATCCGCCTCCCGATGATCGGCACTTGCCTGACTTTGCCTTTGCACTTTTCGATCGCATGGTCATTTTCGATCACCTTTTCAAAACAGTGTCCGTCGTGGCCAACGTTCGCGTTCAGCCCGAGACGCCCCTCGAAGATGCTTATCGAATCGGCTGTGAAGCCGTCGATACTTGGGTGAATCGTCTGCAGCAGGCCGCCCCTCCGTGGCCGTTGAAAGATTTACCATCAATCAAGGATCGCCAATACCGCGTGCGCCATGGCTGGACATCCAACATGAGCCAGGAGACCTTTGAGAAATCCGTCGAGAAGGCCAAGGAATACATCAAATCGGGCGATATTTTCCAAGTCGTCCTGAGTCAGAGGCTGGAAACCCAAACGTCTGCGGAACCTTTCGATATCTATCGCGCCTTGCGGGTCGTCAATCCCAGCCCCTTCATGTTTTATCTCGAAGACGATCCCCTGCTGTTGATCGGTAGTTCACCCGAAATCATGGTGCGCGTCGAAGGGCGAACCGTGACGACGCGCCCCTTGGCAGGAACGCGCCGACGCGGCCACGGGGAGGCAGAAGATCGGGCATTGGCCCTGGAATTACTGGCTGACCCCAAGGAACGCGCTGAACATATTATGCTCGTAGACTTGGGGCGGAATGACGTAGGCCGGATCGCGGAATTGGGTACTGTTCGGCTCTCAGAATTGATGACCGTCGAACGCTATTCGCACGTAATGCATCTTTCCAGCACCGTGCAAGGTGAACTGAAACAGAAGGCCACGTCGCTGGATGCCTTACGCGCTTGTTTGCCCGCCGGAACCTTGAGCGGGGCGCCCAAGGTCAGAGCGATGGAAATCATCGATGAATTGGAGCCTTGCCGCAGAGGTCCCTATGGAGGCGCCATCGGCTACATCGACTTCACGGGCAATTTGGACACATGCATTGCCCTGAGGACCTTGGTGATGCAGCAGAATAAAGTGTACATTCAAGCGGGCGCCGGCGTGGTCCATGACAGCCGCCCCAACGAGGAATATCAGGAAACGCTGAATAAAGCGATGGTGTTGCTTCAAGCCATTGAACTGGCGGAATCCTATTTGAGCACGTCATGATGACGGTCCATTTTTTGATCTCAACACGTCAAACATTTTCTTTCTCTTGTCCACAAGACCTATTGGCTGACGGTTTCATTTAAGAGGCCATTATCGTGGTGCTCTTGAACCATTCATGCCCCGTCTCCAAAGAGGTGCTCAATGAGCGAGGATCTAAATGCCAGGATAGGCAAGAGCGTGGCCAAGGTTTTAAGAGATTATGCGGTCACGGGACAGATTCAATTCACCTTTGGCAAGATCGTCGTCGATTATTTTCTCTTCAACCAGATCGGCAAGGAGATTCTTGACGGCAAAATCCAAGTGATCTATAGCGCTAAGAGAAAGCCGAGCGAGAAATATCAAGGCCATTACGACAATCAGTTGAATGAATTTGTCCTGCATGCCTGGGATACGATGTCGGTCAAGGGACGCGGACTGCTGATACATGAAGCCGTCCATGCGATCAACGATTACAACAAGTTGAAGGGAATACTCAAAGAGGATGATGAGGCGGCAGCCTACCTCGCTCATGGCATGTATCTGATCGGCAAAGGGATCGATCCCTATCAAGCCAAGGGACCTCTGCAAGCGGGCATGACGGTCGCCGAGGTGATGATGAGTGAATCCAGAATCACGCCCGAGGCCAATGAATTGGCATACTTGCATCGAGCCATTCGTTCGAGCCCGCTCTACTCTTCCGAAATTGGCACTGCTATGAGCTATAACGGGGTCTGAAAGCTCGGATTGCATTACTGATCTTCAGGCAAGCGCCCAGGCGAACGAACGCCTTTGCCAACTCGATTCGTCAAACGATCCCCGAGGTCTTGTCGCGCTGCTTCCACCCACTTTTCCAATTCCGCCATGACGTCGGGGAATTGCTCTGACAAGTCCGTGGTTTCACCCAAGTCCTTGGACAGATCAAACAGCAGCGGCTTGGAGAGCTTGACTTGACGATAACCCGATGGGTTGCCGTCGCGACCGGGGGAGCGATCTTCGATCATGCGGCACACGTGAGGGAGAATCAACTTCCACGACCCACGGCGCAGAGCTTGAAGTTCATTTTGACCATAGTAAAAGTAATAAACCTCATGCGGTGACTTAGCTCCCTCCTCACACTGCAACAGCGGCCAAACATCCTTGCCGTCCAGGGGTAACTTTGGCATCTCGCCGCCTATCAAATGGGCCAGAGTCGGAAACAGGTCGATCGTCATCAAGGGTTCATCTTGGATCGAACCAGCGGGGAGCTTGCCGGGCCACCAGGCGATGAAAGGGACGCGAATCCCTCCTTCCCAAACGCTGCCCTTGCCTTCGCGCAGCGGCCCGTTGTCGCCTGCGTGATGGCCGTAACTGAGCCAGGGACCGTTGTCGCTGGTGAAAATCACCAAGGTGTTTCGATCTAGTCCATGCTCCTTCAATGTCTTCAGCAACTCGCCCACGCTCCAATCGATTTCCTCAATGACGTCGCCATAAAGCCCTTGCTTGGATCGTCCCTTAAAGCGGTCCGATACAAAGAGCGGCACATGCGGCATGGAATGGGCGAAATAGAGGAAAAAGGGCCTGTCCTTGTTGGTCTGAATGAATTGCCGTGAGCGTTCCGTATAAAGGGTTGTCAGTAGGGCCTGTTCTTTCGCGGTCACGTCTTGCACAACGATGCGCTCGTTTTCGATCAGCGGTAATGGCGGAAACTTAACCTTTTCCGGATGATGCGGCCACATGTCGTTCGAATAAGGCAAGCCAAAATAGTCGTCAAACCCGTGACGCGTGGGCAGAAAGGGTCGATGATGACCCAAATGCCACTTGCCAACGATGGCCGTTGCATATCCCTTGGACTTGAATAATTCGCCCAGCGTCGTTTCTGCATCCGCAATACCATGACGAGCATTTGGGCCCAATGCCCCATGTATGCCGATTCGATTGGCATAGCAACCTGTCAGGAGGGATGCTCTGGAAGCGGAACAGACCGGTTGCGAAACATAGAAACTGGTGCAGCGAACCCCCTCGCGGGCAAGCTGATCCAAGTAGGGCGTGGACCATCCCCTGGCACCGAAGCAACCCAGGTCGGCATAACCCAAATCATCCGCAAAGATGATGATCACATTGGGTGGGCGATCCTCAGCTACAATAGGACTGCCCCACGGGCTTGCCATCATGCAGCAAAAAACCATGATCGATCGCATCGGTGAGCCGCCTCGATGCCAAAAGCAGGAATCAGTCCAAGATGGGCTGAAGGTCTACGACCTCTCCATCTTTTACGCCAATCATGGTTCGGAACAACTTTTTAAACGTCTTGGCATCCACGGCGTCGAGTTTGACGCTTCGTACGGAGCCATCCCCAAACCCAACCTGGCATAGTTTCCAATCCGCATCCGCGCCGATCGATGGCAACGGTTTGGCATCATCTTCAATGTCCTGATCAATGACTACATCATCGGGTTTGGTCCAAATGACCGCCTCGCGGGCCTCGACTAGAAGGATGGTGTTCGAAGTGCCGTCTTGAACGGACATTTGCCCCAAGGTCAGCTTTTTTGGGGGGAACAGATGCAACGCCGCGGCATACTTCCCATTGTAATTCTCCGCGTTGACGAAGACCTGATAATGGGTCTTGCCATCGTACGGCCCTTTTTTGCCTGGCATTTGATAAACCTTGGGCAGCTTGGGAATGAGCTTGCGATTGTGTTCGCTGTCCCAAGGCTCATCGAACCGAAACTCCTGATACAGTTTCATTTCTTCCAGATATGGCAACAGCGCCACGCGCCAACTCAAGAGAGGTTTGCGCTTCTCTTCAGGCAATTTGAAATCACAATAGCCCGCTGGACACAGGTATCCGAAATCAGCGTGGAAATTATGCATGGCTAGTAGAATCTGTTTCATGTTTGTGGCACTGTTGTAACGATCGCGCGAGGAACGATCTCCGGCTGCCGCAAGGGTGCTTAATCCGAGGGCGACCAAACAGACCACGAAGGATGTCCGAACAAGTCGTTTCGCCATGGTGAACATCTCCAACAAGTAGATTCATTTTGCGTTGGAAGGAAATTTCAATGCTGACCACGATAAAGGGGGGGCTTTAGGATTGCAAGCCGCTGAGTGAGATTTGTGCGGCGACAAGGATTTGAATAAAATTACATGCTTTTTCGGTCCGGCTGTCATGCGAATTCTGATTGACCGATTCACTTGTTCAGTCTAAGCTGGAGAATGATTAATTTTATGGCTTCGCGGCGATCCTTGGTTATTCGGGTCAATAACCTTCAAGGTCGGCAAAGTCGAGGTTTATCGAGCGGTTCCAAGAACCGGGGGTGATGTATCATGAAAAGCAATCGTTTTCGACCCCTTCGGCGTGGTTTCACGCTGATTGAATTACTGGTGGTGATTGGCATCATCGTGTTGCTGCTCGGGTTGCTTCTGCCGGCCATTCAGCGCGTCCGTGAATCGGCCAATCTGGTGAACTGTTCCAATCATCTCAAGAACATTGGTCAAGGCATCGTCAACAGCCTCAGCGACCGCAACAACATCTTCCCCACGGGAGGCGGCGATCTCATGTATGGCGGCGGTCCCATGCCGCGGTCTGGTCCTTTGTCCAGCCCGGCTCCCACGGCGTCGGGCGTGCCGGCCAGCCGGGAAAATCAGGATTGGGGCTGGGGATATCAAATTCTGCCCTACATTGATCGCAATCCCGTTTGGAACTCCCCCAACGATGCCGATGTGGTCAACGTGCGTATTCCGACCTTTTTCTGTCCAAGCCGACGAGCGCCTCAATCCATCAACAATAGCGTTGGCGCATTTGGCGTGGCCTCCTTCGGCATTCGGGCTGTTTCGGACTATGCAGGCAACGCGGGCTGTTTCCCCTATTGGGACGTCAACGGCACCGCCAATGGGAATGAGAACTTGTTGCCCGTCAATCCGCCCTATCGCAATGGCATTTTCGTCAAAAACCGCAATTGGACGGGGCCAGGCGCCTTTCAACCATTGGATCAGCCGCTTCGTCCAAGCGACGTTAGTGATGGCGCGGCTTACACGATCATGATCTCTGAAAAGCGCATGAATTCCCTGCTCATCGCCACGGGAACGGATTTGGGAGTTCCACAAGTGGGGGATCGTTTTGGCTTCACCAGCGGCTTCAGCAATGACATGCTCAGGACCGGTTTTCTCCCGCCCATCGGAGATTATCCGCGCGGCATGCTGCCTTCGGAACTGCCTGGAAATCAAGCGCAGATCATCGCCGACGGTTTTGGGGCCGCTCATACGATGTCCATGAATGCGCTCTTCGCGGATGGCTCCGTGCGCAGGATTCGCTTTTCCTTGAACGATGCCGTTGAGGTTCGTCCCGTGGGCACGCCCCCGATTGGCGCCTTGGGGTCAGCCGTCAATCTGACCGTTTTCCAACGATTGTGTCATCGATCAGATGGTGGCAAAATCAGCGCGGATGACTTCGAGTAGTGCTGATAGACAGCATTTCGCAGCCGACTTTGAGAATCGGTTGAACAAAAATGCCCCTTGGGATAACCAAGGGGCTTTGCATTGGAGCGCAGGTGTGTCGGTTAATGTGAAGTTTGGTGATCGTGCGAATGGCCGCCATGATGTCCTTCGTCGTGTCCATGGCCATGACCATCATGATGATGATCGTCGTGGTGATGATGGCCATGCGATTGCGGCGGCGTCAGTTCAATGGTCTGCGGAAACCAGCCATACCGCAACTGGAGCCAGCCACAAAGTAGAAAAAGTCCCGCCCCGATGATGGTTGCCATCGTTTGCCAAGCGTAATTGGGTACCTTGATCCCCATCCAAATTAGTTCACTTTGACTGAAAGCACCCCAGACGCCTCCGATGGCCAGGATAAGCAATGCGAAAGGAATAGCGGCTCCTTCGTGCAAGGTCGGCGCCAGTTTTCGCCAATCGATTGCCCAAAGGGCGAAAGCGATCCCAAAAAGCAGCAATCCCAGCGTCATGAACAGAGTGCCAAGATTTTGCAATAGCGACAACAGCAGCCATGCCAGTTGCCCTAGATTCGACCACAGTTCTGCCATGGACCCTCTCCTCACGGAATATGCTGCATGGACGAAGCCTATCCTAGTCGAAGTCGCGATCCACGCCAAGTGATTGCCTGGCGTTCCAAGGATTGGATTTGTAAATTAGACATGATGGCTGAATCGTTGCGTCCCAATCGGCTTGGCGGTTAATGTTGGAAAAGGCAGCCTACCAAACAGGCAAGGATAGGTCATGATTGCACCTTCACTCCAGGGCATCCGAGAAAAAGTCTACACCGGGAAAAGGCTTTCCTTCGAGGAAGGACTTTACCTTGAGAGCGAGACGGACCTGTTCACCTTGGGCGAATTAGCTAATTACGTTCGTGAAAAGAAGAACGGCAACTACGCCTATTTCAACGTCAATGTTCACCTGAATCCCACCAATGTTTGCGTCTATCGCTGCAATTTTTGCGCGTTTCGCGCGGACTTGAAGGAGCCGCGCGGCTACCTAATGAGTGATGAGCAAATCCTCGAAAGAGCCGCGGAGGCTGATGCTCGAGGCGCCACCGAAATGCACATCGTGGGCGGCTTACACCACCAGATGCCTTATGAATGGTATCTCCGCGTGGTCCAAATCATCCATCAACAGTTTCCGCAATTGCACTTAAAGGCTTATACCGCCGTGGAGTGGGATTGGTTTGCGCGCTTGACGGGCCGCTCAACCAAGGACATTCTCGCGGAGTTCAAGGCCAACGGTTTGGGCAGTCTGCCTGGTGGCGGTGCGGAGATCTTTCATCCGGAGGTCCGCGATCAAATCTGCGAGCACAAGGCCGATGCGGACTCGTGGATTCGCATTCACCGCGAAGCCCACGAACTAGGACTGCGGTCCAATGCCACAATGCTTTATGGCCACATCGAAGAACCACGCCACCGGATCGATCATTTGATCCGGCTGCGAACCCTGCAAGACGAGACGCATGGCTTCCAAACGTTTATTCCTCTGGCTTACCATCCCGACAATACCAAGCTGTCCGTGGAGCGGCAGCTCACCAAGCCGAGCATCCTGCGCGATCTGCGAACGATGGCCATCAGCCGTCTCATGCTAGACAATTTTCCCCATATCAAGGCCTATTGGGTCATGTTGGGCATTAAGACGGCTCAAATCGCCTTGAGTTATGGCGCGGACGATTTGGATGGAACGGTCGTGCATGAAAAGATCTATCATGACGCTGGTTCACAATCGCCCCAGGAACTGACCGTCGATGAAATTCGTCGACTGATTCAAGAAGCTGGGCGCTTGCCCGTCGAAAGGGATACCCTTTATCACGAAGTGGTCCGGGAGCCAGGCCGCTGGCGTTCGGGTCGGCGGTTGTCCCTAGCCATGACGTGAATGTCATTCTCTTGATTCATGCCGTGCTTAGCCTAAGTCCGGAAGCCGTTAGGTTTCTTCGATGAGGCAGGTAAGGTAATTCATCCAAATCTTGAAGATTCTCATCGGGGCAAGAAGGACCGCAAACGAAGCTGTATACCCTAGCCAAGGATCAGGGATGACACGTCATCGCCCCTGGTTTCAACATCATTCCTCTTCTTTGTCCTGATGCGACTGCTGCATCGTCAGATGCGGGCCGCGCGACTCAAGCCAAGAACGACTATGTGTATCCGATCACAAAAAACCTTTCGATTGCACTCGCGGTCCAGCTTCGAGTTTGGTACGCTAATCCCATCTTTTATCGTGGCCCCGCGGGAAGGGCACACGACTTATTTACACGTCTTACGCGCGGAGGGTTGATCATGACTCGTCTGTTATTGGGTCTATTGGCTTTTGGGACGATGTCGTTGGTTTTGTCGGGGCAGCCAGGGCAAGAGGACAAGAAGAAGGACGCAAAGGACAAGAAGTTCGTTGAACGCATCCTCGGAACATGGGTCATTGAATCCGGCGAAATGGCTGGCATGGAGCCCCCCGAGGCGTTTGCCAAAGTGTTTAAATTGAAATTCGAAAAAGAGGGCAAATTCACGGTCGATGTCCCCGATCAGCAGATAGAAGGGGAATATAAGATCAACGAAAATGCCAAGCCGACGGAGATTGATATTTCACACGATGGCGAAGAGCGGAAGGGCATCATCAAGGTGGAAGATGGGAAAGTTCACCTTTGCGTCAGTGAGCCAGGCGGTGCGCGGCCTGACAAATTTGAAAGCAAAGGCGATAGCCAGGCGATTTTTCTGGTGCTAAAACGCGAAAAGAAATAGCCCCACACGAAAGCTCCATGCATGCTTCTCATGCTAGGATCATTCATTTAAAAGAAATCGGCTCAGAGAGTAATTCATCTGAGCTGATTTAGTATGGTTGCGCGCATTAGGTGGTAAATCTAATTTAGTCCTTTTCGATTTACGACCGCTTAGGCGTCATGATCTGTTCCTGCCAGCGCCGGATGATTTCCTTAGAGCGGCGGCGATAGGTTTCGGACATGGTGCGATCACCGAGTTGTTCATAGCAATTAGCTATCATTTCCAGGACATCGGGATTTTCGCGATTAGCCGCGTCCTTGATCGACCGCTCTAAATCATCCAAGGCTTCTTTGTATCGCCCGAGCTTGAAGAGAATATGACCGCGAGTCCCCCGGAACAATGGGACATCGGGCCAGGTGCGCAGCACTTCGTCAATTATTTCCAAAGCGCGTCGGAGGTCGATGGGCGGAAAATTAGCCAGGAGAAAGGCAAGATTGTTCGCCACCATGGGAAAATCACGCGACAACTTGTAAGCTCGCTCCCAATGCAGCCGCGCTTCTTCAGGTTTATTCTCTTCCCAGGCCAGAAGCCCGACGGTGAAATGCAGCATGGGTGAATCAGGCTGATTGACCAACATTTCCCGCAGGTTGCCCCTGGCCCGCTCCGCCTCGGGCGTGCGCGCCCGGGTCAAGTCGAGCAAGGATGAGAGGGCCTGAAGATTAGCAGGATCCCAGACCAGTGCTTTTTCCAAATGGGCCAACGCTTCGGGCAAACGATCGGGGTCGGTGCGTCGAATAAAGTCCGCCCACGCCTTGAAATGGCTGGCGATCTCGACGCGGTAAATGTCCATGGGTTTCATGTTGTAACCCACGTCGAGAAGTTTGGTGGCCTGCTGATAGTCATCCATGAGAGCAGCGGACTTGGCCCAAAAAACCCGCGCCTCGACGTTGTCGATATTGCGTTCTACCAGGGGACGGTAATAAGCAATGGCTAACTGGCAAACCTCGCGAACTTGATCGTGGCGATTTTGCCGCTTGAAGATGTTGGCCAACACCAACCACAATTCCGGCTGCGAAGGCGCAGCGCGGCGCAGATAAGGTTCCGCTTCGTCGAAACGGTTCATGGCCGACAGAACACGACCCAGCCAAGACATGGCCTCCATGGCCTCCGTGGATCGGAGGGGATAGGCAACGCCTGGACTCAACGATCGGCGGAGGTGAATTTCCGCTTGCCGCAGTTGCTCGGCGTTGGGATTTTGCGTGGTCATCAAAATGCGCTTGGCTTGGTGAAGATGAGCGGGGGGATATCCAATCGCATCCTTTGGAGCCAATTGATCCAAGAGATTGTAGGCAAAATCCCGCTGATCCGCGGCCGGATTAAAAACCATCGAAAGGGCCAACAGATAACGCACTTCGGGATTGCGTCCGTCCAGCGTGGCCAAGCGTTCAAAACAGAGCACAGCCTTTTGATATTGGGCCGCGGACAGGGCTGTCTTGCCTTCCAATTCATAGAGCTTGGTCAAGCCTTCTTGAGATCGGAAATAGGCGTAGGCGGTCGTCACGGTGATGCTGAGCAATGCCAGTAAGGCTGGGAGCCCTTGCAAAAAGTAACGCAGGTTGTTGCGTTCCCAAGCCGAGACCAGGACGCTCCACAGCCATTGGCCAAAGCGCGAGGCCATGACGAAGGGATAGGTGATGATCCACCACAGCAGACTAATCGAGTTGCCAAAAACACGAGAGAATCGGCGGAACGTTAGTCCACCCCAAAAGCGGTGCCAACGCAGTTGTGCTTGACGGAACATGCGGATTAAGGAACGGACCATGCTATCGTCCCTCCCTGTATGGTGCAATCTGGCTGATGCGTTGGCGAGCCATCTCAAACAACAACATGCAATTCTGTTCCTGTTCAGGCGTCAAGAGTGCGATAGACTGTGTGAACAATTGCACCTGATAAACCAAAGGTCGGGGTTTGCGCTCGAAACTGAACCTCCGCAAACGGCGAAGAATATCTTCCTTGTTGAACAGGCTTTTTTCAGGTAATTCGAGTGCGTAGCCATCCGCATTAAAATTGGTGAAGAGCAGATATCCATTCATTCCCAGGGGTTTGCTCCATTTCACGATGTGGATATGGTCCGGCACATCGCGTCCAGGGATGGGTTTAAGAATGGTCTGGTCGTCGCGGATCGACCAGCCCGTGGCATGGTAGCACATGCGTAGATCATGGTATGTGGTCCATGCATAATCCAAGGAGATCAAGACGGGCAATTCACCCAGCCGATATTGCCAAGTCCTGGAATAGTCGCCATTAATGTCCCCCGCTTTCCGCTGGTCGGTCTTGAAACCTTGCATTTCCCAACGTTCAACTCGGGAAGGCAGGAAATTCTCCTGAATCTGGCCAAAGGTCTCAATCATGCGGTCTGCGCTTAAAGGCGGCAGCTCGAACATGCCGCGGGTGAACAACATGCCGTTCACGCCAGCGATCAGCACCAAGCAACCCATGATGGGGATGGATCGAATCCAGGTGGAACTAAGATCGGGCCAATGGGTTTTGCCGAGATCGCGGGGCCGATTCTGTTGCAGTTTTTCTTCCAGGCGTCGCCGCATGGATTCACGCCGCCAAAGAATGATGGCCTTGATGGTGCCCAGGAAAAAGAGCAACATGCGGTCCGTGCTCCATACAAGGCCGACCATGACGACAAAAATCACGAAGCCGAGAGCATCGTGCGACCAACCTTCCGTGAGATCGAGGCCGCGCCGGGTAAAAGCCAGGGCGATGACCAAGACGCGGGCAATGTTGCCCACAAGCACCCAGCCCAAGCCCGCTGCCAAAAGCAGGATCGAATGAATGACTCCGCGCCGCGACCAAAAGACGAAGAAGAGTGAGCACGTCAGAATGGCAAATAAGGAGTTGATGCCGCTACACGCTTCCTCGACCATTAAACGACGTCCAGGCACGTCCACGACATTGCCTGACATGGAGTGAACAATGCCAAAAAGATCGAGGAATTTGCTGCTCCAACGCGCCGTAATCGTTTGTAAGGAACTGATCAAGACCTGATCTAGATTTCTAGGCGGCGGCACGGCTAACCATAGGAAAATCCAGGCGGGCATCATCCTCGTTAGCAGCACCCACCCTCCCCAGCTATACAGAAAAGCGAGCATTCCGATGAGGAAGGCCACGGTCCCCAAGAGGGGTGAATTAATCAACGTGCCCAAAGCCAAGAGGCCAATCGACATGAACGCCCCAAGGTAGCTTAGCAGGGTGTATTTTCCCGGCTGGAGCGACCCCAACCGTTGCCTGGAATTCCACACCAAAAGTCCGGAGCCGATGATCACCAGTGGAAAGAATTGATAATGTGGTTTGGACCACAGTACCATGCCATGCGAGATCAAGAGCGGGGTATAGGCTGCGACGATGAGGGCTAATCCCAAGATGGTGCTGATTTTCCAGCGAGATGGAGTTGCCTCGACGCGGTTAAACACCACGGGAGCGGATTCAGTCAAGGTGGACATGCGCGAAAACCCCAGATTGCGGACTTATCGACAGGGCGATGGTCGGGGGAATGAAATCAACAAACCACGATTCACCCCTTATGAAGTTGATCTTCTTATTATGCTGCTGAAGTCCGCTCCGGTCCAGGAGGTAAACAGCGAACGAGCTTATTTTTTGTGGCAGTAAGTGAAGCCCAACCGATATGAAAAGGGCTTAAATCCTCCTCGAATAGCTCAAACGCAGCCACTTCATTCACGTCATCGTCATGGAACTTGAAAAATTTCGTCAACATTTTCGTCTTTACCCCATTCAATTGTCAGGTTTTCAAGTTCCTGGACCACCTGTCCGAAAGGTATGAAGGGGTGGTTGTTGCCGGGGTGAACTCCCAAAGCTGATCAAAAATCAAGAGGAGCATCACATTGGAGAGTTTGGACCATTTTGGGTTTTTGACGGTGCTGCAGGAAACATCCGGCTTCGTTGGCGGGTATTTGGTCACGAATCGCTGGGGGCGTCCACTTGAGTTCCGATTGACAACTTCGGTCCAGCCCAATCGCATCCAGCAAATCCTGTATGGCAAGGGCTTGCTATCCTTTATTTGTGGCGAGTTGATTGGCAAAACGTTGGTTGAAAAAGCCAACACCAGCTCGCCATTGATCTTCACCGATTTAGCCGCCGTGCTTGATTTGAGGCGAAAAATCTCGTCCGTGGTCGTCTTGGTGGAAGCCATTCAAGACGCGTCGTTGCAAACCGAGGGTGGGGAAGAAGACGCATCAACGTCAAACCGTCCCATGGATGCCTCACTCACTTTAAATCAAAGCCGTCTCTCATTTCATACGGCTTTTCCCGACGACCGAGCTTGGCTAGAAGCGCACCAAGATGCTCTCTTCGATTTGGATTTCTCCGAACGCTTTCAAAGGATTCGCGACGCATTGCTCGAAGCTCGCAAGTTAGGGGCGACCCATCGAGCCGCCTAGAGTGCAACCCCCATCATCCCCATTTCAGGGGGCCAACATGGACCATCCTCTGGACGCATCAAACGCTTGTGATCCGAATCAAGCCGAGAGGATGCCTCATCCCGTTGGCGTCTCTTCCAGACCAGCCTCTCAACCACTGATGCCGCCCCGGGTCAAGCCGCTCTCCCTTCTGCAAACGAACGTCATTCGCCCCTCTCCATTCCAATCGCTGACGCCGCCGTTGGTAAAAACGGCGCTCCTGGCCATTCCGCTGTCGGTTCACGACTGGGGAAAATGGTCGATGGAAGTGGGCGCTCAAGGCTGGCTTTTTCCCAGGCCCATTGAACCCGTGCATGCCCCAAGTGAATCCCGAAAACTTCATCATGGAGTGAATCAGCCTGCCTCACAAGGCAATAAGCCATCACCAGCATGTAAAATGACGCACCTCAGACCGCCCAGCGATTCTGTGATGCTTAAAGAGCGATTGTTTCTGGTCTTGCAACCGCCCATCGAGCAGTGTTTTGGCCAAAAAAAGATGCATCTGCCCTTTAAACCATTTCCATATCAATTCGATGGCATCGCCTTTTTGATGCCCCGGTATGCCGCGCTGTTAGCGGATGAAATGGGCTTGGGCAAGACCATGCAAACCATCATTGCCATGCGGTTGCTTTTTCATGCCGGTTTGATTCAAAGCGCATTGCTGGTTTGTCCAAAACCGTTGGTCCACAATTGGTGCCGCGAGCTTGCCCTTTGGGCGGAGGATGTGCCATTTGAAGTCATCGCTGGAGAGGGCCAGGCGCGGCGCTGCGCCTGGCTCAACTCGAATTGCCCGCTCAAGTTGATCAATTACGAAGTGTTGACGCGCGATGCGGGCTATCTCGAATATGAACAGGTCCAGTTTGATCTGGTCGTGCTGGATGAGGCTCAACGCATTAAGAACACTGCGAGCAAGACGGCTCAAGTAGTGAAACAGATCAAAAGACACCGCAGTTGGGCCTTGAGCGGGACGCCAATTGAAAACCGGCCTGACGACCTCCACAGTATCTTTCAGTTCGTCAAGCCAGATTTGCTTCCCGCGGAGGCTTCGATCAAGGAAATGGGGGAATTGACCAAGGAAATGATTCTTCGCCGCGTCAAGGAAGACGTGCTCGCCGACATGCCGCCCAAGCTGGTGCGCGATGCTTACATCGACCTGACCTCGGCACAGCGGCAGTCCTATGACTTGGCGGAAAACGAAGGCATCATTCGCTTGAACGAGATGGGGGAGACGGTCACCGTCCAGCACGTCTTTGAACTCGTGATGCGGCTCAAGCAGATCTGCAACTTCGATCCCCTTACGGGCCAAAGCGGCAAGTTGGAGCAATTGCAGGCTGACTTGGACGAAGTGGCCCATAGCGGCCGCAAGGCCATTATTTTCTCCCAGTGGGTTGAGCCTTTGAGGCTGCTTGCCCAGCACTTAGCTCCGTTTGGCCCCTTGCAATATCACGGGCAGATTCCTGCGTCGCAGAGGCCTATCGTCCTCGAGCGATTTAGAAACGATCCGGCGAAACACGTTTTGTTGATGAGTTATGGCACGGGCAGCGTTGGATTGAATTTACAGTTCGCCAATTACGTTTTTCTTTTCGATCGCTGGTGGAATCCAGCCGTGGAAGATCAAGCCATCAACCGAGCCCACCGCATCGGTCAGAAGGAGCCTGTCTTGGTGACCCGCTTCATCACTCCAGGAACCATTGAAGGCCGCATATGTGAAGTCCTTGAACGAAAGCGGCGCCTGTTTGACGAATTGCTCGGCCAAGGCGGCAAGCCTTCGTTGAGCCTCACGGAAGAGGAGTTATTTGGCCTGTTTCCCTTGGCCGTGCGGCCAAGGCGGATGGTCGGATAGGCTGCTTCGAAGCGCAAGGCGGCGCGGCATGAGGTTGACAGTTCGGGTCGGTTTTGCGATAGTTTGCCCAACTTTTCCATTCGGCATGGATGCCCTCGACCATGAATGGGACCTCGCCAATACAACTCTTGCCCTATGCCCCAGCATGGGCGGGTCAGACCACGAAGTTCCCCGAAAGCGGACATGGTCCGCATTCATCGATGGCGAACGCCAAACCTTCCATGCATCTGCTATGGCAGTGGCCCTTATTTTTAATCGGCGCCATGGCTCTTCTCGGCACTGGGCTCTTTCATGCCCTGCGCGCTCCCAGCCACAGAGAGGTCTTCGAAAACGCATTGCGAGCAGCCCATCAGGCTTTGCGCGACAATGATTACCGGCAAGCCTTGCACCATGCCAAGATCGCGTGGGACCATTCCTTCGTGGAGCCTGCCCGCGCAGGTGAGATTCGCTTCGTGATGGGTAGCAGTTACCTCCTTGGCCGGCAAAGTGCCGATCCCACTTTGACCGAAGAGACGGTCCTTAAGCGCGCCAAGACAGACTTGGAATCGGCTCGGCTGCTTGGCGTCCCCGCAGCCTTCAAGGCCACCTTGGCATATCGGCTCGCCTTGGCTCATGACGCCACGGGGTCCAGGCCTGAAGTCGTGGCGGTTTTGCTTGACGATTCACTGGTCCCGGAATCGCCGCATCGATCCGAGAGCTATGCCCTGCTCTACTCGTTGTACGAACGCCTTTCGCCGCCACGGCATGAAGAGATGCTCAAGATCGTCGAGCGCTGGTTGATGCTGCCGCACGTGGATCAGCCCAATGCTGTTCGCCTTAAACAGGCCAAGCTTCTGATCCACCTGCAGCAATTCGAGAAAGCCAAGCAAGCTTTGGCACGCATCCCAGCCTCAGCTCAGGAATACTCCGAAGCTAGGCAATTGTGGGGGCAATGTTTGATCGAAAATGAAACCTGGTCCGAAGCAGTCGCGGTTTGGAAGGAATTGACCGCCACGGCCACGTCGGTTCAGGAGCGTCGTGCGGGGCAATACTGGCTTGGGTTGGCCTACTTCCATTCTTCGAAGATCGAGGAGGCGCTCAGGCAATGGGAGCCGCTCCTTCGGGAAGCAAAAAGCGATCCCCCGGCGTTGGCTGCCAGGGTGCAATTGTTGCGGTTGCATCAATCAAGGAAGGATCTTGTCACCAGCGGCAATCTTTTGGAAACGACCTTTCCTCTGCTGAAGTCCAGCGATTGTGCCTCTCCCTTCTTGAAGCAGGACGAACTCACTTGCCTGCTGCAGCAGCTTTGGCAAGGCTGGTTGGAATTGGAAGCATATGACCTGGCCTTTCGGGCTATTGAATTGGCACAGGGGGTGGTGGATGAACATACCCAGGATCGCTGGTTTGCTCGAGCCTATCAAGCCGCGGGGCAAGCGTGGCTTCGGGACGCATCCAAACAGAATTTAGCCCAGCCAGCACCCCTACCCGAACGATCGCGCCAGGCGTTCCTCAAAGCAGGGCATGCTTTGGCGCGATTGGCTCAGGCCGAGGAAGTCGGTCCCAGGCAGGATGAACTCTATTGGCAAGCGGGGACCTGTTGGCTTCGAGCGCAGGACTATCAGAAAGCCATCACCGTCCTTGAACCCTTGCGGCAAAGGCCGCTCCCGGCCGCGCGTCAATGGGAATTGCTGACTGGCCTTGGCGAGGCTTATCGTGCCGTGCAGCAGCGGGATCGGGCCATGCAGGTGCTGGCGGAAGTGGCTCGCACCCATGAACCGCTGGCTGTTCGCGCAAAATATCTAATTGCCTTGACGCTGGTGGATGATCGGCAATTTGACGAGGCAGAAAACAAACTTAAGCAGTTGATCCAGAGCACTCCCGCTATCCCCGAGCCAGTCGAGATTCGCCAAGCCCGCTTTGCCCTGGGATCGGTGCTGTACCAGCAAAGGAAATATGAAGAAGCTGCTCAACGATTCGAAGCCTACACCATGGCATATCCTGATGATGCGCATCATTGGGCGGCCCGCTATTGGTGGTCGGAAGCCGCGCGGCACGCCACGCTGCAATTCGCCGAACGTGCCATGAGTTCACAAATTGCCCAAGCCACGCAATACTTCCAGCAGCGTTATCAGAATGGCCTCAATCGGGCCTTCGAATTGTCCAGCAAGCTTGTGGAGGACCTGCAAAAACAAAAGGAAGCCGGGACTTGGTCCGCTGAATTGGCGGGTTATCTCAACTCCAGCCGGCTGGCCCTGGCCGAACTGCAGATGAAACTGCTTCGGGCCGAGGAAGCCATCACCAGCTACAAGTTCCTCGCTCTCGAACTGGGCGGCCAGCCCGAGGGATTGAACGCGCTGCTGGGCTTATTCCATGCCTATATGCTGGCCAAAAAGCCTGATCATGCCCGCCAGGTCCTGCCCCGGCTACGGGAAACCTTGGCCAACCTGTCCGATGACGTGCTCCTGCAGCGCGGCATGAATCGCATCGCTTGGCAAAAGCTGATCCTTGAATTAGAGCAATCACTGCCATGAACGACGCTGACCATCCGGAGCCAAACCCGCCTTTTGCCCCAGCGGCAAGCAATGCCTCGACCCCGAAGCTAGACGATCCCGCCTCGGACTTGTGGCAGGTGGATGCCATGGCGTCGATGGTGTGCGAAGTGGCAGCGCCGGCCCTTGAACCGCCGCCTTCGACCGCTGCTTCTCCTAAAAGTGAAGTCGTCGATGAGCGACCGCCTCCCCTGCCCCGCATCTTAGAAGCGATGCTCTTCGCTGCCAAAGAGCCGCTAGAAAAGAGCAAACTGACTGGTCTCTTTCGCGGCCTAAGTTCTCAGGAACTGACCGAAGTCATCGATCAACTCAATCGTGATTACAAACAATCGGGACGACCCTACTTTGTCGAACTGGCCGAGGCGGGCTATCAAATGCGGCTCCGCCCCGCCTTTCGCTTCATGCTCGAACGGCTTTATGGCAGCGTTAAGGAAGCCAGGCTCTCAGCCGCGCTAGTGGAAACTTTGGCTGTCGTTGCTTACCGCCAGCCCGTTACGAAAGCCGTCATCGACAGCCTGCGGGGTCAAGACTCCAGCCATCACCTAAGGCAGCTTTTGAAGCGCGGCTTGATCCGCAGTAATACGACTAGCCGCACCCAAGACCAAGCGGTTTACCTCACCACCCAACGTTTTCTCGAGCTTTTCAAGCTCCGGAGCTTGGAAGAACTCCCCCGCTCCGATGATTTGCAAAAGCTGTAACCTCGATAAAAAGGCGCCGTTTTCATCCCACGACACGCGGGGTCCAGACTTCGTCCGATAACATTTCACTTGCCAGCAGTCGATCAAGGTTAGAGCCTTTACTTCGCCTCACTCAATCCCATGAGATGTCATTGCCCGCTTAGTGGAACTCATATCCGATCAGGAAGCTCACGCGGCCATCGGGATGGCGGGTGATGTGGGTGATATGAACCGGCAGCCCTCCGCCTTTCAAGGATCGGCTTGACGGCGTCGTGAAGGGCGTGAAGGCGTTGTTCGATTGGCTGGGGTAAGGCACCATGGTCAGATAGCGATTCGGGCCTTCCGGACCCGCCACACCATGGGATTCCTCCAAAACCGGCCGGCCATCCACAACCCGCCAGATGAGCAAGCCGCCCTCGGGGAGGTCGCGGTCAAAGGTGTTCTTTTGCCGATTTTCGAGAAGTAGATATTCGCTGCCATCGGGCCGAATCAATACCTTGAAGCATTCGTTGGTGTGATTGCCGATGGGAGCCAGGACCAACTTTTGTTTGACCGTGGGATCGATGATCGTGGGTTTGAGCCAACCCATCTGCTCCTTGCACCAGGCCGAGAAGTGCATCGGTTTGCCGTCCCGGCCATGCCCCGTCGACATGGCGCACCAGACTCCCAGCCCCTCGGAGCCAGGCGATTCGGGCCGGGCGTAAAGATCGGGCAGTCCCAACATGTGGCCGAATTCATGAGCGGTGACGCTGATTGAATCCATCCTGGATCCGCCCTCGGGGCAGATGAAGTAAGACCAGCGTTTGCCCTGGTGCGACAGCGTGGAGCGGTGCGGCCAATAGAGGCCGCCGCGATTGGCTGCCATGCGCGCGCCGGCATAGATGAAAAAGATGCCGTCAAAGCCGTCGAGGGCTGATTTGCCGTCTCGGGCGTAGAGCTTGTCGATGGTTTCGGTGAGCAGGGCGAAGCGGTTGCGATCGTTGGCGTATTCTTCCCGCTTGCGGGCGACCGTGATCGGATCGAACACCTTGCCCGTGACCAGCAGTTTGCCGCAGGATTGCTCTCGATAGTAATCACTCAGACTGCCATAGACCTGTTGCCCCGTGGGCGATTTGCCATTGTAGGTTTGCTGGCTGAACAACGCCTGGTCCCAATCCCATGGGGTGATAACGGGGTTGAGTTTCACGTCCGGGTATTGAATGATGAGGACGGCCAGCTTGTATTCATCGCGATTGAAGAGACTGTTGAGCCGGGTGTCCCAAGCGTTGAAGTTGCGGTTCGTGCCGATGGTTTCCACTTTGACGGGGACCTTGAGGTCGATCTGCTCTTGCCCGCGTCGGAGCATGAGTGAGACCGTTTCGCCGTCGCGCTTGGAAGTCAACAAGTCTTGAAGTGATTGACTGTTGCTAAGCGTCTTGCTATCGATCTGCAGGATGACGTCGCCGACCTTGATGCCGGAAGTCGCCGCGGGAGAATTAGGCTCCACTTGGGAGACGCGCGGGCCGGGTTCCGCTTCTTCGGTGCGAATACCTAGCGTGACGCGCGTTCGTCCCTGCCCTTCGGGGCGCATCGGCCGGCTGGTGGCGCCCAGTTTCACCTTGGTCGTTCGCGATTCCTCGCCTTGGAGGAAATGCACCAGCAGTTCCTCGCCCTCGGCTTGAGCCCTGAGGAAGGTACCGATTTCCTGGATGTCGCGAAACTTCAAATCGCCGATCTGTGTGATGAGAGTGCCAGGCTTCAAACCTGCCTGATCAGCCGGTGATTTTGGCTCGACGGCATCGATCAGGATCTGTCCCAGCGCATTGGTTGTCAGGTGGACTCCCAAATAGCCGGGCTGAACGTTTTCCAGATCGAGCGATCGGCTCACGCGCGTGCTAACGGCCTGGGCCGGAGACTTGAACTCCATGAGCGGTCTGGTTTTCATGTCCACGACGCGCGGGTCCCGGGGGTGGACACCCTCCGGAATGGCGGGGACGAGTTCTTCCGCAACCAAGGTCCAGGGGCAGAGCAGCAGGATAAACGTGCAGAATCGGCGCCACATCGGAGTTACTCCCGACCTATGATGACCACGAGGGGCTGTGCCTTGGTAGGATGATCCATGGGATAAAAGTATTCTTCGGTATTATAAACCGGGGTCTGCGTGATGTGACCTGAAAAGTTAATGAGATTTGCCAAGATTAGTGGCGGTCGTGCATTGAGGGTGGAATTTCCTGGGTTGAATCGGCCCAAGCCAACGTGGAAGGCGGGAGAAAATGAAAAATACTCTCATGAACCAGCCCGCCGCAAAGCATGGGCGGGGTTAATTCAAGCCCGACTTGCACCGATTTGTCAAATGATCGATTTCTTCAAGCATGTGGCCAATGAGGATGGCGTCTTGGCCGTCGAGGATGGCGCGTTGCAGCAGCCGGGCCTGCTCGCCAAGCATGGGATAGCCGTATAGCAGCGACGACTGCCGCAAATCCTGACTTAGCCGAATCAAGCGGGCCACATCGGCCACGGCCAAAGCGGAGCGCATATCGGCCAGACGCGCCAACAACCCATCGATGTATTCACGCAGCAGCCCCTGACAATCGCGGTCCTCTGCCAGGGTGGATCGGATCGGTCCATGCTTATCGGTATCACTGGCGATCATTGGACGCGGCAGATCCTTCGAAACAGTCGGAAGATGTTCCGACAGCATTTGATGCAGCGTGGCCTGATCCAAGGGCAAGCTCAAGATGCCCGCCAATTCCTGGCGCAGGCTGATCGGGATGAGCGTGACGTGGGTCACAGGAGTAAGCAGAAACAAAGGCAGTGATGGATAGCGGCGGCGCAGCAGTTCCATCCGCTCCCTCCCCTCCGTGCTGTCCAACTGCCCTTCCAGGAGGATAACCTGAGGGTTGGCAGGCCAGTCGTCCCGTTCGAACAAAGACGCGGGTTCGAGGCCCTCCACGCGCAAGCCCAGTCGTTCAAGATAAAATGTCAGAATGCGGCGGTTGTCCTTGTTTCCCTCCACAAGAAGTACATTTCCCTTAAGCAGGGGCAATTCATTCGCCGGTTCCCTGCCCTCCAGGCCGTCACGACGAATTTCTTCCAACATGCCAGGCTCTTGCCATTCAGAAGGCTCAGACATCGCGACGGGAACGCTGACCTTCCATTCACCTTCGATTGATGGGCTGGCCGCTTCTTCGACATGCAGCACTCGGCTCAGGGATTTGAACCAACACCAATGGATTAACTCTGGCATGTCCCATCGAGCACCCTCTTGGGCCAGATGAAGCCCATCAGACGTCCCATGATCAATCGGTTCGGAAAAGCGCTGGTTCAATGGCGAAAAATCCACTTTTTGCAGATGCAGCACCAGCTTAGGAATGGGACTAGTTTGGAAGCTCACGCCGACTTGCAAGACGTTTCCGGACAGGCATTGTACGCTGAAGCCGATCAGTAATTGCAGCCAAGAGCGGAAATCGTCTTCCTGGACCTGCAAATGCACAGGAAGAGGTGACTGAGCCGTGATCACAATGGTGTCGGTACTGTCTTGCATTAATAGGGAATCTTGGTTTACGGACTTTTGCAAAACCTGCCACAGATGGCAATCGGTGCAAGCATGGGCGGATGCCTCGGGTTGCGGTCGAAGCAAATGCTGCCATTCCAGCAACCCCTTAATGGTTTTGGTCATGCGCCGGGTTCGCCGTTTCAGAGAGGGAATCACCCGCCATTTTTCCGCTGTTTCCGCATGAGGTTGGACCAGAACATCCACGTCGCCCTCGATCCTATCCCATTCAGATAGCAACCATGGGACGAGCACTTCGTGTACTTTCTCTAACGGTTGCAGGCGCTGAGCATCTGCCAGGGCTTGCGCTTGCCATCTCTGTTTCTCTTGTTCCCATTGCTCTTCCCGCTCAAGCCACTGCAGTTCAACCTCCTCAGCGGCCGATTTGATCTGAGCCAAGTCGCGCTGGGCTTCCTGTTGTTGTTGGTGAAGCTGTTCGTTCGTCTGCTGGATTGTCGATTGCAGTTGAGCGATTTGCTGTTCAAGTTGTTCGATGTGCCGGGTCTGAGAGGCTTCATTTTCCCAGGCTTGCTCCGACCAGGCCTGTCTTTGCAGGGCATGCTCCTCCTTGAGGTGTTCCAATTCATGGTTGAGTTGATCATGCCTCTGCTGCCAGGATTGCAATTCCGCCAGTTGTTCCGCGAGCCGTTTTTCCACAAGGCGTAATTGGGCCTCGAAGTCGGCCAATTCGGTGCAATCAATGCCCCATAGCCAACCCTGCGTTTCCTGGTCCGGGGAGGCACTCATGGCCGCGAAGCGCAGCCGCCATATTCGCTGGCCAAACTGCGCATCCGCGACCATGTCGCGATTCCTGAGGCATGCATCGAGTGTCTCGATGAAAAGTTCATCGCCAAGAAAAGCTTCAGATAGGGTTTTCCCTTTCAATGTTTCCAGGGAAGGAAAGAGTTTCCGTAGACCCGCACCGCCTGCCCTCACAATGCGGCCCTGTTGATCCAATTCCAAAATCAGGCCGGGGGCGATATCCAGCAGTTTTAGCATTCGCTGGGTGCATTGTCCTATCTCCGTTTCCAGCAATCGAAGCCGATCCATTGATTGTCGATTAATTTCCTGCTCCTGTCGGCTCTGAGTGTGAAGTTGCTCCAATTCAAGTCGCGCCTGATCCGCCCGCTTTTGAAGCTCAAGAAGCTGCGTATCTGCATGCCTTCCGGAGGAGAGGAGCACGTTCAGTTGACCAATATGTTCCCAATGGCGTTTGAGCCGTGAGCGCTGGAGCCAGATCATCAGGCCGCTGAAAAGGCTGCTGCCGACCAGAAGCCAGACCGTGGCGCTGCCATCGAGAGAGAGCCTCCCCTGGCTCATAAGCCAACTCATGGTTCCGAAGACCACAATTAACACCAAGCCAAAACCGGTCAACGACAGCAACCAGTGTCCCAGCAGCAAAATGGCCAGGCTGATCCAGGTCCATGCACGCATGTCCTTCATGAGCCAGCCGAACGCCACTAGATTGGCCAGTCCGACGAGGGCTGCCGAGCTTGCCCAAACGTGTGCCCATGACGCAACGATTCGTGGATGCGTTGCGTAATATCCCATCGCGAACAGAAGCATCGCGGAGCCTGCGCCCAGCCAGGCCAAGGAGCGAATGTCGGACCAATCATAAAACCAAAGGAGGCTGACCGTGCCCAGGGCCACGAACGCACTCAGCCCCGTTGCGATCCAGGCCGTGGATTGACTGGCCTGCTGCTTTAGAAACGACTCCCAGGGCAGCGGATTGACCGGCACTGTCAGTCCAGTCTGTGGTTGGAGCGAGCCGTTCACAGCGTGGCTCATGTTTCATCCACCATGAAAAAACAAACTGACGAGGGGAACCGGTAAGAGCATACCATCAACTGGAATTCGAGTCGTGCATCTTTCAATCCCGGAATAAGCTCTGACTGGTCATCGGGCCTTGAGTTAGTGTCAAAAGTTGCGACAACTTGGCTCGATCACCCAACACAATCAGGATATCCATCTCTTCAATCAGCGTGTCGGATGGCGGATTGAAAACCATTTTTCCGGACGGCTTTTTGATGGCGACGATGATGAGGCCTAGTTCGTGTCGCAGGTTGCTTGACTTGAGGTCCTTGCCAATCAGGGGGCTGCCAGGCTGGATGCTGGCTTCCTCCATTTGCAATTCCAGATGGGAAGTGCGCGTGGCCAGCTCAATGAAGTCGACCACGGTGGGCCGCATAATAGCTTGCGCGATGCGGTTGCCGCCGATCCGATACGGGGAGATGGCCCGATTCGCACCCGCCCGCAAAAGTTTTTGTTCGGAGAGTTCGCTTTCCGCTCTAGCAATTATGAACAGTTTGTCGTTCAGCAAACGAGCGCTCATGGTGACGTAGAGATTGTCCGCGTCCGAGCTGACGACCGCCACCAAACCTTTGGCCCGATCGACGCCCGCTAATCGAAGCACGTCATCCGAGCTGCAATCGCCGTGCAGGGCGATGCCGTTCACATCATTGAATCTCTCCAGGACTGCAGGGTCCTTGTCGATCACGACGTAGGGCACCTTTTGATCATGAAATTCCTGGGCCACCAACCGCCCCATGCGGCCGAAACCGCAGATGATCATGTGGTTCTTCATCTCAACCAAGCGATGCGACATGCGTTGAATCCCCAAAACCTCGCCCAAATCGCCCGAAACGACAGCCGTGATGACAGTCGTGGCCACGTAAAACAGCAAGAACACGCCGAACAGGACAAAAACCATGGTAAAAACCCGACCGGCTGCCGTATGTGGATAAATGTCGCCAAAGCCGACGGTGGTCAACGTGATAACCGTGAGATAAAGGGCGTCAAAAAAGGGTAGTTCCTCGAAGACCATGAACCCCACCGTTCCCAAGATGATCAGGACGAGCGGTATGGCGGAAAGCTTGAACCATGCTACTTTTCTTGAAATTTGTCGAAGGATCATGAGATCGAATCCGAAACCTTAACCGTTCCTTCCTTATGCCGTCCCAGCCCCACCCCCAGAGCCACTAGAAGAGAGCCGCCCAACAAGATGGCGCTGATCATATACGGGAGAGCAGGCTCCGGCGCCGACGGCCGGCCATACAACACATTCCCCAAAAAGGGTCCGAAGATGCGAGCCACTGCCCCGGTGGATTGCAACAGGCCGAGCATTTCGCCCTGATGATTGGCATCGCTGCGCCGGGAGATCAGCGCTTGCACATTAGGGGTTAGAAAAGCAAAACCGATGACGATGAAAATCAAGCCCGAAAAGATGAGGATCGTCAGGTTGCCGGTTACCGCCCAAGCTATTCCAGCCATGCCCAGGGTCATGAAGAACAATCCATAATGGATCATGCTGACCTCGCCCCAGATAGGAGCCAGTTTGCGCACGATGAACCCCTGAGTCAACGTCAGCGTCAAGCCGATGACAAAGAAGACGTAGAAATTTTGCCGGTCCGTGTATTGCATGACAAAGTGGGTCATGCGTGAGATCGTGCCCTCGAATAAGCCGAAGGCGAGGATAGCGATGAAAAACGTCGCCGTCGGGAGCCAAATCCCCGAATGCCGCATCATGAACTTCAAGCCTTGCAGTCCAAGCCAGGAGCGTTCCGCTCCCGTAACTCCCTCCTTCAGGGTTTCCTCCAATTTGCAATAGGCCACGAGCCAGGCACACAGAGAGAGAATGCCCGCTACGACTCCCGGCGCAGCACTGGGAGGGCCTGCCGTTTCATTCGTGACCCAAACAGCGCCGAGGACGGGACCCAGAGTAAAGCCGATGCCGAAGGCCATGCCGATAAGGGCCATGCCCTTGGATCGTTCTTCGACCGCCGTGCAATCGGCCACGATGGCCTGAGCCGTCGAGATCGTAGCCCCGCATAATCCCTGACCCGATCGGGCCAGGAAGAGCAAGAACAGACTTTCAATGCTGGTGGCATAGGCAAACAGAAAGTAAGTGGCGCTCGAACCCGCCAGTCCCACCAAAATGATGGGTCGTCGACCGAGGCGATCGGAGAGTCTGCCCCAAAATGGTGCGAAGATAAATTGCACCAGCGAAAAAGAACACATGAGCAGGCCAATGACGACGCCTTGCCAAGCATCCGGAACCACTCCTTGAAACCGTTCTGCATAGCGAGGCAACAAGGGAATCATAATGCCGAAGCCAAGCAGATCGATGGCGACGGTGATGAAAGCGACTGTCAGACTGGCTTTTTTCGTCATGGTGCTCCACGACCCTGGAATGCTCAAATCGCGCTGCCAAGAGTTTTTATAGTGTCTCGGAGAGCCATGGATGTGACAGGAGCGATTTTCCTAATACGGAAAGTCGTTGAGAGTTCCTATGAGCGAACCTTTCGTTCCTTGACTCTCGTTCCATCTTGAATCCGGTCGCTGGGGTGGACGACAATGCGATCGCCAGGTTGTAGTCCCTTTCGGATCTCCGTTTCGATGCCATTGCTCTGCCCAACTTCAACGAGCTGAAGTCGCGCTCGCCCATCTCGAACCAGGAATACCGCCCAGTGGTCCGCCTCGCGAAACAGCGCCCCCGCCGCAGCTTTGACGACATCCTTCCCCTTCCAGACGACGATGCGCGCTTCAACTCGATAACCATCGCCCAAGGACGTAGGTGAAAATAGGGAAATGAAAAAACCTCGTGTAAAGCACCGTTACCGAATGTCCCAACCAAGCGCCAGAGATCAGACCGAGACCCGTTCCCGGCACGGTAATCAGCAATGCCATTTCTCCATAATGAATCCCCACCTCCCAGCGCGTGTAGCCGAACGCTTTGAGAGCCGCAATCTGTTCCCGCTGTGTGAGTACGAGTCGAGTGAGTACGATGTAGAGCAAAAACGCGGTCACGGATAAAAAAATCCCCGGCACCACCAAAGCCATGCCGCGTAGTTCCTTCAGTTCGTTGCTCACGAATTGAAGCGAAGGATGATCCTCGCGACCATAGGCCGCCAAACCGCCGAAGGGAGCGATCAGGGCATCCACTTGCCGTGTCACTTCCTGCGGCGATGCCTGTCTTGTCAGACTGAAACAGATGTCATTAAACGCACCATCCATGTCAAGCGCCGCCGCCAACTCTGGATAACTCATCCAGAAAACGCCATAGCGACGATCATCGGGAATGAGTTCGCCGGGGCGAATCTGATGTATGAATTCCGGAGATAAAACTACTCCCACAATCCGTAAGCGTTGTTTCCGACCATTGATGACCGCGTGCAGATGGTCTCCTGGATGCAACCCATGGGCGTTGGCAAAGCCTTCGGTCACCAACACTTCACCCGCGCGCCCGGCTTCAATGAATCGACCGCGCCGCAGATGCAAGTCGTTCATTTCCTCCCGGGGGTGCTCGGGGATCGAAATGAGGCGGCCCAGGGCTGGCTCGGACATGCCTGGCACATCCAAGGTCACGTGCACGACGACGCGGGTTTGGACCCGAGCCACGCCGGGGATCGCTTTGATCCGATCAGCCAAGGCGTTTGGTGCTCGTTTCAGTTGTCCGAATAGGTCGGCAAAGCGGTAGCGTTCGTAATACGTCTCCAAGGTTTGCCGCAAGGACTGCAGCGTGCTCAAGGACATGACAAACGTTGAGACACCGCAGGCCATGACCAAGCAAATACTGACGAATTGGCCGCGCATCTGCCAGAGGTCGCGCATTAATTTGTGATGCAATGCCGTCATGAGGGCTACCAGACCAGGTCATTGACCGCTACTTTTTAGGTATTCACTTGTCGATGAATGATCTGACCAGCGCGCAGGCTAAAGACGCGATCGGCTGACTGGCCGATCACGGCGTTATGCGTGATCACGATGGTGGTCGTTTCTAATTCGCGATTAATCCGCTCGATGACTTGCAATACCATGACGCCGGTATGCACGTCCAGAGCTCCTGTCGGTTCATCGCCGAGGAGAACTTCAGGCCGTTTGGCGATGGCGCGCGCGATGGTCACGCGTTGTTGCTCTCCTCCAGAGAGTTGCGATGGAAAGTGATCCATGCGATTTTCCATGTCCACCAGGGCTAAGGCTTCCTCTGGTCGCATGGGATGACGTGCAATTTCAGTTACCAGGGCCACATTTTCCCTCGCCGTGAGGCTGGGAATCAGATTGTAAATTGTAAAATTGGAACACAAAACCGACGTGATCCCGCCGATACTGCGTCAAGCGTTTGTCGTCATAGGCGGTCAAGTCATGATCTCGGAAGCGAACCTGGCCCGTCGTTGGGACGTCCAGCCCGCCCAGGATGTTCAATAACGTCGATTTTCCACTGCCCGAAGGCCCAAGTAGCACGACAAACTCGCCTTCGTATAGTTCCAAATCCACGCCCCGCAAGGCATGAACGTCGACTTCGCCCATGTGGTAAACCTTCGTCAGTCCGCGCGCTTCAAAAACCTTTTCTTTCAAGGACAGGTTTTGGACAACGTCTGGAAGGCTCATGGACTACTCGTTGGCGGTATCGGGAAACTGAACGACGTGATCTTAACATGACATGGTCGCGGCGTCACGAACCTGTCCCTCAAATGGCTCATGCCGTCCTAACATGGCGGGGTTCACTCCTTGCATTCGGCACCCCTGGTTCCTTCAGCACGACCAACCTTGCGAATTCACGATCAGTTCCAGTCTTTCATCGCAACCTCCAATGAATCCACTATAATGGGGTTTACTGCCGGCTTAACTTGTCTCCTAACCATTTGCGGATCGCCGCTCGTTTCACGCTCAGCGACTGAGGTTCACTTGCCATGCACGCACCGGTCGAAAGTTATCATGCCACTCGCTTCCTCAAGGGAACACGCATTCCCACGCTGATGTTTGGCGAAAGCTCCGAGGCTTCCCGGCACGTGGCCCTCATGATCGAAAGCCTGATCCGACAAAACAACTCCGCGGGAAAGCCCACGGTGCTGGGTCTCGCCACTGGTTCCACGCCCATTGGTCTGTATCGCGAATTGATTCGCTTGCATCGCGAGGAAAATCTCGACTTCAGCCGCGTGATCACGTTCAATTTGGACGAATATTATCCGATGCCGCCCGATGACGAGCATAGCTATCACTTATGGATGAAGGCCCACTTTTTCGACCATGTCAATCTGCATCCGAAAAACATCCACATCCCCAGCGGCACGATTCCTCCCGATCAGATCGAGGATCACGCCGCTCAGTTCGAGGAGAAAATTCGGCGAGCCGGCGGCATTGATTTCCAAATTCTCGGCATCGGTCGGACGGGGCATATTGGTTTCAACGAACCCGGTTCGACTCGGCAAAGTCGAACGCGGCTGGTTTCGCTCGATCCGGTCACCCGCCGCGACGCCGCCAGCGGCTTTTTCGGCATCGAGAATGTTCCCCAGCAGGCGCTGACCATGGGTGTGGGAACCATTCTCGAAGCCCGGCAAATCGTCATCATGGCCTTTGGCGAGCATAAGGCCGACATCGTTCAGAAAACCATCGAGCATGAGCCGACCGACGCGATCACGGCCAGTTTCCTCCAGCAACATCCCGACGCCACCTTCATCGTTGACGCCGCCGCCGGGAGCAAGCTCGCCGCCGTGCGCACGCCTTGGAAGCTAGGTCCGGTCCAATGGACCCCGGCCTTGATCCGCAGGGCCGTGCTCTGGCTGAGCTTTGCGGCGGAAAAGCCATTGTTGCTGCTTTCCGATGACGACTTTCGCGAACATGAACTTTATTCGCTGCTGCGCGAGCATGGCCCGGCGTCCAAGCTGGCCCGCAAGGTTTTTGATGAAATGTCGAACACGATCTGCACGCGCCCCTGCGGCCAAGAGCCAAAGACCGTTTTGGTCTTTAGCCCGCATCCTGACGACGACGTCATCAGTATGGGGGGCACGATCATTCATCTGGTCGAGCAAGGTCATCGCGTCCACATCGCATACATGACCAGCGGCAACATCGCCGTTTTCGACCACGATGCCTTGCGCTTCAAGGACTTCGTGGCCGAATTTAACGAGCGGTTCGGCATCGATCCGGTTAAGACCAAGGAAGTGACCGACCGCATCACGCGGGCCTTAGAGGTTAAAAAGCCAGGAAGCCGGGACGAAGAGGACGTGCTGCACGTCAAGGGCTTGATCCGGGCCACGGAGGCGCGCGCCGCGGCCTTGTCCGTCGGCATACCGCCCGGTCAATTGGAATTCATGGACATGCCGTTTTATCGAACGGGAACCATTGCCAAAGCCCCCATCGGCCCCGAGGACGTGCGCATCACGCAGGAATTGATTGCTCGTCTGCAACCCGCGCAGGTGTACATGGCAGGCGATCTCTCCGATCCGCATGGCACTCATCGCGTCTGTGCTGATGCCGTGTTCAAGGCTCTCGCCCTTTTGGCCAAGGAAGGGTTCAAAACGGAAGCCTGGCTCTATCGCGGCGCTTGGGAGGAATGGGAACCTCATGAAGTCGAGCGGGTCGTGCCAATTAATCCCGATGAAATGGAACGGAAAAAGCTCGCCATCTTCAAGCACCAATCGCAGAAGGATCGGGCCATGTTTCCAGGCGGTTATGATGACCGCGAATTTTGGCAGCGGGCCGAAGAGCGCAATCGGCATACCGCTCAACTCTACGATCAGCTTGGCTTGCCGCAGTTTTATGCGTTGGAAGGCTTCGTCCAATGGCGCGGTGTTTGATGGGATTAGCCATACTGGAGCTACTCTGATCTGAGGTCCAAAATGGCAACCCCCGGTCCAAAAGCCGGGGGTTGTGTCTTGATCATTGAATGGATCCGGATTATTCGCGATCCTTTTCTTTCTTCAACCTCTCGCGCAACTGAATCAACTCTTGTAATTGCCTTTCCACGTCTTTAATGCGTTGATCCAATTCCTCCATGTTCGAAGGCGGTTGACCGCGGCCTGGGCCGGCCCCCCCCCCGAACGGTCCGCCAGGACCGCCAGGACCACCTGGGCCCATTCGACCCCGAGCTCCACCAAAACCAGGTCCGGGTGGAACTGCATCTCCTCCGCCTGGTCTTGGCGCATCGGCACCGCCGCTAGGAGGAATGGGGCGCGGATCATCATCACCTGGTCTGCGTGATCGCGAAGGTCCGACCATACCGGGGCCACCAGGACCGCCACCTGCGGTTGGATCGCCGCGGCCCATGCCCAGAGCGCCAAATCCGCCCATACCTTGGCCCATCATCATCGGCGGCATCATTCGGCGCGGCTTGATGACCCCTTTTTCTATCAATTGCAGCCGTTCGCGGGCTATTTCGATCTGCACGCGCGCTTCTTCCATTTCAACCTCGGCCATGGCCATTTGGCTGCGCAGTTGCTCCATGCGTTGCCGGGCATGGTCCAATTCGGTGCGGCTAAGCTTGCCGGCTTCATGGAGTTTGTTGGCTTGCTCGAAATCACTGAGAGCGAGTTTCAACTGGGATTGGATTTCCCGATTGCGGATTTCGCGGCCACGCAAGCGGACCTCGGAAAGTCGTATCTCAGATCGTGCTTCAAAAAGGATTTCTTCCTTGGAAACTTCAAACGGATCTCCCATGGGCAACTGGGAGGTTGGGATAGTAGCTTGCCCGCGCGGTTCGCGTCGTCTAGGCGCATCGGTAGGAGGATGGGGTGGTTCATCGCTCTTATGAACTTTTGGAGGTCCCTCTTGATCCGGTGGCGGTGGCGGCGGTGGTGGATCATCTTGGGCCCATGTCAAACCCAAAGGCAAGAAAATCAAGCCCAAAGTCAACAAGGCCCACCGATTCCGCCGAGTCATGCTCGGAGCCGAGGCCGGGTGCTTCAACATCTGCAGTCTCCTTTGTAATTGCCGGAAGGGACTGAGGCCGCTTCCACCCAAGGGAAGCGACCGAGGGGGGATCGTCAACACATCCAAAGTTCTCAGGATCGCCTGGGCGTAGCATGCCTTGGCGTGTGGCATGGTGTGTGCCACCCACGCATCGCAGCATTGCTCCTCGGCTTCCCGTAGTTGCTGTCGCGCGAACCAGACTACGGGATGCCACCAATAAATCCCTAAAACCAGAATTTCGATGAAACGCAGCCAATGATCGCCGCGGCGCACATGAGCCAGTTCGTGAGCCAACAGCGTGTCAATTTCTACCTCGGAAAACTCCTTGAGTAAGCGGCTCGGCATCAACAACGTCACCGGTCCGCTGAGCGACCAGACCATGGGCGATAACGGTCCAGGGAGGACCTTCACCAGGGGAGCGTTTTTCATGCCCATCGACTTTGCCCGGGTCTGAGCCAATTGTTGCCAACGCGATTCGGCCATACTGGCATGCCGCAACAAACGGTGAAAGCGATAGCCGCGGAGCACGACCATGCTGAAAAAAATCAAGGAACCTGACAGCCAAATGCCCAACAAACCAAACCACAACCATGTCGCATGGGCAGACATCACTTCGGAAATCCAACCAGATTGCGAAGTCACCTCCGATACTGCGGAAATGGCATCTGGCTCCGGTAGTGGAAGCGACGTCATTGCTTCCTGACCTTCAACTTCGTGTTTCGCCGTACTCGAGGTAAACCAGTTCACTTCGTCTTCGGCGAGTGCTGACTCTGCGATGTGCATTGAGGAGGATGGAAATAAAGAAGCATCAATTGTTATTGAGTTCTCTTCAGTGGTTGCTGGAACTTGAGTCGAGCTCGTGCCCGATGCGGTCGTCACGGCGGTGGCTTCCCATCGCGACCAGGCCTCCTCGAAATCGATGGGAACGAGCGGCGGCGTGAGCAGCTTGATCAGCAGCAAGAGCCACAACACGTGCCGAACTACGGCCTTGGGCCGCCAGACCACCATGCAAAGCGTTATTAGCCCAGCGAAGGGAATGATCAGGAGGGCATTGCTGAGCAGTCCAATGAGGAGGTTCGACATCGCCGCACCAGGTGGCAAGGAGGATTATTGGGATGGGCCAGGATTCTCAAGCTCGCGCAACAGCTCGCGGAGTGCGTTTCGTTCTTGCTCGCTCCAATCTTGCTGACGAACCAAGTGAGTCAACAGCGGCGTCATCGAGCCGTCGCACAATTGTTCAGCCATATGCCGCAAGCGGCGGCCGATCAAGGTTTCGCGATCCACGGTGGCAAAGAACTGCTGGCCGCCAGGGGCCTTGCGCCGGTTGACCATCTCTTTTTCCTCCAACCTTTGCAGCAATTTCTGCACCGTGGCGATGGCAGAGACGCCGCCCTTGGGATAGAGTTGATCGGCTAGCTTCCGCACGGTGCTGGGGCCGTCATCCCAGAGTAGTTGCAAGATGCTCATTTCCGTTTCTGTGACGTCATGGGATTGGCGACCCATGGCAAATCCTCCAGAGGACCATTTGAATGCTTCAATTATAGACAAGTTGTCTATAAAGTCAAGTCTTTTCGTTACCTTCAATCCTCTAACTCAGGATTTCGGCCGCGCCGCGTGTGTTGCACTGGGTAGGGCTGGTTCCCCTTGGCCGCGAACCAGAGGATGCGATTGTAGGTGTCTTCCTCGGCGGCATCGATTTCATTCAGGTTAAGCTCCCAGGATTTCCTGGCCCAATGAAGCGCGGCACCGGTCAACTGCTTCATGGGCGGATTGCGTTCGTCCAGGGGAATCCGATTGGGAAGAGCCTTGAATCGCAGCTCATGGGGTTGATCCTCGAAACAATTCCTCATCGGCGTGGCGGCAAGGTCAAGTTGGTTCATGGGCGGCAATCCCAAAATCAACTCGATTGTTTTGACCATGCCCGTTTGGTTGTAATTCGTACGATCCACGTACTTGCGTTTGGAATAGGGGCTGAGAACCAAGGCCACCGTTCGATGGGCGTCGATGTGATCGAAACCATCTTGCGGATCGTCCTCGAGGATGAAAATGCATGTCTTAGGCCAAAAGCGGCTATTCATGACGGCTTCGACAATCTGCCCCACGGCCAAATCATTATCCGCGACCATGGCCCGCGGTGTGGGATAGGTCTCCCGGGTTCCCATGGCGTGGTTGCATGGCAAGGTGATGTAGATCAAGTTGGGCATTTGGCCCTTTTGTTCATACTCCTTCAGTTCCTCGATGAATAGCCGTGCTCGATACACGTCAGGCATGACTGGGGGCCACCAGGTGTATTGCGGATGCGTGTGCGGCACAAGGGAAGGCAGTGTGGCCTTGACCGTGACCTTCACGCGGTTTTTCCCCTGAACGTAATCGTCATAGAAATCGAACCAGCCTGCGTTCTCGGGTTCGGTCGTGTGCGTGACGTATTCGCCGAAGTTGCGGAACGTCTTGCCGTGTTTAAGGGCGTTGTCCCAAAGGAAACCGGTTTCGCTGTAGGCCAGTGGATCGCCGCCGTCGTCGGGATAGCTGCGGGTGAAGCCCCCGAAGGAGCGCTCAATGTAGTCGCCGACGTAGGCTTCATTAACCCAGGTGTGTCCATCCGCGCTCAAAACGCCGCTGCAATAAAAGTTGTCGAAGAGGGTAAAGGTCCGAGCCAGGGCGTGTTGATTGGGCGTGACGTCCTCACCATAGATGACCAAGCTCGGTTCGCCACGGCCTTCCTTGATGTCGCCAAAAACTTGGTCGTAGGTTCGATTCTCCTTGATGATGTAAAGAACATGCTCAAAGACCGACGGTTCCCCATGCCGTTCGGGGATGGGGCGGGGCTTGGCGTCGGGGCGCGGCGGCAGAAGCCCGACCAGGCTCAGATTGATCCGGTTGTTTTGCCGAACTTGCTCTGTGTACTGTGCCAATTCCTCCGATTTGGGAAGCGGGATCAGGGACACCGACCCTAAATGCTCATGTGTGTTCATGCCCTTGGGTTTTTTGTTGGAGCGGCTCAAGGAGCCATGCCCCTTAATGTTGGCAACGGCCAGCGTGTTGGCTGCCTTGGCCCAAACGACCGCGCCGGGAAACCAGCCGACGGGGATCGCGCCCAGGATGCGGCTATTGGGTGCCTGCCCCGGCTCTGATTCAGGCAGCGCCCGTGCGCCTAAAGCCACCACAATCACGCAATTGTTCGTGCCATTGGCGACGAGGAGCCAGCGGCCATCTGCGCTCAAGGTCAAAGCGTTGGGGCCGCTGCCAAAGGGCAGGCGATCGTCCAATTTGCATGAGATGGTTTCGACCACCTGAGAGGAACGATGATCGATGACCGAGACCGAGTCGCTGTTGGCATTGGCGACGTAAAGCAGGGGCCAATGGGCCGCCAGGCCGCTGGGATGCAAATCCACTTGAATGGACTGCACTTGCCGCCACTGTCCGTCACGAAACTCCACGCGCGCCACCGATCCGTGATTGGCGACGCCGGTGCGGGGATCGACGCGGATGGGCGTGTCCGACGAGACGCCGCGCGGTTCACCTGGTTTGGGAGGATCGCCTCCCCAGTTGCTGACATAGACGACTTGGCCCGAAGGATGGACGAGTACCGTGAAGGGAGCCACGCCCACCGTTACCACGGCTCGGACCTCGTTGTTCTTGATGTCGACGAGCTGGATATTGTTGCCGCGCGTGCTGGCGACCCATAACTCATGCTCGGAATGCCAGGCCATGCCCGCGGGATGAACGTCGCCTCCCACTTCGGGAGCTTGCAATTTGAGCGCATCGACCCATTGGTACTCACCGTTGGCGCCGCGCTCAGCCACGCGAATGAGGTTTTTCGCGTCGCTGGCATAAACCCGGTTGCCTCGGACCAAAAGACCCACAACGCTAAACCCAGGCTGACTGCGCCCTTCGCGCGGCAGCTTCAAGGTTTGCCTGATCGTTTGCTTCGATAAATCCATGATGATCAGTTCGTTCTTTCCCTTCGCAATCAGGGTTTGACCATCATCGGTCAAAGCCAAATCCACGGGGCGGCCTGGAAAGGTGATCTGGCGACCGGCCGGCGTCAGCACTTGATTGGTCGGCACCAGGATGCGGCCATCGGGTTGAACGCCCATGATCATCTGATCTTGTTCATCCGAGGATGGATCAGACTTGAAGTGGAATGGAAGTAAAATCATTAGGCCGATGAATAGACAAAACCAGGGTGCTCGCGACATGTCGTATTCCTCTATCAATGGCTAGTCTTCACCTCGCTGATATGAACCTGGGGACTTAGGATGAAAAATGACGAACGACCGATCGTCAATCAGTTCATGGTTTTTTCCACAAGCTCATTAACCCCGAAGAACCTTCCGAGTGGCATGATTCGCATAGCAAGTACATTGGGAATAAAGAAAAGCACTGTTGGGTTAGGCGTAGGCGATGCTTCGGGTCCAATTTTCATCTCATGAGAGACATCAAGAACATTCCCAACTATTTAGGTCTTGCTCTAGAGTCGATGAAGACGAATGCATCATGGATCCACGGATGGTTTAAGCTCCAGGATAGTCCCATGTTACAACTCCATGGACATCAAGCACGTCAAATTTCTCGATCTACCTGGTTTTCTTGCTTTCTTCTTGCATTGGCATGCTTGGGATCGGGGATGACCTTCATGACCAAGCTGTCTGCCGCGACTGAAACGATACATTCATCACCCCCTGTCTACCTATTTATCGTGCATGGATTCGACCCCTGCGACGCGGCCAGGCTACATGAGCTGAGAGCCGTGGGTGAGCGCTTGGGATATGACGAAGCTCACGTTTACCAGTGCTATCAGGGGCATGCATTGCAGAAACATATTTTGACCGTCAAACAAACGGTGCCTGAGGCCCGCCTGGTGTTGACTGGATTCAGCCTAGGCACGCTTACCATTCGCACCGCCGCTCAACATTTGCATGAGTCTCATGGGATCGACGTGGATGCTCTCATATACCTAGGCGGATGGTTTCTCCCCGATTCATGCACGACGCAGCCCGCTTATGTTGGGACGATTACGCATGTCTTGGGGCAATATTTCGATGCACCCTTTGGCCATTCGTTAAGTCGGGCCGATAACTTCGTTTACAAAGGGACCTGTCATTTCGGTGTGGCCATGCACCCTGCCACGATCAGGCAACTTGAGATGGCATTAATGCGTATGAAAGGGCAGACCCAGAACGGCTCGAAAGATATGCCGAACGTGATCCAACCAGTGCGAATGGACGGTATCACCCCCATCGTGTCGTTAGGTAAGCCCTTGGCATCGGAATACATCCGAATTCGCTTAAATGATTCAGAATGAAAAGCATGGCAGATTGTAGGGTTTGTAACAGTCATGCCAGGTTTACCGATTTATCGCTTGATCTGAAATTAGACCAAGCTAAAATAACATCAGGGTCGGGAGAGTAAAGTAATCGAAACTGACTGGGCGACGGTTTCGAGTATTGATCTCTCCCGACTCCGTTTTTTTTTGACAACACATCCCTGTCGATGAAAATCAAACAAATCCCTGAAGATTTCCAAGTCACGGAACTGTGCGATCGACCCTTTGAAACATCGGGGGAGTTTTCTTTCTACGAACTCAAGAAACGCGGCATCGGCACTCCCGAAGCGATTCGTGAGATTTGCTGTCAATGGCGGTTAACGCCACGCCAAGTGTCCTATGGGGGATTGAAGGATCGCCATGCCGTGACGATCCAATTCCTCACAATTCATCATGGACCCAGTGTATCCCTTCAAGGCAAGCACTGGCAGCTTCGTTATCTTGGCCCCTCGACGTCCGCCTTTCGATCAGGCGACTTTCATGGCAATCACTTTCACATCGTGATCCGCGATTTGAGCAAGCGCGAGGCTTCACGGGCCAAGCTGCAATTGGAATTGGCCATGAAGGACGGCATTCCCAATTATTTTGATGAGCAACGTTTTCGCTCAGTGGGTCGAAGCGGCGCATTCATCGCGCACCAATTGATCAAGGGTGACTTTGAAGCAGCTCTCAAACTGGCCATCGCCGAGCCATATGCTTTCGATAAAGCCGCGGAGAAGACGGAGAAGCAACTTTTGCGAACGCATTGGGGGGACTGGCTGCATCTGGGAGTGGTGCTTCGAACTGGACCGCTGCGGCGCATTGTGCACCATTTGCAGGATTCGCCCCACGATTTCAAAGGTGCCTTCACGCGTTTGCCCCATGAATTGCAAAGTCTCTATCTATCGGCCTATCAAAGCCACCTTTGGAACCGCATTCTCGCTCGGTGGCTGCTGTTGCACACCCGGCCTGAACAACGCTTGTCCGTTATATTAAATGGGGTGATGATGCCGATGCCTAAAAAGTGGGCCGCTGAAGCGGACCGCTATCGGCACATTGAACTTCCCCTGCCCTCGGCCAGATTGCAAGCGCTGCCTTCGGATGATTGGGCTGCGCTATATGAAGCCGTGTTGCGGGAAGAGGGCATGACCCTGCCTGAGATGAAAATCAAGGACTTGCGAGAGCCATTTTTCTCCAAAGGCAGTCGGGCGATTCTGCTTTCGCCCAAGGCATTGAGCGTGCGGAAGGAGTTGGATGAGCGGCACCCTGGCCAGCGAAAAATGATTTTGGATTTCGAACTACCGCGAGGCGGCTACGCCACCATACTGATAAAACGCATTACCGAGGCCAAGCCGTATCGCTTCGACCCAGCGCCGCCCTCTTCGAACACAAGTCAAAATAAAGTGGAATAATTAACCTCGACGACCCGCGATGCTCTCGATGGCATCCCAGGCGGCATCGGTGACCGCAGATTTCGGTTCTTCGGTGATCTTGAGCAGTGTGGGAATGCTGGCGCGAGTCCCGATCTTGCGCAGGATGCGGCAAGCTTCGATGCGCAACGCCGCATCGGCGTGTGTCAAGTAAGGAATGACGTAAGGTTCCGCCACGGACCCCATGGCCTGCAAAGCGGCGCTGGCGCGATCGCGATCCTTGAGCAATCCCTCTTTAGCCACGGCCTCAGCAGCTTTAGGCTCCTTGAGCGCGCTGAGTTGATCCAGGGCCGTGTGGCGTATCAGGGGGGATTCCTCATTGAGCAAGGTGATGAAGAGATCGCATTGTTCGCTGCCGCCCCAGCGGGTCAGGGCTTTCATGGCCGTTACGCGTATGAGCACATCCTTCTCGGCGATGGCGCCGATGAGGGCCTTAACTGCTTCCGGTTGATTATCGTCAACGGGAGCGGTCATCAAGGTTTGCACGGCGACGCGCTTACGTTCGAGCGTTCCGACCTTGAGGTCGCTGATCGCCTGGATGACAGGGTCGGTCGTGAACTCGGCGGTCCCTCCCTCCGTCCCCGACGCTCCGAGATCGCTCTTCACCAGCACGGTCATGGTGCGCTGCCCTTTATCTAACCGCGTGACTTGGCCGAAATTAATTCGGGCCGCGAAGCGATCCATGTCCCTTACCGGCCCGATTTCCACCAAGTACAAATCACCCGACCATTCCCGATGGAGTATTTGGGCGGTTCCTCCAGCCAAAGTTTGCAGCCGGGTAAGAAATTCCCGCGTGACTTGTTCTTTGGGAAGATTGAGAAGGGTGATGGTGACCTTGAGTTTCTCGACTTCCTCGTTGAGAACGGGAGCCGTTGCAGTGGGAGCCGATGCCAGAGGAGACGTCGGTGCGGGTTGGCTGCCGGTGGTGTCCGGAGTGGTGCTAAAGGAAGAAGTGGAACTCGGACTGGCGATCTCGGGTCGCGTCGCGATCTGAGCCGGAGAATCGTTTTTCTGGGTCTCCCCGTCCTCAAGCAGTTTTGCTAATCGTTGCCGAGCCTGGTCATACTTATCGCGGATCAACGTCAATTCGCGCTCCAGGGCAAGCACCTGGTCGCGGTCGCTTGGTGAATAGGCCGGCAAGGAGCTGTACTTGTTTTGCAGTTCAAAAATCTGATTGGCGGTCGCGATGTGTTTATTGTTGAAATCGGTGATTTCCGGTGCGAGCTGCAGAAGAGCCATCTTTTCATTCGCATCTCGATAGAGCGTAATCAATTGATTCAGCGTCTGCAGATGGGGGGATTCGCGGAGCGACTCGCCTTGCTTATTCATCAACATCCACATGGCCAAGCTGGAGATGATGAGGGTCACGGCCGCCCCCGCGATGACGCCGAAGAAAAGATGAGATCGGCGCTTGCTGGGTCGCGCGTTTTTGTAAGTACGCTTGTAATCTTCGGCCGTGGGTTCCTTGAGCGGCGCCGGCCGAGAACCCGTTTCACTGCGATCCTTGACGGGTTTGGCGTCGACGATAGCGATAACCTGCTTGCATTTCGGACAATGAATCGACTGTTTGCTTTCCGGGATGCCGCTGACCTTGGTGGTCGCTCGACAGGCCGGGCAATTGACAAGCATCGTTCTGGTGGGTTCCGTCGCCATGCATGCCTCATGAAACCAAAATAGGAGCGAATGGGCCGCTGGCCGAGGTGCCTTCAACCTTGTGAAGGAGCATAAACAATTCGAAAAGGCCCATGAATTCAAGATAACGGGTTAGACGTTGGGATCAATCGGTTATCTCCCGCATCATAAAAAAAACTGGGTCGGATTCTTTGGATTGAGCGCAATTTTGCATGCATGAGATGAAAATTTAATGGGTTCATGGGGCGAGTGCTTTCTGGTGTTCTCGCCACCAGGCTATGGTTCGGCGGAGACCTTCCTCGAAGGGCATGGCGGCTTGCCAGTCCAAGCATTGTCTGGCTCGTTCAACATTGAGACAGCGCCGGGGTTGACCGTCTGGCTTGCTGGCATCCCAGCTGATCGTTCCTGGATAGTCGCAAAGTTTGGCGATGAGATGGGCCAAGTCATCGATGCGAATTTCTCGACCTGTTCCCAAATTGATCGGCTCGGGCTTCTCCATGCGTTCCGCGGCCCGCAGGATGCCCTCGGCGGCGTCTTCAACGTAAAGAAACTCGCGCGATGCAGCTCCCGTGCCCCAACACACCATTTCCGATGCTTGATTGACCCTGGCTTCTTCCGCCTTACGAATGAGGGCCGGGATGACGTGAGAGGTGGTTGGATCAAAGTTGTCTCCCGGACCGTACAGATTGACGGGCACGACCACCGCGCTGGCCAATCCATATTCGCGGTGATAAGCGTCAAGCATCACGAAAAGTGCCTTCTTCGCGATGCCATAAGGGGCATTGGTTTCCTCGGGATAGCCATTCCAAAGGTCCGTTTCCGTGAACGGCACAGGGGCAAATTTCGGATAGGCACAGACAGTCCCCACCTGAACGAATTTGCGCAGTTGCCGCTTGCGCGCCTCTTCGATCAGGTGCAGCCCCATGGCCATGTTGGCGAAAAAAAAACGGCCTGGGCGGCGACGATTGGCGCCGATCCCCCCCACCTCAGCGGCCAAATGGAGCACGACCGTGGGTTGGGAGTCGTCATAGAGACGCTGGACGTCCGCTTCATGAGTGAGGTCGTAATGGGATCGGCGGGGAACGAATATGGCCTGTTCCGGCACACCGCGTTCACGCAAACGGCGGCACAATACCTGACCGAGAAAGCCCGCTCCTCCGGTCACGACGATGCGTTGTCGGCTTAGGTCGAGCATCCACCCTACTCCTGATGCTGCCCCACCATTTGATGTCCCGCTTTCAGCAGCGTTTGCTCGCGGCGTGCCAATTCCAGGTCTGCTTCGACCATCATCTTGACCAACTCGTCGAAGGATACCCGCGGTTGCCACCCCAGCTTCAGTCGCGCCTTGGTCGCATCCCCCAGGAGCAAATCCACCTCGGCGGGTCGAAAGTACCGCGGATCAATGTCCACGAAATCCCGGTAGTCCAGGTCAAGGTGTCCAAAGGCCTTTTCGCAAAACGTCCTGACAGAATAAGTTTCCCCCGTGGCCACGACGTAATCATCGGGCTGATCTTGTTGCAGCATGAGCCACATGGCTTCGACGTAATCTCCTGCGAAACCCCAATCCCGTTTCGCTTCGAGATTGCCCAAAAACAGTTTTTTCTGCAGACCCAGCTTGATGCGCCCCAAGGCCCGAGTGATTTTCCGCGTGACGAAAGTCTCGCCGCGGCGCGGGCTTTCGTGGTTGAATAAAATGCCACACGAGGCGTGGAGGTCGTAGCTTTCACGGTAATTGACCGTGATCCAATGGGCAAACACCTTGGCCACGCCATAAGGGGATCGCGGGTAAAACGGCGTCGTTTCCTTCTGCGGCGTCTCCACAACCTTGCCAAACATCTCTGAACTGGATGCCTGATAGTAGCGAATCGGTTTCTGGCTCGAATCCCTGAAATCCCGCACTGCCTCGAGCAAACGCAGCGAACTCAGGCCCGAGACGTCGGCCGTGTAGACCGGCTGATCAAAACTCACGCGAACATGACTTTGCGCGCCGAGGTTGTATACTTCATCCGGTTCGGTTTGCCTCAGCAACCGCGACAAGCAATTGCCATCAGAAAGATCGGCATAATGCAGCGTCAAGCGCGGCCCCGTTTCGTGGGGATCATGGTAAAGGTGATCGATGCGGCGCGTATTGAACGAACTGCTGCGGCGGATCAAGCCATGCACTTCGTATCCCTTGGCGAGCAATAATTCCGCCAGATAGGATCCATCTTGCCCGGTGATGCCGGTGATCAATGCTTTTTTGATGGTGGCCATAGGGGACGTCTTCTGAAAGGGAAAGGGCTCGATCTCATCAACAAGCCGCCTCGACAAGGGCGACAAATCTCTTAACTGTCGGCTCCTTACGTCGAGATTGGGCTAAAGCTTCAAGGCCGACAAGATCGCTTGCATGAAAGCCGGTAGATCGTCGGGCTTACGGCTGGTGATCAATTGGCCATCGCGGACCACTGGCTCATCAACATAGAGGCCGCCCGCATTGATGACGTCGTCCTTGATGGCAAAGAAACATGTGGCTCGTTTGCCTTTCAAGGCGCCTGTTGAGCATAACACCCATGGGCCGTGGCAAATGGCGGCAATGACCTTGCCCTGCTCCGCCATGGATCGCGTGAACTGGAGCATGGCCTCGCTGCGACGCATGAAATCAGGGGCGAAACCACCTGGGATGACCAGAGCATCAAACTCCTCCGCCCGGCAATCCTTGACTGCTCGATCCGATTTGGCGGGATAGCCGAGCTTGCTCAGGTAGGTGTGGCCCGCTTCGGGCCCCACCAGAACGACTTCCAAACCCGCTTCACGCATACGATAAACAGGATACCATACTTCCATCTCTTGGTATTGCTGTTCGACGAGCACCGCGGCTCGCAGGTTTGATTTGGCCATAAGTCGAGATCCTCCATCGGATGGAATCATGTAACGACTTGCTGCTTATTCAGTTGTTCCCCGCTTGCCAGGCTGCCCGAGGCCAGCACCAGCCGTTGTCGATCTTCTGCCAGCCCAGATGAACATAATAACTCGAAGCGATCCGCGAGGCGCGTAACACCCATTGTATGCGATGATCGCGCTGGACGACAAAGTGCAGCATCTCTCGGCCAATGCCCCTTTTTTGGTAGTCCGGGTGGATGGCCAGATCGCAGATGTAGCCGTCGTATGCACCGTCGGTCCAGCCGCGCAAGATGCCAACGAGTTTGGAACCATCCCACGCCGTCACCACCAAGGGCGAATTAGCGTACATCGTCCCCAAACGCTCAATATCCTCGATCGGCCGATACAGGGGGGCTTGCCGATACAATTCGGCTATCAAACCGACGTCGGGGCGCAGTTGATCGCTGTAAACGATGTTCTCACGCTTGGCCATGTTGTTCTTGTTTCCACCATTGCACGGCTTCCTTCATGCCGTCCTCGAACTTCACTCGGGGTTGATAGCCCAGCATGCGTTTCGCTTTCTCGCAACTGAAGCTGAGGTTCAACCCCAGGAGTTTGATGCGCGCTCGCGTTACTCGGGGCGCCTGCTTGGCGCCGCGGAGCCGGGCAATTCGCTCCAGGATGCGGGCGAGGAATTTGGCCAAACCCAGTGGCACCGTTCTCGTCGGCCGCGGCAAGTTCGCCGCGTCGGCGATGGTTTCCATGAACCGCTGCTTCGTTACCGCTTCGTCGTCGGTCAGGTTGTAAATCTGGCCCACCGCTTCAGGCTTTTCCAGGGCCAGCATGACTGCATCGACCAGATGGCCGACGTAGATGGTGTTCATGACCTTGGTTTTGTCGCCGATATAGCGAACAATGCCCCGCTTGAGGGCGTCCAGCATCCGCGGCAGCACAGTCCGATCGCGCGGACCATAGACAAAGCCAGGCCGTAAGATCACGACCGGCACCCCATGATTTTGGTAATAACCCTTGGCAACATCTTCCGCCTCAACCTTGGTTTGGGTGTAACCATCCATGTGCTGCTTGGGAGGCGCCTCGGATTCATCCGTTCGATCATGATCGCGAGCTTCGTACACGCCCAGGCTGCTGATGTGGACAAATCGGGGCTTATGCTTGCGGGCTTCTTCCAACAACAGGGCCAGGCTGCCGACGTTGACCTGGCGGTAATCCTCTACCGGGCCCCAGTCCCCAACCTTGGCGGCGCAGTTGACCACTGCCGTCACGCCCTCCATGGCCTGCTTCACTATGGCGGGGTCGCTCAGATCGCCGCGAATGATTTCAACCCCCCATTCTTCCAAGAGTTTTGTATCAGAAGTGGGGCGAGCCACTGTGACCACGACATGGCTCGCCTGTAAACAGCGCTCCGCTACGTGGCTACCGACAAAACCCGTGGCTCCCGTGACAAGAATTCGACCCATGTTGGCCTGCTTCCTGGGTGCAAAGATACGTCAACAACATCGTTAAAGGGTACAGCGGTATATTATGGTTGATCGTGATGGCTGGCTTGTAAATTGTCGATGAAAGTCCATCTGCGATTGCGTTGTGCTATCACGCTTTCAAGGAATAGCATTCATCATGGTCAAACTTGGATCACGTCCCCGGAGGAAGCGGCTCGGTCGACGCGGCGGCCTCCTCTCCTTCGACAACGTCGGCTGCGTGAGACAAAGCCAGAATTTCGTCGGTGCTCGACGGGTCAACGACCCGGCAAGACGCCACGATCTGCTCCGCCAAAGTCCGGCAGTCGTTTTTCCATTCCTGCTCCTCCGCCCCCAAGGGAACCACTTGGCTAAACTCACTCAAAAGCAAATTGAGCCGCAGCAAGTGGCGAAAGAGGATGCCTTCCTGCTTGGCTAGATCTCGCGCCTTGACGTACTTGTCAAAGTTGCCTTGAAACCGGAATAGTTCCCCTGCGCACCAGACTGATTGGACGGACACATCCTGCACTTGGGGAAAACGAGCTTCAAACAGCTTCCACAGTTTCTCAGCCAGCGTCGGTGGATATTCATCCTCTTCCATGCCAACCTCGTCATCGTCGACGTCTACTTGTGCTGCCGATGAATCGGTTTCGTTCCCACCATGTACGATTCCAAACGGATGTGCCTTGGCCTGGATCAAACCGCGTTGCACCAACTCCGTATGCAACGGGCCCGTCTCCATCGGGCCGGGCGGCAATTCGTTAGGAGGCGGCACGCGCACATAACGCAGCACGCTCCTTGGCAACTCGAGCACGCTCTCCAATGCTTGTAGTCGTTCGTTCACAGATGCTGATCCCAACCATTCCAACAGGAACGCTCCGTAAAGCGGATGGATGCTGCGAAAGACCAGCAACTGATCGAGCTTGGGCAAGGCGTGCGCCATGGCACTAGGCGGCGGTGGTGTGGCAACGCTAGCCTCGGACGACTTGTTGGCCGCGTCGTTTGAGCAAGGCTCAGGTTCCAAGTGCACGAAGCCTCCCAGGTGCAGCGTCATCAACATTTGCTCAAGGGCTTTCTCACCGGCACGGATTCGGCCCTCATCGAGCAAGCGCATTCGAACCAGGCGGCGAATCTTCTCCACGTCCGGGGACAGCTTGAGCAGGTAGGCCAATAGCCGCCAAGGCAGCGGCCCCTTGCTGTACAGCTTGCCCGGCGGCGCGGCGATCAGTTTTTTGAATTGATCTTCGTTCCAATAGAGCTGGTGGTCGCGGCGCGAGGGTTTCTTGCGTTCGAGCTGTTTTTTCTGCTTCAATACGGCAGGGTCGCCGGTTTTTTCAGGAAGTTGATTATACTTTTGCCGCCAGCGGTAAATCTTGACGTCATCCTCATGAGCCAGAGCGAATACATACCCGCGACGGTCGAACTGGGGACGGCCGGCCCGGCCTGCGATCTGTTGTAGACTGCTGGCATCGATCAATTTTTGCTTGCCCATCGGCCCTTTGACCAATGACGTCAAGACCACTGAGCGCGCCGGCAAATTGATTCCAGCCGCAAGCGTTTCCGTGCATACGACCACGGCCAGCAATTTCCGGGTAAACCATTCTTCGATCATGCGGCGATATTTTGGCAGCACTCCCGCATGATGAACCCCCACGCCGCGCGCCAGCATGGTCCGCAGTTTCGGACCGATTCCTTGCGTCCATTCATGCCGTTCCAACTCCGCGTTGATCTCAATCCGCTTCGGTCCCGGGAGCAGGTTGAGTCCTTTGAGTTGCTCGGCCGTGCTCCAGCATTCCTCGCGATTGAAGCAAAATACCAAAGCGGGCGTTCGCCGTTGCTCTTCATCCCCTTGCGCCATCTCCTCCAAACACTCGCTCAGAAGTTTGTCGGGCACCCACACCATTTCTAATGGAACCTTGCGCTCCCTGCCCTCGACAAGCTCCAACTTGCGGCCATGCCGATGGTCGAGCCAACTCATGAACTCCGCTGCGTTGCCCACGGTCGCCGACAACAGCAGCAGGCGCACCGTCTTGGGCAACAGCATCAGGCTCAGCTCCCACACGATGCCGCGCTCCGGGTCGGCGAATTGATGGAATTCATCCATGACCACAGCGGAAACGTGTTCGAAGGAGAAGTGTTCGGGATGCAGCAAGCGATTGAGCAAGATTTCCGCGACGACGACCAAGATCGTCGCTTCCGGATTGACCCGTCGATGTCCCGTGACCAACCCCACGGACTGCTCCGGGAATCCCCACCGCACGGCCAAGGCTTGAATCTCATGAAACTTTTGTTCGGTGAGTGCGATGAGGGGGGTGGTGTAGTAAGCTGTAGTCCCTGTGTGCAGGGCTTCAAATAAGGCGGCATGGGCAATGAGCGTCTTACCGGTTCCAGTCGGCGTGCAGACCATGACGCCTTGCTCGGCCATGAACCATGATAAAAGCGCTTCCTCTTGCACCGGATACGGGGCATGGGGCAGCGCTTCGAAATAGGCTTGGGCCAGGGCATCGCGGCTGGAAAATGGCATGATCTGCTTCGGCCGCGAGGGAAAAGGCATGACGGAACGAACAGCGGCCGCCTGCCGGAGAATTCCTGCAAGGTTTCATTCAGGGTGAGAGAGGGGAGTCGAACCCCCAACCCCCAGAGCCACAATCTGGTGCTCTAACCATTGAGCTACTCCCACCATCGTCGGATATCTCCTAATTTAGAATGACGAAGGCGGAATGCAAGAGGTTCGCAAGCCCCATAGAAAATGGCCGTGAATCGATGATTTTGGGATGGCCATGGCGAACCTCGTTGAGGTCCAAGCCATCCTTGACATGGACGGTGGATTCCGCTATACCTGCCCACGGTTGTCTGTGTTGCTTGTGGTTTAGCCAAGCACGCCTTCATGGCCCCTTAGCCAAGTGGTAAGGCAACGGTTTGCAAAACCGTCATTCCGCGGTTCGAATCCGCGAGGGGCCTCTGTTCTTACCTTTCACAAGCCATCTGCCCATATAGCAACTTGCTTGGCTCGTCTTTTTTAGCTTACCATTTGAACTGTCCTTGATCGATTGAATCCACCTACATAGATCGTCGTCAATCGCTGTTGCAATCGCCGCGGGTGGTCCCGTTCCTTAAGATATTTCCATTGACCACCTCCTAATAAACGAAATTCCTCGATCCTAACAAGCAGAGGTAGACCATGCGTTGGCAGCATCGATGGGGAAGTTTGGTTTGCGGTCTTTGGCTGCTTCAAGGGATCGCATGGATCCACGGGCAAGAAGATGCTCCTATCCCCTCCCCGCGCGCCGCCCGCATCGAGTCAGCCACGTCCATCCATGGCCAGCAACGGATGGATCCTTATGCCTGGCTCCGCGACCGTGATAATCCGAAGGTCTTGGAATATCTAAAAGCGGAAAATGCTTACACGTCGGCCATGATGAAGCCGGCCAAGGGGCTTGAAGAAAAGCTGTTTCAGGAATTCAAAGCTCGACTCAAGGAAGATGACCGCTCCGTGCCGACGCAGGTGGATGATTATTTCTACTTCACGCGCACCCTGCCCGATCAACCCTATGCCGTGCATTATCGAAAAAAGGGCAGCCTGGACGCTCCTGAAGAGTTGCTCTTGGATGAAAACGTTCTCGCTCAAGGCAAGCCCTATTTCAACCTCGGCGGTTTTGCCGTTAGCCGCGACCATCAATGGCTCGCCTACGCCGTCGATAGCACCGGCAGCGAAAAGTATACCGTCTATTTCAAGAATCTGGCCACGGGCCGCATGCTTCGCGATCAGTTGCTCAATACCACGGGCGATTTGGAATGGGCGAATGATCACCGCACGCTTTTTTATACCATCCTCGACGAAGCCCATCGGCCCTATAAACTCTATCGCCACGTGCTCGGCCAGGGCGCGATGATGGACGTGCAGGTCTACCATGAACCGGATGAGATGTTCACCATTGCCATTGGCCGTTCCAAGGATCATCGTTTCCTACTGATGCACTTGAATAGTTTGACCAGTTCCGAAGTCCGTTACCTTCCTGCCGATCTGCCGACGCAGCCATGGCAAGTGCTCTTTCCCCGGGCCAAGGGCGTGGAATACAGCGTGGATCACGCCCACGGCCAATTCTACATTCTGACGACCGAGGGTGGAGCGAAGAACTTCAAGCTCATGGTGGTTGATTCGGCTCAGCCGAGCCGCGATCGTTGTCGCGAACTGATCCCTCACCGCAAGGAAGTGCATCTTGAAGCGCTGGATTTGTTCGATCAGCATTTGGTGATCCTCGAACGCCAAGCTGGGCAGCGGCACATTCGCATCCTCGACGCCAAGACGATGGCTGAGCAGAAGCTTGCCTTTCCCGAGGCTGTGCACGCCATCAATCTAATCGGCGTTCCAAACATGAACAGTCCGACGACCCGGATGGTCTATTCTTCCCCCACGACGCCAGCGAAAGTCATCGACGTCAACTTGCACACCCTTGAGCAGACGCTCCGCAAGCAGCGGGAAGTCCTCGGCGGCTACGATCCATCGAACTATGAGACCGAACGGGTTTGGGCCAAAGCGTCCGATGGTGTTGACATTCCCATGTCATTGGTTTACCGCAAAGGCATGACCAAAGACGGCAGCCGCCCCTTGCTTCTGATCGGCTATGGCGCCTATGGAGTGAGCAGCGATCCGGACTTCGACTCCACGATCATCAGCCTGCTCGACCGCGGTTTCATAGTAGCCACGGCCCACGTGCGCGGCGGCGGCGAACTCGGACGGTATTGGTACGAGGATGGCAAGCTGAAAAAGAAGATGAATACCTTTACCGATTTCATGGCCTGCGCCGAGCACCTGATTCGGGAGAAGTACACGTCGTCCTCGAAGCTGGCCATCAGCGGCGGCAGCGCCGGGGGCTTGCTCATTGGAGCTGTGGTCAATCTGAAGCCTGAACTGTTTCATGTCGCCATCGCCGAGGTTCCCTTCGTCGACGTAATCAATACCATGCTGGATGCAAGCCTGCCCTTGACGGCAGGGGAATGGGATGAGTGGGGCGATCCCAGGAAAAAACAGGACTTCGATGACATCCTGGCCTATTCCCCTTATGACAACGTCAAACGGCAAGCTTATCCCCACATGCTTGTCACCGCTGGGCTGAACGATCCCCGGGTCTCGTATTGGGAACCGGCCAAATGGGTAGCCAAACTGCGAGAAATGAAGACCAACGCCAATTGGCTGCTGCTGAAAACCAACCTGGATGCGGGACACGGCGGGGCTTCAGACCGCTATGAAGCCCTGCGCGAGCAGGCGTTCAACTTCGCCTTCCTTCTTCACCACATGGGGATTCGAGAGTAAACAAGGTCAAGCGTCGCGGATTACGTGCCCCGCTGGTGGCCAAACAAGTCGATGTGCAGTCGGCATCCTAAGCGGAATCCAAGCCGCTGACATTCCCGGCCAAGCCAAACTGATTTCTCATGAAGCGTGGCGCGATCCACCGCTTGGGGCATCAAGAAAACCCTTCCTCGTTCGATCTCGGGAAACTCCGCCAGCCAACGTTCCGCCTCGGCTACGTCCTCGGGCTGGTCGATGACCAATTTGATTTGATATTCCCCTGCTTCGATCAGTTGCCGAATGACCTTGGGCGCGTGTCGCCTTTGTTCGTGTTTCAAGGCTAACTTGCCGTCTCTCTCCCATGGCGTGGAATTGCCCAGCTTGGGGCTAATGCTCATCAAATCGACCTTAACCGGTTGAAACACTGTTCCCGCTGTTTCGATGGTGATGTGCAACCCTTGCTCGCGCAGCATGCCCGTTAGGGTCGGCAGGTCGGTCATGAGCATCGGTTCACCGCCCGTGATGACAACGTGCCGACATGAATGGGACTTGACCTGTTCGATCATTGTTTCGAGAGACAGCTCCTCTCCTTCGGGCTCCCACGAGGTGTAGGGCGTATCGCAATACCAACAGCGCAAGTTGCAGCCGCTGGTCCGGATAAAGGCAGAGGGAACGCCAACCAGTTGTCCCTCGCCTTGCAGGGAATAAAAGATTTCCGCGATGCGCATGCATATAGACTCAAAGAATAAAGATAGGGAGCAAGGTTGCTCCCGTTACTTTATGAGATCATGGGGACCTTTGTCAGATCGCCAAGGTTCGCTGAAGTCGATCAGAAGGAAGTTTATGGACGACAAGCTTCATGCCGCAGCGGCAACCAGGCGTGATTTTGAGCGGAACTGTGAACGCACTGCGTGATGAAATTCATACCATCCAGGCCGTCGGCCACGTTGGGATACAGGCTCTGGCGCGCATCGACCTTTTGCCCCGTGATGGCTTTGGCCATGTCGTCATAAGCGGCGGTGTAGATGTTGGCGAAGGCTTCGAGATAGCCTTCAGGGTGGCCCGAGGGCGTGCGGCACGACGCCTTTGCCGCGGGCAAAGTATAGGCGGCGTTTGGATCGCGCGTATAAAGTTGATGAGCCTGGCCGTTGCGCCGCAGCCAAAGCTGATTGGGGTTCTCCTGGTGCCATTCGAGGGATGCTTTAGTGCCATCGACCTCTATCCATAAGTCATTTTCTCGGCCATGGGTGATCTGCGAAGCAGTGATGGAGCCAAGCGCTCCATTTTGAAACCGAACCAGGGCCATGCCGTAATCGTCCAAGGCACGACCTGGCTCAAAGGTGCGCAAATGCCCGCTGACCGAATCGGGGAGCAAACCGGTGATGAAGCGGATCAAGTTGTAGGCATGGGAGCCGATGTCGCCAAAGCAGCCGGCGACCCCGGACTGCTTGGGATCCGTCCGCCAGGAAGCTTGCTTTTGGCCGGAGGCTTCCAACCGCGTTCGCAGCCAGCCTTGGATATAGAAAGCGCGGATCGCCTGGATTTCCCCCAATTCTCCCGCTAGCACCATGGCTCTGGCTTGTCGAACCAGCGGATGGCCGGTGTAATTGTGGGTCAAGGCAAAGACCAGCGGTTTGGATTGCACGAGCCGATAAAGAGCTTCCGCTTCTTCCACGGTGAGGGTCATGGGCTTGTCGCAAACGACATGAAACCCAGCTTCAAGGGCGGCCTTGGCAATGGGAAAATGCATGTGGTTGGGGGTGGTGATACTGACAAAGTCGATTTTTTGATCGGCGGGAAGGTTTTTCTCGCGGTCGAACAATTCTTGATAGGTGCCGTAGGCACGCTCGGCTGTGATGTCGTAATCTGGGGCTGAAGCCTTGGCTCGGGCCGGATCGGAAGAGAGCGCTCCCGCCACCAACTCGGCCCGGTTATCGAGGACCGCCGCGATGGCATGCACGCGGCCAATAAATGCGCCTTGACCGCCGCCGATCAAACCCATCCGCAACTTGCGATTCAAAGGTGGATTAACGCCCATGGGGATTCCCTTTCAAACATGCGGAGTGCGTTTATAGAGCAAAATATTGCGAGGATTGAGTCACGGGAATCATCAATGCTTGAATGCCTTGCTGCCGGCAAACCGCGCTTCATCGCCTAATTGCTGCTCGATGCGGAGCAGTTGATTGAACTTCGCCACCCGCTCGCTGCGGCATCCCGAACCCGTCTTGATCAACCCTGCCCCGACGGCCACCACCAAATCAGCGATGGTCGTGTCTTCCGTTTCACCTGAGCGGTGCGAGATCATGCTGCGATAATGGTGCTGGCGCGCCAGCTCAATCGTATCCAGGGTCTCCGTGATGGTTCCAATTTGGTTTAGCTTGATCAGAATGGCATTGGCCACATCGTCCTCGATCCCCTTGGCCAGGATGTTCGAATTGGTGCAGAAAAGGTCGTCCCCCACGAGGAGGACTTGGCTGCCAAGGGCCTCCGTCATGGCCTTCCAACCCTGCCAATCATTCTCGGCCAAGCCATCCTCAAGGGAGACGATGGGATAATCCTTGATCCAAGAGGTCCACAAGGCGATCATCTCGTCCGTTGATTTTTTCGACTGGTCGGACTTAAAAAAGCGGTATTGGCCATTGTCCCACATCTCACTGGTGGCGGGATCGAGACAGATGGAGATATCTTGGCCTGGCTTGAAGCCCGCCTTTTGAATCGCTTCCAAGATGACTTCCACCGCTTCGACGTTGGACTTGAGATCGGGAGCGAAGCCGCCTTCGTCCCCCACGCCGGTGCTGTAACCCTTTTTCTTAAGAGTGGCTTTCAAGGCGTGAAACGTTTCCATGCCCATGCGAATCGCTTCCGCAAAGGACGGAGCGTTATGGGGAGCGATCATGAATTCTTGAAAATCGACGGTGTTGTCGGCATGTTTACCGCCATTGATCACATTTAAGCACGGAACGGGCAACAGCGAGGCATTGCTGCCGCCGAGGTAGCGATAAAGGGGTAAACCCACTGAGTTCGCGGCAGTCTTGGCGACGGCCATGGAGACAGCCAGAATGGCGTTGGCCCCCAGTTTGGCTTTGTTGGGGGTATCATCCAGATCGATCATCGTTTGATCGATGGCCCGCTGATTCGTGCCGTCCAGGCCGATGACCTTTCGAGCGATGACGGATTCGACGTTTTCAACGGCCTTGCGGACACCCTTGCCTCCAAAGCGTTTTTGATCGCCATCGCGCAGCTCCACTGCTTCACGCTCGCCCGTGGAGGCGCCGGAGGGCACGATGGCCGACCCAATGGAACCGTCTTCCAAGACGACGACGGCCTCGACCGTGGGCATGCCCCGCGAGTCGAGAACCTCCAAGGCGGCGACGTGAATGATGTCCATGGTGTTTACCCTTGATGGTTAGTTTGCGGAATGGATGATGCCAAGGCCAGCGGTTCAAGGCTGTGTTCGGCATTACTGCAACCGCGGCTAACGCTTGTTCTATCGTTGTCGTGGGAGCAGAGCAAGAATGAAGATCAGCACGCCAGAGTTTGTTTTAATCTTTGTTCGCTTTACTTCGAATGCGAATGCTGGCAATGGTTAGACGAACCCCAAGGATCAACCCGACGGCTAACCCTAGGACCACCAGGCAAGCTTGTGAAAAGTTGCCAAGTGTGCCAGCCAAAGTGGATGGACTCGTCGCTTCTCCCTGTCGTGCTAAAATCATCACGCCGCCGATGGTACGATACATCGCTAATCCCGGCATCATGATGACAGCTCCCGCAAAGCCGATGACGGAGGCGGAAGTTTTACCTGTATGGGCCATGCAGGCCGAGACGACGCCCACCGCCAACGCACCAATAAACGTGGCTGTTTCTATGGGAGTTCCGGATTCTATGCAGACAAACCGCAGACCATGCCCAATCATGCCTGCCACGGCAGCCATCCATAGGTTGCCCCAGGCCGTGTTATAAAAAACAGCAAAACCGCAAGCAACGATGGCTGCCAACGCCATATCGCTTGGCAAATTCAATGGCTCAATGGGGATGGAGGTCGTCGTGGGAATCGGATCTTTTACTGTCAATTCAACGCCAAGCAATACTCCCATGGCGCTTGCACACAAGATGCCGAAAGCCAGCCCCAGTCGTGCGAGGCTCATCGGTACGTGATTGTCAAGGAGATCCATCAACCCATTGATAAAATGGGGTCCTGGCACGAGCATTAAAGCAGGCACGATTAACACCAGCTCGGGTGATTGCGTCCAACCCCAGCGGATGGCTAAACCGCCCAGCACAGCTCCTAAGAATGCTGCAGCCAAGGGATGGGTCAACAGGCTCATATGCCAGCGGCCCATGATCGACCGGACAAGCAAACCCAATCCAGCCGAAATCCCTGCTACCCCGACAGCCCCCAAGTCCGCTCCCAGAATTCGGGCCAAGCAGGCCGCCGCCAATCCAAACATGAGAACCATGAACCAGAGCGCATGACGCGGCGTTTCCACCTCAATCCGTTCTAAATGAACCAAAGCGGTTGTTGGATCAACCTCGCCGCGGCGAACTCGGCCCAACAGGGAGTGCACTTTGGCCAAGACCGCCATGTTGTAATGCAGTTGCTTCACTGGCTGGAATGATGCAGGCTGGCCAGCGAGTGAAACCGTCAGTCCGCTATAAAAGACGCGAACGTGGCATGTTTCCTCCGTGAGTGCTTTGGCGGCGGATCGCAAGGCACGTTGGACCTCGCTTGAGGAGTCACTGAATTCCAACAAGAGCCGGCCGCTTTTTAGCAGCAGTTCCGTAATTTCACGCTGTTGGTTCATGGGGTGCAGCATTTTCACGTTGCGAGTTTGGCAAACAGGACCACGACGGTATGTTCTTTAACCAAATAGGGACTGTTTGCGAACTCTGGCGCCTCTTCCCAAGAGAGAATGTCCTGAGGCGATGCCAAAGAGGTATCTATCCATCGACGCCATAAACTTTGCTTATCGCTGCGTAGTAGGGGTAATTCAAAGGCCAAGGGTTCCGTATATGCGTTCATGATGACGTGAAGCATGATTTGTTCTAATTTGAGTTCAACCGTGAAAGCCAAGGTGTGGGACCAATCGTTCCAGTCCGGTTGGTTGAGTTTCACACCGTGCCAAGACTTGTTGGCGCTGGCCAATAATTCCGTCAGGCTCAAACGCTGTCGTTCATGCTCAATGTCGCGCTGCCCTCGCCGTGCAATAAGCTGCTTGACAAAGCGATGGAATTCGGCATGTTTCTCGACGAGGCTCCAATCAAACCAATTAGTCTCATCATCATGGCAATAGGCGTTGTTGTTGCCTTGTTGCGACCGACGAACTTCATCGCCCATCAGAATCATCGGCATGCCGATGGAGAGCAAGGTCGCGGTGAGGAGATTTTTCACGTTGCGTGTTCGCAAACTTGCGATCCTGGGATCATCGCTTGGGCCTTCGCAACCGCAATTCCAACTGCGATTGTCATCCGTACCGTCACGGTTGTTCTCGCCGTTGCGTTCATTATGTTTACGTTCATAGGAAACCAAGTCGTTGAGGGTAAAACCGTCGTGGCAAGTGACGAAGTTGACGCTCTGTTCAGGCTCGCGCATTTTATGGCCGTAGATTTCAGGGCTGCCCATGAGCCGATCGGCAAACCTGGCCGCCGCGCCGCGATCACCACGAAAGAAACTGCGAACGTCATCGCGAAATCGACCATTCCATTCTTTCCAACTATCGCCGACAAAAGAGCCAACCTGATATAACCCCGCCGCGTCCCACGCTTCGGCAATTAATTTAGTACCCGCCAGGAGAGGGTCAGTTTCTATGTCCCAAATGACGGGCGGGTTCGGCAAAATCTGTCCCGATGGTCCTCGTGCCAAGATCGAGGCGAGATCAAACCGGAACCCGTCAACGTGCATTTCTTGCACCCAATAACGCAGACAATCGACGATCATCCTGCGAACGACTGGATGGTTGGCGTTAAGGGTATTCCCGCACCCCGTAAAATCGGCATAGAAGGCACGATTTTCTTTCAGGATATAGTAAGTCGGATTATCGATGCCTCGAAAATTGAGGGTAGGGCCGGTATGATCGCCTTCCGCGGAATGATTGAAGACGACGTCGAGAATCACTTCGATGCCCGCCCGATGCAGGGCCTTTACCATGTCGCGAAATTCATTGACTGGCCCCATGGGACCTTCTATCGAACTGTAAGCTTGATGCGGCGCGAAAAAAGAGACCGGCTGATAACCCCAGAAATTGACCAATCCTGGGGGACAAGCTTGCCGATCGAATTGAAACACGGGCAGCAATTCAACCGCGTTGATGCCAAGATCCTTCAAATAGGGAATCTTCTCCACCAATCCTGCGTAGGTCCCTCTCGCTTTCTCGCGAACGGATGAATTGGGATGGCGCGTAAACGCTCCTACATGCATCTCATAAATGATCGTGCGTGATGATGGAAGACACAGCAGGCGGTCCCCTTCCCAGTCAAAGGTGGACATATCGACCACCACGCTTTTCATTGCCTGTGCCGTATTATTCCCGGGATTTTGCGCCGCGGTTCGGTCGTAATTGTAGGGTACAGCCACTCCCTTGCCATAGGGATCAATCAGCAACTTTTGGGGATCAAAAAGCAGCCCCCTGCCAGGGTCGTAAGGGCCATGCACCCGGTAGCCATAAATCTGGCCAGACTTGACGCCGGGGACAAAAACATGCCAATAGTAATAGGTTCGGTTTTGTACTGGATCGAGTGAAATGACCCGTGAAGGTTGGCCATCATCAACGTGATCGAAAAAAAGTAAATCAACTCCCGTAGCCGTGCGTGAAAATAGACTGAAATTCACACCATTTATGCAGCAACTGGCTCCTAAGGGAGCACTTTCACCAACATCAATTCTGTCCTTCATTGAGCGCGGATCCTTTGGCATTGTCGTCGACATGATCATCGGCTCATGGGCTTTGTTCACAGACTCAGGTCGATAAAATCGCAGACTCCGTTAGCTTTTGCGTAACTCTAGGATGCAAAGAGACATTGCACGATGCCTTGTTAATGAGCTGTGGGGTAATACCGCACATGGTTGGGCGCGGTCATGCCAAAGGACACCACGGCTTGCAAGGTTTCCTCCAAACCCCAGTCGAGTTCCGTCACCTCTTCCTCGGGTATCAAAATCATGTAGCCTGAGGTGGGCACGGGCGTGGTCGGTACGTACACGCACAAGATAGTTTTTTGTGTCGCCACGTCTCGGCAAGTGGAAGTCACAAACGCAGGCACACGCATGCCGGGATGCGGGAAAGACACCAAGACCACACGCTTGTATCGGGTCAACTCTTCGCCTTTTAGGGACTGAAAGATGCGGATCACAGACTGATGCACGGACTTAATGACTGGCAGGTGAAGCAATAACTTGTCGATCAGTCCAGCCAGCCTGGAGCGGGCAAAGGCACCGAGGAAATAAAGGAGCACGATGACGCCGATCATGCCGATGATGGGCGCGACATAGTTGACGTACCAGTCTGGCAGCTCCGTTTTGCCCGCCTGATTTTCAAGCAGGTAAACAACCAACCATGCGGCTGGGGAAATGACGTAACCTTCGAGAAGCTTGAAGAGCCAGAAGACGATCCAGAAGGTCACCACGAAGGGCATCAGGAGCAAGATCCCGGCGATGATACGTTTGCGGAAGCCGGCCAGTCCGCCCTGAATCCAGGTGGTCGAGGATTGGACGCCAGCAGGGTTGGCGATGGTAGGCTTCGAGGCGCTTGACGATTGCGTGTCCATGGCTGCCACCCCAATGAATGCCTGATCGCCGTGCGGTTAGTAGCGAAAAATGGCGGCAATGCCTGTTGCCGAGGGCATGCGCTCCGCTGGAACCATCACCACTTCCCCGCCCGTGGCGAGGACGACCTCAGCCAGATCATCAAGTAAATCATCAACCGTGGGGGAATTTAGTTCCCCGGAGTGGATCGCACCCGTGCTCCGATCCATGGTGCCAGGCATGACGCGCTCCGATTCAACCAAAAGCATACCCACTCGACCGGCGACAGCAGCCCGGGCTGCATCGGATAGGTCCGAGGTACCTGCTTGCCGAGCTTGAGCCGTGTGAAAGCTATCCTTTAGCTTCTCCAAGCGAGACACATAGTGCGGTTCCAGGACTTGCCAGACGCGTCTTCGGACGTCCTCGGAATCCTTGAGCGCCGTCGGGTTGAGGTGTACTCCTTCCGCCAACAACATTGGGTTTTGCGAGATACCTCGGAAGGTAGCCTGATGCTCGGGCAAGGCGATCAACACCAAAGGCAGCCCAAGCGGCTTGGAAAAAAGATCGCGGACGGACTGGTCGACGGCGCGGAAGAATTTTTCAGTGTCGACGTCCACTTTTTTGTCGCCATGACCGCGCACCATCTTGGGGCTGCCCACGCCGCCGCTCGAACTGGCCACGGCATAGCCGCGCTCCGACGACAAGGGTTCAATGACCTGTTTTTGGCTGGTCGGAAAATCCTTGGGCAAGTCGATCTCATCCAAGATATAACGGTTGCCTTCATAGAAGGACACGTGGTCGCGCGCCAGCCCGAGCACGTGGAAGCGATCCGCGGATTGGAGGTAGCGCAGCAATGGCTTCACGTGAAAACTATCGGCCACGACGAGCAGTTCAGGGACGGTTCGTTGCAGCCTATAGACCTCGAACCGTCCCGGCCCAGCAAACACTGCCAGCCCATCTCGAGCATGATTCCAGAAGGGTTGCTCCCGGGCCAGCGCGTGAAAGGGCTCCATGAGCTCTCGGGTCGAGCGGACCGGATACTTCTCTTTCAGCGATCCTTCCATGCTCACGAGCAGATTCTTGAACCGGATGGGATCCTGTTGATTGTCGGGATAGTGGCGATGAGTGGGTTGATAAAGGGAAATGCACGGCGGTTCGGTGCGGTTCAACAAGGATAGCAAGTGGGAGGTAGTCAGCGGCGGCATAGAGACTCCTTTGCAGAACGAAGCATGGCGATTATTCTTCCAGTGGTCGGCCCTTGGCCGCGTCCAGTCGGCCCAAGTGGCGTTCGATTGTCCTTTCCAATTTTTCGGCGGCACCGTCGATGGCCTGTTCAATGGTCATCCCGTGATGGCTGACCGAGATGGGTTGAAGACCGCCCAAGCGAACTTCCATGACGCATTTTTTGTCGTTGTCGCGCGCCTTGGCGCTGCTGCTTTCATCGCTGAGATGCACCTCTACGCGCGTCACGCGGTGGCCGAAGCGGCTCATGGCATCTTCCACCACCGCCTCGACTTGTTGCGTCAATTCCGCGCTGCCTTGAATGTGATTGTCCGTATGTACTTGGATTTGCATGGGTATGACCTCATCAAAAAGCTTGTCATTCAAATACACCATTAGAGTCTGGACTTCGAGAGAGTGTCTTCATCAACCGGAGCGGCGGTCTCGCGAGGCAACACTAAACCAGCTCGAATTTCCATCAGATCCATGACGTCTCGGCCGCAAAAGAGACCCACGAGATGGCCATCGTCGATGACGGGTAAGCGACTTTGCCCGCTTTCTGCCAATTTACGCAAGGCGATTAGGGCTGGTTCATGTGAATGCACACTGGGAATCCGTCCACCTTGGCTGACCAGATCGCCGGCCCGGAGCGTATCCCATTGGTCCCGCGGCTGACTTTGCAAGCTGCGCAAGGTCAAGAGCCCCAGGAAACGGCCATCTCTCATGATCGGATAGGCTTTATATGGATACTTCAGGAAATAATGCTCCACGATCTCGCGAAGGTTCAAGTCGGCATCCACGGCCACGGGTCGGCGGCGCATCATATCTCCCACGGTCACGCCGCGGAGGATTTGCTGCAATTGAGCGTATGCAATGCTTGATTGTGCTGCATTTTGCAGAAACATGCCCAGGAAGAAAAACCAAACGCCTCCCAACAGATTGCCACCGAAGGCCATCATGATCCCGCCCAGGAAGAGCAGGTAGGAAAAGGCAATGCCCACTCCGCCGGCAATGCGCGTGCTCGAGAGATAGTTTCCAGAGAATTGCCAAATGATGCCGCGGAGCACCCGGCCGCCGTCGAGCGGGAAAGCGGGGATCATATTGAAGACCAGCACCATGATATTGATGACGCTTAGATAGAAGAGCACTCCCGCACTGCCCGCAAGCAACATGCTGCCGCCACGCAGACTCAAGATGCCATCGGTCAGGTTCCAATCCACCGTGCTTTGCATGATGATCGCGCTCAAGCCAAATTGATAGAGCACGATCAAGAGCAACGTCACCGCGGGCCCGCCTAGGGCGATGAGGATTTCATGGATCGGCTTCTTTGGCTCGCTGCCAAGTTCCGCCACGCCCCCGAAAACGAAGAGCCGAATGCCGCGCACGGCCACGCCAAACCGCCGTGCCACGACGGCATGCCCCATTTCATGCAACAGGACGGATAGAAACAGCCCCAGCGCCGCAACCACGCCCAGTCCCCAATAAGCGGCTTTCTCCTCTGAAAAATCAGGCATGGTTCTGGGGAAGAAGCTCTCGGCCAACGTCCAGGCAATCAGGAACACCGCCAGGAACCAGCTCCAATGAAGCCGGAATGGAATCCCAATGATTTTCCCCAGATAGATATCTCCGGTCATGTTCGTCCCTCATGGGTGTCATTATTTGAGATGTTGGAGCACATCGAAGGCGCTGATATTGCCGATGAGCACTCCCGCGTCATCCACGACAAAAAGGCGATGCACGCGCAAGGCCGTGAATTGCTCCACCACTAACCGCACAGGCGTCTCGGGTTTGACGGAAAAAACCGCGGGGGTCATGATTTCGCTCACGGGAGTGCTAATCTCTTGAGTTTTCGGGTCGGCCTCGGCCGGTTCCCCCAGCGGCTTTTTCAGATTAGCGTGCTCAAAATACTCGACTGTGGAAGGTTGACGTTTTTCCCTGTATCGGGAGTAAATGACGATGTCCGTGTAGCTGATCACGCCGACGGGTCGGCCCGCTTCATTGATGACCGGGGCGGCACTAAACCCCTTGGCGATCAGGAAGGAAATGGCTTCGGAAACCGTGGCTGATTCGTTGATCGAAAGCAGATTTTCCGACATCAGATCCCGTGCCGTGTCCGCGGCTAAAACCAGCCGGGGAGCCTGTTCCTTGGTGCGTGGTTCAGCCATCATGACGCCTCCTCTTTTAAAGTCATTGCGCTTATTCTGGGCATGGTGAATCCTAAAGACAAGCAAATCATATGCCTGTTCCAATTTACGAATGACCTTGTGGCGGTGGTTTGCCGCTGGCCTACGCATTGCGGTCGTGAATCAATCGCAAAAGGATGTAAAATCAATTGATCCGCGGAAAGTTGAAAGATACGATTGGACTCTCGGTTTTCGAAACTGATCAAACTGGTTCAATCATTTGAATTAGAAAAAAGACAGAATGGCGCAAGGCGGCATGATGACATACACTCCCAAGCCGATTGACACAGCATCCGTACAGCTACCTGATGATTTGCAAGCCTAGTTGGAACTGTTAGCGGAAAATACTCACGAGGTATGGGCTGACCAACGCATCAAGGATGGATGGACGTTCGGTTCTGTTCGCGATGACGTAAAAAACAGCATCCTTGCCGCGTTCCTTTTGCACAATTGCCGGAACATGAAAAGGATTACGACCGACGGACCGCACATGAAACACTGAGCTTAATTATCAAGATGGGTTATCGTATTGCCAAAGCGGCGGGATGACGCGATCTCACGACCATGCAACAGCGTGCGCCTCCATAGAGAACCATCGCCCCATCAGCCAACTTGCTGCCGCACCGGTGTGTTACCTCGATCCGCAAAAATGGCAAGACCATGCGACCAAGGCGTATGGAAAGAACCATTTATCTTTGATCGAAGAAGCTGACGAAATAATCAAGGAATGGAACAGCGATGCAGTGCTTGCGGAGAGTGCGCTTCAAGATGAACTTCGCAAGAATATAGAAAATTTAGTTCCTCCAGGCGTTACAAAGGATCAGTTGCCAGAGCCGATACGGAAGCTGGTGGATCGCTATGGTGTCGCGGATACGTTGGCTCTCTATTTCCAGAAATCCCTTCAGTCTGTGTCAACTCGAGTCCTTGTTCTGGCAAGCTTTGGATTAATTTGTTTCGAGTTGGCGCACTGGCTCGCCCATCTACCGGGCAAGGAACTTTAATTAGCGACCTACCTGGCGACCACGTTGTTTTTCCTGTCTTGGATCGGTGCTATTCTGACTGACCGCAAAGCCCATACACAAAAGGTGCAAGACCGGTATCAGGATTATCGAGCATTGGCCGAGGGCTTGCGCGTGCAGTTCTACTGGTCCTGGGCGGGATTCCATGATCAAGTGGCGGAAGCATATCCCAAACGGCAACGAGAAGAGCTGTTTTGGATTCGACATGCCCTGTGCGAGTGGACTCCGGAAGCAGTCGCAACGCAGCCGGAACCTCGAAGCGTATTGGACCATTGGATTCAGCATCAACTTAATTACTTTGGCGGCCATGGCCAGCATTTCGGCGCGGCGGAAAAGAATGCGCGACTGAATCACTGGTATAAAAAATGGGCTCGCTCGCTGCTCTATATCGGGATCGGCTGTGGTGGCTTGGCCATGTTGGTCATGTGGACGGGGTCGTGGTGGATGACCGAGGAAGTTGTCTATTATCTAAAATACTTGCTTATTTTCTTCAGCGGTCTGGGGATCGTCAGCGCCGCCACGTTCTATGCCTGGCGCGAGCGATTTGCCTTTGCCAAGCACGCCAAAAATTACTCCGCCATGGCGCGGATCTATCAAGAGGCCAAAGACCGGCTGGAACAAGACAAGGAATCCTTGGAGACGATCTTAAAAGATTTGGGACGCGAAGCCATCACCGAGACCACGGAATGGCTGATGCTCCATCGAGAACGTCATGCCACCGAAGCACGTCTATGATCCGGCTAGTTGGTTGGCGCGACAGCGCTAATGTGATCTGCAATATTATTAATGATAAATTAGTACATTCAATATATGAATTATGACATATGCGCCGAGGTTCAATTTTCTAGTGTTTTCACATTTTTTTCTGTGCATCCGGCGAAATCATTGATAAAAGGGCAAAGGTTGTTCTTATTTCAAAACACCCTTTCTATTGAGGAGGTCAAGATGCAGAGGTCCTTTTTCATCCTTTCCATTTTCGCTTTGGTCGGGTTGGCCCTCGGTTCCGCGTGGTCGCTGGACGATCAAAAAGACACCAAGAAAGATCAAGCCTCCCGGGATGATTCAGACTCCAAGGATAGCGCGGACTCCAAGTCCACGACGCGCTTGCGCGGTCAACTTCCCGCCAATTATCGCCGACTCAGCTTGAGCGAGGAGCAGACGCAAAAAATCTACAAGATTCAAGCGGATTATGCCGACAAGATCCGCGACTTGGAAGAAAAAATCAAGGCCGCGAAAGCCGAAGAGAAAAAGAAGATCGAGGCCGTGCTCACTCCGGCCCAACTCGCCAGGCTCAAGGAAATCCTCAAGGAAAAAATCGGCGATAAATAGGACCGTTGGATCACTCGCCAGATCCCTGCCTGAAGTTCAATGGCGTCCGTTCGTCGCTTGAAACGACGTACAGACGCCTTTTGTGTATGACTGGGTTGATGCGATTGCGAATCAACATATGGTCATAAGACAGATTGATCTTTTTCCAATCGCTGCGTCGCTTCACTGCAATAATTCGGGGGTGACAACAAAACGATTGTTCTCATTGCTCGCTCGGCCTCGATTCATGGTCAAGTCAATCCCCCCCGATAGCTTTACTCTGTCCACGGCGTATTTGTGATAGCGTTCTTCCTCCGATTTGGTGTGATCAGAACCAGGATAGGAGTCCAGTGCGCCTCGATACCCTATGAAAGTGCATTGGGTGAAGCCCTTGCCATACATGATATTGGTAAACGTTTGCGCAAAGTTAGGATCCCCTTCGTAACTATGACAGTTGTAACACTTGATGATGCCTGAAAAAGTGGTTCGCAATCCCATCGATTCAAGGCGGGCTGCCACCTCCACGGCTTGCAAGGTGTTGCCATTGTGCTTATCAAGAAAAATAAACGTCAAACCGGTCAAACTGTGGCCGCGGATATAAACTTGATCTTCAGGCCCCAGATTGCTGAGCAAGAAACTTTGGGCTGTTGGTGAATAGTAAATTTGATGGATGGTTTTAACCACATAGCCTTCGTCATTGTCTTGTTTCCTCTTTTCTTTGCCTTTGTGATGAGTGATCCAGGCATTGTTTTTGTCTGTGTAGTCCCATCCGCCATATTTCGAAGTGGCATGGTCTTCTTGCATGGTCCAGGGCACAAAGAGAATGCGTTTTCCGCCTGGCATGGGGTGGTTCCTCTTTGTCAAAAGTTGTAAGGAAATCCAGCCTTCCCTTTCAAGCCGGTGGCTTGCTTGGGTCCATGGGAATGGCCCGCCATTCCAACGTGGAAGAAGAAGTCGAAGGCGAACTATTGGGCGCATTGAACGTCGAAGTCAAATTGGTAAAGATGCTGATTTTCATCTGAGTTCCGTCTGCCGCGATAGTGATTTTGGCCTCATGGACCTTGATCGTAGTGTTAAAGGCTTTACCGATGGAAATAATCATCCGATCGAATTCTGGATCGCGAATGACAAAGTTGTTTCCCGAACGAGTTGCCTTGAATTCAATTTTCCGCTTCAGGCCAATCTGCCTTAATTCCTGGTCCGCCCCAGGACCGAAATCAATCGTCACCGTGGCGGATTTGTCTCCGGTGGCATCCCAATAGGTCTTGATGGGACGATCGAATTGTTGCTTGGCATCGGATGATTTCAACAAATAGACGGTCCGATAGCGTAAATGCTTGTCACCGATAATGCGTAGATTCTCAATCCCCACTTTCCGTCGAGCTTCATCTATCGTGGGATACTGGCCATTGTCATCCGCAACGGTCCACACGCTGAGCAATTTGCCGATTTGATCATCGGCTAGAAAACCAGGCACCAGCTTGGGCCAGCCGAGGTAGGCTTTCCCTTTCATGCCATCTTGAATGCCAAAGGCGGTGCTCATGCGCATGGCGATCGGCACACCGTCCTCGGTATCAGTGGTCTTGCAGCCATTGATGATGACCAAACGAGGAGATGAGCCGCCTTTCAAGCCTTTTTTGACATCCACGCTGGTGACGAGGGCTGGTTTTGTCTCCGAACCCGCTTGAGCCACAAGGACGTGCGTGCCCGGTTGCTCCGAGGGCTGGCCCGAATGGCCGCTGTAAAAGAATACGTCGACTCCTTTGGCGGCGGCAGGCAATTCCTCTTGGTTCAAGTAGGCCGAATTGTCCTTGAAGACCACGTTTTGGCCAGCGAAGTTTTTCTGACGATTTTCCTTGTAGCGTGCGTCGTCGATTCGTGTGGAAGCGCCGTAGCCCGAGACGAATACGATCTTGAGCGGTTCAAGCGGTTTGTGGCATAAAACGCTATCTTCGGGGCCGGCCAGAAGTCGGCAAGGGATGGCCAAGGCGGTCAATAGGATTATGCTGTGCAAGTGTCCGCGGTTCATCGACATTGCCAATCCCCCCAAAAAGGTACCTGAAGTAACCACTATCACGCTACTCCCGGACCGCGAGTGGCACAAGCAATTTATGTCGACCAGAGTCGCGGCCAAGCAGCGACGTTCCCCTTTTCGGACCGCGATTGTCCTGTTAGGCTGAAAGAATCATCCCTTTTGAGCAATGAGGTGCGGCGTGGCTGAAATGCTGTTGATCGTCGATGACGAAGATTCCGTTCGCCTGACGTTTCAAGAATGGCTGCAGTCGGAATGGACGGACGTGGAAGTGATCGTGGCCAGCGACGCCGCTTCGGCTTTGCGCCTGGCGAACGATCGCGTGATCGATTTAGCCATTCTCGATTGGAACCTCGGTGCGGGCCATAATGGTTTGCAGTTGTTGGAGGACCTTCACGTTTTTCAGCCCGACCTGGTGGCGATATTGGTCACGGGATACGCCAACCAGGCCACGCCTTTGGAAGCCTTGCGGATGGGCGTCCGGGATTACCTCGACAAGAACAGTGAATTGACCCGAACGAACTTTATCGCAGCCGTTCGGAAACAACTCGAACGACTTCGGCCCCTGAAGATGCAACGACAACTGCAAGCTCGGTTGCAGCGCTTTCAGGAAGCGATCGAGCAGGCCATCCCGTACGTTCGCGTTGCCACGCACCGCCCGTTAATTCAATCCAAGGAAGAAATGATACATAGCTTGCTCGAACATCTTTGTGACGTGACCGGAGCGGTGGATGGTTGCCTGGTGCTGCGGCAGTTCACGCAGGCACATGAACCACATGAGCCGATTCAATTTTGGACCCTTTCCGGATCGAGCGTTCCTTGGTCGATTCCTTTTGGCCAATCCCTGGCGGCGACCTTGGCCACGCGCCAATCGGAAGTGGTAACGTTGAACATGGATCCATTGCGGCAAGATGCATCGCTGCACTGGACCGAACAAGAACTAAAATACACCCATGTTTTGGGCACCGCTTGTGATTTAGGATTGCAGTCTCTGGCGGTGGTGGAGCTATTCTGCGACACGAAGCAAGGCTCGAGCGCTGAGGGATTCACCGCTCAAACGCAAGCTCGATTACGAGGATTTCTCCCTATCCTGCAAGCCATGCTGCACGATTGGCTCGTGGCTGAAGCGAGTCAACAGTTGCTCTTAAAGGCTCTGGAGCAGGCCTTGGCTGTGAGCCAGTCGATACTCCCCTTAGGTGCGGATGAACAACGCCGAGCGCTTAGAAATCAGATCGTCGCCAGCATCAGTGATAGTCCCTTCCAGGATCGGGCCACGGAGGAATTGGTGCAATTGACGGATCGCGTTCAAAGCTTGGCGCAAAAGCACGGCCCTGCCACGCTCACGTTTTGTCTAAAGATGTTGCATGAACTGGATGCGTTCTTGTCAGCTTGGCCTGGGCAAGGCATGGAGGCGGCCACGTCATGACGCCGGCTCCCGTTCCCTTCCCTGGCGCCGGGTTTCCTGAAAGTTGGCGCAATCCCCAATGGCTCAGGCGGCAACTCAAAGCCGCTCAAGCCCATGGGCAAGGCGTTCGCGTCGGCATTATCGATACGGGACTCGATCGGGCTACTCTGGAACAGAGACAAAAACAGCGTAACCTGCCCCTGGCGCCGATCCAGGGGGCGCAGTTCCTTCCCAAGCAAACACATCCCCTGCCCTATGAGGGACAAGCCAGCGCGCCGCATGGAACGACCGTGGCGGACGTGGTGCTTCACCTGGCACCAAAGGTCGAGCTATATTCCGCGGACGTCTTCGGTCCGACAGGAGCCGCCGAGGCGGAAACCTTGGTGGCGGCGCTGCGTCATTGTCTCGACCATTGGCATTGCCACGTCATCAACATGTCACTGGGGATCGTGGAGGCCAAATTAACTCCCGTGTACCGAAGGCAGCTTTTACTGCGGGCCATTGAGGACTGCTATCATCGCGGCGTCATCGTCGTGGCCGCGGCGCACAACGACCATCCTGAGACGAAAAGCTATCCCGCGGTGTATTCGCCGCCGCTCATTTCCGTGGAGCGAAAGCTGGGCTTGCAGGAAGATGAAGTCTGCTATGTTGCTCATGATCAGATTGAATTTGCAGCGGCTGGCCGGGGTTACCTTGGCCCTTTTTGCACAGAGTTGGCCAACAGTTGGGCCACGCCGCACGTGACCGGGTTAGTTGCATGCTTACTATCTTGGATGCCCGACTTGCAGCCGTTTGAAGTAAAAACGCTGCTCTATTGGTTAGCGGGAGGACACCCGAGTCAGGCGACTTAATAGTTGTGCGCCGAGAAATGAGCTCGCCGTTGATGCATTAAGACGGAGGCTTGGCGGCGGAGGTTTTCTTCATAACGTCCAGAAATCTCATCCGCAAATCGAAAAGTAAGCTATCGAGCAAACGAACTTCCTCGGAACTCAAATTGCCTTTTGTCTTTTGTTCCAGCATCTCGAGCAAATCGATGTGAAATTTGGCCTCGCCCAGGTTAACTTCCCTTTTCTGTGTAAATGGGTTTTCCACCTCGCCCAACCCCATAAGGGCTTGCGAGGCAAAACTGGTTGCGAGCATGGCGAAATTGGGTTTACCCAGGGCATGAGGGCTTTGCGGCTGTTGCTTTTCCTTTTCCAAGGCGGCAGCGAGCGCTTCCTTCTCTTTCTGCGCTTCTTCCTTCCAATCATCGTCGATAATAATTTTCTTCTCTTCGGCCATCAATCCATCCCTCTCATGGAGATCAACCATAGCGCATTTTGTGCCAACTGAATCACCGCATCATCGACGATCCCTATTTACTCATTTTATTTCATGAAACCGAAGCGGGGAGGTCGGTGCGGAGCCTGGGAGGATTCCCTTCGGTTTTCCGTCCTTCCTTGCGGAGGATGCTGGCTTTGACGAAATCCCTAAACAGCGGATGGGACTTGATGGGTTTCGATTTAAATTCGGGATGGTATTGAACAGCGACAAACCATGGATGGCCTTGCAATTCCATGATTTCGACAATGCCGCCATCCGGGCTGACTCCAGCAGGAATGAAACCTGCCGCGGTGAAGGGTTGCCGATAGCGGTTATTGAATTCGTAGCGGTGCCGATGGCGCTCTTCAATGAAGGTGCTGCCATAAGCCTGATGCGTGCGTGTGCCCTCGGTGAGAACGCAAGGGTAAGCGCCTAGGCGCATCGTGCCGCCCTTGTCAGTGACGGATTGTTGCTCATCGAGCATGCAAATGACCGGGTGCGGCGTCTTAGAGTCGAACTCGGTGCTATTGGCATCATGCAAGTCCAAAACGTGCCGGGCAAATTCGATGACAGCGCATTGCATGCCCAGGCACACGCCAAAGAAGGGAATTTGACGCATCCGGATGTAGCGAATGGCCTCGATCTTGCCTTCGATGCCGCGATCGCCGAACCCGCCAGGGACGAGCACGCCGTCGATGCCGCTGAGCATCTTTTCCGCCCCTTCCTTCTCCACATCCTCGGCATTGACTTTGCGGACCGTCACGCGGCAGCCATTGGCGATTCCCGCATGATCCAAGGCTTCGTAGATGGATTTATAAGCGTCGTGATGTTTGACGTACTTCCCGACCACCGCAATGTTCACCTCGCTCTGGGGATTCATGACCCGGTTGAGCATGGCGCGCCATTCGCTCAGATCCAGGGGTTTGGATTTTCCTTGGAGGCCGAGCTTTTCGATGATCAATTCATCAAGTCCGTTGTCCGCCAGGCTTATGGGGACTTCATAGATGCTGAATTCCTTATCGCGCTCCTCGATGACCGCCCGGGTCTCGACGTTGCAATAGAGCGCAATTTTCTCCCGCATGTCTTGCGAGAGATCGCTTTCAGTGCGACAGATCAAGATGTCGGGTTGTATGCCGATTTGTCTCAACATGCCCACGCTGTGCTGCGTCGGCTTTGTCTTGGCCTCGCGGGCCGCCTTCAGGTAAGGCACCAAGGTCAAGTGAATGTACAAGCAGTTTTGTTTGCCTATGTCCAAGGCAAATTGTCGGATCGCTTCCAAAAAGGGAAGCCCCTCGATATCACCCACGGTGCCGCCGATTTCCGTGATGACCACGTCGACGTCGTCTGCAGCCAACTGTTTAACGGCCTGCTTGATTTCATCGGTGATGTGCGGGATCACCTGGACGGTTTTGCCCAAGTAGGCTCCCTTGCGCTCTTTTTCGATCACCGATTGGTAGATGCGGCCCGTGGTCAAGTTGCACTGCCGATTGAGCGGCGCGTTGGTAAACCGCTCATAATGTCCCAGGTCCAAATCGGTTTCCGCGCCGTCGTCCAGAACGTAAACTTCACCGTGCTGATAGGGGCTCATGGTCCCGGGGTCGACGTTAATGTAAGGATCAAATTTTTGCAAACGAACGCGCAGTTCGCGGCGCTCCAACAACATGCCTATCGAGGAGCAAGTCAGCCCCTTGCCGAGGGAACTCACCACGCCGCCCGTGACAAAGATATGCTTGGCCATGGCTCACTTTCCTTGTGCCCTGGGAGGGTCATTCCATCATGATTTTTATACGGATCGGGGTTGCTTTGTCGAGTTGAGTCGGACCATCGCAGAGCCTCAGAGAAGCTTTAATATCATGACGTTTAAATGCTTAGGCGATCACGGCGAATGACATGGCATTCAATCCCGACTAGGACTTCGTAGCTTGCAATAGGCTTCTGGTTGCTTATGCTTATGTAAATCGATCTTCATACCATCAGGCAGACCGTCTTCATGTTGATTCGACTGCAAAATGTCACCAAAACGTACGGCGCCATCACGGCCCTCAAGGATTTGAGTTTGGAGCTTTCGGAAGGCGCCATGGGCTTGCTCGGCCCCAATGGGGCAGGCAAGACCACGATGATCCGCACCCTCCTGGGATTGATCAAGATTAATGCCGGCAGCGGTGAAGTCATGGGCAAGGACATTCGGCGCGAGAAGTTGGCCATTCGGCAAATGGTCGGCTTTGTTCCAGAAGATGAGTGCTTGTTTCCAGGCATGCAAGGCGTCGAATTCGTGGCCTTTGCGGGGGAACTATGCGGCATGCCCGAACGCGACGCCCTGCGGCGGGCCCACGAAGTTCTGGACTACGTCGGTTTGGGAGAGGCGCGCTACCGCGACGTGGAATCCTATTCCACGGGCATGAAGCAGCGCCTCAAACTGGCCTCGGCTGTGATTCACGATCCCAAGCTGGTCATTCTGGACGAACCCACGAATGGCATGGATCCAGATGGCCGAGTGGAAATCCTCGAGTTGGCGCGCGACATGAATCGCAACAAGGGCATGAGCCTCTTGTTCTCAAGTCATTTGCTGCCCGACGTCGAATCGGTTTGCGATTACATCGTGGTCATGGGGCGCGGCGAGGTCCTCGCACAAGGGAAGCTATCCGAACTCAAGCGCTCCAGCGGCCAGTCGTTTGATGTGCGCGTCAAGGACGGGGGCAACCATTTTCGAGAAGCCCTCCTGCGTCGACAATGCCAAGTCGAAAAAAACAACGATCAATGGATCGTCACTTTAGCCACTGGCGATGAACCGCGGCTGATTTGGGAGGCTGCCAAGCAAGAACAAGTGCAAATCCGGTACCTGCGTGCCAGGCAACGCTCCCTGGAAGAAATTTTCCTGCATGCCTTGGACGAGTAAGCCAATGAGGTATTCAAACATGCTCCAAGAGCAGGAACCGCTGGGGAAATCAAGACATGCCCATTTTTGATCAAGGTTATCAACATTGGGAAGGCAAACCCCATGGCTTGGCGTGGCGGTGGTGGGCGATCACCTGGCGCGGCGTCAAGACGCAATTCCGCAATCGCTGGACCCGCATCATTGTCATGCTGTCCCTCTCGCCATCGCTGGCCCTGTTGGCGGTCTTGATTATTTGGGGATTGATGGAAAATCAAGTGAGTTTCGTCAAACCCCTCCTCGATCTCTTCGCCGCGGGCATGCCGCCTGAATTCCGCCAATCCCCCGTTGACTTTCGCACCATGGTTTGGTCCTACTCTTTCTATTTCTTTTTCATGGTTCAGTTGACGTTTGCTTTGATCCTCGTGGCCCTGGTCGGACCGGATTTGATTAGCAAGGATTTGCGCTTCAATGCCATGCCGCTTTATTTTTCGCGTCCTTTGCGGCGCTTCGATTACTTTTTGGGCAAACTTGGGGTCATCGGTTTCTATATCTCGCTGGTCACATTGTTCCCTTCGGTTATTGCCTATTTCCTGGGCGTTCTCTTCAGTCTCGATTTCAAGATCTTCCAGGATACTTACTATCTGCTCCTGGGCAGTATCGCCTTCTCGTTGGTCGTTATCCTGTCGACTGGGATGTTGATGCTCGCCATCTCATCCTTGTCGCGCAATTCACGCATCGTCACGCTCTCTTTTCTCGGCTTTTGGTTCATTTCATCGGGCCTCTCAGGCTTGATGGCCGTGTTGGCCAAGGATGTAAAGTGGGCCGCAGGTATGGGGTATACCAGCAATTTGATCAAGTTGTGTGATGAGTTGATTCATCTCGAGCCGGCTCATCAACAATATGCGAAGCTGGAAGCTCAAATCAAACAGATGCAAAAGCAAATGCAGCAAGCGAATCCCATGGCAGGGATGGCAACGCGAACCAGTCCGCGACGGACAAGTAATGAATTTGCGGTCCGAATGGACAATGGACGGGACGAAACCGCGCCGATCCGAATGCCGCAACCCTGGTACGTTGCCGCGGGCATTTTAGTGGGTCTCTTTGGACTTTCTCTATGGACGTTAACCACCCGAGTGAAATCCCTGGATCGCCTGAAGTGAAGCCGGTGATCGTTTACTTTGCGGGTGTTTCCAAATGGTATGGCACGGTCATCGGTTTAAATAACCTGACTCTGCGGATTACCGCTGGAGTGACTGGATTGCTTGGCCCCAATGGCGCGGGCAAGTCAACGCTTCTCCAATTGGCGACCGGCCAACTGCGGCCTAGCCTGGGCGAAGTGCGCGTCCTGGGGCACCCTGTATGGAACCATCCTGGCATTTTGAAGCACATCGGCCTTTGCCCCGAGCAGGATGCCTTTTATGAATGGCAAACGGGCTGGCAATTTGTCAACCGCTGTGCCAAATGGTCAGGGCTAACCGGTCGAGCCGCGCATGATGCCACGGCTCGGGCCATTGAAGAAGTCAAAATGACGCCGAACATGCATCGAGCCATTCGCGGCTATTCCAAAGGCATGCGGCAACGCATTAAGATCGCTCAAGCTTTGGTCCATCAGCCGCGTGTGCTTTTTCTCGATGAGCCATTTTCCGGGACCGATCCCTTAGCGCGGCGTGAATTGATCGACTTGATTCTCAAGCTGGGTGATGAAGGCAAGAGCATCATTCTCTCCAGTCACGTTTTGCATGAAGTGCAAGCGACGACTTCGAACATCATTTTGCTCAATCGGGGGCGTTTGCTGGCAGAGGGCGATTTACGCCAAATCCGCGACCTGATCGACGACCATCCCCACCGAATCGTCCTCATTTCACCTCATTATCGAGAGTTGGCGGCCAGGCTTGTGCCTCACGACGACGTCGTCGGCATGGAGATCGATAACGATAAACAGCGGCTGCTCGTGCAAACGCGCCGGCCGGACCTGTTTTACGATCGTTTGCCCGACCTCGCCCTCGATGAAGCCACGCGGATCGATGAAGTATTTTCTGAGGATGACAATCTCGAAGCGGTCTTCCAATACTTGGTGCACTCATGAAAACCGTTCCTCCCGCCATCTCCGCGAATGAGCCGATGCCCGTTCTGGAAACGGTTGAGCTGCAGGGAACGCTTTCCCTGACCGCGCTATGGGCCCTCTTTAACCATGCCCTGGCGCAGATGTTTCGCGGCCGAAGGTTGATGGTCTTGAGCTTGATCTATTGTTTGCCCATCATCCTCGCGGTTCTGTTCCGTTATTTCATGCCGTCGAAGCAATGGACCGAACGGATTGACCTGTTGGAAGTCGAGTTTTGGGTCATTTTCATCATGGTCCCGCATACCTTGTTGCCCTTGATGTCGTTGTTATTGGCTTCGGGCATTATTCAAGATGAAATCGAGGAGCAAACGCTGACCTACCTCCTGATTCGTCCCATGCCTCGTTGGTCGATCTATGTCGTGAAATGGTTCGCGGCCGTGGTCGCCGCCGTCTTGGTGGGCAGCTTATTCACCTGTTTAGCTAGCCTGGTATTCTGGTTTGGCACGGAAACGCCCATCCTGGACCAATTGTCCAGAATCGGCTACATCGTTTTGGCCATGGCCTTCGCCACGACGGCCTATACAGGTGTGTTCGGCTTATTAAGCCTCCTGTTGAGACGATCCTTGCTGATGGGTTTTGTTTACATCTTGCTTTTCGAGGGGCTTTTAGCCAACATCCCCTTCATGGTCAGGCAATTCACCATCATTTATTACGAAAGGATTCTGTTTCTCAATTGGACGGATATCAAACAGGTGGCCATGAAGAAATGGTCCTTCGACAAACTCGAAGCTCACCCTGAGCCCGTGAATGCCATCGCCACGATGTGCTTGATCGCTTTCTTTACCGTCTTGTTGGGAAGCTATCTATTTGCCACCAGGGAATTCAGATTGAAAACACCTGAGGGCGGCAGTTAGGTCGCGGGTCGTGCAATAGGTGAAAGACTTACCAAACCATCAAGGCCATGGCGAGATTGATGCCCAGCCTTTCTTCCACTTTAGCTCGAACCAGGTCGATCAAGCGGAGGACGTCGCGCGCCGTCGCGCCTGGTTCGACGACGACATAGTTGAGGTTTCTCTCGCTCAAGGCAGCGCCGCCGACCTTCACGTCGCGCACCCCGGCTTCCTCGAGCATCTCGCCGACGTTCATGCCGCGCGAATGTTTAAATAACCTGCCCACGGCTTGAAAACTCAAGGGCTGTCGAGCCTTGCGTTGAATCCAAAACTTGCGCATGCGCTTGAGGATGGCGTCGGAATCGTCCTTTTCAAGGTGAAACTCGGCGGCAATCAAGATCGAATGATCGTTAGGACTGTGCAATTGTTCCAGCGGCAAGTCGTCGGCGTCATAACTTTGCTGCTGCCCCTGGGGATCGAGCAAGGTGATGCGCTTCAAGTAAGGCGTCAACGTGCCCACGCGGGTGCCAACGTTGCATCGAATCGCGCCGCCGACCGTCCCGGGGATGCCGATCAGAGGCTCCAGCCCGGCCAGGGAATGTCGAGCTGATTCGGAGATGAGTTGGGCCAACGTGACGCCGGTGGCGACGCGAACGGTTTGGCCAGAAACGTCAATCGAGGAGAAGGCTGGAGCATGTAAACGCAGCACGACTCCGGCCACGCCTTCATCCTTGACCAATAAATTGCTGCCGCCTCCCAGGACTCGAACAATCTGCTTGGCTTGGTGACATGCCTTGACGATCGCGGCTAACTCCTCCAAGGATCGTGGAGAGACCATCGCTTGGGCAGGACCGCCGAGGCGCAAAAAAGTGTAAGGCGCCAAGGGTTCCTGACGCTTCACGATCTCATTCCAGGGTTGCAGAAACGGCATGCTCTCTTCCTGAATACGGTCGCCAATCTTGAACTATGCGAATCTTACGCCGAGGCTGCAGACGCGTCAACCAAAGCCTGTGCTCTGCATGAACTTCGGCTAAGCATCTCCATGCGAGAAGATGCATGTCAAAACATCTGAAATGGTCATACCTACATTCATGGTCAATCCATTTTTGAGGATCGGTATCCGAATGGAAAAGCAGATCCACTACCCAGTCGTTGCCGGCATGGTGAAATTATGGTGAAGGGTTATCCATTGATCGTCTAATTTTGCGATAATAGGGACATGCATGGCAAAATCTCTTGGGGATGCTCGCCGTTGAAGCCAGTGCAAATTCCATGAGGGATCGGTCACATCACATGTGGAAATCGGGGCTTTATCGCAAAACGGCCTTGTGCCTGTTAATCGCTTTCTTCATCGGCATGTTGTTTCACATGCTGGTCGATCAACGCATCGGGCCGTGGTTTTGGGCGGGAGCATTGCTTGTGGGTTCCGCCGCGGCCTGCTTGATCGGCTGGCTGTGCGTGGTTCGCACTCGCCGTTCCGCGCGGCAACTCAGCCAGGCCCTGCAGCAAATGAGTCAAGGCCGCTATGGCCAGCAGTTGTTGGTTCGAACCCAAGACGAAATCGGGGAGGTTTTGCACCAGTTCAATCTAATGAGCCAGGTGTTGGCAAAACAAATTGCCCGACTGGACCGGGATCGGCAAGAGTTGCGAGCGGTCTTTCGCTGCATGGTGGAAGGCGTGATCGTGATCGATGTTCAACAGCGCGTCCAACTCATGAATGAAGCGGCGTGTCGGCTGCTCAAGGTGACCCAGGAAGGCAGTTTGGATCGGCTGCTCTGGGAAATCGTGCGCCACCGCCCCTTGGTGGACGCCGCCGAGGCCGTGCTCAGTTCCACGGAACCGTATCGCTGCGAGCTCGAATTGATCGGACGCGAATCCAAAGTGCTGGCAATGCAGGGGGCTCCCCTGGTGGGGCCGCCGCTTCGCGGGGCGGTTTTAGTCTTGCAGGATATCACGGAATTGCGCCGACTGGAGCAAGTCAGGCGCGAGTTTGCCGCCAATGTGTCGCACGAATTGAAAACTCCCTTGGCGGCCATCCAGGCCTGCGTGGAAACCTTGCTGGATGGAGCCATGAATGAACCGCAGCCCCAGCTTCGGTTTTTGCATAATGTCCGCGATAATGCGGAGCGCCTGCATGTGTTAGTTCAGGATTTATTGGCGCTCAACCGCATTGAATCGGGACAAGAAGCGTTTGAAATTCTGCCCATTGACATTCAACCGATCATCGAAGCATGCCTGGCCAGACATGAACCACAAGCGACGGCCCGGCACATTCGCTTGGAATGGACGCCGCCCGTCAAGCCGATCGTCATACTCGCCGATGAAGAGGCGATGGATCACATCCTGGATAACTTGGTGGACAATGCGATTAAATATACTCCAGAAGGAGGACGCATCACGCTCCAGTGTGAAGAGAAAACTCCCTGGGCCTATTTGCGCGTTAAGGACACGGGATGCGGGATCCCGGAAAAGGACTTGCACCGCATTTTTGAACGTTTCTACCGTGTGGACAAGGCGCGAAGTCGGGAGATGGGTGGAACCGGTCTAGGCCTTAGCATTGTGAAGCATATGGTACAGGCTTTGCATGGTAAAGTGACGGCCGACAGCACGTTGAACGAAGGTTCATGCTTTACGGTGATGCTGCCGTTGGCCCAAAGCAACATGCACATGGATCACGCCGCGATGGAGCCTCGTATCGAGCTTGTGCGCTGAGTGATCTCCATTGTTCGCGGAGGTATCCATGCACTTTATTTTCACTTGCAATCTGCATGTGATCTTCATCAAATCTAAACAAAAGGTCATTAGTTTATCTTTGACCGAATGTAGTCGTAATGACCGGGGGCGATCGTGACCGGAAATATAGGCTTCGCCAAAATTATGGACGAACGCCAGGCCAGCGGCCGGCGGTTCACGGAATTGAAGGAACTACAGGTTGTCATCGAAGCCAAAAATTTGTCTTTCTGGTATGGTAAAAACAAAGTTCTCCATGACATTAACATCCTGATCCCTGCCCGTTGCGTCACAGCATTGATCGGTCCTTCCGGGTGCGGCAAATCCACGTTCTTGCGCACATTGAACCGCATGAATGACTTGATCGACGGCACGAGCCATACCGGCCAAGTCTTGTTCGAAGGTCAAGAAATCTTCAGCCGCACGGTGGACGTGGTCAATTTGCGTAAACGCGTGGGCATGGTCTTTCAGAAATCCAACCCGTTTCCCAAGAGCATTTTTGAGAACGTGGTCTATGGACCTCGAATTGCTGGTTTAAGGAACCATGCTCGATTGATGGAAATCACTGAGCGCTGCTTGCGTTCCGCGGCTTTGTGGGAGGAAGTCAAGGATCGGTTGAACGAATCTGCCCTTGGGCTCTCGGGCGGTCAACAGCAGCGCTTGTGCATCGCCCGAGCCTTGGCCACGGATCCCGAAGTCCTGCTCATGGATGAACCCGCTTCCGCCCTGGACCCCGCTTCCACGGCCAGAATCGAGGACCTTATTTTTGAGTTGAAGGACAACTACACCATTGTGATCGTCACGCACAACATGCAACAAGCAGCGCGCGTTTCAGATCAGACGGCCTTTTTCTATCAGGGCCAACTCATCGAACACGGCACGACCGACAAGATGTTCACCAAACCGACCAAGAAGCACACGGAAGACTATATCACGGGCCGATTCGGTTAAGGATACCCCATGTCCATCCATTTGCACCGAGACCTGGAGCGTTTGCAAAAACGCATCGTCACCATGGCGGGCGACGTGGAGGAAATGATCGAAAAGGTCGTCAAGGCTCTTTTCAATCGCGACGCTTCCCTGGCCCAGGCCCTCATGGAAGCGGACAATCTCATTGACATGGAAGAAAACCAAATCGAAGAGGATTGTCTGAAAATCCTGGCCCTGCATCAACCCGTGGCCATTGACCTGCGCCGTGTGACCGCGATCCTCAAAATCAATTCCGACCTGGAGCGCATGGGCGACTTGGCGGAGAACATAGCCGAGCGCGTCTATTCCCTGACGCAACACACCGACAACGTTCCAATCTCGCCGCTCTTCCAACAAATGGCCGACCTCACCAATATGATGGTCAGGGATGGTCTCGATGCGTTCGTCAATCTCGATTCCGGCCTGGCCAAGCGGGTCTGCCGCGTGGATGAAGAAGTCGACCGGCTCAACGTCGACATCATCAAGCAAGTCCTTGAATACATGAAAAAGGACCCGAACCACGTGGAGCCTGGATTGAACTTGTTTTCCATTTGCCGGCAGATCGAGCGCATTGCCGATCATGCGACCAACATCGCCGAAGACGTGGTTTACCTGGTCGAAGGAGCGATCATTCGCCATCACCCTGAGGCGTTGCAAGAAATGGAATAACGGGTCCACGATCTCTTGTTGAGGAGTTCAAAGAGCGTCTATGCCCCGCGAAAAAATTCTGGTCGTCGAGGATGAGCGTTCGTTATCGGAAGTGCTCGCCTACAACTTGGAACGGGAAGGATATGAAGTCATTTTGGCCTACGATGGCCGCGAAGCGCTCCGCAAGACGCAAATGGCCTTGCCGGACTTGATCATCTTGGACCTCATGCTGCCCGGCATTGGCGGGCTCGAGGTCTGCAAGGAGATCAAGTCCGGGCAGCACACCGCAGCCATTCCGATTCTCATGCTCACGGCCAAAGCGGATGAGACCGATCAGATCGTAGGGTTCGCGGTGGGAGCTGATGATTACGTCACCAAGCCGTTTAGCGTCAAAGTCCTTCTGCAGCGCGTCCGGGTACTGCTCAAGCGCGCCGCTTCACCTGAGAATCTGTCCGACACCATCGAAATCGGCCGGCTCAAGATCGACAAGCGCAGCCACAAAGTCATGCTCGGACAGCAAGTTCTGGCCCTGACCCCCACGGAATTTCGACTCTTAGAAACCCTGATGCGGCAACCTGGTCGAGCCTTCACACGGCAAGACCTCATGGACACGGCCATTGGCGACAGCACAATCGTGCTCGAACGCACGATCGACGTGCACGTCAAATCCCTGCGACGTAAATTGGGAACCGCCGGAGATAATATCGAAACGGTGCGCGGCGTGGGGTATCGCTTTCGTGAAACGAACTAGCGAGTTTTAGCCGTTCGACCCGCGCTTATTGGTCAGACCAGCCCCCACCAACGCCGCATCAACCATTCCGTGCTGATCGCCAGGATGAATAGCATCATCAAGATGCCTTGCAGCAGGTTATTGGGTTCGGACCAATTCGGTAATCGGGTCACTTCGATTTGATCCCGGGTTTGATCGGATTGCAATTTTTCTAGAACCTCGTTCAGTCCGCCATGCAAGCGATGGCTGCCGGACGTGGCCAAGGCCATTTGTTCCAAGACGGCGAAATTCGTTGACCGGTTCGTCAGCTCACTCTCATCCCGAAAAACCACGAATCTGGCTCGAGCTTCGCCCAGATTCACTCCTTGGTGTTGTCCGGTCACGACCACCTCATACTCTCCAGGTTCATCCGTGCGCCAATAGGAGCCTTTGGATTTGCCTTCCGGACCGCCGTCCGGAATGACATCAAGCGTGTCTTCAGTCTGATTGGGCCGGACAATGCGAACTTTATAATTCACGCCAAGGAGGGGTTCGGACGAATCCTTGGTGCCGCCAGGAGTGACTCGCCTGGCGGTCACGAACAGCGTTTGCTCCTTTCCGGAGGCAAGGCGGCGCTGAGCCACCTCGACGCGCAGCGTTTTGCCTGGGTCTTCCTGCTTGGCCAGCCAAAGAATCAACTGCCGCCAAAAGCGAAGATGGGCTTCTACGCCCATGGGCAAGGAATCGGGATCGTTCGGCAGGCGCTTTTCACCGCCGCGAACCCACATCCACGTTGTATCGACCGACAAGGAAGCGACCCGGCCCAAGCCAAACACTTGTGTGGCCATGAGAATTTCTTGCTCGGGGGTTTCGACGAGGACCGTCGCGTTGGGTTTGCGGCGCCCCACGCGATTGCCGCCATTCAAGGGGGCCAATTGACGCCACCATTGCAAGTTTTGCGCTTCGTCAAAGTCCAGCCTCAGGGCAAAGTGTTTGCTGCCCATTTCATTGGGAATGAAGGGAATGGGACGCCCCGCATTGCCCGGCCCTTCCAAGGGGCCTTTCTCGGACATATCAACAGGCAGCAGATCGGCTATCACCGTCCGATCCCAACCGCCATCGGCAAAACTCTCATGCCCGCCGATCATGAGAAAGCCAGCCCCATCCGAGACCTTTTTCTTGATCAAGTCCAAGATATCGCTCCGGCCTGGCCCATCTACGAAACGTGACGCGGGGATGTCGCCGATGACGAAGACGTCGTAGTTGTTTTTCTCGATCAACGATTTGACGTTGGCGCGCCAGCGGTCAGCGACCGGGCCTTGATCTTCTCCTGAATAGAGAGTGAACAGGGATATCCTTTGATCGTTGCGCAGGTTTTTGCGAATGAACCGCGGCTCATAAGCGCGATCTTTGTCCAGATACAGCACGCTCAAGCCATCCTTGGTCAAGGTGATGTAGCTGGAGACTTCGTTGTTGGTGTCCGTCAACTCGCCGGGCATGGGCTTGATGCGCAGCGAGATGCGATAATCGCCGGGTTTTTCAGGCAGCCGCGCCGCGGGGAATTCAACCTTGATGACCTGGTTGACCAGGTTGGGTTTAACCACCACGCGCACGGGTCGATTGGCTCGATCCACGTCGCTCACGTTGGCTTCCATGACTTCCTGGCCATCGAGCAGCAACCAAACTTCCACGTCCTGATTTTCAAAGCGCTGGCATTGAATCAAACCTGTCACGCTGAGTTGATCCTTGACGCGGGCGATTTGCGGCGCGTCGAGGCTCATGGCGATTAAATCCTGTTGGAGTTCGCTGCCGCCAGGCTGCCCCAGGCCAATCGTGTGGACCGGGCAGCCCGCGCGGGTGAGTTTCGTGAGGACGGCCTCCAGGGACGGACGAGCCACATTGTCCCGGCCATCCGTATAGACAACGATGCCCATCAGGCTCTCTCCCTGCCCCTGCTCCAGAGGCTTGTTCCGTTCCAAGGCTTGCTCCAAAGCCAAGAACAGACCGGTTTGATCGCCGTTGGGAGGCGCCTCGGGATTCCAATCACGCAGTCGTTGATCAAACGCATATTGAATCACTTGGAGATGATCATCCCGAAGTCGCTGCAGGTTCTTCTGAGCGGACTGCCAATCGCGAAGCATGGTTTCCCAGCGGGTTTGATTGCGGTCGCCGTCCGGCACGAGCATGCTCTTGGACGTGTCAAACAGAATGACCAACCGGCCGGGCAATCGTTTGGCATCGACTTTTTCCCAAGTCGGCCGAACGACCACGACGCTCGCGACCAGCAGGGCGAACATCCGCAAGCCCCATAGGGTCAGCCAGCGCCGACGGTTCAACTCGCTGGCCTTGGCATAGGTCCAATAGGTCAGCACGGTGATCAAAACCGCCAAAACGAGGAAAAAGGCGAGCGGGATGACGGGTTGCACGCTGGGCAAAAAATCCATCCAGTCGCTGATCATGAACTACCCTCCTGTCTGGAGCGGTAGAAGCGGTTGGCGATCAAGTTCTCAAAGGCCAGGACCAAGAGCAGCAGCAACATCAGCAGCGGCAACAATTCCGTTTGCGGCGCTTGGCCGAGCTTGTCGCGCACCAAGGTTTCGAGATTCACGTCCTCTTTCCATTCCCGCACCGTGCCTTCCCCCAAGACCGACTCGATGGCGCTGATCTCGGGTTTGCCGGTGACGAGCTGGGTTTCCTTGGTCGGCACATTGACACTGAAGGATCGGGTCCAATTCTTCCCGCTCGGATCGCTGAGTTGATAGTTGCCAGGCCGCTGCAAATCGGTCAGGACCAATTGCCGGTCGGTGGGTTGGGCTTTGAGCGTGGCCACTTGGGGGCCCGTGATTTGATACTCCGGAAATTTCAGCTCCGATGGGATCGGGATGCCGATGTCCTCGCCGAGCAAAAACAAATTAGCCTCTGAGCGAGCATCCATCAAATATTGCAAACTCACATACGGTAGCGCGATAATGCCAATCCACATGCCGCTCCCGCTGAGAAAGTTATTCCAGTCTTCCCAGGAGCGATCATTGCGGCGATAGAGGGCTGTCGTGAACATGAGGACGCGCCCCTTCACTTGTTGCCGATCGAAAATCCGCTCCACCAGCGCGGGGCGGTTTTCCAGGTTGTAGGGCAGAATGACCTTGCTTTGATTAGGAATCGGCGTCACGTCCCAGAACCGATAAATGTGCCCCGGGGTGAGGGGCTGCTGCCAGGATTGGATCATGCCCAGGATCGGGTGCGATTCGTACTCGATTGGAGAAAGAAACGTTCCCGGGACGCCGATGTGTTTTTGCTCCTTGAGGCGAGCGGGGACCAAGGCCAGCGCCATGGGGGTGGCATAGTCCGCTGGTTCAGCTTCCGCTCCGGGAAGCAACAGCAGCCCTCCCCCCGCCGTGACATATTGATTCAAGACCTCCCACATCGCCTGACTCGGTCTGGCTACGTTGAGCAAACAGACCGCTTGGAATTCATCGGGTGCAAGGCTTCCTGGAAATTGCGGCGTTTGAATCACCTTGGCTTCGATGGGCAAATTGGCTTCCTCGAGTGCTTCCAAGGCGATCCGCCAATCTTCCGCGTCCGCCAAACGATCGGCCACGACCAGAACGCGATGCTTGATGACCCGCAGCGTCCAATAGCGGGTATTATCGATTTCCAATGCGTCGCTGCTCTTGAAGCGCACTTCTCCCGAGGTCTGCAGCCCGCTTATCTGCATTTCCCGGAAGACCACGCTTTCCCTTACCACCTCACCGGCCTTGGCGGCGAGATTGATTGTCTTTTGATCGTGCAGTTTGCCTTCCACGAACAATTGAACTTCGGTGTTCACGGTGGAGCCGACGGCTTCCACGGTGGCTTGAAGCTGCACTGGGATGCGGCTCGAAACACCAAGTCGGAGGTCCTCCAAGGGCACCGACTGGCCGCTGGGAAGTCGCATGGCAATTTGCATCATCGCCAGGTTGCGCGGCTCTTTCACGCCCAAATCAAAGTAGACGATATTGATCTTATTCTTGAGTTTCTCCTCCATCTCTGTCTTCTTGGGCAGCAGAGAGGCCATGTCCGCATCCCAAGAAGCTGTCGTTCGGTCGGAAAAGATGCAGATGAGAATCGGCTTTTTGGGCGGGGATTGTTCCAAGGTGCGCCAGATTCTTTCAATGGTGGTGGTAATGGGGCGATTGCGCGCCAGGATGCGGCGATTCTGCACCAATTTATTGGCATCTCGAACCGTGACGAAGGGACTGGGCGATTCTCCCGAATCAAAAATGGCGACCTGACTTCCCGAAGTGAGGTGGTTGAGAAACTCCGTGGCGATATCCCGAGCTTGCTTGAGTCGGGAATTGCCCTCGAGCACATAGTCCATGCTCGCGCTAGTGTCGAAGAGAAAGACGACGGCCATGTCGGGCCGCCCGGCCAACTCCGAAGGCCCGCCAGAAAGCAACGGGCGCGACAGGGCCATGACGATGAGTGCCAGGAGCAGAAGCCGCAACGTCAGCAGCAAGAGATGGCGCAGCCGCAGTTTTTGGAGATTCGTGCGCTGCCGCTGCTGCAGGAAACGCAGCGCGGGAAACCATTGATGTTTCGGCTTTTTCCGCAGGATCAGATGGATGATGATCGGCACAGCCAGGAAGGCCAATCCCGCGAGCAGCCAAGGCGATAAGAATTGCAAACTCATCGGTCATCCCAAACTCATTGAATCCACGCCGCTGTCATCGACTAAAAACGGCGCTGCCGCCGCAGCAGATATTCCGTCAAAGCTTTGTCGAAATTGACACCGGTGTTGACCGGAACATAATCCACGTTCGCCAGGAAACACTCGCGTTGGATGTAGGAGGTGAAGCGCTTCAGTTCGTCCAGATAGTCCTCGCGTATACCTTTGGCGTCCAAAACCAGCTTTTCGTGGCTTTCATTGTCCTCGAATTCGAACACGCCCGCAAAGGGGAAATGCACCTCGGCCTCATCGAGGATGTGGAACAAAATCACTTCGTGGCCGCGATGGCGAAAATGGTGCAGGCTTTGCACGATCGGTTCGGGATCGTTGAGGAGATCCGAAAAGACGATCACCAACCCCTTGGACCGAATCATGCCAGCCAGCTTATGCAGGCATTTGGCGATGTCCGTTGTCCCCGTCGGCTTGAGGCTGGAAAGCACGCCCAGGATCGTGCCGAGTTGTTTGCGTTTGCTTTTGGGCGGGATGAACGTCCGAATGTCCGTGTCGAAAGTAACTAGCCCGACGGGGTCCTGCTGCTGGATCATCAGATAGCCCAAGGCCGCAGCGAGGCAGACGGCATATTCGAACTTGGTCAAGTCCTGGCGATAAGTAAACGCCATGGAGGCGCTTAAATCCATCACCAGGTAGCCGCTGACGTTCGTCTCAGCCTGGAACTTCTTGATGTAGTATTTGTCGGTCTTGGCATAAATGTTCCAGTCGATGTCCTTAATATCGTCGCCAGGAACATACTTGCGATGCTCGCTGAATTCGACGCTAAAGCCGTGAAACGGACTGGCATGCAAGCCGGAGAGGAAACCCTCAACGATAAATTTGGCCCGTAAGTCCAGCCGACTGACTTGTCGAATGACTTCAGGCTTTAGATACTTCTCGACGTTCGCCATGCTGCACGAATTCCTTCTTCCCCCGAGTTCGGCCTTTGACGCGTTGATCTATCTTATTCTACGGTGCCCCATGCTCAATGTTGCCGATAAATGAGCGGAATCCCAACAGGCTCTTGATCGCACTGCATCATGAGACCATCTTCGCTCAGCCAGGGTGGCTTGGCTACAATGTCCCCAAAGGAGAACCCCGCATGCAGATTTTTGAACAGAACGGCCATCGGGAAACCATTTGGGAGCGCAGCGACCTCGATCCGGCTTGGGTCAAGGGTATGCTTAACGGCGAAACGCTGGCCGTTTTTGGATATGGCACCCAAGGGCAAGCCCAGGCCTTGAACCTCCGGGACGGAGGCTACCCGGTCATTCTGGGGTTGCGTCCGGGGGGCAGCTATGATCGGGCCTTGGCCGACGGTTGGCTGCCCGGGGTCAATCTGTTGTCTTTGCCTGAAGCCGCTGCACGGGGCACTATTTGGTTCTACCTGCTTTCTGATGCGGGCCAAAAACAGCAATGGTCTAACCTGTTACCGCATCTGACGCTGGGTAAAGCGTTGGTCCTGGCTCACGGCTTTAGCGTGGTCTATGCGTCCATGACTGGCATCGTGCCGCCAAGCAACGTCGATGTCCTGCTCGTGGCACCCAAAGGATCGGGAACAACGATGCGGCAATGCTTCCTTCGCCGCGAGTTCATGAACGCGGGCATCGCCGTCGAGCAGGAAGCCACGGGACGGGGGCATGACCGCTGCCTGGCCCTGGCGTACGCTGTCGGCTGTGGCAACCTCTTCGAGACCACCATGAAGCGCGAAGTCGTGGCCGACCTCTTTGGCGAACGTGGCAGCCTCCTCGGCGCCATCTATGGACTTTGGCTCGCCCAATATGAAGTGATGCGCGAGCATGGCCACCCGCCCTTGGAATCCTTCTCCGAAACCGTGGAAGAGGCCACGCAGAGCCTTTATCCCCTGATCGCCGAGCTTGGCATCGATGGCATGTACGCCCAATGCTCGGTCACCGCTCAGCGGGGGGCATTGGATTGGTATCGCCGCTTCCGCGACGCCGTGAAGCCGGTCTTTGAGGAACTCTATCTATCGGTCGCTGCGGGGGCCGAGGCCAAGCGTGCCTTGGAGGCCAATGCATCAGCGGACTATCGTCAACAACTGGCCGAGGAATTGACCCTGATCGCCCAATCCGAAATGTGGCAAGCAGGCCGCACCGTGCGCCATTTCCGCCTCCCCCCCGCAACGACCTAGCCCCATTGCTGCCCGACGACCAATCGCCATTTATTCATAACATGTCAGCCCGATGTAGTTCTGGCCTATCGGCCGTGAAACGACCAAATCGTTCTCAGTGACATCCGTTTTCCGTAACCATTTACACTTCAACACCATGTGCTGACGATCACCCCATCGAAGTGATCGTTTCACGGGAGGGAGGGTTGGTGTGTGAAAACTGCATAACAACCCCCAAGTGCGAGCGCGGGGCGCTGCACGCCTCGGTTCCCCCCGCGCACCGGGTTGCTCACCCTCCGGTGAAATCTGCACAACAACCCCCAATCGCCAGCGCGGGGCGCACTTCAACGAAACGAACCTCTTCTGTGAATTGCTCCACCAACAAATCCACCCCGCCCAACCGCAGTTCTCCACTCCTTCACGTCAATAACTCGTCGCCCTTGCCGCTCAGATCGCCCGATGGATTCGCTCCATCCATCCTCTCGGCAGATCCCTGTGTCAACGGGATGTCACCGAGCAGCGGGCGGGCGGTGTTGGCGTATTTGAGAAAGCCCGTGCCCTCCAGGTTTCTACCAAACAGCACGTCCACGTCCGCGAGGAGCGGGTTGGACATGATGCCGGAGGGGGCGGGGACTTCGAGGGCGAAGTGAATGCGGAAATGGCTGTATGTTTTTGTTGAGTGTTAAGAAGTATTGAACGATTGGATTCCAGTTATTGTGTGCCACTTTGGCGTTGCAACTTGTGTATCAGCATCTCCTGGTGAACCAATGGACCAGCCATGTTCATCAAATAATCAAACAACCATACATTCTCATCGTAAATCTGCTCAATAAAGCTATCCACAATCAGGGTTTTTACTTCTACATTTTTCTTTCCTAAGTATTTTTCAATGATAGCTAGAGTGTTTCTAATAAGCTGGTCCTGCATTGTGATCATTTGTTCGCGACGGTCAGTTTCGGAAAACCGACGAGCAAGGTGTCCAGCAAACAACATCATAACAGCATGCGGGTACTCCGCAGCGTCACGAATCGCATCGGCATTATCCTCACAGAAGGCTTCATCGAGCCTGGATATCTCTTGCACGCACATTGCGGATAAGTCTCGGATAGACATATTGCACCTTTAATCAGTCTCAAAAAGTGGCTATTTCAACGGAAGATTCTGAAGGGCGTGTTTCAGGTCGAGAATGACAGCCTTTGCGATTTCGACATCGTTCGGCATAAGCTTGCCTACTTCAATTATCTTCTCTAGATACCTAATTGCGTCTTGTGCCTTTTGAATATGAGTACCTGTTGCTCTTATGTAATCTGCAAGACTCCCTGTTCCAACGCATCCTTCCCCAACTGATTTTCCCGCTTTAGAATACAGCCCGGCTATGAAGTTTCTAAGTGCACCATTATCTATTCTCGCCGGCCTTGGAAGTGAAACATATCCTGGGACAACCGTTTTCCCGGGCAACTGAGCCGGCGGTGGCGTGCCGGGCAGTAGCAGCTTCGTTGTCCCCAGGGCGTCAGCATCTGCCGCGAGCTGAGCGCCGCCCATGGACAACAACAATTCCATGGTATCGACGATTTCAGGTGGCAGGCCAACCGTCGCCGCCCCTTGTTTCGCGCGGTCAATGAGCCAAGGTTGCTTCTCC